>Ga0129308_1000182_pt1 | contig 109716 bp, 95 predicted proteins | sample L827metagenome_FD_94440 | JGI IMG/M metagenome (GOLD analysis project Ga0129308, IMG submission 94440) | Ring-tailed lemur group fecal microbial communities from Wisconsin, USA - L827 metagenome | ecosystem: Host-associated > Mammals > Digestive system > Large intestine > Fecal | place: USA...
AATTCATCTTCCAGATAAGTCGTAATCTGGGAATACTGCACACTCTTAGCGCCGAAATCCTTTACAAACTCTTTATCGCGGGTGATCGCAGATACCGGAACGTTAAACAGAGAAGAGGCACGTTCTGCCAGTTTTGCCAGAACCTCCTCCTGACGCGGGCTATAATTTGCTGCCGGAGCAGATGCAGGTACTGCTGATGCCTCAGGCGCCGCAGTTTCGCCTTCCTCCGGACTCTCCCCGAGACATTCGGTCAGTACATAGTCAACTGCCTCTCCGATCGTCTTCTGACGGCGGAATGACATGTACGGAATCTCCGTGTCAAATTCATCCTCCAGATAAGTCGTAATCTGGGAATAATGTGTGGACTTTGCATTACAGTCCTCTGCGAAACGTGTCGTTTCAGTCAGTTCTTCCGGTTTCTTTCCGAACAACGGTGCTGCACGCCCAACCAGTTTTTCAAAAATATCCTGTCTGATGCTCATGTTTCTCCTCCTTTGATTTGTTTCTAGCACAATTTTGTTAATAAATTGTCACGGCATAGCTATAAGTACCCACATATCCTTATATTTCTTGCCTTTTATGATATAATTATATATAATAGATTTTAGGGAAACAATGTAGCAGAACTGAATGTTAACGACACAAAATCACCATTTGATTGTGTCATAACACAATTAATAATTTCCAGCAAAAGGAGAAAACATGCAGCTAAACAAATTAATCCGAAATCTACACTCTTCTTCCTGCTCCTGGATCCATCGCGCAGATGAGGATGGGATCATTTATCTATGCCGACGGATCACTCCGGGCCTTGTGCCTGAGCCCCATATACTTTATCTGGGCTTTACCAGTCAGATTTCCCCCGCTTACGATAAACCGGGATGTCATTTTCTCTACATAAATGATATGATTTTTTCACCGGATATTCGGCGTTTTCAACATGCTGACCTGATTGAACTCAAAGAAAACCTTACCTTGGAGGAATTGGAACTCGCCGTGACGCAGATTCTTGCAACAGAAAACAAGCTGGTCGCGGATATGCACCGTATGATCCAGGTACTACATTCCAATCTCGGACTGCAGGCACTTGCCGATACTGCCTATGAGATTCTCGGCAATCCCCTGCTGATCGTGAATTCCAGCTATAAGATTCTTGCTTTCTGCCAGAACCCAATCTACGGCCGCCCCGATCTGGACGTGCAGCTGGAATTGGGATATATGCTGGAGAGCAACATTTCTGCCATGAAGCAGGCCCGTCTGTATGAAAAGGCGCGGGAAGCAAACTATCCCTACTATGCGAAGCAGGAAGGAGCCCGGGAAGGGTGGATCACCGCCCTGGTCTACATCCACGGGATTGAGACGGCTCATATTGCAGCCGCTGACAGTAATAAACCTTTTACGGAGGAAGATTTTGAATTTATCGATTTTCTCTGCCAGATCGTATCACTGGAATTACAGAAAAGTGATTTCTACCGCACCAATAAGTCCCTGATGCACAGCTTCTTTCTGTCAGAGCTTTTGGAAAATCACATTCAGGATATGTCTACGATTCATCGGAGAGCGCAGAGCCTGGGATGGGTGCGCACGGATTATCTTCGGATTATGACGGTATCTGACCGAAGCTCCATCATATTTGACAAGAAAGCGGAGCTGATCTCCCAGTACATGACCATGCTTTTCCCTGTATGCCACTGGGTTATTTACAAGGGTAGCATCATCTTTCTCATCGGTACGACAGATCCGTCTCTTGTGGAGTTTAGAGGAAATGACCGGCTGGAGAAGTTTCTCCGCACCAACCATCTCACCGCAGCGCTGAGCCGGAGTTTTCACAGCCTGATCGATACGAGACGTTTTTACGACGAATCTCTGACAGCCATGCAGCTCGGACAGCGGTTCCGCCCGGAGAATACGATCCATTTTTATTCGGATTACATCTGCCAGCACATCGGCGGGATTCTTTCACAGCACGGGAATGTCATGAATTTTTGTCACCCAGCGGTAGAAAAGATACGGGAATATGATTCAGAGCATGACTCCCAGCTTCTTGATACCCTAAAGGAATACCTGACTTATCCGGACAACCCGTCTCTGGCGGCAGAGCATTTGTTCATTCACAAAAATACACTATTTTATCGGATGGCAAAGATCAAGGATATGTTCTCACTGAACCTGTCCGACGGGGAAGAACGATTGCTTCTCCACCTTAGCCTGAAACTGATGGAATTGGAGAATTAACGGAGGAAGATGATTATGATTTATGGAATCGGTACAGATATATTGAATATAAAGAATATTGAAAATTCAGTTGTAAATATAGAAGATCCTTTTGTTCAAAAGACCTACACCAAAAAAGAACTGGAACTGATCCAAAGCCGGCCAAACCCGCTTTTTTGCTTTGCCACCCGCTTTGCCGGTAAAGAGGCGGTATTTAAATGTCTGGACACGGATGGAAATACTGTCCGGCTAAATGAAATTGAAATTCTCGAAAAAGACAATGGCCAGCCCTATGTGATTCTCCACGGGCAGGCAAAAACACTGGCAGATCAAAAGGGGATCTCACAGATCCTCCTTTCTCTCTCCTATGACACGGACTATGCGATTGCGTATGCGGCAGCGATATAACGCTGCCGCAGAACCCTACCTGTATCAAAGATTAAATTCTTCAAACAAACCTTTCTGAAACTCCGGATCGCTGGCTGATTTAACTATATCATCCATACGATTTTGCCCGGCTAACAATAAAATCAATCGATTCAAACGTTCCCGTTCTTCTTCCGCTCCTTCTTCTCTTGTCTGGCGCATATGTCTTTCTTCATCATATTCATAAATACTCATTCTCTTCGTCTCCATTCGATTCTTTTCCAGAAACTCTGTAAGAATCCCCTCTTTCATGCACGCGGCAATCGCCTTTTCTACCTCTTCGTCAAGAGGCATTCTTCTTGACGGAAGGTTAAATACTCTGTCAAACTTTTCAGATTCCTTCCGTAATGCTGTATGCATTTGGATTACAAGCCCTGGCACGGATATAGCTGAAATCATTATGTTTAGAACATTCTAACATAATTTTCGCTGATATTCCAGTGCATTTTCTGAGACAAAGACTTCTGAAAATATTTCTCAGAACACATCCAAATACATCCCAAATTAACATGAATCATCCTATCTCAAAGGTGAATCTCCAGCAGAAAATGCCTTAGAACTTTGAATGTCCCCATATGAAACCTGGGAACCCATCAATCAGACAACCAGAATTGTGTGCGAGCGGGTCAATCTAAATTTGATGTAGCGCAATCATACTACAAACTTCCGGATGATACAATGACAAACTCAAAAATTTTAGATTCATTATACATTTTTTATATTTTGTAAACTATTAAAACGCCAAAAGACAGAAGCGGCAATCCACTTCTGTCTTCTAGCCTAAAAAGAGGGCATCTGTTATTTTCCTTTTTGTTTTATTCTATAAACGATTGTCAGCGCGATTCCGGCGATCGCCAGTACGCCTGCAATATAAAATCCATTTGTGTAACTTCCGGTAGTCTGAACAATCTTACCTACGATCGTCGGTCCCAGCACGCCTGCCAGCGCGAACCCGATAAACATGATTCCATAATTCACACTGTTATTCTTTGCGCCGAATTGATCCGCGGTAAATCCGGGATATACGCCCATCAGAGAGCCGAAACAGATTCCCATGACGGAGACGCCTGCCATGAATTTTACCGTATCTCCCTCCCCGGTTGTCCGGAGGCAGAAAAGTCCTGCAATCTCTAACACAAATGCGACCGTCAATACGTTGATCCGTCCAAACTTGTCGGACAAAAATCCAGCTGCCACGCGTCCTGCCGCATTAAAGAGCGCCAGCACGGAAACCGCCGTCGCCGCCATCCCTACCGACATTCCTGCAATCTGTTGTGCCATGGGGGATGCCTGGGAGGTCACCATCAGACCACTGAAGGCCCCGCACATCAGCATGAGGATCATCAAGTAAAAGAGCGGATCGGTGATCATCTGTTTCCAGTTCTTATCCGCCGTGCCGGAATTCTTCTGCATACCCGCGCTCTTTCCTTCGTTTTTCCAGGAGGCTTTTCCCCCACTCATCTTAGCACTTTGCTTTTGCTTCCACGCCTCAGGAGCGTACCCATCCGGACATTTTTCAACAAAAAATGCCGCTCCGCAGATTACTGCAGTGAACACTGTCCCGAGAATCTTCAGTGTATTTTCAATGCCCATACTTCCGATCATCGCATTCGCCACCGGAGGTACGAGAACAGAGCTCAGCCCATAAGTGGCCGTAGCGATGCCGCCGATCAGCCCCCGCATATCCGGGAAGAACTTTACCGAATTGCTGATGGTGCAGCCGTACACCAGCCCCATCCCTAAGCCGCATCCAAGTCCGTACGCCACGATCAGAAACGGGATACTGCCTGCGGATCCGCATGCCAGAAGCCCCAGCCCGAAGAGCAGTCCTCCGGCGAACACCACCCATTTCGGCCCCAGCTTATCGTTGATCGATCCGCCGGAAATCATAGTGACCGGCCCCACGGAATTTGCCACGGTAAAGACGATCGCAAGGTTCGCCGCAGTAAGTGCCGCGCCGCCGCCCGCACTAAGCCTTTCCGCCAGCGGGGAAGCAAACACACTCCACGCGTACAAGGAACCGATACACAGATTGATCAGGCAGCTGGCAACGAGCACCAGCCACCTCCTTTGATCCAGTTTTTGATCCGACGCTTTTTGTGCTGAATGTTCCTGTTTTCTATGATTTCTGTCTGCTGTCATCTTATTTCTCCAGCTCCTCCAGGATTGCGGGAATTACCTGGTACAGATCGCCGACGATTCCGTAATCCGCCACCTCAAAAATCGGCGCAGAATCATTCTTATTGATCGCTACGATATAATCCGAGTTCTGCATACCTGCCAGATGCTGGATCGCACCGGAGATACCACATGCAAAATAAATTTTGGGTTTTACAGTGGTTCCTGTCTGTCCTACCTGATACGAATGCTCGATCCATCCTGCATCAACGGCCGCTCTGGAAGCTGCGATGGTCCCCCCAAGCTTATCAGCCAGTTTCTTAAGCAGTTCAAATCCTTCCGCATTTCCAAGCCCCATACCGCCTGCCACGATAATCTCCGCATCGGTAAGGGACACCATCTCGCCGGCAGTTTTTACCACTTCGAGTACCTTTGTACGGATATCTCCCTCGGCAAACTGTACGTTCAGTTTTACGATCTCACCTGTCTTAGATTCGTCCTTTTCTGCTTTCTGCATTACGCCCGGACGAACAGTAGACATCTGCGGACGATGGTTCGGGCAGACGATAGTCGCCATCAGATTTCCGCCGAATGCCGGACGGGTCTGCTTAATCTTCTTATCATCCGGATCAATCTCCAGCTTCGTACAATCCGCAGTCAGCCCGGTTCCGCAGTTTACTGCAAGACACGGTCCAAGATCACGTCCGATATGGGTTGCCCCCAAAAGAACGATCTCCGGTTTGTACTCTTCGATTGCCTGATAAATCACCTTCGTATATGCATCAGTACGGTAGGTAGCCAATTCTTTGTCATCTGCCAGGTAAACCTTATCAGCACCATACGCAAACAGTTCTTTCGCAAGCGCTTCTACTCCGTCTCCAAGCAGAACCGCACAGAGCTCACAGCCTACTTCTTTTGCCAGTTTCTTACCTTCTCCGAGAAGCTCCAGAACAACCGGCATGATCTTGCCGTCTCTCTGCTCTGCAAATACCCACACCCCGCTGTATGCGCTGATATCTACACCTTTCTTCTCTTCTTCCACTTTCTCGATCGCGCCGAACGGACAAGCCTCGATGCAGGCACCGCAGCCTGTACAGTTATCGCCGATCACTGCCAGCTTTCCGTCCATGGAGATTGCCTCGAAAGGACAGTTCTTTGTACATTTCGTACAGCCTTTACATTTATCTTTGATTACTCTTACTGCCATAGCGTAAACTCCTCCTTTTCCTTAAATCAGATGCTTCTCATTGAACCGGGACACAAGCTGGGCTGCCATCTCGCTGACAGAACCGCTGAGCATTTCTCCTTTGCCCTTCGGCTCCGGTGTGAAAGAACGGAACACCTGCGTCGGGGAGGCGTTAAGACCACAGTTTGCCGGATCAAGATTTACATCCACATGATTCCAAGCCGGGATTTCTTTCTTGGCAGTATCCATAATATGATAAATGCTCATATATCTTGGCTCATTTAACTCTTTTACACAGGTCAGCAGGCAGGGAGTCTGGACTTCAATCACTTCGTAGCCATCCTCGAGCTGTCTTTGAACCGTCACTTTTCCATCGCCGAGCTTTACATCCTGCACATAGGAAACCACCGGGATTCCCAGTCTCTGTGCCACCTGCGGGCCAACCTGAGCCGTGTCGCCGTCGATGGCCTGACGTCCTGCAAATACGATGTCATATTCTCCGATCTTACGGATTCCTGCCGCGATGGTAGTGGAGGTTGCGCAGGTATCCGCACCACCGAATGCGCGGTCACTTAAAAGGTACGCATCATCCGCTCCCATTCCCAGACATTCACGCAGCATAATATTTGCCTGCGGGGGTCCCATGGAGATGACGGAAACTGTAGTTCCGGGATTCTCATCTTTGATCTTTAAAGCTGCCTCGAGTGCATTCGCATCATCCGGATTCAGAATACTCGGTACGCCTTCACGAATCAGAGTTCCCTTTACTGGATCGATTTTTACTTCGTTAGTATCTGGTACCTGTTTTACACAGACTATAATCTTCATATTCTAAACCCTCCTATTTCTTTAAAAGCTGTCCTGCGATCACCATCTGCTGTACCTGGCTGGTACCTTCATAGATGGTAAATACGCGGCAGTCTCTGTATAAACGCTCAATTTTGTAATCTTTGATAAATCCGTATCCGCCGTGAATCTGAAGTGCTTTTGCACATATCTCATTACAGGTCTCTGCGGCAAAATATTTTGCCATGGAAGCCTCTTTGGATGCCGGTTTGTTCTCGTCTTTCAGGCGGGCTGCGTCATATACCAGATGCTTTGCGGCCTGCAGCTTGGTAGCCATATCCGCGATCATAAAGCTGATCGCCTGGAAATCTGCGATTCTTCTGCCGAACTGCTTTCTCTCTTTTGCATATTTGATTGCTTCGTCGAGAGCCGCCTGTGCAACACCAATGGACTGCGCCGCAACGCCGATTCGCCCCACATCCAGCGTCTTCATCGCGTTTGTGAACCCTTTGTTCAGCTCACCGAGCATATCTGATTTATGTACACGGACATTCTCCAGAATAATGTCGCTGGTCGCACAGCCCACAAGTCCCATCTTGTGTTCCGGTTTACCGCAGGAAACGCCCTCGGCCTTCATGTCAACGATGAATGCCGTGATTCCTCTGGACCCTCTTTCCGGAGCAGTCTTCGCGTAAATGACTGCAAAATCTGCAAGCGGAGCCATGGTGATAAAAGTTTTCCGTCCGTTCAGTACATAGTAATCTCCATCCTCTACTGCAGTTGTAGTCATCCCACCCGCGTCGGATCCTGCTCCCGGCTCAGTCAGGCCAAATGCAAGGATCTTCTCTCCGGTCACAACCGGGCGGAGGTATTTCTCCAGCTGTTCCTCGGTTCCTGCAAGTAACAGCGGGCCGCCGGACAGAGAGTTGGGGGAAGACACATAAAGGCTGGCCACCGCGCTCACTCTTGCGATTTCTTCCATAACCGCCACATATGAAACGGTATCGGCACCCGCGCCGCCTAAATTTCTCGGAATCTTGATTCCAAAGAAACCGGCTTTTCCCATCTTTTCCAGAATCTCTTTCGGAAATACTCCTGTCTCTTCCACTTCATCGAGAATTTCGCCAGTCAGCTCTTTCTCAGCGAACTCTCTGGCTAATTTGCGGATCAGCTCCTGTTGTTCTGTAAACTTCATTAACTCTTCCTCCTTTTTTCTGCCATCTGCATCAGCTGCTGCTTATCCAGCTTTCCGTTGCTGCGCAGTGGAAATTCTTTAAATTCGTAAAAATATTTGGGAATCTTATAGTCTGCTAAATGTTGTTTTAGAAACTTTCTGATATCTTCTTCAACAAATCTTCCCCGGCAAATCACACAGGCCACCACATCCTCCTGCACAATGGGCGCTTCTGCCCCGTACACCATCACATCCTCGATGAGAGGATGTTCCATAACGGCCTCTTCTACCTCTTTCGGAGAGATATTCTCCCCGCAGCGGATGATCACATCCTTGCTGCGCCCTGTGATATATAAGTTTCCGGCATCGTCAAGCCTCCCCAGATCCCCTGTCTTCAGCCAGCCGTCTTTCGTAAACGCTTTTTTACTCTGAGCCTGCTTCTTGTAATATCCTTCCGTCATCACGTTAAAGCCTCTTACCTGCACCTCCCCTTCGCCTCCGCTAACGAGCGGTGCATCTGTATCCGGATCGGCAATCCGCAGATCCACATTCGGAATTGCTTTTCCCACGGATACTGCTTTTACCTCCGGGTCATCATAGTACCCGGAAAACGTGATACTGGGAGAGGCTTCCGTCTGCCCGTAAGACTGCTGCAGCGCTTCATATCCAAATGCCTCTTTCACTTTCAGATAGTCCTGCCTGCGCACACCGGATCCCGCGATGACCCCGGATTTTACGGAAGATACATCGTACTCCCCAAAATGAGGATTGTTCATCATCGCAAGAAACATAGACGGAACACCATTTAAAATCGTACACCGGTACTTCTGGATGGCCTCCAGCATAGTCAGTGACCGGAAGTTTGGCAGAAGGCAGATCATTCCACCTGTCACCAGATTTGCCAAAAGCCCGGTAGAAAGTCCGAAACAGTGGAACAGCGACAGACAAAGGCACACTCTGTCCGAATCCTCCCAATGCATCAGTCGCGCGGCCTCTCTTGCCACATTCAGCATCTGATAGTGCGTAAGCCGTACGCCTTTGGGCTCTGCGGTGGTACCCGAGGTGAAGATCATACTGAGAAAATCTTCCGTCTTCACCTCTTTCTGCCTCTCTTTCAGCAGGCGGTAGCTCTCCGGCGTACCGTACGGCACCTTATCCGCCCGATACCAGTCACCGTCCGCATCTCTTCCGATGTATATATACTGTTTCATTTTCCAGATTTTTTCTTCCCGCAGCTGTTCGATCATGTCCCGGAAATCGGCTTCCTTGAAGCCTTCCCCATAACACAGGTACTCCAGTCTGGCATAGCGCACTGCGTGCAGCAGTTCCTGGTATTTATAATTAAAATTAATCAATACGGAGATCGCACCGATTTTTGCAAGTGCGATATATACACACACCCAATTTATACTGTTGGCACTGAAGATTCCCACATGTGTCCCGATTCCGACTCCGCACTCCATATAGTAGGATGCCAGATGGTCTGTGATGATATCCAATTCCTTCCAGGTATAAGAAAGCCCCATAAATTCGATTGCGGTTTTATCCGGGCGCAGCTTTACATTTTCTTCCATCAAATGATTGACGGTCATTTCTTTCAGTTCCATAATATACTCCTGCTGCCGTCTCTTCATCTTGTAAAGGGAACTCTGCTCCCAACAAGTGGCAGCATTCTATTTCTACATTCCGAAGTTTCAGCTTCTGTATGATCTACGGCCTGCATTTCTCATAACCCGCAAGGGCTGCTCCTAAAGCACCCATATACTGAGCATCCTCTGTGACAAGGATGTCCGTATTCAGCTCCCGCATCAGCGCATTTCTGACACCGCCGTTTTTCGCCACACCGCCGCTCATCACCACCTGCGGCTTTACGCTGAGACGTTTCGCCAGCGCACTGACACGGCTTGCCACAGAATCACAGATTCCCGCGATCAGATCCGGCAGAGCCACTCCCTTTGACAACTGAGAAATCACTTCAGACTCGGCAAATACCGTACAGGTACTGGAAATCTTCACCGGATTTTGGGCCTTTGCCGCATATATCTCGAGATCCCCGATTCCTACCTGCAGCACACCTGCCATCACATCCAGGAATCGCCCGGTACCCGCTGCACATTTGTCATTCATCACAAAATTTGCGATAGTCCCTTTCTCACTAAGCGCGATCACCTTTGCATCCTGCCCTCCGATATCGATAATCGTGCGGGCCTCAGGATGCCGGAAATATATGCCCTTCCCGTGGGCGCTCAGCTCGCTGAGTTCTCCGTCCGCCCCGGAAAATGTAGTTCTTCCATATCCGGTAGCCATGATATAGCTGATATCTTCTCTGGTAATCCCTGCCTTCTCAAGCATCCGGGCGAATGCGAGAGCCGGACCTTCTGTTCCGGTCCCCGCCTGGATCAGGGACGTTGCGGCCACTTCATTTCCATCCTTCAGGAGTACACACTTTGAGGTGGTCGATCCAATATCTATCCCAAGTGTAAACATCGCTTTCTCCTAACCGATTCTCTTGCATCCGGTCGCTTCTCCGGCTGCGATCATCGCTTCAATCTGCTCCTTGGAATAGCCAAGCCCTAAAAGCACATCCTTCGTATGTTCACCGAGGAACGCTCCTCTCTCATACGGCGGCAGCTCGGTCTCTGCAAACATGACAGGAGTCCGGACCATGGTTCTCTCCTGCCCGTTCGGGAATGTTACTTTCGCCAGAGCGTCTGAGCCCCATGCCTGCGGATCCACCAAAAGCTGATCCCAGGTCTGACACACTGCGTACGGCAGATCGGCAGCATTCATTTTTTCCACCATCTCATCCAGTGTATATTTTGCAACCTCGGCATCCAGAAGCTCACAATACTCTGCAAGATTTTTCTGAAGATTTACCTGCGGATAATAACGTTCATCCCCCACCAGATCTTCTCTTCCAAGCACTTCAGCCATGAATTTCGGATACAGCGCATCATATCTCGGCATGGCGATCTGAATCCATCGTCCGTCTTTCGTCTTACGCGCTACATTGAGCTGATTTGCAATCTGTTTCCTGCTGATCGGGAACTGGGTGGAAACATCGCCGTACTGGTTGCACTGAAGGAACAATGCCACGTCCCAAAGCGCGGTGTGGAACAGACTCACCGTAACCTGATCCCCCTGCCCTGTTTCTCTTGCACGGTATAAAGCTGCGAGTACACCGCTGGCAAGATAAAGCCCTACCTGATGGTCACCGAAACCTGCGATCGGAGTCATAGGTGAGGAATCCACATCATACATGGTTCCCATGACACCGCCGCGTGCAAAATAGGCAGTGAAATCGAATCCCGGCAGATCCTTGTCCGGTCCTTTTTCACCGTATCCGCTGATGTATCCCATAACTAATTTCGGATATTTCACTTTCAGAGTCTCATAGTCAAGTCCGGCTCTCTTAAGCGGAGACTGTCTCCAGTTGGTGATAAAAATATCACAGCCTGCGATCAACTTCTCAAGCGCCTCTCTTCCCGCCTCACTCTTGGTATTTAAAGTCACACATTTCTTTCCCGCATTTTCCAGGCAAAAGCTGGTATCCTCTGCATCGCCGTAGGGACGGCCTTCATTGACTGCGGTAAATCTAAGCGGATCGCCGTTTGGCGCCTCCACCTTCACTACATCTGCGCCCAGATCCGCAAGATATCTTGCACAGCAGGGGCCTGCGATAAATGTAGCAAGCTCTACTACTTTGACTCCCTCTAAGGGGCGTTTTACTTCGCTCATTTTTCATAACTTCCTTTCTACTTGTAATACCGGGGTCAAAAGGCATTTGCCCCTGGCTCATCTATTTATCAAATTTCGTGTCACACTTTGTAACGATCGCATGGATGATATACGGAACCATAATTACCGGGAAGGTCAGATATGCCAGCACGCCATAGCCTTTGTTTACCAGCGGCAGAAGGCCGAACTGAGCCACGCCGAAACTAACCAGACACAGCACCAGTGTGGTGAAGATTACTTTTGCGGTCGGTTTTCCGTCCGGATCATAGTTCTTGTCAATCATGTTACATACACGGGTCGTTCCCGCAGATACCATATTTACAGCGGTTGATACCGCGCCTAAGATGATCAGCACGGAGATGATCGGTGTCAGGACGGCGCCGCCCACACCATTCTTAACCAGCAGCATCACCGGAAGAGACGAGGTCGCATAATCAGGATGGCTTACGATCGCCATAAGGCCGATTGTGGAGATAAAAATCATAAGACTGTTTACCAAAAATCCAACCAGGTATGTAAATTTGGCATCCTTCGGGTCCTTTAATGCCTCCGAGTGCTGAGAGTGAATAGCCGGTGAGGATGCAATCTGGAATGCCGCATACACGATCATGCTCCAGATGGCCGGCCACAGCGGTAATTTCTGAGAGGAAAGATTGCTGATGCCCTCGGTAACCGCTCCCCACTGCGCGATGATATTCGGAATAAATACGATCAAAAGTCCCGCAACGATCAGAATAGACAATGCCGTTGCAACTCTGCGCACGATCGCCGTTCCATAGATTGCCACAATGAAAATGAATACACCGATCACAGCCGTACAGACAATATACGGAATTCCGGTCAGCTCTGCCAGCGTGGTACCGCCCGTCGAGAATGCGACAGCCGGTACTACCAGCAGAACAAATATGTAAACCAGTTCAAATAAATTGGAAAAAATCGGTGCATATTTTCCATAAAAAGTGTTGTTAAAGCTTCGATAATCATAGGTGCCGTGTTTGCGGGCATAATATGCAATATACGCGTTGTAAACGGCACAGATCGCCTGAGCGCCGATACAGGTAAACAGGCAGGAGATCCCATAGCTGATGAAATAGCTCTTAAGCTGTGCGCCTGACGCAAACCCGCCGCCAAACTGCGTTGTAAACCAAACAAATGTGATACCAAATGCTGCAGCTAATTTGCTGCTGTTCTTCTTTTCCATTACTCTATTCCTTTCTCTGTTCCTTGTAGGTCTTTAATTAGAATCCTTCGGGAATTTCTCTGCATTTTATCTACATCATGTCTTTGAAGGTCTCGATCATTGTACGCGCCTGCTCGAAGCTTACCATCTGACGGTCTACCTCCACTAAGATCACATGGATTCCCTCAGCCTCACATGCTTTCTTGATCAGCGGATAGTCGAACTCTTCCGGGTCACAGAACTTGGTCAGTACAACCAACACTCCTTTTGCCCCGACAGCTTTTGCCGTCTCCACGATCATGCTCACACGCTTCTTCTGCACATCGTAAAGTACGGAGCAGTTGTCCATCTCCGCAAATTTCTCTGCCAGAGCGTCGAGAGCGCTTCCGGTCACCTTCGCATCGGTGCGGTACTGTCTGCTTTCAGCCGCCACATCATCCGCTGCAATCTGTAGATCGTACTCATCGATAATCCGAAGCAGATCCGGACTGTCTGCAAGAATGCCGGTGGTCATGATCTTTATTTTCTCTGCTCCGGCGTCCTCTTTCTCCAGCTCCTGAATCAGTTTTTTTACCAGAACGGTGTGCTCTTCCTTCAGCATGAAGAACGCACTCTTAAATACCGCGCTTCTTTCTGCCGCACTAATCTCAGGGTGCTCTTCCAGACTTGCCGCCACTTCCCGCATCACCGCATTGTGCTCATTATAGACTTCGATGGATTTTGCAAGTTTCTCATCTGAGAACTTTGCTCCCGTCGCCTCTTCCAGATCACGGATCACCCTCTCATAGCCTGCCTTTGTGTAGGCAATGCCGTAATCCGGTTTCCGGTTCTGCGGATATGTCATCGGGATGAACGGAATAGACGGAACCGCATATTTCCAGTTCTCCCCTAACACCTTAAGGCTGTCACAAAGACTCGGGATCACAATCGCGCTTACCCCCTCATACACGCCTTTCATGCCCAACTCTACAATACTCTGCATAATAGAACAAATGAATGCCGGGAAATACGTCTTTGCTTCCTTGAGTTCCATATCTGCTCCCCAGGCTCCCATCGGAACCAGCCCCATAGAATGGATGATTTCTTCAGGGGTATATACCGGCGCCGTCAGGATCACCTTTTTTCCGGCCTTCAGATACGCCTCCTTTTGGCCCATCGGATCGGATGCGATTTCCTGCATTTTCTGAATGATTTCTGCTGCGCTCATCTATTTTGCCTCCTTCCGCTGTTCCATAATCTCAGTCAGACCTTGTACTCTGGTCTCGTACTGTGCCTCAGAGAAGTTTCTCGGATCAGCCTGATCTCCGTCAAAGCTTACCACCGGGATATCACAGGCTTCGCCAATCTGGCGGCTCATCTCATACATGAAACCGCTCCAGAGCTTGCAGGAACGGTTGGTATGTACCAGAAGCCCCTCTACACTGTTATCCTTACAGAGTTTGATCCTCTTATCCCTTGCATACTCCAGATTGATCGCGTTCGGTACCTTTGCATAGGCACGGCACATTCCGTCAAAATCATCGTAAATAAATCCAAATGCATCCGCGTAAATGGTGGTAACCATGTTAATTCCGCGGCTCTTAAGTCCGGTAGCCGTCACTCTCAGCCACGGCCAACAGGCAATTCCTTCAAACATGATCCGGTGTTTTTCCTCTGCCCGGAAGGTAGAAGTTCCTTTTTCATGGTTCTCCTGATATTCCTTAAGCAGAGTTTCCATCGCCTCGGCCGCTTCTTTCTTACCGCGTGCCGTCACCATAACTGCCATGTGATTCAAAAGATCGAACCCGTTAAACGGAGACGGGGTATATTTTGCACATGCTGTAGCTGCAAGCCATGCGCGGCTGGTTCTTCCGGAATACTCCATCACTTCTTTGTATTTCTCATCGCTCCACTTTTTACCTGTGATCTCTTCCAGCTGGTGGATGGCATCCCAGAACTGCGCACGGATATACGCCACTTCTGCGTCAGATACCTCGTAATCCGGGTTAAACGGAATATCCAGCATGATCATGGGAATATTCAGTTCTTTCGCCAGATTCTCATACCATTTGATCATACAGTTACAGATGTTGTTGCAGCACAGCAGGAAATCCGGCTGCGGCATATTCTGCTCCGGTGCATCCTTCACCTTGGCATAAGCCAGACTGATACGTGCATAAGCACAGATATCATTGGAATATCCATCCGCCTCGCTGATCTCGCACATTCTCTCGCCGCCGCCCCGGGCTGCGATACCTGCTGCCTGGTTCTCCGGATAACAGACTGCCAGACCTAAGGTCTCCGGAATCTCTACCGGAAAATTACTGGAACACCAGCCTACCATCTCGCCTCTTTCCTTCGCTGCCTGGGCATCTGCATATGCGTTCGCTGCAATCTGCCCCAGCTTGTACTTCGCAGAATTCGGGTCCGGCGGAGTACGACGTTTCTTCACTTCTTCTGCCATTTTTGTCTCCTTTTCCCGATGCTGATAAAACAGAAATCCACCGCTTCCCAGCACCGATGTGATTTGGCCATGATCTTCAAAATCAGTCATTCATTTCTGGTCTCTTTTGACACCATGCCCTCTGGTTTACATAGTTCTTGTCGTCTTGTCTACTTGTCGACAAGTCCTTGTTAAAAAAATACCACACATTCACAAAAAAGTAAATAGTCTGGGTTGAGATTCAAAAAAATTGTGAAAAAGTGACGATTACAAAGTCCTCTTTTTGGTGATATTGTAATCGTCACTTTCCCTTCTCTATTCATCTTTTACGCCGCCGGGAAGCTCTTGTTCCCCGTCAGCCATCATGCACATCCTAAAAAAGCGGTCCTGCTTATTCTGTTATGCTGCCAACCACATATTTCTTCTCGCTGTCCTTGATATTCTGCCCGTACTTGCTGACTGTCTCCAAATGCTCGTGCAGAATCTTTCTCGCCTTATCGGCATCCTTCGCCTCAATCGCCTCAACCAGCATTTCATGCTCCATGATCAGTGCTTTCACCCGCTCCGAATATCGAATCTCGAAATTCCTCCATCTGCGGAAATGAATATTCGGGTCAGCGATAAACTCTCCCGCATTCCTTCTCCCGATCGCATCATAAAGGCATTTATGAAATTCATTGTCCATCTGGTAAAATTCTTCTGAATACTTATTGGTGTGCTTACATTTCTTCTGTAATTCGATGCATGCCCGCATCTTTTGGCATACCGCTTCCACATCACCGCTTTCAATGATCCGCCTCATAGCCTCCTGCTCCATAGACTCGCGAATAAACAGGACATCTGCTATATAGTCCATATCAATCAATGTGACGAATGTCCCCCTCTGAGGGTATACCTCCACCAGCTTTCTCTGTCTGAGCGTAGCCAAAGCTCCACGCACCATATGCCGTGTTGCTCCATATTGCTGGCACAGCTCATTCTCACTGATCCGCTGGCCGGGCATATACTCCAGTTTTTCTATCTTGTTACACAGATCCACATAAATGTCTTCACTGCTGATCATCTGCCTGCTCTGAAAATTCATCCCTTCACCTGCTCTTTCTTTTTCTCGTCAACAACCTTACCAGATTTTCCCCAAGCATCCACATCTTCTCATATGAACGTGTCTCTATATCCACTATAACATTTTGTTATAATTTTGTCGACAAGTTTACAGGCCCCTTTTTGATGAATTTTAGACCATCCATTCGCTTCTACTGACTAAAAAGCAAAATCAGCTGATTCATTCGCTTCAAATATAAGGGCTGCAAATACTGCTGCCGCTTTTTTCAGCACTGATTCGTCCAGCATAAATTCCGGGCTGTGAAGACTGAACGGCTTTGCCAGCTTTTCATTGCGAATCCCCACATACAGATATGCCGCCGGAACCCTCCGGCTGTATTCCGAAAAATTCTCGCCGCCCAGATTATCCTTCTCAATCACGTATGCATTCTCCCCGCCCAGCACTTTCCTGGCTGCCGTAAGGCAGAGCTTGGTCATCGCCGGATCATTTTCAACACCGTACATCCCAATATGGCTCTTATACTCATATTCCGCTCCGGAAAGATCACAGCAGCTTTTTACAACCCTCTCGATTTCCGCCGCAAGCTGCTTCATGACTTCCATGTCTGTCGCGCGGATAGTTCCGTTCATAGTACATTCTTCCGGGATCACATTTCCCACTCCTGGCACCCCTGCATGGATGGCACCGATGCTGATCACTCTCGGCTCCACCGCATCAATCCGTTCAGAAAGAATTCGGGGAAGTCTGGTGCAAATGTCGCCTGCTACCATGATCGGATTCACTGCCAGATGCGGCCAGGAGCCGTGTCCGCCTTTTCCTTTTATCACAATCGAAAACGCTCCCGGACAGCCGAAAGCATATCGCCTTGCAATCGCGATTTTCCCCGCCTCAACAGACGGCCATGCATGGGCTGCAAACGCCATGTCTACCCGGGGATTTTCAAGGATATGATCCCCTTCCAGCATCTCTTTTGCTCCTCTTCCCATTTCCTCCCCCGGCTGGAATACAAATTTGACGGTCCCGGGGAGAGCCTCCTGCATTTGACTGAGAATCATAGCGGCTCCCAATACCCAGGAAGCATGGGCGTCATGCCCGCAGGCATGCATACAGCCCGGATTGACGGAGCAAAATTCCAGTCCATTCTCCTCTTCCACGGGAAGCGCATCGATGTCTGCCCGAAGAAGAATACATTTTCCCGGCAGCTTTCCTCTTAAGACTCCCATGACTCCGGTACCTCCGGCCAAATCGGTATACACTTCCATTCCAGGCAGCCTGCGAAGTTCCTCTGCGATTCTCTTGGAAGTCTCATACTCCTTCATTGACAGCTCCGGGTGCTGATGAAGGAGTCTTCGGAATTGAATGATATTCTCTTCTATTTCCTCTGCATACTTCAAAATCTGTTCTTTTCTTTCCATTTTTCCCACCAGCTCAAAAAGAGGCTCATCCGAGCCTCTTCTTTACAATTATTTTTTATTCACAAAACTTAAGAACTGCTTCATTCGCGGAGTCGAGGGATTATCAATGATATCCTCCGGCCTTCCGTCAGCCGCGATCGTGCCGCCATCCATGAACAAAACTCTGGTCGCCACCTCTCTTGCGAATCCGATCTCATGAGTCACCAGAAGCATCGTCGTGCCTTCCTCTGCCAGGTTCTTGATGGTGTTCAGCACCTCTCCTACAAGCTCCGGGTCCAGCGCGGATGTCGGTTCATCGAACAAAAGTACATTGGGATTCACGGCCAGCGCCCTAGCGATTCCCACCCGCTGCTGCTGTCCGCCGGAAAGCTTGGACGGATAGAAATCCTTTCTCTCCAGCATTCCAACTTTTTCCAACAGCTTAAGTGAAATGGCTTCCGCTTCTTTTTTGTCCTTCTTCTGCACCATGATCAAAGCTTCCATTACATTCTCAAGAGCTGTCTTATTCTTGAACAGATTGTAGCCCTGGAATACCATGGATGAGTGCTTACGCAGTTCCAAAATGTCTTTTTTGGTATGGTTCTCTGCGTCCACCGTTACATCTCCTATGGTGATCGTTCCCTTTGTAGGCTCGCACAAATAGTTCAGACACCTAAGCAGTGTAGATTTACCGGTACCGGAAGGACCAAGAATTGCAACAACCTCGTTCTTATTCACTGTCAGGTTGACATCATTCAGCACCTTTGTATCCTTATCAAATTCCTTATATAAATGTTCGATTTTTACCAACGGTTTTTCCATCATGCAGCAATTCCTTTCCGTTTCACACGGACATCCGTGTAAATATACTATACACCCTTACTCTTCATTAATCAACTGGGTCATGTCAGCAAACAGCCATTTTTCGGTGATCTTCGCAACCGTGCCGTCATCCAGCATTTCCTGCACCACTTCATTTACCGCATCGCGAAGCTCTGCGCCCTCATCTGTCTTCGGGAAGAAGTAAGCTACATTGTTTGCAAGAAGCTTCTCATCCAGAATACGAAGCTCTGCATCGTTTGCATTCATGAAGTTGTTGAATACGGTAACTGCACTTGCCATAGCATCGATTCTTCCAAGGCTCAGATCCTGGCATCCGATATTAGACTGCTCATAGGTTACGATCTCAAATCCGATTTCCTGTGCCATCTCTTCGATGATGGTCTGGCTTGCCTGACCGTTTGTGATTCCGACTTTCTTTCCTTTTAAGTCGTCGAAGGTATTGATGTCTTTGTTATCTCCGTTTACGGCAATCGCCTGGGCATCCCCATAGTACGGGATAGAAGCATAATATTTCTCGAGACGCTCTGCTTTTACGGCATAGCAGTTTGCGGCAAGATCTCCACGTCCTGCGTCGATCTGGCCAAATACAGATTCAAATGTAGTCTTCTCTACTGTTACATCCCAGCCTGTACGTTTCTCAATCTCTTCCCACATATCGGCATCGATACCGGTCCAGCTTCCGTCATCATGGATCAGGCTGTACGGCTCACCGTCTCCGCCTGTTACCAGAGTAATCTTTCTGGTCTCCTCTTTCTGGGTCTCTTCCTGTTTTGTGTCCTCACTGTCTGTTTTTGTTTCCTCTTTGCTGTTTCCGCCGCAGCCGACAGCAACCAAGGCAACTGCACATACTAATGACATAGCCATTGCAATACGCTTTTTCATCTTTTTTTCCTCCATGTACATATAATATTTCTCTATCTTAAGTGACTTAGGCCACATTAAGAATCTCAGTATTTTAAGATCCATCAGACCTTAACTCAAGTATGCTTAGCAACCATAGCAGATACCTCCAGGCATACCTGACATTTAAAATGCACTTGCACACTTTTTCTCCAGATATTTATGTAGAAAACTGAATACGGTAATCGTTACCCAGTAAACCACCATAACGGCCGCATAAATCTCAAAGAAACGGAATGTCTTGGCACCTTCCATTTTAGCGGCTCCCATGATATCCGCAACGCCGACCATAAACGCCAGTGAAGAAGATTTGATCAGGTTAATGATATCGTTGAAAAGCGGCGGCAGCGCCACACGTATCGCCTGGGGAATGATAATCCTGCGCACCAACTGGAAATTCGACATTCCCAGTGAGTAGGCTGCTTCCTTCTGTCCTTCATCCACGGACATCAGCGCTCCTCTGATACTCTCAGACATGAATGCACCTACGTTCAAACTCATAACAATGGCAACTGCCGTAAGCGGTGTCATGTCCCGCACGATCGTGCTGTATACCGCCACGCCAAAATAGAAGAAATATAGCTGGGCTACAATCGGAGTTCCACGCATGAGAGAGACATAGACTCTGGTAATCGGATAAAGAATTTTGACCTTATAATAAGCGATTACCGCAATGATCGTTCCGATGATTAATGAAAAAATTGTTGAAATCAACGCCAACTCCAAAGTGACATTCAATTTAGCAAAAATCTTCGGCAGTACCTCTAAAAAATAACTGAATTCAAACAAGGCTTTTTCCCCCTTTTTCTTTTGCTTTACATACAACTGAGATTATAATATATATACATAATTTAAACATCGTTCAGGAACTCCAAAGTTAACAAATCTTTTTGTCGTTTCTGCACATTTTCTATAAATATTAATTATTTATAGCTTTTTTCTATTTTATTTCCATCATCTCCTAATAAACATCGAGGCGTTGCAAAATAGATAATTGCTCATCCATTTCACAACGTCTCTCTTTATAGCTCACACATTTCAAATAAAACCATCATATTCTCATACGGTGTTTCATCCATTATTATGCATCCTGTACTAAGGATAAAATTCGGAAATCCTTTACAGGCATCTAAAATCTCTTTTACTTCCCGTTCCACGTCTTGCCTTGAACCGAACCGCAAAGTTGAAGTATCTACATTGCCCATAATAACCACATCTTCATCCACCATTCTGATACATTCACCAATATCTGTACAAGAATCAATACTGAGTACCTCCGCACCTGTATCTACCATATAGGGTGTATGTTTGATCGTCTTCCCACATACATGAAGAAATCCTGGTACACCTGCTGCCTCAAACGCCTTCTTCAAATACTGACCTGAAAAGCGCCAAAAATTTTTCGGAGACACTAAAGACGCAAGGGGTTCGGCAATCCAGAACAGATCCATCCCTTCCCTGCTCTCTCTTTTCGCTATCTCAATAATGAATTCGTTAACGTATGCCACCACTTTTTCCACAAACTCCGGTTTTTTTACAATCATCTTTAATAGATTTTCAACACCCAGAATATCTGATGTCACTGTTAACGGTCCAAAGCATCCGCCACCTTTTAGACTATCCGGTTCCACTTCCTTTATCCACTTCAGCATTTGCAGTTCATGCTTAAGATGAGAATCATCTATTTTACGTTCCTTTAAAATCTGCTCAAGCTGTTCCTCTGTGGTGAGCTGTCCTGGTTTTACCTCATATAACACGGGTGTCACCTGTACTAATTCAAATCCCAACGAATTTGCCATCTCTAAATGTCCCATACAGGTAAATGAGAATTCTTTTTTTCCTCCCCAAACCGGGCTTACTAATGTATGATCAAATTGTTTAAGATAATCGATAATATGCTGTTTCATAAACCCTGCTTTCCTATTCATGTTTAAGCGCTTCGATTGGATTAAGTCTGGAAGCTTTTATCGCCGGTACTAATCCAAACACAATTCCTATTATCATGGAAAACAACACTGCGATTATGCAAGCCGGTAAACTAAGCGCAACCGGCATTTTCATCACCCTGGAAATCATTTGAGCCAGTAAAATTCCACATACTACTCCCAATACTCCGCCGAGGCTGGTAAGAACTGCTGCTTCTGTTAGGAACTGTCCGAGAATAACATTCTCTCTGGCACCAACTGCCATTTTTAGGCCAATTTCTTTGGTACGCTCTGTCACAGATACCAGCATAATATTCATAACACCAATTCCGCCTACCAAAAGAGAAATGCCTGCGATCCACAAAAGCTGCGTATTCGTAGTATCAGATAGGCTTTGTAAACGAGATGCCTGCTCCAGCAAGTTGTCTGCTTCATAAGAATACACTGTACTGTCAACCTGATTCTCATTCAGATACTTCACTACATTATTTCCTGCTTTCGTCATATCATCAGTTGACGTTGCACGTACCGCAACTGACTGAGGCTCATCATATCTGCAAACTATCGGCCAGCAACTATCCGGTATAAGAACACTTCCAGCAGAACTGTCCAGATACATCCAGTAGTCTTCTACTGTCTGAATGTTTGGTTTTGATACTGTTGCCTTTGACACAACTCCTACAACGGTGAAGGGCTCTCCGTTTATTTCGAGTACTTTATCAATGGGATTTTTCCCTTCAAACAAATCGGTTGCAGTGTCTAAATCTACAATAGCCACTTTGCGCCTCTCTTTATAATCCGCCTCCAAAAATCCCCTTCCATAATTCACATGATAATCATTTACAGAAAAATAATGACTGTCAATCCCATACAAATTACCACTAAAGGATGAATTTCTATAGTATATACTATCCACAGCTGAACGCTGTAAATAAAGAGACGTCTCTTCAACAAATTTAATTTACTCATCACAATATATATAGGTATCTGCGCCACAGGAGGCACAAACATCAAACCTACTATTATCGCTTTAAAAAAGGCTTCATGCCCCGGTGGCCGAAGTTTCTCTAAGGAATACGCCCCCATACTACAGATAATCACAGAAAAAAACACTGTAAATCCTGTACTTACTACACTATTAAAAAGATGGCGCGTCAGCGGTATCGTACCATCTGACGCCGACACAAACAACTGACGAAAATTCTGCAAAGTGGGTGCCTTAGTCAAAAAAGTAGGAGGAAACAAATATAATTCGTTTAATGGTTTCAGCGCTGTTGCTACCATATAGATTAATGGCAACGACATAAATAACACCAGCGCCAACATCACAAAATAAACCAATCCCCACCGAACCAACACTTTTTTCTTTATTTTTTTTAAACTTTTTTTCTTAAACGTTCTCATTTTTCTTCCCTCTCAGCAAACGCCTTTTTCACAATTTCCCCCAAAATAACGCTGACCAGTAATAATACAAATGAGATTGCTGATGCATACCCCAGCTCAAACCGGGCAAACCCATGGTCATACATAAGACCAACCAATGTCAATGCGCAGTTGTCAGGACTCTCAGCTCCCGCGATCTGTGTAACCAGATCATATACATTCAAAGAATTGACAATCGATAAAATCCCATTAAACAATAGCTGTGGCTTCATCTGCGGTAACGTCAAAAGAAACAATTCCTGAAATCTTCCTTGAATCCCGTCAATCTTACCTGCCGCATAAATATCTTCATTTAAATTCTGCAATCCGGCAAGGCTGGTAAGAAAACCAGTACCCATACTCATCCATACCGAAATAAAAATAATCAGGGGCATAATGTATTGTGGGTCTATGGTCCACCCTACTGCTTCATCTATAATTCCAAGGTTCAACAACAGATTATTAACGATCCCTGTCCGATTAGACGAAAATAAGCTCAGCCACACGACACTCACAGCCATTGAACTCATGATAGACGGTACATAAAACGCGAGAGAAAACATTTGCCGCAAATGTAGCTGAGAAATAACCCATGCGAAAAAAAATGATGCAACAAATCCAATCGGTCCTGCGATTACTGCAAAAGTCAACGTGTTTTTCAATGCCACAAAAAACAACTCATCTTGTGTAAACAGGGTAATATAGTTTTCCAACCCAACCCATTTCATCGGGGTCATTAAATCGTAACTAAAAAACGAAATAACAGTTCCCCATATAACCGGGATCACAATGAATAGAAGAAACAATATTCCAAACGGCAACAAGAACATATAACCAGTCAGATATTTCCTCCATTTACTTTTTCTCATATTAGTTCCCTCTTTTAGTATTCCTGTTTTTTCCTGTTAATCTGCCTGTCAATCTCTTCGTAGCATTGCTCCAGACTATCTCTTGCACTCACTCCAGACATAACCGTACGTGTCCATGCATTTGTAATAGCACGCGAAGTATAATATCCTCCAAGAACATTGGGGATATTACTGTAATCCGGCATCCACGTTTTCATAACTTCCACCTCTTTATTCGACCATGGAAGCTTGTAAAATGCCTCCAGATTAGCAGAAAACCACCGTCCGGTTGTACCGACCCTAGTCTCTATCCCCGTAGCATACCTTTTTTGGACATCTTCACTTGTCCACCATTTTAAGAACGTCCAACACGCTTCTTTCTGCTCACTGTTTTCAAATACTACTGCCGAAGTGATATCACCTGCACCCTTTCTGGTAACCGTGCCATCTTCCTGCATAATTCCAGGAATTGGTGCGACAGCCAATTTTCCCGTTAATTCACCTGCATAAGTGACAAGCTCCATATAATCTTGTAATGAACAAATTCCAATCGGTAATGTTCCTTCCCGCATTTCATTATAAAAGCTTGCCGCCTGCGGCATCTGATATTGAACAAAACATTTGGTCCAATCTTCAAAAGCTACAAGCGCTTCCGAAGTATCTAATGCACAATTCCCCTCATCATCATAAACACTGCCACCATTCTGTTGTAGAAATGTGGCATACATATTGGCCGAAGAACTGCCTATATAAAAATTACCACCGATTCGTGTCAGTTGAGGAAGCGTTTCTCTCCAAAGCATTTGCCATGTCTGAGGAATTTCTATCTGATTCTGGTCCAGCACATCAGTGCGATATACCATAATTGGTACCTCCATCGTTTCCGGTACCCCATAACAGCCTCCCTCATAATTCAACATGTTAATGGCAGTCGGAGCAAACCTCTCCGCCACCTCATCAAAATCTTCAAATTGTGACAAATCAGCCAGCTGTCCTCTAATCGCCATCTCTATTGGTGCCTTGCTGTCACAACCCAAAGCAATATCTGGTTCATCCCCCGCAACCACAGACAGCAAGAGCGGTGATGCACCACTTACGACTGTCGTACTTCCAGTGGGCAAAACATTGACATTCACCTTAATTCCATAGTTAGGCTCAAATTCCTCCGAAATCATCCGCTCTAACTCTGATCCCCACGCCATTCCGCGCCCAATCCACAAATCAATGACCGTCTCTTCTTCTGTTTTTTCATTGCTCTTACTTTCCTCTTTCTTAAAGGAATTCAGAAAATCCTGCAGTCCAACATTCAAACGGTCAACTAAAGAAACCTTAGGCTCATAGAGCTCTTCCTCCGGTGCCTGAAGTGAAATCCAATCAAGACCAAGCGGCTGTGATTGTAATGCAGAGACACCATCATTCACATCACCTTGTATAATGCTTAAATCATCAATATTTTTCGGAATATTTCTTGGATTCTCTGCCAGCTTCTGCAGATTTTCCGCATTACTATACATAGTTGCGCATATCGCTGAATCCATCTGACAAACATCTACAATCTGATCTGCAAGTTCCGAAAGATTATCCGCATATCCATTCAATGACTCCAATAACCACGGCATCTTCTTGTCAATCTCATAATTGAAATTTACGTCGGGAACGGCCCCTGTAATCGTCTGTATTTCACGAATGGTATTTCCAAGTGATGCACTTAATTCCCGCAGTCCTAAAATTATTTCTTCGTATTCACCGGAAACAATTCTCATCGTCAACCGATGTTGCCCTTTTTCCAGATAAAACAAAAAAGGGGTTTCTCCACCAATCGCCTCTGTTCGATAGCTGCTTCCATAATAGAACGGACAAGCTAACATTTCCTGAAATGGCACTTCCCCATCAATCAGAATCTGACGATGTGAAACCAAGCCATCATTATTATTCTGAATCATCCTAATAGACAATTTGTAATAGCCATCCTCCGGGACCTCTAAAACCCAGGTTGCCTCCGCATTTCCCTCATACCAGTAATTACCACCAAAAGCATTAATTCGGCTTACCCCAAATTCATAAGGTATCATTGCCGGATCGTTATTGTAAAAACAAGGAATATCTCTTGCACTTCTACTTTCCACCAATTCTGCCTGAATAGTATATGCTTTACCCTTATATTCTTTGGCCGGATGCTCATCCAAATAATTTTCATACGTAGGAATCTGTTTCCGGGGAACCAATTCAATTCCTGTAAGAATCATACTTCCAGACACATACTCCATAGAAAGTTCGTGCTGCCCCTCTGTCAGTTCAACAGTCAGATTCTCTTTATACAGTCCGTTCCTGTCACGTACATAAGCGTTTTTTTCTTTCTCACTTTGTACCAGATAACTCGCATATTCATTGCCATCTCCATCAAAAAAATTGTCAGACTCCTTAATCCAGCTTCTAAGGAACTCTATGCTGTCAAACTCCTGACTGGGTAATTCCCCATCAATTTTAATAGAAGCAACAATATCCATATCAGAAACAGCTGTCGGAGTATATGTCACCAGGATCTCATACTCTCCCGCTTCACATGTAAATGGAAAAACATAAGAATCAGTACAATCCTGCTCCCATAGAAGATCATTTACTTCCAACTTTACAGATTCTGTTTCTCCTTTCGCCAAAACACTTTTGCACACAAAAAAAGCACCAAAAAGCAAAATCCCAATCCCCATTGAAACTCTGATTCTGTGCCGGCCCGCTCTAGTATTATTTCCCCACATCGTTCATACCTTACTCCATTGTATAACAATTACTACTTTAATTTCAGCTCCAGCCATTTATAGAACAGCCAACGCACTCTCATTTTATTACTTTGTCTTTTCTGATATACCTCTCATATTGTATCCAAAAAACTATACTAGCATTATACTTTGTCTTTATCTCTATATCAAATTGGTTTTTCTTATATATTTCGTCATTTATCGACGTTTTCTATGAGCCGAAATATAGCTATCCACATCCTTTTAAAATCGTAGCTACAGCTAGTATACTGACCACCCATATTTAGACTTATAATACCGAATATGAACATGTCAATACACTAGCTGATAAAGTGTTTTCTTTCTCCCTTCTTACGCCAGCCCCCTATTCTTCCATTAATCTCTTAGCAAAATCCAAAAACAACCGCGATATTTCCAAGTTTTGGTCTCCCTGCAAAACCGTCATATTTTGTTCCTCATAAATCTGGATATTTTCATCCCGGGGCACTTTAAGCAAAACCGGAAGCCCTGCCTGATCCGCAAATTCCTGCACCAGCCTTTCTTCCTCCTTCACGTTCCTGCTGTTCAAAATGATTCCTTTCGCCGAGGCATATCCGCGATCCTGGAATGACTGTACTGCCCGGTAAATATTATTGGCCGCATAGAGCGCCATTTTTTCTCCCGAGGTAACAATGATGATCTCATCGGCATAGTTTTCCCGGATCGGGGCCGCAAATCCTCCGCATACCACATCCCCCAAAACGTCAAAAAATATGACATCCGGCCGGTACACTTCGATTGCTTCCAGCTCCTTTAGAATAGTAAAGGTGGTGATGATTCCGCGGCCTGCACAGCCCTGGCCCGGTATCGGTCCTCCCGCCTCAATGCAGAGTACCCCGGCATACCCTTCCACCACGATATCCTCAAGCTCCGGTTCTTCGTCATTCTCCCGAAGATAATCCATTACCGTGATCAGTTTCTTTCCATTTAAAAGGTTGATGGAGGAATCTGCTTTGGGGTCACACCCAATCTGCATCACCCGATACCCCTGCATAGCGCAGGCCGCCGCAAGCGAGCTGGTTATCGTCGATTTCCCGATGCCTCCCTTTCCATATATTGCTATTTTCTTCATACTTTTCTCCTTCTGTACTGTCTCCATTTTTTCAGATACCGGATAAATTCCCACTGTAAATCCATCCGGGCATATCCGGCTGTCGCAAATTTCACATGCAGGTATCATTCATCTGCCGGACTTAAGGCATTCTTAAAATAACGGCTTCCCTTCTCTCCGAACAAGACCGGACTTTGGTGTAAATACATCACGCTGGAAACTGCCATATGCGGAAGCCACACGATTTTTTCCGGCTGATAAGAAAGCAATTTTCCATACAAGGGATCTGCCACGATCAAGTCATATTTTTCCCGAAGCTTCAGTAACTGTACGAGGTCTGTTTCCTCCCGCAAACGCATATCTCCCTCTTCCATCAGGCTCTTCTCCATTTTAAAGAAAGTACAGACGTGAGCCTGTCCGTATCCAAACTCACAGCGAAGCATATCGCGAAGGCTACAGGCGCTTACCTGCTCCCCAAAAATCAAGGCCCGCCTGCCGCCAAATCTCGTTTCCTTCTCACTACACATTTTCTTTGGCTCTTTCTCCGATGCTTCCTCATCTCCCGAAAGAATCCGGTGGATTTTTCTGTCCAGACCTTCACCTGCTTCTCACCTGTCGGATAACCAATCAGATAGGGGGTGCCATATTTTTGCTTCAGCAGCTTGACGATCTTAATCCCCGATGCCGAAACCGCTATGTTCAGTTTTGCGCCCGCCGCTCCCGCAATCTCCGGCAGCCGTCCATTGCTCCCCCACACGGCAGGATTTGCAGCTCCCGCCTGTTTTAAAAATCTGATACAATCCTGAATCTGATTCAAATCCCACATATCAATCGGTGTAGCCCCGATCACATTCACATCCGCGAGCGTTTCCTGATCTTCCTTGATGACATGGTCCGCCAGCGCCTTATATGCCTTTTCCTGGCCGGCATCATAATACTCCATTCCGTTGGTGTCGATTCCAAATGCCGGGATTGGCGTCTCCTCAGTCACACGCCTGCTGATCTCTCCTGCTATCCCATTTAAATCTGCGCCGATCACTGCCGGCACCGGTGTCCCGATCAGTGCGATAAATGCGCCTCCCACTTCTTCGTATGTACGGACTGCATCTTTTGTAAGCTGCCGGTCAATTCCCATCACAACGTTTCTTTCCCGTAAAGATGCCGAGAATACGCGGCTTTTCTCCCAGCCTCCTCTTGGCTCCCCTCCAAACCGATAACCGCCCATGCAGGCTCCGGCGTCGCAGAAAATCGTCAGACCTCCCAGCTCATATAAAACGCTCGCCGCTCCCGAGTAATCCGCCGCGAACGAAATCATTTTTTCAAATAAGCGTCCCATCTTTTTCCTCCTCTTTCGGATACACAGCCCATTTTCTGGCAAATAGGTCCTGACAGACAGCCGCGCCTGCCCCTGCGGCATTTCCCTGTTCTGATCGATCTTCTTTCAGCTGTTCTTCCATCTGCTCCATAATCTCGACAAACGTCTCAAAATCATAAGGCTCTTCTCCCAGCCGCAGGCACGAAACTTTCGGAACCCGCGCCAACATCATATTTGCACCGCCAAGGGTGTAATCCACGTGCTCGGGAGAAGCCATAAACCGCATCATACTGATATCAGGGGCCAGGTAAACTCTCGTTTTCGCATTGTGTTCCAAAAGCCATTCATAATATGGCAAATCGCTCTTCCTGATCTTTTCCACAAAAAAATACCTGACGTCAAGTCCCAAAGCCACACTATCACAGGCAGCTTTCACAGGATTATAGTCAAGGGACTGCCCCACGGCGAAGGTCTTTCCTTCTGAGAGCCTTTTAATCTGCTCCGCTTTTTCTTTTGCCCGCTGATAGTGCTTTTCCACATCCAGCGTGCATCCCAGCAGTTCTTCCAGTTTCCTGTAATTTTCCAGAATACTTTCCGGGTTCATGTGCTGATTCCAGTATAAATAAGGAACCGCGTACTTTTGCTCCATCATCTTAGCCGCATACAGACTGAATTCGCTAAGTACAATATTAAGCCGCGCCTCTCCCAGCTGATCGAATTCTTCCAGGGTCCTGCACTGCCGGATCTCATTTACCGTATATCCCGCCGCCTTTAGCACTTTATAAAAGTCAGTATCCGTCCTTGCCGGCTCCACTTTTCCCAGGATAGTGACCGCTTTTCTCTTTGGCTTATTTTTATCCGCACAAATCATGCCATAGACACTCTCCACAAACTTGTCCGTATGCTTGACAATACTCTCCTCCAGAATCGGAAACATCTCTATCACGCCGAACCGGATACCGTACTCCTCATCCAGCCTCCTTCTGATCCGGCTGTAATCGGTCTGTATCAGTCCATCTGCACAGGTCACAGTGATCATGATCACCTTCGGTAGAGGATTTAAGCTCGGCAGCAGCGCAAATATCTCCCGCTCCAGAATATCGGCCACTTCCCCAAGGATCAGTTCTTTATCGCGAAGCCGGATCTGATAGATTCCTTCCGTATACCCATGCGTCCATAGTCTACGATACAATGAAACATGCACGCCTGGGGCGCAACCAGAAAATGAATGGATTCCGGGATAAATACTGCCGTCCTTGACAGGCCTCCCATCCCCCGGTTCCCCGCTCCCGGGCAGCGAAAGCCTTCTTTGGAATATTTTAGTTTTTCTTTCTTATCTGCCCGCTCTTTTCGCAAAAACTCGCAGATTTCCTCAATAGAATAACCTCTCTCTTTCATATGCTCCTCATTCGTTCCCACAAATTTGTGTATATTTTGATTTATTTCTCTAAAAATTATAACATGCTGTCATGGCTTCCTCAAATCAACAGATTCTATATATCACCTTATTTTATAGCTTTCTTCTATTTCATTTATTCGTAACCTCTATTACATTGCAATAAACTTTCGTACTGCTGCCCCTAGTTATGATTCGACTTTGTCTTTCCTCAAATCGCTTCACAATAACAATCCGGCTGCAAAATGAGAAAACTTGTCATTTACTCATATAGACAAATTCCTAGTATTATACTATACTATTGGTTAGTTAAAACTAACCAATAAGGAGAAACGCAGATGACAAAAAAGACGCAAAATCAAATAGAGCTTCTAATTGCCCAGCAGTGCGCTCCCGTCCTGGCCGGGGTGAAACCTTCCAACATTCTGATATTAAAGGCTGAAGATGACAGAGAAGTCTGTTCCTGTCTGTCCGGAACACAAATTTCCTGCCATCCTTTATTCAATAGCCCGCATCACAAGGTGTGGCTCATCTATCACCGGGATAAGGTGCAGGCCATTCTAAAACAGGAGGAATATCAGATTTTTTTAGAAAAGGAGGGATACGAAGGACTTTGCCTGGATGAGATGTTGGAAATCCTGCGTTTCCGTTTTGAATGCTATCAGAACCGAACCGGAGATTTTCCCCATGAACTGGGAATCTTTTTGGGATATCCGCTGGCAGATGTAAAGGGATTTATCGAACATAAGGGCAAGAATTTTCTTTATCAAGGGTATTGGAAGGTATATGAGGACGTTGAGGACAGAAAACGTTTATTTTCCATTTACACCACGGTAAAGCAGGAAATAGTCAAAGAGATCGAGACAGGAAAAGCGCTCTGGCAGGCCGCAGGAAGCCTGCAGGCACTGATCGGAGCATAAATAAAAGAAGATAGGAGATTATAAAAATGAGTGAAATCGTTGTAGCATATTGGAGCGGAACCGGAAATACGGAAATGATGGCACAGGCTGTCGGAAAAGGAATTGAAGCTACCGGGAAATCAGTCCAGGTACTTCCGATGGAAACTCTCTCTCCCGCCGAGCTGAAAGACAGTCCCGTCTGGGTTCTGGGCTGCCCGGCCATGGGAGCAGAGGAATTGGAGGAAGGAACGGTAGAGCCTTTTGTCACAGAACTGGAAGCGTGCGCACAGGGAAAGAAGGTTGCCTTATTCGGCTCTTACGACTGGGGTGATGGGGAATGGATGCGCCTCTGGACCCAGAGAATGGAACAGGCCGGTGCATCGATCATAGGCGGCGAAGGCCTGATCTGTCAGGGAACACCGGGCGCAGATGCCCTGGATGAGTGCGAGACGCTGGGGAGAGACGTGGCAAACAGCTAACGCCGAATCTGTTATTTTTGGAACCACCTTTGAACTAACATACATCCAAATTGTTTACCTATATGGAAGGCGAGAGAGCCGCCACAACAATACGGCGGCCCTCTCGCCTTCCATCTCTCTTATCACTTGTGATTTTTAAAGGCACTCCCGTTAATCGCAGGTTATTCTGTACTTTCCCATTCCACTTCCGTACTTTGTTTGGAGAGCATACCATTTTCCATTGCATAGAATGTCTCCAGCAGATTTCCTTCCTCATTGCGCTCATAGATTTCTCTATAATCCACTCTTTCCCCCGAGAAATCCTCCTTTTCCGTCTCTACGATAATGTATTCCACCTCCGGCTCTGCCTTGAGTTTTTCCGGCAGCTTGGCCGGGTTATATTCTGTCTTTTTGACAACCTTATTTTCCCCGTCCATCTGAAGAAGGGTAATTTTGACCGGCTTATACATCACCGCGATACTGATCTCCACACTACTTTTATCCGTCACCGACTTCCCGTTTTCGGTCGCCGTAGTCTGCTCGTCCAGCTTCGTAGTGATACACACTCCTTCCGAGGAGTCCCCGCTGGTACTGAAGCCTTGTCCGGAAACCACGTATATTCTTCCATCCGCTGTCTGGTAAACCGGGTTCGTATAATAGGAAATATCTTCGTCTGCTTTTCCGGGCAAAATGTGAATCGTTCCGCTCAGGCTTCTCTCCTCTTCTCCCGTATCAGACATTTTTATATCCATATGACTGTCACAAATTTCTTCATCACATATATGCCCCCAGTAGTCCCCTCCTTCCTCACATTCCCAGAACGGTGTAAAAAAGCAGCTTCCTTCCACATCCGGAAAAGATACTTTCCAGTCCCCCGGATCTTTACTGCCGTTTTTATCGATCGCAGCGTACAGTCTCTTTTCATACTCCGCACCGCCTGTAACCGTGATATCTTTTCCGCCTGCAAGGCTGGAGGCGTGTGTATTCAGATAAGCTTCCATATCAAACAAGTCCAGATATTCCGGTGTAATAAATGCACCGATCAGCCGGTCATTCCCCTCCGTCCCGGCATCCGGTACTGCCAAAGAACAACTGCACAACAAAAGCATCAAAAAAACTGTAAATACCAGGGTTATTGTTTTTTTAGCTTTCATTCTCCTCATCCTCCTCCAGATTTCCATCAAATTTTAAAATATCACCCACATCACACTGCAAAAAATAGCAAATCCTGTTTATCGTATGAAAACGGACACCTTTCGCTTTACCGCTTCTGAGAACCGAGAGGTTTGCCTCTGTAATATTCACCAGCCTGCAAAGCTCTTTGGATGTCATTTTCCGTTCTTTGAGTACCTCCTCAAGACAAACTCGTATTCCCATATTCTCACCTTCTACTATATAAATAAATCGTTGTCCTGTTTTAATTTCTGGTCTTCTTGAATATAGCGCGCCATCAGCAAAACTACCAGCACGAAGATCACCGAGCTGACCGGAATAGCGATTGTGACATCCACTTGATAAAGCAGTCCGCCAAACAGAAGCTGAAGGATATTAAAGAGCATACCCGACGCGACTGTCACGGCCAATGCCCTGACGCAAAAGCCTGCCAGCTTTTTCACTGCTGCTACTGCCTGATCGGAATACCGGTCACATGCCAATTCCTCAAGCACACGCATCGCGAGGAATACGATCACGATATCAAACACATAAGGCAGCGCATCTACCAGAAACCGTATCACCAGGAACAGGTAGGTCGGCATAAGCTGCGATGCCATAGAGAGATATTCTGCCTCCATGTCGAACAGGCTGTTGGCACTCTTTATTTCCATGATAGAAGAAAGCAGCTTCCCAAGTTCCTGCCAGCAAATCACGTATACAAAGACAAGATTCATAAAGCAGAGTAAAAGCAATAAGCCTTTTTGAAGCCTGACCTCGTCCGCCGAAGCATACATCCGCAGCACCCGCAGGACAACATATCCGAAAAACGCCGAATAAAAAACGGAGCCAAGCAGCATTTTCCCGCCGCCCGGCACATTTACGCGAAACAAGCCGGGATTAATCATATAATAGTTTACGATAAACAGCAGAATACTTAAGATGATCAGCAATGAATCAATCTTGTTTTCTTTTCCCTTCTTTACCAGCAGAATATAATACGCACACGGGCTTAGCGAAAACAGAAGATACAGAAAAATCGCAGCCGCATTCCCCGCCTTGCCGGAAAGGGAAAGTGCCCGGAGCCCGATTCCCGCCTGTTCAAATGGAAATGCCACGATTGTGGTAAAAAAACCCGACACCTCAATCCGCAGCAGACAGAATATGCCTAGTACGGCTGCTTCAATCATCAGGAACAAAACAAATCTTTTTTGCTTCATACTCTCCATCCCCTTTCTGTAAATAACTTGCCTGAAATACGATGCCTGGTGAGTGTTTTGGTTTTGCACTTTGCATTTGGCACTCAGCGCCTTATACCTACACTTAACATTCGTGGCTTTCAGAATTATTGTTTTTCGATAATTATATTATAATTATAGCACATAATTATCGTTTGTCAATAATTTTAGTGTGTTTAGAATCGCTGTCGTTATAATACTTGCATAACCCCTAAATGGGGAAATTCATGCAACATTATGGCCATAAGGAATTTTGTGACACCCTCTATACTTGACAATCAAGAACATCCCTACCGGGAAATCAAGGTCAATCGAACAATGATTCCGGCAGGGATGTTCTTATCAGAAACAAATACGTTTTGAATCTGCCATTTATTTGTCTTTTCCTACAAACTCAGAAATTCCCAATCCCGCCAAGGTAAGAACCGTACCGGCAACCGACATTACCGTAATCTTTTCATGCAGAATGATTACCGACATTACGATCGTGATGACCGGAATCAGGTAAATATAGACACTGGTCTTAATTGCACCGAGAATCTCCACCGCGTAGTTCCATGTCACAAAACATACCGCACAGGCCCCGGCTCCCAGATAAATCATATTGATCAGATTTACCGGCTCCAGAAACCGCTCCACTCCCAGATGAAAATCCGACACACAGACCATGGGGATCATAAACAAAATTCCATATATGAATATCCGTCTGGTAGACTGGACCACATGATATCCGCACTCACCGATTTTTCTTGATAAAATCGCATAGAAGCCCCACATGGATGCTGCCGCCACACTGAGAATATCTCCTTTTAAATTCAGCCGGACACCCTCCTGCCCATTGAAGCTGATCAGCGATATCCCAACGATTGCAAAAACAAACCCTACAAAAAAGCTTTTCTTTAACTTTTCATCTTTCAAAAACAGATGTGCACTGATTCCGATAAAAAATGGTGAAATTGATGTAATCACTCCGACATTCGATGCCTGGGTATAAGTCAGCGCAATATTCTCAAACAGATAATACAGACAGATTCCCGTAAGACCCGCTCCGACAAAATACCACTCCTCTTTTCTGTTCCTTAGCACTAACCGCTTCGGTTTCATAAACCACAAAACGCTCAGTCCGATCACAAACCGAAAAAATAAAAGCTCTACCGGAGTAAAATCTTCCAGTAACACTTTACTTGAAATAAATGTTGTTCCCCAAATAACAATGGAAATCATGGCCATCACATGACCGATTGCATGTTTGTTGCTCTTCATACAATAAAACCTCTCTCTCGTGTTAATCCTCTGAATCAGCCACAGGGTCGACGTTATTTTCCCCGCCTTCTCTGTCATCGTCCTCCCCTTCCATCATCTGAAGATACGTTCCTTTATCAATGTGCATCATGGAAATCTGGTTTTGATACCGGCGGAATCCATACACACTGTCCACATTCTGAATCAAAGACTGCAGCCTCTCATCCGGAACGCATACAATGAGCTGAAGGTTCAATTTTCTGGCATATTTCAGGCAGACCTCACTTCGCTCCTGATCCATCTTGGAAAATGCCTCGTCCAAAAGCACCAGCTTAATCCGGGAATCCCGGTTACTGTGAGACATGTAAAGCATGGCAAAACCAGCCATCAAAGCCACATACTTGGGGTTCTGCCCTTCGCCGCCGGAATCCCTTCCTGCCATCTCGTCCACCATGTTCTCGCGGACATTTCCGTTCTCATCCTCCACACGTTCATACATACTGAAGGACAGATAATTCCGATAGTCCGCATAGCGCTCCATCTCCTGCCTGCGCTTTGCCAGATTCATCTCATCATCCCCTCTTGCGGGCATGAACTTTTCAGTCAGAAGATTGATCTGCCGCTCATATTTCTGAAGGAAGGTATCCTGACCCAGGCTCATCTGTCCCTCAATCTCATCGTCAAACAAAACCTTGCTGTCAAGCTCGGGTGCCATCAGCATCTCATAGAACTGCGCATTTTCATTTTTCGCAGGTTCGATCTTAATCTGGTAAATGCTGTCGGCAAAGTTCGTCTCTCTGAGCATTCGGTTGATTTCCGCCGCATGGCGTCTCGCAGCCTTGATGGCCCCGTGGATGGCCGCAATCACGTTATCACGCAGGCTCTTATAAATCAGATCACACTGTTTTTCAAATTCTTTCTGATATTCCGGTCTGTAATTATTCAGATAATCATTCAAAAGCTTCTCATAAGCATCATTCGTCCGCTCCGTACCACTCAGATTGCAGGACGGATACGCGAAAATGTAATTGTTTCTCGCTCTTGCCAGCTCATCGTCCGCTTTCGCGGATTTCTCGCTTAACCTTTCCAGGCGGGAACGGACCTTTCCTTTCAGAGTCTGGCCCGTCATCTGTACAAGAGCCTTTTTCACCTCTTCTTCCACCGCTTCGCTTGGCTTGTAGCCCAGATATTGATTATTCAGCTCTCCCTGTTTATTCTCGATATCCGTAGTCAGGCGGGCTTCACTGATCTGGTATTCCCTGAGCAGGCGGTTATTTTTTTCAAGCTCCGCATCCACTGCTTCTGACTGTTCTTTCAGCATCTGTACCTGCTCTTCCAGTTCCCGGTACTTCCCTTCTTTTAGTCTGCGGATCACTTCACTCAGCTCATCCTTTTCCTTCAGTGCCGCCTCAAGCTCATCCTGCGCGCGGGAGAGGTCTGCCAGATATTCATCCCCTGCATTTAACGACTCAAAGTCCATGGACTCATTCAGAACAGCTATCTGGCGGGATACCATTTTAAGCTCCTCTGCAAGTTTCGATACATCCGCCTCGTATTCGGCAAGCTTTGCCTTAGATACCTTACTGCCGATGCAGGCGTTCCATGTATAGTCCCGTTTTTTCAAATGCCGGAACCTGAAATTGCTGTAGGAATAACAGTCCGGTGTCACGCCGTCCCGCACCTGTTCCAGCTCCTCCACAGAGCGGCATTTTACAATATGCCCGAGAAAACGCTTCAGGCATTGGTCCACATAGGAAATGTCCGTGGTGACTGCCTCATAGAGTGTCCCTTTCTGTACATGCGGCTCACTGTCTGCAAGTGCCTGAGAATTGATCAGCTCGATCTCCTCAAACTCTTTCATGGACCGAAAAACCACCGCCGCATCATGGGCATACCTTGGCTCCGTGATCAGGCTAAGTTTCAGCCTTCCCATCCGCCCTTCTACGGCGTCCTTCCACTCCTCCTCGCGGATATCAAACAAATCTGCGAGCACCTGTACTTCCACCGGATGTCCGTAAGAGGCCGCCAGCCGTTCTTTCAGCATTCTCTTTGCCCTGCGGATGCGGTCATTTAAATCACCATAGGATTTCCGGTCATTCCGGATATCCTCCACACGCTTTCTTTTTTCTTCATACTCCTTTAAAGTCCCGCGTTTCTGCTCTTTTAAATCCTCAAGCTCATCACGTATCATCTCCCGCGTGCCCGCAAGAGCCTCTCTTAACTTTGCACACTGGGAAACGCTGACCGCTCCTTTTTGGAATTCTTCTATCTTATAAAGCGTCGGATTACTCACATAATCAGTCACAATCTCCGCATCCGCCCAAGACTTAAGTCCCGCAAGCGTCTTTCTCCACTGCTGGCTGTCTTTTGCCAGCATACCGGCCCGCTTCGTCAGTTCCTCAAGCCGCTCCTTCTTACTGCCGTAATCCGTAGCCTTAAGATCCGACTCTGCTTTGATCAGTGCCTCTTTGACTTCCTCCCGCTGCGCTTTCAGCCCGGAATCTTTTTTTGCAAACTCTTCGCATTTTTTTCGGGTATCGGCAAGCTCCTGCGTATCCGCCTCAATCCGGCTCTTAAGAGCCAGGATGTCAATGAATTTCAGCTCTGCCTGGGCGAAAGCCGTATCGGCGCTCAAATTCACTAACTCCTGATGCGCCTCCCTTACCCTGGTCAGATAACCAATCCGCTTTTCCAGATCTTCTACCTGTTCTTTGATATCCCTGTATTTTCCAAGCTGCTCGCTGATCTTCTCGATCGCCTGCCCCTCGCTTCTGGGAAACATATAGTCCCGGATAAACTGTCCGGTTCCGTTGGTCATTTTCAGGGCGATCGCACTTTTCTCCATCGTCATAAAACGATTCCCGTCGATATAGCCGAGAATCACATCAAAGAGAGTCCCCAGATAAGCCTCCTTGGACGGATAAATCCGGTTTACCTCCCCCCTGCCGCGGTTATCCTCTGATTTTGCCCGCTCTTCTATGAGCCGGCGTATCTGCTTGTTGTCATAGGGAACCCCTTCTTCTGTCCGGTAGCCGCTCTCAGGCATCCTTCCTGAATGGCTGAAATAGACAAACTTCCGCACTTCACTGTCACTCTTTCTCACCTCAAAGGCAACTCCCACACAGGTCACGATATGATTTGCTGTATCCTCAATCTCCAGTGCGATGGTAGAGCAGAAATCCTTTCCCTCCCGGTTGGCGGTTCCGTCCTTTTGTTCCCCGCGAAGGTAACTGATCACACTTCTTCTGTTCTTGGCATCATCCGCTGCTTTATTCAGAAACGCCGGCGAAAAGCTTCCGTACAGGATGACCTGGATCGCATCCATCACCGTAGATTTTCCGGAGCCGCTCTTTCCGCTGAACAGATTTACATATTCATGGAACTTCAGAACCTTGTGCTCCACCCCGCCCCAGTTGTTCATACACATTCTGGTGATTATTTTCTTAGATTCTCTCACCTTACTCCTCCCCCGGCGGCATCGCCGCTCTCATCTCAAGCTGCACGGCCTCTTCCTCATACTGCCTTACCAGCTCATTGATGTCTGCGGTTCTGCAGTAAATATTGACGGTACTATATATGTAAAGAGGTGTGGTATCCTCCACATTGACGATCGCGCAGGGAATTTCCAGCATCTGGTGAAATTTCATCAACGTCAGTGCCTCCTGCCATTCCTGATTCGTCAACTTCCGGTTGATCAGGTTCGTATTTTTTCCGTATTCCCGGATTTCCGCTAAGGTGGTCACCGTCGCTCTGAGGCCCTCACCCATAATTTTATCCCGATAGATCAGTTTTAAGATCAGCACCAGAAGCGTGGTGGTCATACTCATTTTCTCGGTGGCGATCCCTTCCCCGCTGATCCGGAAAATCGATTCCTGCGGGTCATGGAGCAGTTCGCACCCGGTGACCGATAAATAGTCCCGGATAAACTCTTTATGCTTTTCACATGTCCGGTATCTGGGGTTGTCCCGCGGCACCAGAGTCACCGGATCATACTTTACTTTTAAGATGCAGGTCTGCTTGAACAGATCGCGAATCGTTCTTTTTACTTCCTCCGCCTCTGTGATTGACAGGCTGTTTAAATATTCAATCATCTATAAATCATTCCTTTCGGCCATCATTTAGAAACTTTTAGATTTCTTCTATAATTTATTAGTTATGTTCGAGCTGATACTGTATGGAAATCAGTACGGCAAAAGAATAAAAATCTTAGCATTTTGTATACTTACAGCTTCTCCCGAATTCTAAGATTTGTAAATGTAAATCCGTCTTCCGTTTCCAAGTCTTCTCCCAACTCTACCTCACAATCCTTCTCCCTGTCTTTCGTCATATACTGCCATACAAACAACAGTTTTTCCAGATCTTCCATCCCTTTTACTGTATCTTTGTCCGCAGTAAAGATTCCATTCTTCTTATTCTTCTCCATAAACTCCCGAATCTGTTTATTCGTATAGAGTGGCTTTGGCACAAAATCCTCCATCTGCCCCTCATCCTGCGCTGTCATCTCTTTCGCAGGCTCCGGCCGGAACTCGCCCTCCTGACGGTCTCTTCTCGCATAAGGGCTGTCCTCCGTAATACACCGGTAAGGCGCGGAAAACTTCATGCTTCCCGCAAGCTTCTCAAGAATCTCATCCCGTTTTTCACTCTTACTGAGCAGATTGATCAAAACGATCGTATTATCCTGATCCTCCGATCCCTCCTGCAGGACATACCGGATTCTCGCCGCGGCACGCCCTGCAAAGATCGTTTTCTGCTCAATCAGTTTATTATACTTCTTCTCTATCAAATCAAATTCCCGTTCCACCAGATATACCAGGCGGTTCGCCTCTTCGTGGTTTTCCAATTTTTTCTGCATCCGCCGCCAGGGAACACTGTCCTTTTCCAGGGTAAAGAGCGTCTTCTCATCCTCCTCTTTTCTCAGTTCGTTCATCTCCAAAATCCGGCTGATCAATTCTTTTACTGCCTCTTTATAGCGATAAAAGCTGTCCGTCGTCGTCAGGATCGCATATTTTCTGCTGTCCTTATTGTTCATTTCGTTGATCAACACTTCCTGAATCCCCAGAAACTCCTTTTGTCCTGCCAGCTCATCAAAATAGGCGCGCATTCCATCCTGCATATTCGTCAGAAGCTGCCCTAAGCTCCGGGATTTTTGCAGCGCATTTTTCAAAATATCATTATTCTTCTCCCGATCTGATTCGTAGGTGAAAAGCGCACTGTAAATCGACAGAATACTCTCTCTTTCCTGGCTGTCATCTTCCCGCATCAGCTTCTGGAACAGTTCCACATATAGCTGGCTGTACTCGGGAAATGAGATGACATTGGCGTTTAGTTTCTCATCATAATCGCTGCGCAGCCAGCCCCAGCTTATGAGGCGTCCCAGAATAAATGCCCCGTTTGCACTGACAGGCATCTCTTCCGTATCCTCCCACACTTCCCATGTCCAGTCGGCCTTCTTTTTTGTCAATTCTTCGTTGATGATACTCCGGCACTCCTGCTCCGTAAGCCCAAGAGAGGTATAATATTCACTGTTTTCTTCATAGATCGCCACCAGAACCTGCATGAACAAATCCATGTTCTGGGTGCGGAATAATTTGTAAAATTCCTTGGGAATCCTCTCTTTTAGAATCATACGTCTCACGTTCCTTTCTGCGGGATGGCCCTCTTTCTACTATACGAAAAAATAGGGATTTTTGCAAATATAAAATAAGCATACCGCCTTTTCTGATGGTATGCTTATCGTTTTACTATTCCAACAAAATACCACAACATATGCATCACTTCCTGACGCATATATTTATTTTGCTGATTTCGGGATAAATTCCAATTTCAGAATCATATCCATTCCCTCAGCAAGTCTCTTTAATGTTGATAGGGCTGGATTTGCATTTCCCGTTTCTATTTTACTAATATCTGCCTGATTAATTCCTGTCTTTTCAGCCAACTCTTTTTGCGTCATATTACACCTTTTTCTGGCATCAATCATAGCCTGGATCGTATTAAATTCCGGCTCTAAACTATCCCATTCTTTCTTAAACTCAGAGTCTGTAAGCTGCTCATTCAAATATTCTCTAAAATCACTCATGAGAATTCTCCCTCCTTTTCATATATTCTACTTTATATTTCTTAGCCAGTTCAATCTCTGCCTGTGGTGTTCTTTGCGTTTTCTTGATAAATCCATTGGTAATAATTATTTTATGCCCAACTACAAAAAAATATAGCACTCTCGAAATATCACTTCCTTGTTTTACACGAAGTTCAAAAATTCCTTCTCCCAACGCCTTTGAATAGGGCTCTCTAAGTTCATTACCGTTTTTCTCTAACAGCATAATCATTCTTAGAACCTTAGCTTTCATCTTTTTTTCTAAAGAATCTAAAAAAGTTATTACCGGGCATGTACCATCATTCTTTCTAAAAAATTCCACTTCAAAAATCTGCAAATTAATACTTTTCCTCCTCTTTTCTCTTATTATATGTGATATATCCCATATTGTCAATGTTGAGATTTAGAAACCAGGAACAGGAACCAGCCACAAAACATATGAGCATTAAGAAAATCTTATTTCAAAGAATCATAATCAATCTTCCGATTTTTGAAGTAGTATTCTCTGTCATGTTCATTCACTTCCCGCAGAACTCTGCACGGATTACCGACCGCCACCACACCTGACGGGATATCTTTCGTGACAACACTCCCTGCCCCGATCACTACATTGTCCCCGATCGTGATTCCCGGAAGGACGATCACACCTGCGCCGAGCCAGCAGTTCCTTCCGATGTGTACCGGCATGTTATACTGGTAGCCCTGCTCTCTAAGCTCCGGCAGAATTGGATGCCCCGCCGTTGCAAGCGTTACATTCGGTCCAAACATCGTGTAATCTCCCACGTAAATATGTGTATCATCTACCATCGTCAGGTTAAAATTGGCATAGATGCCTTTCCCAAAATGCACATGTCCTCCGCCCATATTCGTGTGAAGCGGCGGTTCAATATAACAATCTTCTCCAATCTCCGCGAACATCTCCTTTAACATCGCTGTACGCTTTTCTCCTTCCGTCGGGCGTGTCATATTAAAATCATACAGCCGGTCCAGCCGCTTCATCTGATCCGCGAAAATCTCTTCATCTCCCGGGAAATAAAGTTCTCCCGTGTGTAATCTTTCTTTCATTGTACTCATTTTTTCCTCTCCTTTGTATCATTTTCTTTTTCTTCTGCACTCAATATGGTCTTTGAAATTTATAATTTTCTTTTCTCAATCACCCGTTCAGAATTTTCTCCCGGCAGGCTATTATTTTCATCACCAGTTCTTCTCTGTCAACCTTTTCAAAATCTGTCATATCTACCACAATATGCGGTCCATTTGCAGCAAACGTGTCCATACCTCTTAGCTCAATCCCATTCCTAAAATGTTCAAACGGAATCGGCTCCACCGCATAGCCAGGATTCTTCTCCGGATAACAATCATTTACCACATGCCCCCGGTGCCTGTACGGACTGTTATTTCTTTCCACAAACCGCGCATAGATTTTTTCATAATCCCCGGTAAGCGTTACCGTAATTGCCTTATAAGAGTACCGATTCAACAAAATCTGCAAACCTTGTTTAGAAAGATTCTCAAAATTGTTTTCCAATATGTAAGGCTGATTTCTACGCATCAACTGCTCCGCCATATAATACATGACATTCATACTTGCGACACCTAGTTTTACTTTTTCTTCTCTGGACTGAAAGCCAAGCTCATCAAACATAATCTCTTTAATCTTATCTTTTGAGATAACCGGAATCGCAAAAGATTCTGCCAGAAATTCTGCCATGGTACTCTTTCCAACAGCCGGAATCCCGGTTACTAATATACAATACCCTCCTGCAATATTATTCTCCTGTTCATTGCACGTATAATCTGACTTAAACTTCATCCCTTCTGCTTGTTGTTCGACCATAATTCCCTCTCTCCTTTACCGATCAAATCATACATTTATTTTATAACTCGAGCATATCCGGCCGTCAAAAAACCAGCTGCACCAACAGCATATAACAAATTGTTCCACCCGCAATAGACACCAGCATCTGTCTTTTCCAGACATGCAGCCCCACCACGACCACGATCGAAATCAACTCCGGTATTCCGCGGCTTCCTGAAAAAACATTCACATTTTTCAGGCAATACACCACCAGAAGTCCGAACACCGCAGACGGCAGAACTTTCCCAAGATACTTGATATACTTCGGTGTCGGTTTCCCCGCCGGGAAGAGCAAAAACGGAAGAAAACGGGTAAGTGCCGTTCCAAGCGCGATCACACCAATCGTGATTATTTGCTGTGATATCGTCATCATAGATCCTCCGCCCCCTTCTCATTTTTCTTCCTCATCAATGTTAAAACACCAAGAATTGCCAGCATCGATGGGATAATAAAATTCTCCGCGCCAAACACAAGCAGACACACCAAAGATAAGCCCACACCCAATACCGCACTGGTATGCCGCTTTTCCTTCATCCACTGTTCCATAAAAATCACCACGAACATAGCCGTCATTACGAAATCCAGGCCTTCCGTATTAAAATGGATCAGTGATCCGAACACACCGCCTAAAGTTGCACCCGTAAACCAGTACAGATGATTCAAAAGTGTCACAAAAAACATAAACCATCCCCGGTCTACGTCTTCCGGAATCTTTGCCGTATAATTGATTGAAAAACTTTCATCACACATTCCAAAGATAAGATAAAACTTCTTCCATCCCGTCCCCCGGTACCGGTCCAGCATGGAAATCCCATAAAACAGATGTCTCGCATTGATCATCAGTGTCATGACAAACGCCTGCAGCGGATTAAATGCCCCAAGCAGCATCCCCACCGCCACAAACTCTATGGAACCGGCAAAAATAATCAGGCTCATCAGCATAGGATACAGGAAACTGAATCCCGAAACATTCATATAAATTCCATACGTCATTCCCAGAAACCAAAATCCCGCGAAAATCGGGATGGTATGCGGAAATGCTGTGCAAAATGCCTTTTTTAAAATTTCGGATCTCTTCTGCATAATCTCCCTCACAAACCACGAATATTACTTATACTCTACAATCATATCATCGATTTTACATATGGGCAAGAATAACAAACCATCATATTTTCCTTAACTCATATCCGGTTACCGAGATGAATGTCCACCGGACATTTACTCGGGTGTGCTTGGCAACAAAAATACAGCCGAAGATTGCTTTATTCTCCGGCTGCCTGATTCTTTGCACATATTGTTCTTATCCTCTCTTTTAACTCTTCCAGATATTGCCGATTCAATCCATGAGCCGACACTTCTGGTTCTTTTTTCTGTCTATCACTAATTTTAGCTTCCAGGTATCCAAGATTTATTACATACGAAGGTGTAACCAACTCTTCATCCAACCCCAGTCTTCTAAAGCGCTCTCTCCAGTCTGCCTCTTTCCGGTCAAAATACCGGATAATCAGCTCCAATAAATTTGCATTTCCCGCCAAATCAGCCTCCTCATATAGCTGGATCAATATCGCCTTATACGGCACCTGATACAAATCCATGCACATCGCAATGTTATCCAGGAAATCCTCATTTTTCAGTTCGGTATAATAATTATATACATTCCCCATCAAAACTCTGGCCGCAAAATAATCCGCCTTACGCTCTTCCATACTGAAATCAGTAGAAATCTGATAAGCCTCTTTTTTCTCATCCGTTCCGAATATCAGGTGATAGATCTCATGCCATGCCGTAAAAAACTGATTCATCCTGGGCAGCGCCGTATTGATCACCGGTATTTTTTTATCATCCGCAAAATAAATTGCCCCTCCCCAAAACGGATTCTCTATGGGAATCTGAATCAGCCCATACTGTTTCAGAATCTTAAATGCCAGCTTTTCCTCCGACTTGATTCCTTCTCTCACATTATACTGATTCAGCACGAACATCAACTCTCTGTCAACACTTTCCCGAATCTCCCTGTTTTGTTCAATAATTTTCTCTAAATTGTCCGCCGTTATATAATCCGCCATCTATTCACCCCCTTCTACTAATAATAAAGATCACAAAGATCCATCAGGCTTCTGAGGATTTCAAACATCTCCTCTTCATTTCCCTGCGGCACATAATTCTCCGGTTCGTCACGCGAAAATGCCGCCTTAAGCATCGGCTGTGCTGCCTTTCTGTAAATCATCATTTCCTGCTCATCAACCGCCAAAACTGCTCTTACTTTCTCAATATGCTTTTCAAATGTGGTTATACTGTTGATTTCTCCTTCAAACAAGTGATTTAGCGTTGGACGGCTGATGCCTGCTGCCTTTGAAAATGAAATCTTTGTATAGCCTTTTTCTTTCATAATCTCAAGTAAATTCGCGCCTACCTTCTTTCGTTCATTAAATAATATTTCTATACTATAATTATTCATCTGACTCCTTTCTCCACATTTGATGTAAATATTTTACCCGATTTCCGCCTAAAAGTAAAGGTATTGTAAAATTTTTTTTTACAATACCCCATTCCGGAATTTATAGCTTTGCCTCTATCTTCTCAATTACACCAATCACTTCCTCAACACTCTCCATCGGATTCCATACCGCATAGTCCGGTACCACCGCCCATGTATACTCCGGTGAAAGATTGGTATGCAGGTAGATCGTGCCCATACCGGCCCTTTTCCCTCCTGCAATATCACAGTTCTCATCATTTCCGATCATCAGACATTCCCCGGGCGTAAGGCCGCACTCGGAAACCATTGCACCAAAAAACTTTTGATTCGGCTTTTTGACCCCATAGTCAGAAGACAGAAAAATACCGTCAAAATACGGTTCTATCTCCAGCATTTCCAGCTCATGTGCCGTAAATACTCTTTGCGCATTTGACAACAGATATACGCTTCTGCCTTGTTTTTTAAGCCCTGTCATCAGCTCATGCACCCCGGGATACAGCCGGATATACTCCGTAGAGCTTTCCCGGAATTTCCGGCAGACTCCGGAAATCATTTCCTTTCCGGCACACACACCTTTGCGCGCAAACAGCTCCGCAAATACCTCCTCAATCTGAATCTCATCCGCACTTTTTTGTTTTTCAACAATCAGACTTTGGAATTCTTTTCGCAGCATATGCACCGGATATAGCGCCCCTCCCCTCTCATAAATCTGTGCCATCGTCTCCCACAGCGCATCCTTTTCCTCATCCGTATGGATGTCCACCAATGTCCCATACAGATCAAATATAATATTCTTATACTTCATGCTTTTCTATCGTCTCATATACCCGCAGGATTTCGCCCACGCTCCACGCCTGTGCGAAGCAGCCGCGGGAAAATCCAGGGGTTCTGCCGTCATAGATTTCCGGAAGCTGCCCGATGCACCCTTCCCGCATAGCGCGTTCCATGACTTCAAGCTGACGCCTGACCGTCACTATCGCCTCGCCGGAATATTCTCTGGTCTTCAGATATGCCAGATAATAGGCCCCAAGAGGAAATACCCACACCGTCCCCTGGTGGTACGCCAGATCCCGTTTGATCTGCTCTCCGCCGTATGTGCCGCAGAACTGCGGATCACTCATCTCCAGCGTACGAAGTCCGCAGGGCGTATAAAGCTTTTCAAATACGGTATCCACCACCTGTCTCTCCTGCCCTTTATTCAGAGGCGTAAATGGCATCGACACAGCCCAGATCTGATTGCAGCGGATCTGCTCATCGGCCCCGGTTCCGGATATCACATCCTTCAGGCAGCCTTTTTTGGGATTCCAGAATTTCTCCCGGAAGCTTTCTTTTGCCTGCATGGCCAGAAGTCCGTATTCTCCCCGTTCTCCCAAAAGCTCGCCGAACCGTTCCATCACACAGAGCGCATTATACCAGTATGCATTGATCTCCACCGGCTTCCCATGCCTGGGCGTCGGAAGAATCTCTCCTACTTTTACATCCATCCAGGTAACCTGGTCCTGCCCTTGCCCGGCCAGTATCAGGCCATCCTCATCCATCCGGATTCCATAGTCAGTCCCCTCTTTATAGGATTGCAGGATTTCCTTCATCACACCCCACATCTTTTTTACAAACAACCGCTCTTTCGTCTTTTCATAATAAAGATACACGGCATTCACAAATAAAAGCGCCGCATCTGCCGTATTATACCAGGGTGCACTCTCCCCCTCCGGGAACAGATTCGGCATCAGTCCCTTTCTGCAATACGCCGCAAATGTCTCCAGAATACTCCTTGCCGTCTCCGTCTGTCCTGTGGAGATACAGCATCCGGCCAGCGCGATCATGGTATCCCTTCCCCAATCCTCGAAAAACGGAAATCCCGCCAGCATGGTCTTCCCTCCGGTAGACTTCCGCCATGCCACAAATTGATTGGCGCTTTTTGCCAGCATCCTTGCCACTTCACTCTGCATATTGCAGGCATCGGCGAGCGTCTTCCTATACTCTGCCGCTTCCCGCAGGACCATTCTTGCATCCGTATGAATTTCTTCCATATCATATAAGATTTCCAGTTGCGCCTCTTCTCCTGCGCCTACACGTTTCTCAATCGTATGATTTACACAGGTTGTTCCATAAGGCTCCCTTCTGTCACACGCATCATAGGCATAATATAGACCTTCCACGAATCTCTGCGAAAAGTGCCGCACCGCTCCATCGGTCTTAAAATATACGCAGATTCCTTCCGAGGAGACAGAGCTTTCCGTAATATAAAATCTTTTCTCCCGGGTAATCTGCACGCCCTTCGGGGCAAACTGAAGATGAGGCGTCACTCTGAGCACCGCATTCGATCGGGTGCGGTTTTCTATCTCATACCTCACCGCCACCAGATTGGAATCCCGTCTCATCGCGACCTCTTTCAGAACGGTCACACCGTCCACATCATAAACCCACTGCGGATAATCCTCAAAAGTAAAGCTGCTTAAGTAGCGGTAACCCTCCTCATTTTTCGCACTGTCCCTATATTCCTGACTGGAAATACACAAAGCGTTCCCCGCCACTTCCAGCCATTCCTCCAGACGATGGATCAGATTATAACGGTGATTCGGCGCTTCGATACATCCCATCAGCAAAGCATGATCGTTTCTGGAATTTGACCCTATCATCGTTGCCGAAGAGAATCCCCCAAGTCCGTTCGTCAGCAGATAACAGTTCTCCTGGCCCCGGCTCATCGTCATCCAATCCTGTTTTCCATAAATAAACTTCAACTGCACACCCCCTTAACTATAACCGAAAACTAATTTTCGTAAGACTTCTTATCTTTTCCATCAGCTCCGTCGTCAGGCTTTCCCGGTCAATTCTCCATTTCCAGTTGCAGCCCAGGGTGGACGGATGATTGATTCTCGCCTCATTTCCCAGCCCCAGATAATCCTGCAGCGGAATGATGCACACATTCGCCGCACTCATCATCGCCAGCCGGATCATATCCCAATGAATCTGATCTGCCGGAGTGTCTGCATTATCCATATAGGTATGCAGAAATTCCCTCTGATCCTCTTCCAGCGCCTGATACCAGGATATCACCGTATCGTTGTCATGCGTTCCCGTGTAAACCACACAATTCTTATCATAATCATGCGGGAGATACCCGGTTTCCTTCTCCGGCTCAAAGGCAAATTCCAGCACCTTCATATTCGGATACCCGCTGTCTGCCACCAACTGCTCCACCGACGGCGTCATAAGTCCCAGATCCTCCGCGATCACTTCCCGCCTTCCTAAGTTTCTCTCCAACGTCCAAAACAGATCCATTCCCGGCCCCTTCTCCCAGTGTCCTTCCATGGCCGTATCCGCCCCGAAAGGAATCGAATAATACTCATCAAATCCTCGGAAATGGTCAATCCGGACCACATCGTAGAGGCGATAGCAGTGCGCCATCCGCCTGGTCCACCACTCATACCCGGTCTGTCTGTGATACTCCCACCGATACAGCGGATTCCCCCACATCTGCCCGGTCTCGGAAAATGCATCCGGCGGACACCCGGCAGTTGCCACCGGAAGATTCTCCTCGTCAAACTGAAACAGCTGCGGATTTGCCCACGCATCTGCGCTGTCAAAGGCCACATAGATCGGGATATCACCGATGATCCGGATTCCTTTGTCGTTGGCGTAGGCTTTTAGTTTGCTCCACTGCTCAAAGAATTTAAACTGCAGGTACTTATAAAACTCAATTTCAAAATAACATGCTTCTCTGTAATAATCCAGTGCAAATCCCCATCTGAGCCGGATGTCCTCAGCCCACTCATTCCACGGCGCGCCGTCAAACCGATTCTTTACTGCCATAAACAGTGCATAATCCTCAAGCCAGTCGGCATTTTCCCATTTGAACTTCTGGAACTCTTCATTTTTATAAATTTCACTTCTCTCATAGGCCTTATAAAACAATGAAAAGCGTTCTTTATAAAGTTTTCCATAGTCAATTTCATTTATTTTTCCTTCATTTTCACTCCTTTTAGGACGCCTGTCCGGGCCGTTTTTCTTCCGTCTCCTGCCCTGACTTTCCTTTCCCGCTTCCGCTTGTAATCCCATCCCGCATCCAAAGTCGCACGCCTCACACTCTTCTTCTGTAAGAACGCCTTCCTCAATCAACTGCTCCAAGTCAATAAAGTACGGATTCCCCGCAAATGTAGAAAACGACTGATACGGCGAATCCCCATAGCTTGTAGGGCCCAAAGGCAGAATCTGCCAGTACGACTGTCCTGCCTCCACAAGTCGGTCCACAAACTCATATGCTTCTTTTGAAAATGTCCCGATCCCATATCTGGACCAGATACTGAAAATCGGTAACAGAATACCGCTTGCTCTTCTCATATTCATCTCTCCTATCCTTTTGCCCCTCTCTTACGTCCGAACACTCTCACAGACATAGGGGGCAGATTCGCTTCCTCTGCTGCCACTGCCTTTTTCCATAGCCAGCTACTGTTTTCATCTACCAAAGTCTCCCATTCTCCCGGAGGAAGTTCTACCTCCCGGACGCTGTCCGTACTATTATAACCCACCGTCAGGACATCCCATTTTTCACATTCCTTATTATCCACACAAAACTGAAGGCAGCCCTCTGCCAAAATCCGTTTGGCGAAAATCCGCCTCCCTGCCTCCGGCGACTTATCCGTAAGCCCGGGGATTCTTTTCCGGAATGCGATCAGCCCCCGGTAATACGAAAGCAGCTCCCCATACTCATAAATCCGCTCCCAGTCGAGCTGATTGAGCTCCGGCGATGAGACGAAGCTATTGCTGTCCCCAAGCTTCGTTCTTGCCGCCTCTTCTCCCGAGAGGAAGAAAAGTTTTCCCTGACAGGTAAAATATACGGCCGCCGCCATTTTATTTGCCCGCAGTACCTCTTCATCCCGGGCCAAAAAAGACTGCCCCGGCTTCAGAGTCACCATCAGCTTATCCCAAAGCGTCAGATTATCATGTGCCGAAACATAAGACACAATCTGCCTCGGCGACCCGGCACAGAACTTACCGTCCCCATCGGTCCACGCACGTACGGCATGCCAGATATCGTTCTCCAGTTTTTTCCCGCCATTTACAAATCCCGGCACTTCCTCGTAAAATACATGCCCTTTGATCGCATCCCGGGTCTTATCGCAGAAAACCCCGATATCCGGATGGAGCTTTCCGATATGTTCGGAAAGACAGGGAATATACCCCTCCTTCATGGGCGTATCCGACGCACTCCACGGTTCACCATAGACGGTCACTTCGCCTTTGCCAAACCGTTCATCCAGAGCGCGCTGGATCTCATTCATCAACTCCACATTCAAAAGCCCCATCAGATCAAACCGAAATCCGTCCATATGATATTCTTCCGCCCAGTACAGAACGGATTCCAGAATATATTTTCCGCACATTTCCCGCTCACTTGCCAGATCATTGCCGCATGCGGAACCATCTGAATAGGTCCCGTCCTCATACTGACGGTAAAAATAATGCGGCACCGTTCTGGAAAACCAGGAATCCACCGAATAGGTATGATTATAAACCACATCCATGATCACCCGGATCCCGCTTTTATGAAGTGCCATGACCAGTTCCTTCAGCTCTCTGATCCGCACCTCCCCGTCAAACGGATTCGTAGAGTAAGATCCTTCCGGCACATTGTAGTTCAGCGGGTCATATCCCCAATTGTATTCTCTTATATCCCCCGCCTCATCGACCGAGCCAAAATCAAACACCGGCATCAGCTGCACATGTGTCACGCCCAGCTCCTTCAGATAGTTCAGACAGGTTGGATGCACTCTGTCACACTGAAGCGTCGTCCCCTCTATGGTAAATGCTTTGTATTTCCCCCGGTATTCTTTTGGTATCCCGCTTGCCGGATCATAGGAAAAATCCTTCACATGCAGCTCATAGATAATCTGCTCCTCCCCTTCTGCCGGAGATTTGTCCTTCTCCCAGCCCTTCGGATTGGTTCTGCCCAGATTGACCGCCATACTTCTCCTGCCATTACAATTACACGCTTTTGCGTAAGGGTCCGCCGTTCTTTGCATGTTTCCTTCCATCTCCACGGTAAAATCATAATATACCCCGTGAAGCTCCTGTTCTTCCCGGTAAGCCCATACCCCTTTTGCTTCCCGTTTCATAGGAACACTGCGTTTCCTTTCGCCTTCTCCGCTTTCATAAAAATTCAGTAATACGTGATCTGCAAGAGGGCTCCAGAGTTTAAAACAAGTACCCGCATCGAAACAGCTCACTCCCAAATCTTTTCCTTCATATAAATAATTCTCTTTAAATTCGGCGCTGTCATAATATTCCTTGTAATCCTTCACCTGCATTTTAACAACTCCATTCACTCAAAGTATAATTCTATGTGATTAAAAAAGGGTACTGTAACTTCGCGCCACAGTACCCTGCATTCCTCCGTGAAGTCCAAAGGGCAAAGCTGCACTTCACTTTTCATTTGTTCTAGCCTTTTACCGCACCGGACATTCCATTTACATAGTATCTCTGCATAAACAGGAACAATGCTGCAATCGGTATGGAGATCAGCACGGCCCCCGCAGCAAAGCAGGTATACCAGCTATCTATGTATTCTTTTTCCAGCATTCTCCAAAGTCCGATGGCCACCGTATAGTAATCCGCATTGGCACGGCAGATTACCTTTGCAAAGATAAAATCTACCCACGGTCCGATAAACGCGGTCAGAACCGTATACACGATTACCGGTTTGCTGAGCGGCAGGGTGATCTTGTAGAAAATCTGCCAGCGGGTACAGCCGTCAATCAAAGCCGCCTCATCGATCGCAAGCGGAATTGTATCAAAGAACCCCTTCGCGATCTGGAATCCAAGTCCCGCGCCGCCGGAATAACAAAGAATCAATGCCAGTCGGATCAGCCCGCCTTCCGAAAGTCCCAGTGCCTTCAGGATAAAATATACCGCTACCATGGACATAAATCCCGGGAACAGTCCCAGCACCATTGCCATATTCATGTATGGCTTTCTCAGTTTAAAACGCAGCCTGGAAAGGCAATAGGAGACCGCCAGCACATAAAACGTCGATAACAGACAGGAACAAATCGCAATCAGCAAGGTGTTCATAAACATTTTCGGGAAATTCAGAATCGTCGTATCCGAAAACAGTCTCGTATAATTGTCAAGTGTATACCCCTGAGGAAGGAAGGTAGACACATAAGAACCCTTCTCCGCCCTGAAGCTGGTCAGCACAACCCAGGCAATCGGAAATACCCAGATGACAGCCAGTATTGCCAATGAAATATGTACAATGGTATTATTCATTATCCGCACACGTTTTGCGGATCTTTCCCTTTTTACTGCCATTTCTAGAATCCCTCCTCATCTTTGTATGATTTACTGTTGCGGTATGTGATCAGCGCGCCGACCGCGAGGATCACAAAGGTCAGAATACCGATAACCGCACCGATATTATAATACTGCTTATCAATCGTCAGCTTATACAGCCAGGTAACCAGAAGGTCCGTACTTCCCGCCGTCGATGACAGATCAACGACCGGATCACCGCCTGAAAGCAGATAAATGATGTTAAAGTTATTCACATTTCCGGTAAAGGTAGCGATCAGATACGGGGTGGTCACAAACAGCATATACGGCAGCGTGATCTTGGAGAAAATCTGAATCGCATTCGCCCCATCCACCCGGGCTGCCTCGTAAAGCTCAGTCGGAATGTTCTGAAGCACACCGGTCAGCTGCAGAAGTGTGTAGGGTACACCTACCCAGATATTGATCACGATCACCGTCACCTTCGCCCACAGCGGATCGGTGAAAAACGGCAGAGAGCTGTCTGCGGCAATCCATCCCAGGTTACGCAGAAGTACGTTCACAGCTCCGTTCGGCTGCAGCATCGTCCGCATGATCAGAAGGGATACAAAGGACGGTACCGCACAGGAAAGCACGAAGCAGAATCGCCAGAAGCCTTTCGCCTTTGTCCCGTCACGGTTGATCACGATCGCCAGGATCATACCGAAGATGTAGTTGGTAAATGTTGCAAAGAACGCCCATATCAGCGTCCATACCAAGACAGACCAGAAGGTGCTTCCCAGAATACTGGAGGAGTCAAAAAGTGCTTTGAAATTGTCAAGTCCCACCCAGTCAAACAGTACCAGATGATTCCCGATCTTGCTGTAATTGGTAAATGCCATACAGATCATGAAAATCAGCGGAAGTACCGTAAGTCCGAAAATAAATGTCAAGGACGGTGTCATCAGAAGGCGGTGTACATTCTCATGTCCCAGTGTCTTTACGTCCTCAATAAACGTATTCACATGCTTTCCGGCTTTGTCCAGGCATTCTGCTTTGTAACCGCTTTTCACGGTACCGCGCCAGATCCATACCATAAGCAGAGTCAGCATCACGGTTGCCACACCGTACAGAAGAATCAGAACGGAATTATCACCCTGCGTATATTCGTAAATCTGCAGCGCCTCGTTCCACACTTCCTGCTGCTCTACGCTTCCCAGAGACGGCAGCATGGCCAGGCAGTGAAAACCATTTGTCACCATAAAAACGATGTACATAATCTCTACTGCAAGAAACAAAAGTCCTTTAGCAACCTGTTTATGCATGATGTTTCCCAGTCCCATGACCAGCATAGAGAGTCTGGTTTCAACTCCTCCCTCGGCGATCGCGGCCTTCACCGTATAGGGAGTCGGAAAATCATTTACTTTTTTCTTAAATATTCCCATAACTCTTTCCCTCATCTATCCTTTCCTAAATTCCGTCACTGTTCATCGCATCATTCATTGCCTCAGTCTGTTCCTTGGCATTGTCATGAGTAACGGTTTTATTTCGGATTCCTTTTCCCATGTTCTCCACTGGTGTCCAGCAGTTTGCCATCTTGCTCACAAACGGCTGAAGAATGGAGGTGCGGTTAAATGTGTCGTTCTGTGCATTTACCAACATATCTGCAGCAATTCCTTCTTCCTGAAGGAGCTCCTCATTACAGGGAACCACGTTTCTAAGCTCATAATGCAGCTTCTGTGCTTCGGCAGAACCGAGATACACGGCTAGCTGGATAGATGCGACCATATGATCGGAAGTTGCATTTACACCAATCGCCTTGGAGCCTGCATAGGCCATCATCTGCTTTTCTTCCCCGTTTAACGTATAGGTAGGAAGCGCCGCCACACCCATATTGTCTCCGAGGATCTCTTTGATGCTTCCTGCGTCCCAGGAGCCGGTGAACATCGCGTTGATACTTCCATCACGAAGGCCTGCCATACCGGAGCCGTCCGCATCTACCACAAAGTTCGGATGATCCATCAGATCGATCAGATAGTCAGTTACCTCCACTGCTTTCTCGCCCGAGAAATCCACGCCTGCCTCTTCAACCGTTCCGTCTTCAAACAACGTACAGCCATTTCCCACATAGAATGACGGAAGATACCAGGAGTTGGTAAACGGGAAGGATACCACACCTTTTTCCAGCATCGTATCCAGATTCTTTACATCCTCCTCGGAAAATACACTCTTATCATAAAACATATACCAGGTATTCGTCGTAAACGGCACTCCGTAGAGATAACCGTCTGCTCTCAGGGAATCTACGACCGTATCTGAGTTCGTGCTCGTCACCGCTTCCTCATAAATACCGCCGAATTTTGCCGCCGCTTTGGCATCTGTCAAAACAGTCAGATTGTCGTTCGCATACATGAAGACGTCCGCACTCGCTTCCGCGTCCTGTGCCACCTGCGTTGCTGCAGTTGCCTCATCTGCCACGCCATACACGAAATCAATATCGTACTCCGGATGCTCTTTTGCAAAGGCTTCACAACATTTCTGCAGCCATTCGCCGCTGTCCTTGGACTGATCCTCCGAAGGCGCCCATACCATAAGACGGATGCTCTCCACTTCCCCGTCCTTCGGTACCGACTGCTCCGACTTACTGCATCCGGCCAGCAGAGAGAGTCCCAGGACGGCAGTCATAAGAATTGAAACATACTTCTTCATTTCTTTCTTTTTTCCTCCTTGTAAAAGTTTCGCTTAGTTTCTGTATTTGTAATATAACTCTCCCTCATGCGTATTGTCAACTATTATTTTATAGTTTATTTATAATTTTTTCTAATTTTTCACAATTTTTATAGTATTTTTAACTATATGTTTTTTCTTCCGTTCCGAAACATTCCTAAACATTGTTGTATTCTTGTTGTTTTTACTTAAAATATTGAATTTTTTCTCTGCAATTTGTATAATAGATATAGTTATTTTTATTTTTTAGATTCATCAAGGAGGGAAATTATGCCTACGATCAATGATATCGCCGCAAAACTGGGAATTTCAAAAGGTACCGTATCCAAAGCATTGAATAACGGCGACGACGTGAGCGAAACTCTACGAAAAAAAGTTTTGGAAACTGCAGTTGAAATTGGTTACGAAAGAAACCGCAACCGCAAAGACAGCCCGAACAAATTGTGCATTATTGTAGAAAATATGGATTACAGAAATCCGATGAGTTTTGGATATGACATTGTAATGGGATTTAAGAAGCTGGCCGTTCCGGAAGGTTGGGAAGTGGAGACCTTTGACATGACGCCCGAGCTCCAGAGTCACCAGTCTTACGATACGTTCATGCTGGAGCATCAGTGCAAAGGAGCTTTTATCCTGGGATTTTCTCTTTCGGACCCCTGGATGGAAGACCTCAAAATTTCCAGAACTCCCGCGGTTCTATATGATAATTATATCCAGGAAAATCCCATGGTATCTTACATTGGAGTAAATAACGAAGAAGGCCTGGATATGGCCGTCTCACACCTGAAAGAACTGGGGCATACCCGTATCGGCTATCTCGGAGGCGCCCTGGAATCCCATGTGACCCAGATACGCTATCAGGCCTATGTCCATGCTATGGAAAAACACGGACTTTCAACTTCCGGCGACATCACCGGGTTCTCTTATCATGTTTCCGAGTGCATCCAGAAATATCTGCCTGTTCTTCTGGAACACAAAGTAACTGCGATTCTCTGCAGTCACGATACTCTGGCAAATGCGGTCATGCAGCACTGCGCCGAGCTTGGCTTGCGGATTCCACAGGATATCAGCATCATCGGCTTCGACGATGCCCCTTTTAGCGCGTATACCATGCCGCCTCTCACCACGATCCGCCAGGACCGCAATGCGCTTGGCCGCTGTGGCTACTATGCGCTGTGCAGTCTGCTGAACCATACCGCGATCAGCTCGCTCCTTCTGAGAGCCGATTTGATCAAACGGGAATCCGTCAGCTCGTCTCCTGCAGGGGCAGACAGCCGGTGCGGCATCGGCTGATGACAGCACAAAAACGTCAAGGCACGCGGCGCTGTCAAGCCGAATACCGGCGCGCCTGCCTCCTAACCTCCATCCCGGTATTGTCTGGGTGTCATTCCATACCGCGCCCGAAACTGCCTGTTAAAGTGCGACAGGTTCCCGAAGCCCACCTCTTCGGCAATGGATACGATCTTATCTTCAGTCTGTCTGAGGAGCCCGGTGGCAACCGCCAGTCTTCTCTCATTCAGGTACACCACAAAACTGCTTCCCGTCATCTCCTTGAACCACCTCATGAAATGACTGTTGCTGCATCCGCAGTATTCTGCGATTTCTGTGACACTGATCTGTCTTTTATAATGTACCTCAACAAACTGGAGCACTTCCTTTAGCCGTACCGTATCCTGCGAATCTTTATGCGGACTTTCGGTATTGACCTCAAGTAATGTAAATAACAGTGCAAGCATTGCGGATTTCACTCCCAGCTCATATCCATTCCGGCGCTCCTTGCACAGCCGCTCCGCCCGTCCCAGACACTCACGGATTTCCGAATAGCCTTCTTCCCCCTCCCGAAGCTGCATCGGAAGGAGCAGATTCCCCGCCAGAAGGGGAACCAGATATTTCTGCGCGCACACATCCGCCGCGCCTCCCCCGAGAAAATCCACTTCAAAGATAATATTCTCATATTCCATGGAACACGTCCCCTCCTGCCTGATCGCATGAAGACACCCCGGCGGACACACAAAGATATCCCCCAAAGCGGCGTGTAGGTTTTCCCTGTCAATCTGCACGCATCCATTTCCTTTTTTCACATAAATCAGCTCCATGTCTTTGTGCCAGTGAAGCGGAACCGAGGGGAAATCTCCGGGTATCGTACACGGATAAATGTTAAACGGGAAAAGCCGGCTCCCATGCTTCTTTTTCTCATGAAGCTCTTCCTGACGTTTTATTTCTATTCCATAGTTTTCGCCCATGCTTCCATCCTCTTTCCACACTTTACAAGATGATAGAATCGTACCATAATCTGCAATCATAATGCAAGATAATGCTCCTGTTTTATGATAATAATACATTATACAATCAAATCACGAAAGGAGCTCCATACCATGAACAATGAACTGAACGTAAAACTTACCAGCTTTTGCGGTAAATCCTTAGAGTCTGCATCAGACGAAGAAATCTACCTTGCTCTTCTTCATTTGACACAGGAGATGAGTGAACAGAAGAAACAGCCGGCAGCCGGCCGAAAGCTCTACTATATTTCCGCAGAATTTCTGATTGGAAAGCTGCTTTCCAATAACCTGATCAACCTGGGAATCTACGAGGATGTCCGTCTTCTTCTTGAAGAAGCCGGGAAATCCCTCTCCGATATTGAAGAGCTGGAGCCGGAACCAAGCCTCGGGAACGGCGGACTCGGCCGTCTGGCGGCCTGCTTTCTGGACAGCCTTGCAACCTTAAACCTCCCCGGTGACGGCATCGGACTTCGCTATCACTGCGGCCTCTTCCATCAGAACCTAGGAAGCGGATTCCAGAGTGAGACCCCGGATTTCTGGCTCACCGAAAACAGCTGGGCGCAGCCTACCGATACAATTTATCCCGTCACCCTTGCAGGGAAAACTTATAAGGCGCACCTCTACCAGCTTGCCGTCACCGGCTATGAGGGGCGAACCAACAGCCTGAATCTTTTTGACCTTGATACCATCGACGAAGATATCATTTTGGACGGGATCCGGTTTGACAAGACCGCAATCGGCAAGAACCTCACTCTGTTTCTGTATCCGGACGATTCCGATGACGACGGACGTATCCTGCGCATATTCCAGCAGTATCTGATGGTCTCTGCGGGCGCCCAGCTCATCCTGGATGAGTGCGCCGGACGGGGTTGTAATTATCACGACCTGGCTGATTACGCTGCCATCCAGATCAACGACACCCACCCCAGCATGGTGATCCCGGAGCTGATCCGCCTTCTGGAAGAAAAAGGGATCGAGTTCGAGGAGGCCGTACAGATTGTGACCGACACCTGTGCCTACACCAACCACACGATCCTCGCCGAAGCCCTGGAAAAATGGCCGCGCAGTTTCCTTGAACATGTTGTTCCTCAGCTTATGCCGATCATCGAGAAGCTGGATGCACTTGCGCGCACCCGCACGGAGGATGAAAGCACCGCCATCATCGACAAGGACGGCCGTGTACACATGGCAAACATGGATATTCATTTCACCCATTCCACCAACGGAGTTGCCGCCCTGCACACACAGATTTTAAAAGACAGCGAACTTGCGAATTTCTATCATCTGTACCCGGAGAAATTCAACAATAAGACGAACGGCATTACCTTCCGCCGCTGGCTGCTCGCATGCAACCCGCACCTTGCCTCTGAAATCGAAAACTTGATCGGAAGTGATTTTAAAAAGAATGCGGATGAACTGGAAAAGCTCCTCGCCTTTGCCGACGATGACAACATTCTTAACACGCTGGCAGAGATCAAAACTGCCAACAAAAAGGCACTCGCAGACTGGCTGTATCAGAGACAAGGGATTCAGATCAATCCCGATGCTATGTTCTCCATTCAGTCCAAGCGTTTGCACGAGTACAAGCGCCAGCAGCTTAACCTCCTGTTCCTGATCCATCAATACCTGGAGATCAAAGCAGGCCATCTGCCCGCCACACCACTGGTGTGCATTTTCGGAGCCAAGGCTGCGCCTGCTTACACCATCGCCAAAGATATCATCCACGCACTGATCACCTTGTCCAAGGTCATCGCTGCCGATCCGGATGCATCGAAATATATACAAATTGCATTCGTAGAAAACTATAATGTGACTGCAGCCGAAAAAATGATCCCTGCCTGTGATCTATCCGAGCAGATCAGTCTCGCCTCCAAAGAAGCCTCCGGTACGGGAAACATGAAGTTCATGCTGAACGGAGCGCTCACCCTGGGAACGATGGACGGGGCCAATGTAGAGATCGCCGAGCGCGTGGGAGATGAGAACATTTATATCTTCGGCCAGAGCAGCAAGCAGGTGATCGACCGCTACGCAAGAAATGATTACTGCGCCGCCGACTGGTACAGCAGCGACCCGAACCTGAAACGTGCCATCGATTTCCTCTGTTCACAGGAAATGCTAAAAGCAGGCCGGGAAGAATCCCTTTGCCGGCTGCACGGTGAACTGATCAATAAAGACTATTTCCAGACGCTTCCTGATTTCAATGCCTATGTGGTGAGAAAGCAGCAGGCCATGGCAGACTATGCCTGTGATAAGAGGGGCTGGACAAAGAAAGCTCTGATCAATATCGCAAAAGCCGGATTCTTCTCCTCCGACAGGACGATCGAGGAATATAATGAGGAAATCTGGCATCTGGGGTAAAACCGGCTGCTTCTCCTCTTCATAAAAGAGACTTTTACCAAACTTCGCTCAGATATACTAGCCAACAGCAAAAGAACCTCGGTAGAAAAAAACAACTACCGGGGTTCTCATCCGGCATTCCTACTCATGTTTCTTCCCTGTCACTCTACCGCTTTTGCATTCGGGTAGATTCTGTCCATCTTCTCATCGTCATAATGCTTATCGATCCACATTTGCCACCCGTTCTCAGCCTGTATTCCGCGGTTCCTCTGATCATACCGAAGCAGTGCCATACACGACACGATAATATTACAGCTCATAAACACAATCAGCCCCCAAGTCAGCAGCTTTCCGATCAATACCGGCAGCTTTTCAATCAAACGTGACACAACCGGATACAAGCGTTTAAACCACACAACAGCCGCAATTCCCCAGAAAAAGCAATACAACAGGTTAATTCTTCCGCCCAGGTTGAACGGAATCTCACTGTAATCCCAGAATACCGTTCCGAACACCAACTCTGTAAAGACACTGCAGAAATATTCATATGCGCCTCCCAGAAATGTCCCTGTCCAGAAAAGGAAACCTTCCGACCGATCTTTGTATTTATAAAGCATCTCCGTCACGACTGCGATCGCCAGCCCCCAGACAATGCTAAATGGTCCCCAGACCACACTGCTCCGACTCATCCAGACTCCGGCTGTGATTCTACAAAAAATCGTCTCTGTAATATCTCCCAGAAATGCTCCCACGAAAAATAACATTGCAATTTTATAGAACCCGCATCCCTCCGCAAACGTTCCCTCTTTTTCTTCTTCCTCTATCTTTTCTATTGTCTGATATGCCTTGTGAATACGCGATTCCACATGTTCAGAAATCCATTTTCCGAGCCGTGCAGCAACATTGGCAAATTGACTGTCCACGGCTTCCCAGCGATCCAGCTTTCCACTCTTCCCGATAATCAGAATACACGTCGCCAAGACATCCACTGTCAGAATTGCAATCAGAATCCACAAAACCAACTCTCGGATGAGTACAGGCGAAAGTCTGTAAATTCCAACAAGGAGAACATTTCCCCATTTCACACTGATGTAGCCGAGCACACCCCAGATTAGTGACATCGGAAGGGCTATATAGCCATCCAGATTCCATTTCATTCCGGAATAATTCCACCAGCGTTCATGATAATAACGCTCAATCAAATGCCCTGCGATCCACTCCACTGCCGTCCCATAGATCACGCTTCCCAAAAACATCCATACCGCATCAAGCTCCCCCAGTCCGACCGTCATAAGAACCGCTGCAATACCATAGATCACACATACCGGCCCGTTAATCAATCCTCTGTTTACGAACTGCTTCTGTCTGGCCGCCGCAAATATAGTCTCCAGTATCCAACCGGCAAATGAATATGTAAAAAACAGACACAAAAGTTCATAACCTGTATAATTCATATGTATGTTTCTCCTTATCTACTGTCAGTATTTTTACTCAGCTATGCGCAACAACAAACAGCCCCACCAAAATCAGCGGGGCTATTCTACTATACACTATGCGTTTAAAACATTTGTCGTACAATTATTTCTGGTTGATAGCTGCCTGTGCCGTATCGGATGGCTGAGGGTACACTTGCTTAAGCAGCTTTCGCATAATCAATAACAGAAATTTCCTGCAATAGCTTCTTTGCGGTATTTACTATTGTTTCCAATCGTTCAGCTACTTCATCCGTATAAAATTTATCTCCACACTGTTCACATTCTTCACAATGAACCAATAATTTTCTTGCCCCACTCTATCAGTTCATTTGCCATTTTTAATGCTTCTTTCACATGACGTTCCTCTAAAAACAATTCGCTCGGATAACGCACAACAACCCCATAGGGCGTTAATTCATCTGCATAATCATAAAATTCTTCCTGAATAGATACCTTGTTTTTTATCTGATTCATGAGGAACGATAAATCATGAGATTTTGGTATTCCTCCCTGAGAACCATTTGCTATGATAATACCCTTGATTATCTTTTCCGCAGACTGTTGACAATGATAGCAAATAATCTCATATGGTTTTGGATAATAGGTTTCAAAAAGGTGCTTTGCAACTCCATAATCCATTTCTGCCATATCAACCCATTTTTTCACTTCCTGATTCATATAACAACACTCCCTTTTTTACTACTTCGTTTTCTACCGAAGGAATATTTTTTCGTTTCTCAAATCGGCTTTCTGTTCCAACAATAATATCTACTGGACGATTTTTTATTTTCCGTATTGAACGATATGCCCGTGTTGTTAAATCCTTTAAATCCTGCATTTTATCATCAACGATAATATAAAAATCAAAATCACTTTCTTCCGTATAAGTGCCATTGGCAAAAGAACCAAACAGATAAATCTTCAATGGCATCAACTGATTCACAAACTGTTCTTTTAACTCCTCTATTTCATTCACTGGCATATTCTCACCACCTTATTATTTCATTACAATACTTTGCCATTTTATTTTAAACTCCAAAATACTCGATGTATATCCCAAGAAATCAAGTAAGGCTTTAGGCACTTTGCTTTTCCCCTATTTCTCTTGCAATCTCCCAAATCAAAAAACTATTGTTCTTTAAATGTTCTTCCATCTGCAACAATTCATCTTCCGAGAAGCCATAGCATTTATATACCTGATAGCCTCCTTCTATCTTCTTTCCGACCATAAAATACTGGTTCACAACCACATTATAACACCTCTCCATATAGTTGTCATGTAGTTGTCTCAAAATCACCCCATCAGAGAATCCAAAGGAAATTCATATTCAAGCAATCATTCAAAAGCGGAGCCGCCACTTTGAATGATTACTCATAAGGTTATTTTCTCGTTCTTCTACTACGTTTACCACTTCTGCAAATCTCATACAAGATTATTAATGGAAGAAACGATTATATCAAAATACTCACTAACGCAAAAACTTATTTCTATCTATGAGAACTATTATGGGAAATCATCTGAAGTTTCAGTTAACGAAAACTACCGATTAAAGGTAAGGTGCTTAATAAAAAACTATTTAACTCGCCTAGCATCTCTGAGCTTGTCAACTTGGAACATAGAAAACAAAGAAAGTACATATAATACCGTTGAAATTAAAAAAACTCCCTTTCCGCTTGATTGCGAAAAGGGAGTTTCTCTATAACAGAATTAAATTCTCATGCTTTTGCACGCGATGTCTTATTTCTGGTTAATAGCTGCCTGTGCTGCTGCCAGTCTTGCGATCGGTACACGGAACGGTGAGCAGGATACATAGTTAAGACCAATCTTGTTGCAGAACTCAACAGAGCTCGGGTCTCCACCATGCTCGCCGCAGATACCGATGTGAAGGTTCGGATTAACCGGCTTACCAAGGGTGATAGCCATATCCATTAATTTACCAACACCAGTCTGGTCAAGCTTAGCAAACGGATCGTTCTCGAAGATCTTAGCATCATAGTATGCGTTCAGGAACTTGCCTGCGTCATCACGGGAGAATCCGTATGTCATCTGTGTTAAGTCGTTTGTACCGAAGCAGAAGAAGTCAGCTTCTTTTGCGATATCATCAGCTGTAAGAGCAGCTCTCGGGATCTCGATCATGGTACCAACTTCGTACTTCAGGTCGATTCCTGCAGCAGCGATCTCAGCGTCAGCAGTCTCTACTACGAACTTCTTAACATATTTTAACTCTTTGATATCTCCAACCAGCGGGATCATGATCTCCGGAACTACCTTCCAGTCAGCGTGTGCTTTCTGAACATTGATAGCTGCACGGATAACAGCCTTGGTCTGCATCTTAGCGATTTCCGGATAAGTTACAGCAAGACGGCATCCACGATGTCCCATCATCGGGTTGAACTCATGCAGAGAATCGATGATTGTCTTGATCTGCTCAACGGTCTTGCCCTGAGCGTCAGCAAGTTTCTTGATGTCCTCTTCCTCAGTCGGAACAAACTCATGAAGCGGCGGGTCAAGGAAACGGATAGTAACCGGATTTCCTTCCAGAGCCTCATACAGCTTCTCGAAGTCTCCCTGCTGTTCCGGAAGGATCTTCTCAAGTGCTGCTTCTCTTTCTTCAACAGTCTCAGCACAGATCATCTCACGGAATGCGTCAATTCTGTTGCCCTCGAAGAACATATGCTCTGTACGGCAAAGTCCGATACCCTCAGCGCCAAGCTCACGAGCTTTCTTAGCGTCAGCCGGAGTATCTGCATTTGTACGAACCTTCATAGTTCTGTACTTGTCAGCCCAAGCCATGATTCTTCCGAACTCACCTGCGATCGTAGCATCTACGGTCGGGATGATTCCGTCATAAACGTTACCGGTAGATCCGTCGATAGAGATTGCATCTCCCTCATGGTACTCTTTGCCGGCAAGTATGAATTTCTTATTAGCTTCGTCCATTGCGATATCGCCACATCCGGATACGCAGCATCTTCCCATACCACGTGCAACTACGGCAGCGTGAGAGGTCATACCGCCACGAACAGTCAGGATACCCTGAGCAGCCTTCATACCTTCGATATCTTCCGGAGAAGTCTCAAGACGTACAAGTACGACTTTCTCGCCCTTAGCAGCCCACTCTTTTGCGTCCTCAGCTGTAAATACAACTTTACCGCAAGCAGCTCCCGGAGATGCTCCCAGCGCTCTTGCAACCGGAGTAGCAGCCTTCAGTGCAGCCTGGTCAAACTGCGGATGAAGCAGAGTGTCAAGGTTTCTCGGGTCGATCATGGTAACCGCTTTCTCCTCGGTGATCATTCCTTCGTCTACCAGGTCGCAAGCGATCTTAAGAGCAGCCTGAGCGGTTCTCTTACCATTACGTGTCTGCAGCATGTAGAGCTTTCTGTCCTGAATGGTGAACTCCATATCCTGCATATCTCTGTAGTGATCTTCCAGTGTGTTGCAGATGCCTACGAACTGCTCGTAAACTTCCGGCATAACTTCTTTCAACTGGTCAATCTTCTGCGGTGTACGAACACCGGCAACAACGTCCTCGCCCTGAGCGTTCATAAGGAACTCACCCATAAGCTTCTTCTCGCCGGTAGCCGGATCACGGGTAAATGCAACACCTGTACCAGAGGTCTCGCCCATGTTACCGAATGCCATCATCTGTACGTTAACAGCGGTTCCCCATGAATACGGGATATCGTTGTCACGACGATATACGTTCGCACGCGGGTTGTCCCATGAACGGAATACGGCTTTGATAGCTCCCATTAACTGTTCCTTCGGATCAGCCGGGAAATCAGCGCCGATTTTCTCTTTATATTCAGCTTTGAACTGGTCAGCCAGAGATTTCAGGTCCTCAGCAGTAAGATCTACGTCCTGAGTAACTCCCTTCTCTGCTTTCATCTTGTCGATCAGCTCTTCGAAGTATTTCTTGCCAACTTCCATAACTACGTCAGAATACATCTGGATGAATCTTCTGTAGCAGTCCCATGCCCAACGCGGGTTGCCTGATTTGTTTGCAAGTACTTCTACTACTTCTTCGTTCAGACCCAGGTTCAGGATGGTATCCATCATACCCGGCATAGAAGCTCTCGCTCCGGAACGAACCGAAACCAGAAGAGGATTCTCTTTGTCACCGAATTTCATACCGGTAACTGCCTCCATCTTTGTGATGGCCTCCATAATCTGTCCCATGATCTCATCATTGATCTGTCTTCCATCCTCATAGTACTGAGTACAAGCCTCTGTTGTGATGGTAAATCCCTGCGGAACCGGGATTCCGAGATTGGTCATTTCAGCAAGGTTGGCACCTTTACCGCCAAGAAGGTTTCTCATGGTTGCGTTACCTTCTGTAAACATGTAAACCCATTTTGTTGCCATTTCTACTTTTCCTCCTCGTATTTGTTTGAGATAGATGTATATAAAACATGAAAAGTACGACTTTATGAATGGTTCTCTATAAAGTCGTCGCTCCCCGTATCTTATAACCCTCTTATCACGCGGTTATACCGCACTTTTATTTTAAATGTTTTAATATAGTTCGTCAAGGGTTTTTGGACAAACCTTCCATTATTGAACGGAGAAACGTCACAAATACGCCTCTCCGTTTTGTTTAATGAATCCCGTCTATTTTTTTCTCACCTATTTCTTCTTTACCGGATAGCACACCTCCGTCACATATTCATCCGAATTCTGAGTTTCATGAGGACTAATGTGATAAATGTTGAAAGACAATCCGTCCATTTCATACCCATTGTCCAGAATCCATTTTGCCACCGCTTCATTCACCTGACTGATCTGCTCATAGCTGCCTTTATAGGTTGCACTTGCAATCTGCACGGCAGGGACTGTCTTGAATTTCACATGCTCCGTATCCTTATAAGATCCGACTACTGATTTCTGCACTTCCACATCCACATCATGTTCCTTATACTCGCTGTCATAAAACATTGCCATTGTATAACATGGATTTCCGTCCTGCATATTGAGCTGCGCTGTCTCCTTCATCAGAATGTTCCACAGAATCCCTTCATCGGCATAAGACGGAATCACCTTTCTCACACTTGCCACATACCGTTCCGGTATCGTTTTCAGACTAACATCATATCCCATAATATTGCCATCCTTCCTGAGCCATTCAATGGTACTGTCAAGAAGCTGCAGCCTTCGCAGAAAGAGCTCTTCCTGCTCCGCGATCTCCTGTCTCTTAATGATAAGAAATTGTTCCATTTCTTTAGCATCTTCATAATTATCCAGGATCTCCCGAATCGCAGCAAGGCCAAATCCCAGATTCTTTAATGCCTGTATCCTCCCGGCCGTCGGAAGCTGATACTCGCTGTAATACCGATATCCGGTAAAATCATCCACCGATTCCGGGCATAAAAGTCCGATCTCATCATAGTGCCGGAGCATACGGATACTGATTCTCGACAGTTTTGAAAACTCTCCTATTTTTAACATCTCTTCATCCTCACATGCATGTGTCTTCTGAGCTCACCTTTACTGTAAAGCATACCACTGTGTGAGAGTCAACCCACAATTTATCCGATCATCCTTCTTTTGCACCGGGTTCGGTCTGAAACTGCATCTATATCAAAATATCACACACTTCCTTATATCCGGCCCTTTCTGCCAAAAGTTTCAGGCCATCAAGCACCTCCTCTTCCGAATAGTCATTCAGCCTTAAAAAATCTTCTCCCTTTTGACTAATATACTGATAGAATAAAACGGCCGCAGCGACCTCCTCCGTATTACCGTAATCAATATCCTCCAGCAGGATGTTCTCCGCCTCATTTATGTCTCCCCGGTCAATCATCGCTTTGTATTCATCCAATCTTTTCCCGGACACCCCGTACTTATTCTCTTCTTCCATTTCTACCCGGACATATTTCTTTCCCAACAGGATTGAAAAAAGAACCCTTGATACTTCTTTAATCATACGCATAATATAATCTTTTTCATCGTTATACTGCATTGCTTCACCTCAGTATCCCTTTCCGCTCTCTCCCAACTCCCTACAGGGCATTGGAAGAGACTGCAATATTTTCATTTGACGTTTTTATTCCTTTTCAAAATAGTCGGAAACTGTAAAGTAATATGGTTCCCAAAAACACTACTCATTTACTATATTATAACTGCAAATGTGTCGCTTCACAATACTCGACCGTCTGGTATGGGCCACTGACTTATCTTAAAGTTACTGTTCACTCCGTTCTCAGTAACGCGCTTCGCAATGCACAGAAATTATGCATACTGCATAATTTCGCGCGTTGTATGTCTCGGGATTTTCATGCACTTATGCATGAAAACACCTCGCGGAATAGTAGTGTGTGAGCAGTAACATCTTAAATCTGCACGCTCTTCCCGGCCACCCTCTCGCAAAAGCACTTATCATGCTCCACAAATATCATTGCTGCATCGCTGTCCGAGAGCATATCTTCAATCTGCATTCTGGAAATGACATCCACATAATTCAGGGGTTCATCCCACACATACAGATGAGCCTTTTCACACAGGCTTCTGGCAAGCAGAACCTTTTTCTTCTGGCCGTCGCTGAAATCTTCTATTCTCTTATCAAACTGTTCCCGGGAGAAATCCAGCTTGCGTAAGAATGCTTTGAACCGGCTTTCCTCAATCCCATATTCCTCGGCATAATCGGACAAAGTTCCCGTAAGCCCCGTAATATCCTGCGGAACATAAGAGATTTTCAGTTTCTCATGCCGCTCAACATTTCCCGTATAAGACAGATCTGCACTTTGCGCGTCACCACAGATCAGTTTCAGAATACTGGATTTCCCGCTGCCATTTCTTCCACACAGCACCACATGCTCTCCCCGGCGGATCTCAAAATTGACATTCTGACAGATCAAACGGTCCCCGTACCGGATGGCCACCTCTTTCAATTCCATCAGCTTATCCGTGTGAAATGTAAGCCCTTCCAGACGGATATCATCCTTCTCTTCCAGATTCTTGAGCAGCTTCGATTTTTCCTCAATTTCATCCTGCCTGCGTCTCTCCAGATTCTTTGCCCGTTTCATCATCTTTGCCGATTTGTGCCCAATGGCTCCTCTGTCGGGTCTCAGCCCTCCGATTCTTGTGCCCTTCTTCGTTTTTTCCACCTTCACCGCCCAGCCTCCGGCACGCTTTGCCGCACCCTGCAGGCGGCCGATATCCTTTTTCAGCTTCGTATGCTCAGCAAGCTCGAACTGGTCCTGTCTTAGTCTATTCTGCCACCAGGTAGAAAAATTTCCTTTCTGAATCTCAATGTCCTCCCGGTTCACCGAAAGTACATGATCAATACAGGCATCCAGAAATGCCCTGTCATGGGAGACCAGAATAAAACCTTTCTTCCTTCTCAGATAGCCCGCCAGCACCTCCCTTCCTTCCATATCCAGATGATTCGTCGGCTCGTCAATCAGGAGAAATGTATTCTCTTTCAAAAACATCGCCGTTATCATTACCTTTGTCTTTTCCCCGCTGGAAAGTGTCTCAAACGGCCGGTACAATACCTCCGCATCCACATTCAGCAGAGACAGCTCTTTGATAAACTCCCAGTCCTCGGCCGCAGGGCAGACCTCACTCAAAATCTCAAGTGTAAGCCTTACCTGTTCCTTTACGGGATAGGGGAAATATTCAAACTCCAGGTTCGTCGAGATGGTCCCGCTGTATTCGTACTCTCCCATCAATAATTTTAAAAACGTAGTCTTCCCCTTCCCGTTTCTTCCGATAAATCCCAACCTCCAGTCACTGTCGATCTGAAAGCTGGTGTGCTCAAAAATATTCTCATAACTTCCTTCATATCCAAATGTCAGATCCATCACATGAATCAGTGCCATATACCATATCCTCCTTTTGTCCGCATCGTACTTCAAAATTCAACTATATGAAGACAACCGAGATTTGGCAGCAAAAATGCCGCAGAAAAGAAATACCTTCCTGCAGCACATAAATACGACACCGGATGCATACCTCACACGGTATAACCTGCACCGGACACGCTATATGGTTCTCCAAAAGAATGTATCACTTTCCTGCTCGGGCATCATAAAATAAAGGCGTTCGTCATCTATGGAACACTCCCGTTCAAACATCTTTATTTTGCTGCCCTTCGTATTAGCAAGAAACTGTATACATCCTTTCACCTCATTTCAATTTCATATATGTTCACACATATTTTCTCAGCATTCACAGAAATCTGCCTCGCGGCACTCCTCTGCCCCGCTTAACGCTTTTACTATATCAGAGTTTTCCACATAAGTAAAGAAGGAAACAGACAATTCATCGATCTGTTTCCTTCTAAAATCATTCTTATTTTACCAATCATTTATAGCCATCGAGTAAAATGCTTCTATTCTTCGGCATTTACTCCGCACTTTATGTCCGGCAATTCCATGATCTACATATTCTTTAAGAATGCGCGGTATCCCTTTACAGCCTCATACACGTCTGCCTTGCTGCTGACTTCATACGGAGCGTGCATGTTCAGAACCGCCACACCGCTGTCGATGACTTCCATACCGTAGTTCGCCATAATATAAGCGATGGTTCCGCCGCCGCCCATATCTACCTTGCCAAGCTCTGCGAACTGATATGCCACATTGGCATCATCCATTACTTTGCGCAGTTTTGCAAGATATTCCGCATTGGCATCATTTGAGCCATTCTTTCCTCTGCTTCCGGTGAATTTGTTGAAGGAAAGACCTTTGGTCAGGAATGCGGAGCTGCGTTTCTCAAATGCTTCTGCAAACATCGGATCATAGCCTGCGCTTACGTCAGAAGAGAGCATGCAGGAATTTGCCATAGCACGGCGTACCTTCAGGTCAGACTCTCCTTCATTTAATGCCACCAGCTCTGCCACTACATTCTCAAAGAAGCGGGAATGCATACCGGTCGCTCCCACACTTCCGATCTCCTCTTTGTCTACCAGGATACAGCAGCCTGTCCGTTTGGATGACTCCACATCAAGCATTGCAAACAGGGAGGTAAATGCACAGATTCTGTCGTCCTGTCCGTATGCCAGAATCATGCTGCGGTCAAAGCCAAGATCTCTTGCCTTTCCGGCCGGTACAATCTCCAGTTCTGCGGAAGTAAAATCAGCCTCTTCGATTCCGTAGGACTCTTTCAGGATCTTCAGGACATTCGCCTTGAGAGCTTCCTTCTGGTCCTTATTCAGTTCTTCATTCTCATCAAGCGGACAGTTTCCGATCAGGAGGTCCAGCTTCTCGCCTTCGATCACTACGCTTGCCTCTTTCTTAAGCTGGTCTGCTGCCAGGTGTACCAACAGATCGGTGATTACAAAAACAGGGTCATCATCCTTCTCACCGATACTGATATTTACAATGCTTCCGTCCGGTTTTGCAACGACACCATGGATAGCCATCGGTCCCGTTACCCACTGATATTTCTTGATGCCGCCGTAGTAATGAGTATCCAGATAAGCAAATCCTTCGTTCTCATACAACGGATTCTGCTTGATATCAATACGCGGGGAATCGATATGTGCTCCTAAAATATTCATTCCATGAGAAAGCGGCTCTTCTCCCATGCGGAATAAAGCGATCATCTTCTCCATACATACCGCATAAACTTTTGCTCCTGCTTCCAGCGGTTTGCCTTCTGCAATGACCTCTTTTACATCACGGTATCCTGCTTCTTTTGCCATCTCTACCGCAATCGCTACACACTCACGCTCTGTCTTCCCCAAGTCCAGGCATTTTTTGTACTTTTCATTGATCTCATGAAGCTCCTTCATCTCGGCTTCGCCGTAGGTGTTCCATACATTTTTTACTGACATATATGTTTCCTCTCCTTTTACCAATTTTTGGTGTACTACACCGCACTATCTCTAGTATACTCAATTTCCCCGTGTAAATCAATTCTTACGGGCATAAAATATTTTTAATAGATTCATAACAATTTCTCATCTGCCTCTTCATTCCGATGAAGCATTTCCAACATTTCCGTCATCGTCCTGCCGTACACCGGATGCCGTTTATACGGTGCGATCTCTGCCATAGGCCGAAGCACGAACTCCCGATTCTGCATATCGACATGCGGAATACAGAGATCCTCCTCTTCCATGATAACATCATCATATAACACGATATCAAGATCCAGCGTACGCGGTCCCCAGTGAACAATTCTCCTGCGCCCCGCTTCCTGCTCCAGTTCATGAAGACGCTCCAGCAATTCATGAGGGGTAAGAAGTGTTCTAAGTTTCAATACTCCGTTTAAGAACACATCCTGATCGGTCACTCCATACGGCTGGGTCTCGATGACAGACGATACCCGTTCCACCCGGCATTTTTCTGTGTTTCTGAGGCCCTCAATGGCCTTCTCGATGTATTCCCCTTTTTCTCCCATATTGGATCCGAAGGCAATATATGCCTCATGCCAGGCGCGGCTCACCTCCACCGCCACCGTCTCAAGCGGCAGACCCACAGGCGCCCATGGTTTTTTTACTTCCAGGTCAACCTTCTGTATCTTATCGTCAAAAAGCAGAATCACTTCCGCCAGATGCTCTGCCACGGACTCGATCAGTTGATATGTATTCTTCTCCATCTCTTCTTTGATCAGATGGGAAATGGTCCCATAGTTCACCGACTCTTCCAGACAGTCCGACAGTCCCGCCTTTCTGGTATCCACATACAAAATGCAAGACACCAGGAATTTTTGTCCTAATTTTGTTTCTTCCGGATATACTCCGTGGTTCGCAAATATTTCCAGATTCTTGATCTTTATCTTATCAAAACTCATGATATCCTCTCTCCAGCCTATTCAAACCGTCAAATTATGATACTTATCGTTTCAAAATCGCCTCGGTCATCCGTATCGCGCGCCGGTTTTTTTCAGCGTCGTGTACCCGGACGAATCCGTACCCGCTTTGCACTGCCATCACAGTGGTGACAAGGGTCCCTTCCTCCCGCTCACCTGCCGGAAGGTCCAGTGTCAGGCCGATCATGGACTTTCTGGAAGTTCCAAGAAGCATGGGGTAGCCCAGTCTGTTAAAATCTTCCAGATGCTTCATCACTTCCAGATTCATCTCATAGGTTTTTCCGAATCCGATGCCCGGGTCAAGCATGATTCTGTCATCCGCAATCCCGGCATCCTTCGCCGCGCGGATACATTTCTCCAGGTCACGATGCATGTCATCAAGCAGATTCTCATAGACCGCTTCCTGCCGGTTATGCATCAGGCAGCACGCCGCGTCATACTCTTTCACCAGCGCCGCCATTTTTTCATCGTACAAAAATCCCCAGATGTCATTCACAAGGTCTGCGCCCGCCTTTAATGCTTCCTGCGCCACCTCGCTTTTATAGGTATCAATGGATACCGGTATATCGAAATTCTTCTTCACAGCCTCAATCACCGGCGTCACACGTTCAATCTCTTCCTGCACCGAGATCTGCTGATGCCCCGGTCTGGTGGATTCGCCGCCGATATCCAGGATATCCGTTCCGCCGCTGATCAGTTCCCCAGCATGGCGCATCGCCGCGTCATACTGATTAAACTTCCCTCCATCCGAAAATGAATCCGGCGTTACATTCAGAATTCCCATGATATAGGTATGATTCGCTGTATCAAATTCTCTGTTTCCTACTCTTAACATATGATGTCCTCTCAATATATAATGTTCTTCTGCTACACCATCACCTGCAGATTTTTCTTCTCCCGACTCCAGTCACACTCCGACTCAGCATCACAGGCAAAACAGCACCGTGAGGCTTTGTCTGCGTCATACAGGATCTGTGCCAGATTCTTCGCCTCATCGTGGAGCTGATCAAACTTCCCGTCTCCCCGGTGCCCCAGGATCGCCGCACAGATCATCCGGCGTTCCTCCTTCGTAAAATCTGCTTCAGCCAGAATCGTTTCCGCAATCTCGGCACTTGCCTCGTCATGGGGAATCCCGGACTCATACTGCTGCCATCTCCCGATATCATGGAGCAGTGCCGCCGCATAAATCCATTCTTTGGGGATTTCCAACTTCCGCTCCATCGAAAAGATGTACGCAATCCTGGCCACATCCAGAAAATGAACCATATCATGCCCACAGAAAATCCTGCCTTCTTCCGCCTTTCGATTCTTCGCCAGGCACTGCTGATAATACGGATGCGATAAAATACGGTTGACCCGGCTCATATCTTCTATCTGTCTTTCTTTTTCTTCCTTCGTCATGATATACCACCACATCCTTTCCCTTAACGACCATGTCAATTGCAGAACCTGCTGCCAACAAAGCCCGCCTATTATTGCTCCACCTATGAAAAATGTCTGTGAAACTGCATTCCTTCCGGAAAGATGCAAACTGTTCTTCCTCGAAAGATGCAACTGCTATCTCTCACACAGCGAAAGTATCTATCCTTGAATCATATGGAAAAACAGATTCTGCAGTTTTTCTTCCTCCGCAAATACGCCTCTGGTCACAAAGCTCACCGTCTTGCTCCCCGGTTTCTTGACGCCGCGCATCGTCATGCAGGTGTGCTCGGCCTCCACCATGACCATCACGCCTTTGGGGCTTAAATGTTCCATGAGGGCATCCGCGATCTGCGCGGTCATCTGTTCCTGAATCTGCAGCCTGCGTGCATAGACCTCCACGCATCTTGCGAGCTTGCTGAGCCCCACAACCTTCCCGTCGGGAATATAAGCGATATGAACCTTCCCGAAAAACGGCAGCATATGATGCTCACACATGGAATAAAATGTGATATCTTTTTCCACAACCATCTCATTATTCTCTGCCGAGAAGGTCTTTCTTAAATGCTCCCCTGCGTCCTCATCCATCCCCCCACAAATTTCCTCATACATCCGGGCAATCCGGGACGGGGTGTCCAAAAGTCCTTCTCTTTCTACATTTTCACCGATTCCTTCCAGTAAAAGACGCACCGCCTCTTCTACTTTCCTGCGATCTACCATCCTCTTACTTCCTTTCCATACACTGGGAATTACCAGCCTCGGATTCCGCTCACATTTCCCGTGTCTTTTTGTCTTCCTGCCCTTTCCTTTACTCTTTCTTAGATTCCATTGCCTATTTCCAGCCCTGCCATTCAATTTTCTGCCCAATGCTCTACTGTTTCCGATATTCCCTGACTGCCCTGACTGCTTCTCCTAAATACGACAGCGATCCAAAAATGAGGACGGCGTCATCCTTCCCCGCCTCCCTGGCCGCTTTATATACCGCTTCCTCTACGCTGTCCGCCGGTTCTGAGAAAACATTTTGCCTGTGAAGCTCCCTTACAAGCGTCTCTTTATCCAGAGTCCTCTCCCGGTTGGGAAGCTCCACTGCATAGGCGCGCGCCAGATGCGGCCCGATGATCTCCAGCATCCTGCGGTAATCCTTGTCCTTAAACACTCCCATCACCGCAATGATCCTTTTGCCCTGCAGATAGATCTGCACGTTCTCTCTCAGCCGCCGCACGGCATCCTCATTATGTGCGCCGTCGATAATGATCAGCGGCTCCGCACAAACCTGCTGGAATCTTCCCGGCCATTTTGCCGCTTCCAGTCCTCTTCGCACGGCATCGTCGAAAATATCTGCCCCCAACGTGCGAAGCGCTTTTACAGCCTCCAACACCGTAACTACATTCTCAATCTGATAGCGTCCCGACAGATGCAAGGTTAAATCTTCATATTCTCCATAAGAAAAACTTTGTCCTTCCAGGCTCTCTTCCAGAATGACCGCCTGATCCGGTCTTGCCCGCAAAACCGGGCATCCCAGATTCTCTGCGCATCTGCTTATGACCTTCCACACCGACTCCGTCTGCTGTGCGGTGACAACCCACGCACCGGGTTTTATGATGCCGGCCTTATTTGCAGCGATTTCCTCTAGGGAATCGCCCAGCACACCCACGTGATCCTTGCTGATCGAAGCAAACACACAGACTTTCGCGGAAGGTATAATATTCGTGGCATCCAGCGCTCCGCCCATTCCGGCCTCCAGCACCACATAATCACAGTTCTCTTTTTTAAAATAAAGGAATGCGATCGCTGTCTCTATCTCGAAAACCGTCGGGGAGGGCAATCCCTTCCCACACATACAGTCTATCGCCGCTTTCACTTGTCCCACAAAAAAAGCGAGCTCGTCCTCCGCCATCCATTGGCCGTCGATCTGAAACCGTTCCAGATACCCCATGACCGTGGGGGAACTGTATCTTCCCACCCGGTATCCTGCCTCACTTAGTATCGAGGAGAGACAGGCAAGAATCGATCCCTTTCCGTTGGTACCTGCTATATGTATAAATTCCAAATCGTTCTGCGGATTCCCAAGCTCACCTAATAAGCTCTTTATACTGTCTAAGCCAAGTACACTTCCGTATTTCGATGCATCATCCAAATATACCCTTGCTTCTTCGTATAACATTATGTAATTCCTTCCAAATATTTAAGCGCGTCCGGCGCAGCTAACACTTGCCGGACACGCCTTAATCTGATTTTTTCATTCTAACACAGATTTCCTAAATAAAAAAGAGCAAATTTATCTCTTTTTCTTCGGAGCTACATGAATGGCTCCGCCCTCCAGCTCTTCCAGAGCCTCACCGATTCCTTCGTTATAAGTCGGATGCGCCCTCATTCCTTTCAGGAGCTGGGATACGGTCATCTCATTTGCCACGGCAGTCACAAATTCACCGATCATATCCGTAGCCCTCGCACACATCATCTGCGCACCGAGGATCACGCCGGTTTCCTCATGGGCAACCACCTTGATAAATCCGCGCTCTTCCTGTGTGATCAGAGATTTTCCGTTGGCGCTCATGATGAATTTGCCAACCTTCACCGGAATTTCCTGCTCTTTTGCCGCGTCTTCCGTAAGTCCCACAGAAGCAATCTCCGGATCGGTATAGACACAGCCGGGAACCGCCTTCAGGTCTACAGAAACCTCTTTGCCCACCAGTTCTTCTACAAGCGCAATTCCCTGGGCGCTTGCCGCGTGAGCCAGCTGCGCTCCAAAAATCAGGTCACCGATCGCATATACTCCCTCGATACTCGTACAAAAATGCTCATCTACGATCACCCGTCCACGTTCCATATGCGGGGTAGCATCCTCAGCAAACAAACCGTCTGTATTCGGGCAGCGTCCCACCGCGCAAAGCACATACTGGGCGCTTGCCGCCTCCTCTTTTTCCTTCTCCACAAACCGGCAGATGCATCCGCCATCTTCCTCCTCTACCTTCTGAACCGCCGCGGAAGTATGGATATCAATGCCGCGTTTCTTCAGGATCAGCTTCAGATTCTGGGAAATCTCCTTGTCCATGTTCGGAACCAGTCTCGGCATCGCCTCAAGAATCGTGACCTTACATCCCAGCGCAGAAAATACAGTGGCAAATTCTACACTGATCACACCGCCGCCGATCACTACCAGGCTTTCCGGCACATCGCGAAGCTGGAAGAGTTCATCACTTGTAAGAACACAAGGAAGATCCATTCCCGGAATCGGCAGAACCAGCGGTTTTGATCCCGCTGCAAGAATCACGTTTTCCGCTTCGATCACAGACTCCTCTTCCCCGGCTGCCACCTTTACCTTCCGGCCGCCAAGCAAGGTTCCTTTTCCCGCGATCAATGTCACACCGTTTGCCTTCAGGAGCTGCTCGATCCCCTGAACCAGTTTCTCCGTCGTTCCCTCTTTATAGGCCAAAATCTTCTCGTAATCATACTGCACATCATCCGCAAAGATTCCGAACCGGCCGCCTTCCTGCATTTCCCGGTATAAAGAAGACGCGTGGATCATCGCCTTTGCCGGGATACAGCCACGGTTCAGGCAGGTCCCTCCTACTCTTCTGTCCTCAACCAGCGCCGTCTTCATTCCCAGTTTCGCCGCTTTGATCGCCGCGACATAGCCGCCCGGTCCCGCGCCGATCACTACCAAATCATATCTATTTTCCATCTCTTTCTCCTCACATCCCTGCACACCTATCGGTCTGCCTATCTTGCAGCCAAAGCCTAAAGCTCCGCCGTCCGAATCCACTCAATGATATCATTCATCATCTGCATCTCCTGCCCATCCTCAGACCAGTACAGGCCAAGTTCCACAGACAAGCTTTTATTATTATAACGAATTCCCTTCAAATATTTCGGAAGCTCGTTCATAAGCCCCGGCTTCAGCGAATCCGAATACACATTCACATCCGCCACTTTTCCTTCATCCACCACAAGCTGAAGGGTGAGCTGTCCCCATGAAAAACGATGAGAGATCTCATGCTGAAAATCCAGCTTTCTTCCGTAGATCCATTTCCAGGAAGAAAAGTGTTTTTCTCTTTCCTCCACCTCAGCCCGGTCAAGGTCTTCCACACGAAGCTCCTCTGTGTGCAGAGCGTACACTTCCTCAAACGCCTCTCTCAGCGCTGCTTTTAGTGCGTCTATCGTCAAGTCCGGAATGTATTCTTTCAAATTCGCAACCCTGGATTTCACGGAATCCACACCTTTGGACTGAAGCTTTTCTTTGGAAACCGTCAAATACTTTGACAGATTCTCAATATCCACATCCACCATGAGAGTCCCGTGGTGATAGCAATGGTTTCCATGCTCATAATACGCATTTCCCGAAAACTTTCGGCCATCGATGAGGATATCATTTCTTCCGGATTTTTCCGCACTTGCTCCCAGCTTTTGTACCGCCCTTTGAATCACTTCCAGCTGTTTCTCCAGATCATAATTCTCCTTGCTCACCAGAAAGGTAAAGTTCAGATTCCCGAGATCATGATACACCGCACCGCCTCCGGAAAGTCTTCTCACCAGATGGCCGCCGTCTTCCTCAAGGCTGCTGACCAGACACTCCTTCCAAGCATTCTGATTCCTTCCGATCACAATGGTATGCTGATTCTGCCAAAGATACAAAATACACTCTTTATCCTCACAGTGGAGGAATAAATATTCCTCCACTGCAAGATTTCTGTATGGGTTTGGCTGCGTACTTTCTATATAAGTAATCTTCTCAACCATACACCTTTCCTCCCAATCTACTGTTCAAACGCGTACCGAAGCACCGGATGGCGCGCTGCACCAACCTCATCCAGACGGGTAAGCGGTGTGGTTACCGGAGCGTTATGCAGACTTTCGGCATCCGTTTTCGCCGTCTCATAAAGATCCTTAAATACTTGAATCGCTTCATCCAAGGTCTCTTTAGATTCTGTCTCCGTCGGCTCCACCATAAGCGCTTCATCCACGATCAGCGGGAAATACATTGTAGGCGGATGAATGCCGTGATCCAAAAGGCCTTTGGCGATATCCATAGCCGAGATTCCGGTCTCTTTCTTAAGCTCTGTAAGGCTCATGACAAATTCATGCATACAGGTTTTGTCGTATGCCATATGGTAAATGTCTTTCAGCTTATACATCATATAATTTGCATTGAGCACCGCATTTTGACTTGCCTCCGGGATTCCTTCTTTTCCTAAGGTCATCACATAAGTCAGGGCACGCACAACCACCAGGAAATTACCGTAAAAGCTCTTCATCTCACCGATGCTTTTTTCTGCTTTTGTAAATTTTAATGTTTCCTCTCCTTCTACCTGATAAGACGGAAGGAATTCTGCAAGCAGCTTCTTGCAGCCTACCGGGCCGCTTCCCGGGCCGCCACCTCCATGAGGTGTGGAGAAGGTCTTATGCAGATTCAGATGGATGACATCGAATCCCATATCCCCCGGGCGCACCTCACCCATGATAGCATTCAGATTGGCCCCGTCATAGTAGCAAAGTCCGCCACACTCATGTACGATATTGGTAATTTCCAGAATGTTCTCGTCAAACAGTCCAACCGTATTCGGGTTCGTCAGCATGAGTCCTGCCACATCTTCGCCCGCCGCTGCTCTTAGCTTCTCCAGGTCTACACCACCGTCTGCATTGGATGGGATGCTGACCACCTTATATCCCGCCATCGCCGCGCTGGCAGGATTGGTTCCATGAGCGGAATCCGGCACAAGGATCTTTGTCCGCGCGTGGTCTCCTCTGCTCTCATGGTAAGCTTTGATCAGAAGCAGTCCGGTAAACTCTCCATGAGCACCTGCTGCCGGCTGAAACGTCATACTGTCCATACCCGTGATCTCACACAGATACTCCTTCAAGGTTTTCAGCACTTCCAGACAGCCCTGTACAGTATGCTCCGGCTGAAGCGGATGAATGTCCGTAAAGCCTTTGAGGGCTGCGATCTCTTCGTTAATTCTGGGATTATATTTCATAGTGCAGGAACCAAGCGGATAGAATCCGTCGTTGACTCCATGCGATTTCTTGGCAAGTTCCGTGTAATGCCTGCCAAGCTCTATCTCGGAAAGCTCCGGCATATGTAATTTAAGCTCTCGTTTATCTTTTTCTCCGGGCCATACTACATCCACATCACACTTCGGAAGTGTGCTGCATCCGCGGCCCGGCCTGCTCTTTTCAAATATTAACATGCACTACACCTCCTTCAAAACACGGACAACCTCGTCCATCTCTTCTTTTGTATTCATCTCAGTACAGCACCACAGGATTCGCTTCTCATCCAGCGGATAGCCGCCGAGGATTCCTTTTTCTTCCAATGCCGCCAATGCCTTTGCCGTATCCGTATCCGACACGGTTACAAATTCATGGAAAAATTCACCCTTATTCTCGGTTTCATATCCGATTTTTCCAAGCTCTGCTGCCAGATAATGTGCCTTGGAGGTACACTGCAACGCCACATTTTGAAGACCTTCATTTCCCATAGCTGCCAGATATACGCCTACCGCCAACGCACAAAGTGCCTGGTTAGAACAGATATTGCTGGACGCTTTTTCTCTTCGGATATGCTGCTCTCTGGCCTGCAGAGTCAGCACATAACCGGTTTTACCATTGTGGTCCGTAGTCTGTCCTACGATCCTGCCAGGAAGCTTTCTCATCATCTCCTGGGTACTTGCCATAAATCCAAGATACGGGCCTCCGAAAGCCATCGGAAGTCCCAGCGGCTGGCCGTCTCCCACAGCCACATCCGCACCGTATTCGCGCGGTGTCTTCAGAGCACCAAGAGAGATTGGATTGACTCCCATGATATATTTTGCTCCCGCCGCATGAACAATCTCACCGATTGCCTGGGCCTCTTCCAGATTACCGTAATAATTCGGATGCTGGATATATACGCAGGCTGTACCTGCATCGATATGCTCTTTCAGATACTCTATATCTGTCACTCCGTCTTTCTCCGGAATGATCTCAAGCTCCATTTGGTTTCCGTAGCAATATGTCTTAACCGTCTCCAGAACACCGGGCATTGCCGCTGCTGAGATCAAAGCTTTTTTACGCTTTCTGTCCGCACACATTGCAACGCCTTCTGCCGCCGCCTCTGCGCCGTCGTATACGGATGCGTTTGACACGTCCATTCCCGTCAGGTCGCAGATCATCGTCTGGTATTCAAAAATAGACTGCAGGATTCCCTGGCTGATCTCTGCCTGGTACGGTGTGTAGGCAGTCAGCAGGTTTTCCTTGGAAATCACGGTCTTCACGATGGAGGGGATGTAATGCCGGTAAGCGCCCGCACCGCGGAACACGCTGGCGAACACCTGATTCTTGCCGGCAATCTTCTCCATTGCCCTGCGCACCTCAAGCTCAGACATTCCTTCCGGAATCTGAAGTCCGTCAGTAAGCCGCATATCAGCCGGGATATTTACGAATAAATCCTCAATGGAGGAAAATCCCATCTCCGCAAGCATCTTGCTGCGTTCTTCTACTGTATTTGGAACATAGCTTCCCATAACAGCCACCGCCTTTCTACTGGTTTTTCTCGCTCTCCACAAATGCCTCGTATTCTTCCATAGATAATAATTCTTCTTTGGCAGTCACTTCTTTTACCTTGATAAACCATGCTTCATACGGCTGCTCGTTGATAGATCCCGGCTCGTCTAAAAGCTCCTCGTTGATCTCGCTTACCACGCCGGTTACCGGTGAGTAAATGTCGGAAACAGCTTTTACAGACTCTACATCGCCAAACACCTCTCCTGCGGTCACTTCATCGCCAACTTCCGGCAGATTTACGAATACCAGCTCTCCCAGCTCAGACTGTGCATAATCGGTAAGGCCGATGATGCACTCTTCTCCTTCTTCCTTTACCCACTCGTGTGATTTCGCATACTTTAATTCTTCTCTTAATTCCATGATTTTTTCTCCTTTTCTGCTTGTTTTATTCTTTCTATTTACTTCTCTTATAGAACGGCAGTGCAACGATTTCCGCCTCCACACGGCGTCCGCGTACATCGGCTTCCACCTTCATTCCAACCTCCGCATGCTCTGCATCTACCAGCGCCATCGCGATCGGATATCCCAGATACGGACAGTGTGTTCCTGATGTCGTGTGTCCGATGAGCTTGCCATCCGCATAGACATCCTGGTGCTCGCGGATGATGCCTCTTCCCGTAACTTTAAGGCCGATCCGTTTTCTATTGTTCGGTTTTTTGGACTCGATAGCGTCTTTTCCTATGAAATCCTCTTTTGCCATCTTAACCGCAAATCCAAGTCCCGTCTCAAGCGGCGTTACCTCATCATCCATCTCATGCCCGTAAAGCGGCATAGCAGCTTCCATCCGAAGCGTATCTCTCGCACCGAGTCCACAGGGGATCAGTCCTTCTTCTTTTCCGGCCTCAAGAAGCGCATCCCACATCTTCTGCGCATCTTCACTTGCCAGGTAAAGCTCAACACCGTCCTCCCCGGTATATCCGGTCTTGGAAATGATACAGGGAATTCCGGCAGCCTCACTGTCAAATACCGCATGATAATATTTCTTCGGAATCTTCTCTTCTGTGGTCAGCTTTTTCAGAATCTCCATTGCTTTTGGTCCCTGAAGCGCGATCTGCGCATACTGATCAGAAACATCCGTAAAGGTAACCTCGCCGAACTGATGAGCCAGCATCCACTGATAATCCTTATCTTTATTTGCCGCATTTACCACGATAAAGTAGTGGTTGTCAGATTTTTTATACACGATCAGGTCGTCTACTGTTCCGCCGTTTTCATTGCACATCGGGCTGTATCTCGCCTGTCCGTCCACCATATTGGTGAAATCGTTGGTAAGCATTTTCTGCAAATTCGCCAGTGCATCCTTTCCCTCGCAGAGCACCTCACCCATGTGAGATACGTCAAAAAGTCCTGCCTGCGTGCGGACTGCCATATGCTCTTTGATCACGCCGGTTCCATACTGTACCGGCAGAAGATAGCCCGCAAAGGGAACGATCTTTCCTCCGGCTTTCACGTGGGCATCGTAAAGGGGTGTTTTTAATTCCATGTTATTCTCCTCCTTCTTTCTTATTTGTATAAGGGGTATTTCTCACAGATTTCATCTACAGCGGCACGAATCTCATCTGCTTTTGTATCAAAATCTGTTACAGTCATCTTGATTAGTTTCGCGATCGTACGCATATCCTCTTCTTTTAAACCGCGGGTCGTCACTGCCGGTGTACCGATCCGGATACCGCTGGTCACAAACGGGCTCGACGGATCATTCGGCACTGCATTTTTATTTACGGTGATATATACCTCATCCAGACGGTTCTGAAGCTCTTTTCCTGTAATGTTCATATTCTGCAGGTCAACCAGCATCAGATGATTGTCGGTTCCGCCGCTTACCAGATGAAAACCTTCTTCAACCATCGCCTCAGCCAGCGCTTTCGCATTTTTAAGTACCTGCTCCTGATATGCCTTAAACTCCGGCTTCAGCGCTTCGCCGAAGCATACCGCCTTTGCCGCGATCACATGCATCAGAGGGCCGCCCTGGGTTCCCGGGAAAATAGCTTTGTTGATCGCCTTTGCATGCTCTTCTTTGCAAAGAATCATACCGCCTCTCGGTCCGCGCAGTGTCTTGTGGGTTGTAGTAGTCACTACGTCTGCGTAGGGAACCGGGCTCTGATGAAGTCCTGCTGCCACAAGCCCTGCGATGTGCGCCATATCTACAAATAAATATGCCCCCACTTCCTTTGCAATATCTGCAAAGATGTCAAAGCGGATTTCTCTCGGATATGCGGATGCCCCGGCAACGATCATCTTCGGCTTACATTCTTTTGCGATCTTGCGGATCTCATCATAGTCCAGGAATCCCTCATCGTTTACATTGTAAGGTACAAAATTGTAAAGAATCCCTGACAGATTCACCGGTGAACCGTGGGTCAGGTGTCCGCCGTGAGCCAGATTCAGTCCCATTACCGTATCGCCCGGTTTCAAAAACGCCTGATAAACGGCCGTATTTGCATTGGCTCCGGAATGCGGCTGTACACATACATGATCACAGCCAAACAGCTTTTTCGCACGCTCGATCGCGAGGTTCTCCACGATATCCACATATTCGCATCCCCCGTAGTACCGCTTTGCCGGATACCCTTCCGCATACTTGTTCGTCGGCACGGTTCCCATAGCCAGCATCACTGCCGGGCTTACGATATTCTCTGAAGCAATCAGCTCCAGATTCCTTCTCTGGCGGCCCAGCTCCAGATAAAGGGCCTCACCTATTTCTGAATCATATTCTTTGATATAGTCCATTACGTCCGTGATTTTACTCATCCTGTCTCCTCCTTGTCAATATTCTTGTTTTTCGTTACCGCCACCTTTACCTTAGTCTGTCCAAAGCCCGGTGCCCGGTAACCTGCTCCGCGATGCACAGTAATTGCTTTTTCACGTCCCAGCCGAAACTGCCTGCATCACTGTCTGAAGCCTCGCTGCCCATTCCTTGGCAGCGGTTCTGCTTCCCTAACAGTTATATGCATCTGTTCATTTTTTGACACATGGAACGAAAAAAAGCAGACGAAAAGAACTCTCTTACTTAAGGTTCTCTCATCTGCCTCTGTCCTTTTACCTGAAAGATTACCCGCCTGACCGCGCGCCAGATCAGTCGAATTACTTCTTCGGTACAATGCCATTGCCCTTCACGGTACAATCATATTGTTCTCCAGAGTGTTGTCGGAACCCGTTCCTTTTGCCTGAGAGTTTTTGCGCTGCCCCTTCGGCTCCTGCCATGCGTATCGTGCTTTCTGTACGATATGGTGGTATCTCACGAGTCCTTCATACAACTATTGATTGTATTATACAAATTGCACAAATATTTGTCAACCCTAAATTAAATTGTTAATATTTTGACGAATTTATTGACAATATCTATATCTGAAAAGGCCGGCCGTTTGATACGGCCAGCCTTTTCTTCTCTTTTACGCGGCATTACTTGCCGGTTATTTACTAAAAATCCTGCATTATTCGCCATACAGCGCAATACACTCATAGGGCCGCAGGATGTAAGCTCCCTGCCGGACCCTTCCTCCTTCATAGTTTCCACATACAACCTCCGTATATCCATCCGGAAGATTTACAATCGTCTCACCCCGGCTGTAGTTATGAAGTACGAGGATCTGCCTGTGTTCCAGAACTCTTTTATAGGCGATCACCTGCTCTACTCCCAGATCAAAATCCAGAAATAGACCGTCCACAATCACCGGGCCATATTTTTCATCCTTTCTCAGCGCAAGGAGTCTGCGATAGAAATTCAGTACGGATTTTCCTTCTTCCTGTTCCTTTGCATGAATCGCCTTATAGTTGGGGTTCACCTTGATCCAGGTCCGGTTTGCTTCGCTGAAGCCCGCATTCTTCCCGTCGTTCCACTGCATCGGCGTCCTGCTGTTATCCCGGCTCCTTTTTGCGACGATCTCAAAAGCCTCCCCGGGTGCAAATCCGGCTTTCAATGCTCTCTGATACTGGTCCAGCGTGGCGATGTCATCATAGTCCCCCAGGGACTGCATCCGGATATTTTCCATCCCGATCTCCTGACCCTGGTAGATAAACGGCGTCCCACGAAGGAAGAGGAACAACGACGCCAGCATCGTCTTGCTGTAATAGCCAATATCCTCCGGGGGCAGATACTTGTTCGGGGAACGATTCTGATCGTGATTCTCCAGATACAGCGCTCCCCATCCTATTTTCTGGACAGACTTCTGGCTGTGGAATATACGATTCTTAAGCTCCGTGACCGTGAAATTTCTCGGGCGGAACCATTCCCCCGTCTGGGGTACATCGATATCCGTGTAGCTGAAATCAAACACCATCGAGAAGAATCCCTCTTCCCCGATAAATTGCTTCAACAGTTCATCCGGCACATTTGCCTCCGCCACCGTCATGCTGTTATGCGGCTTGAAAGTCCGCTCGTTCAGCTCATTCAAATAGACTTCGATCCCCGGTTGATTTAAAATCCAGTCCCCGATATACCGCAGGCCGTCCTCGCCGTCAGAGGGAAAAATCCCGTACTCGATCCGCTTTTTGATATTGCAGATCGCATCGATCCGAAAACCTCCCAGGCCTTTATCCAGCCAGTAATTCACCATCCGGTAGATTTCCTCGCGGAGCTTTGGGTTCTCCCAGTTTAGGTCCGGCTGCTTTTTGGAAAATGCATGGAGATAATACCGGTTTGTCCCTTCTACCTTTTCCCAGGCGCTGTCGCCGAAATACGACCGCCAGTTGTTCGGTGGATTTCCGTCTTTTGTCTCTCTGAAAATGTAATAATCTGCGTATTCGCTCTTCGGGTCCGCCAGCGCCTTCTGAAACCATTCATGCTCATCAGACGTATGATTGACCACCAGATCCATGAGGATCTTCATCCCTCTTTCCTCTGCCTTTTGGATCAGTTCATCCATATCCGCATCCGTTCCAAACATCGGATGAATATGATAATAATCGGAGATATCATATCCGCCGTCATCCATCGGGGATTTGTATACCGGACATAACCACAGAACATTGACGCCCAGTTTTTCCAAATAGTCCAGTTTCTCTATGATTCCCTGCAGATCACCGACGCCGTCGCCGTTTGCATCCATAAAGCTCTTCGGATAGATCTGATACACGAGGGCATTTTTCCACCATGCCTTATGATTCATTTCATACCACTCCTTATTTTACAAGTTATCCCTTTACTGCCCCTGCTGCCATACCTTCAATAATATACCTCTGCAGGAACACGAATACGACCAGGATCGGAATCGCACAGATCAGAACGGCCGGGAAAATCAGCTCCCACGGATTGCCGTACTGTCCGGAAAGGCTCTTCGCATAGTACAGGCTCAAGGTCAGAGTCTTATTCCTATTATTTCCGATAATCAAAAACGGCAGAAGATAATCGTTCCATATCCACATGGCATTCGTGATGATGGCCGTCACCGTAATCGGCTTCACCATTGGGAATACCACTTTAAAGAATACCTGGAAGATATTGGCTCCGTCAATCACCGCCGCCTCTTCCAAGGATACCGGCACACTCTTGATAAATCCATGATACAAAAATATGGTCATACTAAGTCCGAAACCGCCGTACATCAGAATCAGTCCCACCGTATTTTTCAGGCCCAGACTTTCCATCAGGCTGACCAGCGGATACATCACTGACTGAAACGGAATCAACATGGCCGCCGTAAATACCAAAAACAGAACCTGGCTTCCTTTGGATTTATGCCTTACCATAAGCCATGCCGTAAAGGAAGAGACCAGAACGATCAACGCAACGGAAACCACTGTAATGATCAGTGTATTTGTTACAGAGGGCAGCAAATTAATCTGCTCGGCAGCATTTTTCAGATATTGGAAATCCCAGTTTGCCGGAAGATTCATCGGAGACGCCACGATCTCTTTCTGGCTCTTGAACGAATTGGCAAACAGGAAGTAAATCGGGAACAATGTATAAATCGCAGCCAGCCCCAGAAGAACATATAGGATGATCCGGCTGATCTTATTTTTCGTACTCATAGACTCCTTCATTATGCCTCAATCTCCTTTCTTTTTGTAATCATGACCTGCGCGATCGAAATAACTGCAATGATTACGAAGAATATAACAGCCTGCGCCTGTGCCATACCATAGTTGGCCGGGGTGCTTTCACGGGTGGACAACAAGATCTGCAAAGACAGCATTCTCGTGCCAAAGTTTCCGTTCGTCAGCGCCAGGTTCTCGTCCAACACCTTGAAACTGCTTGACAAGGTCAGGAAGAACACGATGGTAAATGACGGCATCAGCATCGGCAGGGTGATATAGCGGAATCTCTGCCATGCGGTCGCCCCGTCGATCGCAGCCGCCTCATACAGATCTTCCGAGATGTTGTTCAGACCGTTCAGATAGATCAAAAGCATGTATCCGGCCGACTGCCAGGTCGCCATAATCGCCATGGCGAACACCGCCTTATTCGGATCCTGCAGCATATCGCATAAAAACGGAATCTGAATAGGTGAATCACCGCCGAACAATACGGTAGAAAATATATTCTGGAAAATCAGGCTCCACACAAAGCCCATCGCCAGTCCTCCCAGAAGATTCGGGAAGAAGTAGATCGTCCGAAACAGCCCTTTTCCCTTGTCCACATTTTTCACCATCAGGGCAAGAGCCAGACTGACCAGGTTCTTCATCACAACCGCAACGACCGTAAACTTTAACGTGTATGCCAGTGCGCTCAGGAATTTCTCCGACCGGAACACTTTGAGATAGTTGGTAATTCCAACCAAGGCTCCCCACCAGTGTTCGGACCCTTTAAAATAAGAGCCGCGCCATGCCGTAAAGGAATATGTAAGTCCCATGATAAACGGAACCAGAATCACAACCACAAATAAAACCAATGCCGGAATGATCAATACTTTAAACCATTTTTTATAATATTTTTCCATCGGTGAACTCCTCTCTACCACTCTTCCATACCGGATTTCCAGTACGCAATACACTGATCGGCAATCTCTTCTTTCTCCTTTTCGGACCATTTTTCTGCATTTGTGAACAGATCTTCCATGATGTATTTTCCGTAACACTCCAGTCCCCAGGATGCCGGCGCTGCGTCAAACGGATTCGCAAGAATATTTCCATTTACCTTATATTCAATCAGGTCGTTGGAAAGCGGATTGTCCAATTCAGTATTCTCATCCGCATTGAAGGGAACAAAGGCAAACTTATTAATGATATAGTCCATTCCTACTTCCGACGTGTTCAGCCAGTAAACAAAATCCTCCGCTTCCCTGCGTTCTTCGTCCGTCGCTTTCGCATTGATCACATAATACTGAGAAACAAATTCCGGGACGGAACGATTCATCTGATCTGCGGCCAGGCCATCCACCGTAATATCCTCATCTTCCAGGCTTACCTTCACCGGAAGCATAAACAGATTTTTGGCCGTCTCTTCGGAAATATTCGCCACGCTGGAATAAATCCAGTTTCCGTTTTTGATAAACAAAGCCTTCCGCTCCGCCAGCATCTGGATCGCCTGATCATACCCTGTCACAGTCGAGTTGATAAACTGCGGTCCTCTTTCCACCGGGCCGTCTGCGCCCGCCGCAAACTGTGTGGCAAATTCCAGCTCATTCAAAGATTTGATAATCGGTGTCCGCAGTTCTTCCGCTTTCTCAGGATCTGCTTCTCTGACGTCGTACACCGTCCCGTACACCGCGCTGATCGGGAAATTGCCGTAGTGGTTACCGTAAGTCCATTTCTCCGCCCCCGCAATGGCAAAGACACCGGTCAGATCCTTTGTCAGATCTGACTTCCCATCTCTGACGGTATATGTATTTCCATTCAAAGTGAAGGCGCCTCCGGTTCCGGATTGAATATACAGATCCAGCGCCTCCGTCATCGCCTGAAATTCTTCATAACCGGCTTCCTGGTAATCTGCCTTGAACTGGTCGATCGTATCCAGACTCAGGATATCCATCAGAAGTTCTTTATTTCCGATCAGGCCATAGCCTTCGATATTATAAGGAACTCCGTAATTCCCTTCGCCTTCAAACTCCAGCCTCATGGATTCCGGTATATTTTCATACAATTCCTTTAGGTCTGCATTCTGCAGCCCGGATGCGTCCAACGCATATCCCGCGGACTTCCACTCCTCAATTCCGATCGAGTTCGTCGCAAATACGGTCGGGTAATCTTTTGATTTGATCTCTGAACGCAGAGTCTCATTTCCCTCCACCGTACCTACGGTAAACACTTTTACCTTCTTGCCCGTCTCTTCCTCATAAGTTTTGCAGGCATCTTCCAGACTCTCCGCAATTTCTGACTTGCCGTTAAAGAAATACACATCATAGTCCTTTTTCTTCTGTCCGCACCCCGACAGACCGATTACCGCCAGTCCTAACACCAGCAGCATAGCAACCTTTCTTGCTTTCACTCCTGTCACTCCTTTTCCTTTTTTCTTCTTTCACCGCTATTATGAAACATGTTTCATATCCGGCATAATTTTAGGGCTTTCCGCCCGTCTCTTTCGCAGATCACTCCGCTGTTTTTCCGTATTCTTTTCTGGATTCCCTCTCCAGAAACGCTCGCTTGAAACATGTTTCATCATGGGTATATCGTACTATCCTTTTCTCTGTTTGTCAATACCTTTTTCAAAAATCTTTTTCTCACATTTCCCTCTTGCACGCCTTCGTTCCATGTGTGCTTACGCTATGCGGCTTTCCACCGCCTTCGCGCCATGTGTTCCTATGTGTCTGAACCTTTAAGATGCTTTCTCTTTTGAGCGCTCCTTTTACGTCGTGTCCCCGCTGCGCCGCTTAACCGGAATGTATTTGCTTTCCGGGAGTATCTCGGGATGTTCGATATATTCCAGCATCATTTTGACTACTTCCTCCGAAAACAGATGCAGCTGCTGTACAATCGCAGTCAGTCTTACCCCTGTGATGTCCACCACATAAGTCCCGTCGTATGCCACGATACACAGATCTTCCGGCACCTTCCGTCCAAGCCGGATCCCGGCTTCCAAAAACGCTGTCGCCGGCATATCTGCCGCCATGATTCCGTCGATCTCAGGATAGCTTGTCAGAATCAGTTCCGCCAGCTCCTGGTAGCCTTTCAGGTCAAAATCGTTCCACTTGATCTCCACGCTGCGCGTGCGGATCTGGTTTTCTTCAAGAATCCGTTTTAGCTCTTTATGGCTGTCATAAGAAATGACTTCTTTTCCCTTCGTCTCCTCTTCTTCCGCGCACAAATGCAGCACATAGCGGCAGCCATTGCGGATGAATTCTTCTGCCGCAAGAGCTCCTCCCATCTTATGATCCGATACCACGAAAGGAACTTGCCCCGGAAGGGCATAATCCAGCATGATCATCGGTTTCTGAAACTGCACATAGTCCTGCTCCTTCAGGCTGTTGACCGCCATGATCACACCGTCCACCAAATTGGAGCGAAACATATTCAGATAGTCGCGCTCCCGCTCTATGCTTCCGGAGGTGCTGCAGAGCATTAATTTATATCCATGGTCATATAATTCTTTCTCGATACAGTCTGCAAGAGATGAGAAAAAAGGGTGCTTGATGCTCGGCACAAGCATCGCGATAATACCTGATTTTTGCAGAAACATCCCTCTTGCAAGTTCATTCGGTATATAGTCCAGCTCCTTCATCGCCTGTTCGATCCTCATTTTTGTCTCAGGCGCCACGGATGCCGTCCCATTTAAAACTCTTGAAACCGTGCAGGCTGCTACTCCTGCCTGTTTTGCCACATCTCTGATACTTGCCATAATACCTTCCTCACTATTTCTATACTTCAATTTTGCTCGGCTATGAAATATGTTTCATTATATCACATTTTTCCCTTTTTTCATACAAATTTTTCCCGCCGTTTCCTCGTTTTCACGTCCCGTCTTGCGGTCTAAAGCTTGCCGATATGAAGTTTACAGATAAAATCCTTGCGGAGCAGAAACTTCCGCCCTCAAAAGCGCAAACCATCAGGCATACCAGACAAAAAAAGCAGGCGGATTCGTTGTCTCTTAAATCCGCCTGTCCTTTAAATTCTCCTGGTGCTCACAGTCTCATGCCGCCGGAACCTTCCCGCAGTCTGACTTCCTGCCGCTTAGCTTCTCTTACCACTCAAATTTCTTTTCGAAGTAGTCTTTCAGATCTTCAATTTTTACTCTTTCCTGCTCCATGGTGTCGCGGTCACGCACGGTTACTGCTCCGTCTTCCTCAGACTCAAAGTCATAAGTTACACAGAACGGAGTTCCGATCTCGTCCTGCCGGCGGTATCTCTTACCGATGTTTCCACGGTCATCAAATTCACAGTTATAATATTTGCTCAGCTCAGTATAAATCTTCTCAGCGCCCTCGTTCAGTTTCTTTGACAACGGAAGCACACCAATCTTAACAGGTGCAAGCGCCGGATGGAAATGAAGAACGGTACGTTTGTCTCCGCCCTCTAATTCCTCCTCGTCATACGCACCGCAGAGGAATGCAAGTACCATACGGTCAGCTCCCAGCGACGGCTCGATTACATATGGAATATACTTTTCTTTCGTCTCATCATCAAAGTAAGTCATATCCTGGCCGGAAGTATTTTGATGCTGAGTCAGGTCGTAATCTGTTCTGTCTGCGATTCCCCACAGCTCGCCCCATCCGAACGGGAAGAGGAATTCTACGTCGGTCGTAGCCTTGCTGTAGAAGGAAAGCTCTTCTTTGTCATGGTCTCTATAGCGGACTTCCTCTTTCTTAAGGCCCAGAGTGTACAGCCAGTTCAGGCAGTAACTCTTCCAGTAATCAAACCACTCAAGGTCGGTGTCCGGTTTGCAGAAGAACTCCAGCTCCATCTGTTCAAACTCACGGGTACGGAAAGTAAAGTTACCCGGTGTGATCTCGTTACGGAAGGATTTACCGATCTGGCAGATACCAAACGGCAGTTTCTTTCTTGAGGTACGCTGTACGTTCTTAAAGTTAACGAAAATACCCTGCGCAGTCTCCGGGCGGAGGTATACTACATTCTTCGCATCCTCAGTTACACCCTGGAAGGTCTTGAACATCAGGTTAAATTCGCGGATATCTGTAAAATTGTGCTTTCCGCAGGTCGGACAGGGAATCTCATGCTCTCTTACAAAATCAGCCATCTGCTGATGTGTCCACCCGTCAATGCTGCTCTCCAGCTCAATGCCATGCTCTTTGGAATAGTCCTCGATCAATTTGTCTGCACGGAAACGCTCATGACACTCTTTACAATCCATCAGAGGATCGCTGAATCCGCCCAGATGTCCGGATGCCACCCAGGTCTGAGGGTTCATCAGAATCGCGCAGTCCACGCCCACATTATAGGGATTCTCCTGGACAAATTTCTTCCACCAGGCTTTCTTTACGTTATTCTTAAGCTCCACGCCAAGATTACCGTAATCCCATGTATTTGCAAGTCCCCCGTAGATTTCAGACCCCGGATATACAAAGCCTCTGTTTTTCGCCAAAGCTACAATTTTGTCCATTGTCTTTTCTACCATAATACCAATCCTCGCATTCTCTTCTTATTTTTAACAAATGCCATCCCTTCCCGCCATTTGTTAAATAGATATCCCTCGTGCGCCCCGATGCGTATTCCTACATAACAGGCGCCGCACGGCAAGATATGATTATCCTATTATACCGATAGATTATGCATTTTGCAAGCCTAATCCTTGTATTTTTGGAAAAGCATACCAGCCTTGCTGCGCTTGAGACATCATTGATACGTATCTATCACAAAATCCCCAGTTTTTCGGCAAGCTCCTGCGCTTTGCGGTGGCCTGCATTCTGAACCTCGCCGCTTTTCCCGCCGGTCTTTTTCATCAGGTAAATCTCTCCTATCTCCATAGATTTATCAATCGCCTTACACATATCATATACCGTCAGAAGCGCCACACTGACTCCTGTCAGAGCTTCCATTTCCACACCGGTCTTTCCGGTCACCTTCACGGTACAAAAGCAGTAAATAGCTGACTCCTCCGGAACCATCTCAAAACGCACACGACAGTTTGTAAGCAGAAGGATATGACACATGGGGATCAGTTCTGAAGTCCTCTTCGCCCCCATGATCCCGGCCGTCGTCGCCACTCCCAGCACATCGCCTTTTCCTACCGTACCGTTTGAAACCGCCTCATATACTTCCCTACTCACCGTAATCTTTCCTGCCGCTATCGCCACGCGCTCCGTGTCATTTTTAGCCGTAACATCTACCATAACAGCTTTTCCATTCTCATCAAAATGTGTAAATCCCATCATTTCCTCCCATTAACGATTCTCTTCTAAACAATCCCCGCAATCTGTTCCAATATCTCCAAAGATTTAAACTGCCGTCCCACATATACGTCCAAATATCGTTCCATTACCCTGCCGAATTCATCCAGCACTTCATCGCTCAGCCTAAATGTGTACAGTTTCTCAACCGGTGAGGCTATCACAAACTGCATCGTGTAAAGTGTGGAGGTGTTCAGTTTCATCCCGTCGTACACGTCCCGGCCGCAGTTTTCGCATACCAGACCGCCTTTTTTTACGCTGAATACGCCCTCCTTTTCTTTATTTCCGCAGACGATGCACTGAAATACCTGCGGACCTTCTCCGTTGATGCTGACTGCTTTTAATTCATATATGTACCGTACAAGCCTAAGCGGGATCACCCTTTTTGTCAGCGCCCGCATCGTCTGATACAAAAGTTTCAGTATTTCTCTCTCGTCATTTGCCTCCCGCGTATAATAATCCGCAAACTCCAGAAAATAAAATGCGTAGTATGCCGCTTCCACATCCATCCTCAGTTCCGCGAAATAATTTGAAATCTCAATAGACTGAATGGTGTAGGAGGTTCTGCCCTCGTAGATTGCAAACGTGCCAAAGGAGCAGGGCGCTGTCGCACCTGCCAGAGGGCTCTGGGGGCGCCTGGCCCCCTTGGCAAATGCCGACAGCTTTCCCCGCTCCTTCGTCAGTATGACGATCCGTTTATCATATTCTCCAATCGGTGATGCCGACAGCACCATCCCTGTCACCGTTATCAACTGACTCACTGCGTCCATCTCCGTACTTTTCCATAATATTCCGACAGATTTCCATGCCTTTATAGAAGAGATAATCTTCTACTTTCCCTGTTTTTGCAAACTGCTCCCAGTATCGCTGATCCATTCCGGTCACCTCATCTTTTCTTTTGATCTGTTTCCGTACCTTGGAAACTTTTGTATAAGATTAGGTTCTCCCGGAATAAAAATGCTATACTGTATAAAATCTGGTAACCGTTTTAACTATCCGCCGGGCTTTTACTTAGAATCGCCCGGCGGCCATTCTCCTACTCATCTTCTTCCCGATAACCAAAATTTTTAATCAGGAAGTCGCTGTCTCTCCAGTCCTTCTTTACCTTCACCCAGAGCTGCAGATTCACTTTCATATCCAGCAGCTTCTCAATCTCGAACCGTGCAGTACTACCGATTTTCTTCAGCATCGCGCCCTGTTTTCCGATGATGATCCCTTTGTGGGACTCTCTCTCACAGATGATGGTCGCCTCGATATCCATCACCTTTTTCCGCGCTTTCATCTTCTCGATCGACACCGCGATTCCATGCGGGATCTCTTCGTTCAGAGAGTGCAGCGCCTTCTCCCGGATCAACTCCGCCACGATCTGGCGCTCCGGCTGGTCTGTAACGGTATCTTCGTCATAAAACTGAGGGCCGTAGGGCAGATACTTCATAATCACCTTCAAAAGTTCGTCCGTATTGTCCCCCGTTCTTGCCGACACAGGAACGATGTCGGCGAAATCATAAACCTCACTATATTTGGCAATACAGGGCAAAATCTCCTCTTTCTTCACGGTATCCGCCTTGTTCACCACCAGGACAACCGGAGTCTTCACGCGCGCAAGCTGCCGCACGATATGCTGCTCTCCCGCTCCGATAAACGTCGCAGGCTCCACAAGCCAGAGCACCACATCCACCTCGTTGAGCGTGCGCTCAGCAACATTTACCATATACTCTCCCAGCTTATTCTTCGCCTTATGGATCCCTGGAGTATCCACGAAAACGATCTGCCCTTCCTCCGTCGTCAGCACGGTCTGAATCCGATTCCGGGTCGTCTGGGGCTTATTGGACGTAATCGCGATCTTCTGTCCGATCAGGTAATTCATAAGCGTGGATTTGCCCACATTCGGCCGGCCAATTAAGGTTACAAATCCTGATTTGTAATCTGCTCTCATAATTTTCCTCTCTCTAATCCATAGCTATGGTGTCTTAAAATAAGTCTTTTACTTCTGCAAATACGTTTTTCTCTTCTTCGATCTTCGTCTCATTTCCGATCACACAGACCTGATCCTGTGCAAGAACTGCCTCCGCCACATCGGCCAGAGCACGGATGTCCTCCTGAGTCGCACTTAATATCTCCATCCGCTCCTTCCGAATGACTTCCTCACTCACATGATTCATATACAGATTCATGGAGCGGTCGCCCTTTGCGGCCGGAGTCATAGGCTGATCGATATTACTGATGGTTCCGATGATATATTTCGTCATATCCCGGTCGCTGACCGTGAAGCTTCGCAGATACTCCGGCACTCCGTCATAAATCTCCAGTGTTTTAGTAAGGTTCGGATCACGGTAGGAGACAAAATACCCTTCTCCGATCCGATTGAAGCTACTCATACAGCCGTACGCGCCGCCCTTCACACGAATATTGATCCAGAGATACTCATAGCTCATGATTACCTTCAGAATCTGCAGCGCTCCCGTATACTCGCAGCCTGCGTCGATAAAATTCCCCGCCTTCGCCGCAAACTGCACTTTGGACGAAGTCTTGAAGCCTTCATTCTTCTTCTCGCAATGGATCACACAGGCTGTCTGTACATTTTTCTCTTCAAACAACGCCTCATTGACCTGCTTTAAGCCCTCCCCAAGTCCGGAGAGTCCTTCGCGTGCAGCCGTATAGCTGACCATCATATTCCCTTTTCTGAACAGAAGATGCGTAAGCTCTTCCAGTACCTCCATGAGCGTTTCCTTTTCCTCCTCAAAATGCTCCGCAAGACGGCTTACACTCTGATAGTATTCAATTCCGGCTGTCATATCTTTAAATCTGGACAGCGGGGACTTATATGACATCGCACGCAGTGCTGACGCTGTGTGCCCGGCAGACAGGAAACGGGTCTGCAGGCGGGATTTCGTCATATCCAGGATCTCTTTCAGCCTCTTCTCATCCCGTAGTTTAGAGCAGACAAGAATCTCCTGCATCATCTGAAGTGCAAACGGAATCTTATCGTAAAGAGCCTTTGTCTTGATCTCCAGTGTGGCTCTGAATTCTTTTTCTTTTACCTTCGTCACATCCGGGTACAATTCAAGAGAAGTGCCGATTCCTCCGGTATTTACATTAATCTCATTAAAGAGTTCGCCGTATTCATAATGCTCCGTATCGATAATTCCAAGTACGGCCTGCAGAATTCCCACATAAGGCAATTTCTCAGCGGGCACCTCTGCCAGATCAAACATCAGATCCAGATATCCAATCCCATTCGTTTCGATTTCATGGAACACAACCGGAATCCCGTCAAACTTCATTTCTTCATTATAAATCGGCGCGATCTCTTTGGAAATATCCTCCCGGGACAGCATGGGGATCTTCTCCAGCTCTTCCTGCGGCGTGGGTTCATCCTGATATGCCTTCAAAGCCTTCGTATCTGCTACCAGCTTCTGAATCTCCTCTTTTGACAGAGACTGCTTATACGCCTTAAGCTTCTCGCGAAGTACAGCATCCATCCGCGCCGTCCTTCCCTGCTCCGGCACCACGGTAATGATCGAACCATGCGGGTTATCCAGCAGATATCTCTGAATCAATCCCTCAAAATAACCCTGCTCCACCTGCTCTTTTAAAAATGCAAAGGTATCCAGCGCCTCTACATGGATAAACGGTTTGGTGTCATCATAAAGCCAACTGTCAAAAATCTGAAGACCGTACATCAGCCCTTTCGGATAGCCCCCAAAATCTGCTTCGCGATAACGGAATTCATGATAATTGATTCCCGCCAGAAGCGCTTTTGGATCCATTCCATTGTCCACCAGGCTGCGCAGCGTGTCCTCAATGACCTTCACAAACTCCTCTTTCTGAGAAGCATTTGCATTTTTCGCGATGACCGAGAAAATCGGCTGATAAATACTATTGTCATAAGAACCCGTAATGTCCTTGCCGATTCCCGCATCCTGCAGCGCTTTCTTAAGGACAGCTCCCGGCGCAGACAAAAGGGCATAGTCCAGGATCTGAAATGCCAGATACAGCTCACGATCCAGACTAGTGCCGATCACTTTATTATAAGCTAAATAGGTATTATCCTCCAAAGATTCATTGCTTGCTATGGAGTATTTCTTGGAAATATCAAGCATTTTGTCGAATGATTTCTGATAGCCAATGGCAGATTCCACCTCTTTTTTATCGTATGCCGACAAATATTCCCGATCCAGCCATTCCAGTTTTTCTGCCATATCCATATCTCCATAGAGATAGATATAACTGTTGGACGGGTGATAATAGGTCCGATGGAAATCCAAATACTCTTCGTACGTAAGCTCCGGAATCACTTCTGGGTCGCCGCCGGACTCATTGGCATAGGTCGTATCCGGGAAAAGAGAGTTTAGGATCACCCTGTCCAGAACACCGTCCGGTGAAGAGAATGCTCCCTTCATCTCATTATAAACCACACCATTATAGGTGAGTTCTCCCTCCGGCTCTTCCAGCTCATAGCTCCAGCCCTCCTGGCGGAAAATCTCCGGGTGTTTATAAATATTGGGATGCAGAACTGCGTCCATATATACATCCATCAGGTTCTGGAAATCCTTGTCGTTGCAGCTCGCAACCGGATATACCGTCTTATCTGGGTATGTCATGGCATTCAGGAACGTATTCAGGGAACCCTTTACCAATTCCACGAAGGGATCCTTTGCCGGAAATTTTTCAGAGCCGCACAGTACCGTGTGCTCCATGATATGCGGGACACCGGTGCTGTTCTTCGTGGGTGTCCGAAAAGCGATGTCAAACACCTTATTGTCATCATCATTTGAGATCAGTAGTACCCTGGCCCCGCTCTTTTTGTGCCGCAGGAGTGCACCCTCTGACTTCAAATCCGGCAGCTCTCTTTGCTCTATCACTTCATATACATCAAGCTTTGTTAAATTCATTTCATTTTCCTCCGCAAACTAATTTGCCAGCATATCTCATGGTTATATCCTGGCTATCACTCCATAAATTCTATTTTACACATTTCCTCAAGCTGATACAAGGGCTTTTCTTTGAAAGAAAGCTAATTTGCTCTCATTCGGCTGATGCGCCCTGCGAGATTTTTCCTCAAGGTTCAAAATCTGCCTATCCTACTGAAATAACGGTCTACCGTACTATCACTCAGATATGCTTGGCAGCGAAAAATTCCCTGGGCGTTACTCCCAGAGAATCAAGAATTTCTTTTCATACATCCACAAAGGAAAAAGGCAATTCCAATCATGGAGATGACCTTCCCCGCCGTTACTCCCGGTGCATGATAAACGATTTCAATCGTGTGCTCCCCCTTTTCAATCGGGAAACCGAGAAATGCAGTATTTACCTTCGTATATGTGATCTGTTTCCCATCCTTTCGCACTTCAAACCCGGAATCATACGGAATTGTTGTGATAAAATATCCATCCTCCCGTACGTCTATTTTTCCGGTTATCCGGCTGCCTTCTGTCCTCTCTTTATCAGGCTGAAATTCTGACTGACACAGTTCCTCTCTGGAGCCGCTTTCTGTTCCGACAAAACACTCCAGCCCGGAAATCTCATAATCCCCTTTCCCAAACGAGGCTTCCAGAACGTTCTGTCCTTCTTCTAATAAGACTGCATACGTAAATCGATTATTTTCATTATAATAAATGTGATTTGCGGCACTCAGTTTGTTGCGCGCGCCATTCACCCATACTGCCACATCCTGAGAAGATTTATTATTCTTCACCTTAAAACGCAGGAACAAGATTTCTCCCTCTTTCGCCCGGGTCGAAAGAAATACCTGGGCATTTACCGTATGCTTTGCCCGGATGTGAAATCCATCTGCTGTTTTTAGAATTTCTTCTCCGGCATCCCTTCTTGCCTCGACCGATAATTCTATCTCTTTCGCGGACAGTTCCATTTCTGATAAAACATTTTCCTGCGAAACTGTCTTTGCATTGATTCCCGATACCGTTATACTTTCCTTTTTTTGTTTCTCAATTTGGTCATCGTTTTTCTCTGCACCATCTACAACCGCATAATCCAGCAAAGCCAGCTGATTATAAGGAAATTCCAGTTTCTCATATGTTTCCTGCCCCATGGTTCTGTTCGTCGCATAGGCGATCGGCAAAACTTCACTATTTCTATAAATACTCATATTTCCACAATTCCGGTACAATTCATATCCCGCCACAGGTTCTTCCGATATGATATACTTGACTCCCATAAAACGCTGAAACACTGGATTCTTGGAAGCTGGCTGCATCAGAATATTGCGGAAAGGATCTTCCAGATTAAATATACTCTTACGAAAATTCTGGTATCCCGCATGATAAGAGGAAGAGTATACGGAGGAAATATACTGCCCCATATCCCACACCCGGTTTAAGTTTGCTTCATTTTCCCGGTCTGTGCCTAATTGTTCTGTCCGGTAAAAGCCGGTTTCCTCTTCTTCAAGCTCCGAAATAATCTCCCCTATCTTTTCATCCGTCTCTTTTTTATAAAACCCACTCTCCAGCATCCGCTCCGCTTGCGAATGATAAGTAAGACCGAATATCGTCAGGAACAGAAGCGCCGGTGTAATGAGAAATGCCAGCTTCCTTTCCTTCCAAAATATCCCAAAGCAGCACAGCATGATCAGACTGTCTGTCAGCAGCATATTCCAACCTGCCGCCGTCTGTCCTTCCCGCCTTTCGACAAGAATCAGCAGTGCCGCCAGCAGATACGGAACGACTCCCGCGATCAGCGATATCTCTTTTTGCTTCTGTTTTTTTAAATACAATGCTGTCATATAACACAAAATGGGAAGAAACGGAATCAAAACCTTGTCCCGGATATACAGTCCTCCATTCAAAAGCCAGGCAAACGCCGGAATCAAAAGAATAACCAGCGTACCGATATAAAAAATCCGCTCAAATCTTTTTCGATAAGTAAGCCCAGTAAGCAAAGCCACAAATGCAAGAGTCGTAAGCCCAATTCCATAAGGCGAATAGAAAAAACGGTTCAACGAAAGCTTCGGAAGCACCAATTCTCTAAAGCTCCAGGATACACTTTCGCCCCTCCCCTGCCCCATAAGCGCCATCGCGGTCGGCACAAGCAGTATCCCGCTCATCAGGACGGCCGTCAGCATTGGTGACGCGAAACGGATTCCATCCTGCAAAAAACGAACAACCGTCACCTTCTGTCCGTTTTCATCACAGATTCGGAAATATTGATGTATCCCATACAGAACCAGTACCAGCATTCCACCGATGCTAAAATAAAAGCTGGTCATGATCATAAGAAAAGTGCCGATCACAACCATTCTTCCGTTTATTCGAAAAGGCCGTTTCTCAGGTACATCCGGGGACGGTCCGCCTGGCTCTTTATCCTGCGTGATTCCCATAAGTGCCAGCATCAGAAAGGGCATATAATTGACAAACATAATCTGACTGTATGACTGAAAGATCATGGGCCCCGCCAGAAGAAACATAACCGTACATCCTACACTGATCATATTTTCAAACCCCTGTCGCCTGAGCCAGCCATACATCATGAGGACCGCCGCCATCAGACTTACAATCTGTGCAGCCATCAGATAATCCGACATTTTCACAAACGGAAGCAGATAGGAAATCAACACCATAGGACTATACAATCCATAATAGGAAAAATGATAGATATTCTGCCCACCGCCGATATTGGCAGCGAACTCCGGGAACAGCTGTCCGGTTTCGTAGAACTGCTGCCGGAAATACTCCGGAAAAGCACTATGCTGACTCAGCCAGTCTACTTTTGCGCCGAACACTCCTTGTCTTATACAAAACAGCCAGCAGAAAAAGAGAGTAAGCAGCGCCAGGATGATATAGGGGCCGATCTTTGCCGCGCGCAAGGCGTATCCCGCCCTTTTTGATGACTTCACCCCTATTGCCGCGCCGTTCTCTCCTGCCTTCCGACGCATTTCCGGTTTTCGGATGATCTTCCGCATTCCTTTCTTCCTCCCTGTTCCCTGCAATCCATTCCGCTCTCTTCCTCGCTGGAATCTTTCAGAATAAAAATCGGTCTGTGCTTAGTCTCAAGATACGTCTTGGACAGATATTCTCCCACGATGCCCGTACAAAACAGCTGAATCCCGCTTACCAGAAAGATGATGCAGACCAGCGACGGCCAACCGGACACCGGGTCCCCCCAGATACAGGTTCTTATTATAATAAAGAGAATCATAAAAAATGACAGCAAACAGAACAGCACGCCAACCACCGATGCCAGAGACAAGGGTGCCACCGAGAATCCGGTGATTCCTTCCAGTGAGTAGAAGAACAGCTTCTTAAGTGACCATTTGGTCGTCCCCGCAGAGCGCTCCACATTCTGAAATTCCAGCCATTTTGTGCTAAATCCAACCCACTCGAAGATTCCTTTGGAAAAACGGTTATACTCACTCATTTCCAGAACCGCATCCACCATTTTCTTCTTCATCAGGCGGTAATCCCTGGCTCCATTTACAATCTCAGTCTTTGAAATACGGTTGATAAACTTGTAGAAGCTTTCCGAGAGAAACGAGCGAATCCGCGGCTCCCCCGTCCTAGTGGAACGTTTGGTGGCCACGCTGTCATAATTTTCCTCCTGCAAGATCCGGTACATCTCCGGCAGAAGCCCGGGCGGATCCTGAAGATCCACATCCATCGTCGCCACATAATCCCCCTGAGCATTCTTAAGTCCAGCATAGATGGCTGCCTCTTTCCCGAAATTTCTGGAAAAAGAAAGGTAACGGCATCTTGCATCCCTCTCATGAAATTCTTTTAAAATCGCGAGAGTTCGGTCGGAAGAGCCATCATCCACAAACAATAATTCAAACTCTTCCTCTTTCATCTGTTCCATAATCCTGCACATTTCTCTGTAATATACCGGAAGCGCTTCCTCCTCATTAAAGCATGGAACTACAACCGTAATTTTACTCATTTTTACTACCTCCTTCATTCTGCCTTATACCGTGCCTTCACGGAACACTACAAATTTGCTGATCAGATAATTGAAAATGATTACAATGATCTGAATGAGTACTTTACTTGCCAGATCATTGAGCTTCAGGACATCCGTCAGGATCACTACGCCCCAGAATTCTACTAACATCGATGCCATCCGAAGCCCGGCAAAGCCCACAAATTCTACCGCAATCTGTCTGACTCCCGTTCTTTTGCTTTGGAATACAAACTGACGGTTCACCCAAAATGCAAAAAATACTGCCGCCAGAATGGAAATAATATTTGCCGGATTTCTCCCGAGCTCCAGCGCATATCTTAATCCGCTAAATATCCCCAGATTCACAAATGTTGTGCAGACACCAAAAAATAGATATCTGACAGTCTCATTTTTGACCATCCATCTCTTGCCTCCTCCATTTCTAGCTTTCCCTTTCTCTCCCACACTTTACTCCCTTCTTCTTAAGAAACGGCAAAAATAAATCTTAATTTTTCTTAAGAAGCTCTGATTTTTTCTGAATTTTCGCTATAATGAAAACGTGCTTATAATAAAAAGCTTCATACGTTTTACATAAGGGGGATGCGTGATTTATGGAACAATCAAGAATTTTGATCGTGGACGACAACCCGGAAATCCGGGAAATCATACATATTCTGTTGGAGGGGGAGGGCTTTGTGGTGGAGGAGGCAGAAGACGGCTCGTCCGCCCTTGATAAGCTAAAGCTTTCGGAATTTGACCTGATCATTCTGGACATCATGATGCCGGGGATGAACGGGTATCAGACATGCCTGGAGATTAGAAAAAGCAGCAATGCGCCGATCCTGTTCTTAAGCGCGCGGACGAAAGAAAGCGATAAGACCCTGGGATTTTCCAGTGGCGGGGATGACTACCTGGCAAAACCTTTCTCCTGCAATGAGCTGATCAGCCGCGCCAAAGCGCTGATCCGGCGTTATCAGGTCTATCAAGGGAAGGAGCATCTGACTTTGCCGCCCCAGCATCTGGTCTACCGCCACCTGGAAATCGATGAGGAAAAGGGGACGGTACTGGCAAACGGTGTGCCGCTGGAGCTGACCGATACCGAGTACGCGCTTCTGACTCTGCTTGTGAAAAACCGAGGTCAGACCTTCTCGGCCCAGCATCTTTATGAATCGGTGTGGGGCGAGCCTTACTACTACGGTGCCAGCAACACGGTCATGGTGCATATACGGAATCTGCGCCGAAAGGTTGAAAAAGACCCAAAGAATCCGGAGCTGATAAGGAACATCTGGGGAAAGGGGTACCGCTGTGATTAAACGTATCAAAATGTGGAAGATCCAGACACAATTTGCCGCCGTGCTCATCTTTTCCTTATTCCTGACTTTCCTTATGTTTGAACTGCTCTGGACATATAAATGGCTGATTTACGGGAAAATGGCGGACATGCATCTTGCGCCCTCCGATTCGTATGATGAAGAATTCTGGATAAACTGTGCTGAGGAAGCCCTCAAATACGATTTTCCTGAAAAGGGCGAAAATGAAAAAGCAGCATCTGACTCATTAAAACCATTTTTTAATCAGTTTGATGAATATACCGGCGTCTACATTTACGGTCTGGAGGACGGATATTACCGGGCAGGCAAATTTCCGGAAATTCTGGAGCATACTTCCTTTTCCACGTTATTCGGAGTAGGTTACCAGTTGACAGACGGCATTGGCGAGTTTCGATACGATTTTCCCATGCAGTTCAAAAATGGATACGCAAACGTTTTGGTAACTACCTATTACCGTTCCGTCTTCGTCGCCCCATATCTGCTCGTTATACTTGTTTTATGTGCTGTTTTTTTTGTTTCTCTGCTCTTATTCTTCATCAGCTGTAAGCTGAAGCATATTCTGGTACTGGAGGATGAGGTATTGCTTATGTCTTCCGGCAACCTGACTCATACCATCCCTGATTTCGGAGAAGATGAAATCGGGATTTTGGCGCGGGAGCTCAACAATCTCCGCATGACTTTGAACGAGAATATTCTGCGGGAACAGGAAAGCCGCAAGGCGAATCAGGATCTGATTACCGCCATGTCGCATGATCTCAGGACTCCTCTGACGATTCTCAATGGGTATCTGGAGGTTCTTCATCTAAACCGGAATCCCAAAAAGCAGGAGGAATATCTGGAACGCTGCCTGAAAAAGACTGCCGATATCAAGGAGATGACGGACCGGATGTTTGAATATGCGCTGATTTACGAGGAGACCGAGACTTTTGAACCCGTCTGGATTTCCACGGATTTTATCCGCCAGTGCCTTGTGGATAACTGCGATTTTATCCAGCTTACAGGATTTTCTCCCGAAATCCGTTTTCCGGAAAACACAGGTGTGCTGAAAAGCGACAAGACGATGCTGAAACGCATTTTTAATAATTTGTTTTCCAACATATTGAAATATGGGGATAAGAAAGGCCCGGTTACGGTGACCGGGAAGATCTCTTTGCAGAAGTTTACAGTCACGATCGTGAACTTCGTCAAACAGGATACCTCACAGGTATCCGGTAATAATATCGGGCTGAAAAATGTGGAAAAGATGATGAAACAGTTAAACGGGAAAGTCAAGATTCAGGAACGCGATCGGAGCTTTCTGGTGGAGCTGTCGTTTCCACTGAAATAATGCGAAATGACAGTCCACCGGACTGTCACTCAAGTATGGCTTGGCAACTTCAAAAAAGATGTTGCACAGATTATTCCATGCAGCATCTTTTTCTATTTCATTTTATGCAATTATTACCATTTTATTATTTCTAAAGAATGTATTTGGATTCTTAATTCTTTACAACCTGTGCCCTACTTTTCCCGCGCTACCGTGCTGTTAATTACAAGCAAGGTTCCGATCATCAGTACGATTCCGATAGGAAGTACGATCCATGCATTCTGTACAAATCCCGCGATGATGTAAGTCACGAATGAAACGGCTGCTGCCGTGATCGCATACGGAAGCTGTGTATTTACATGGTTGATATGATTACTCTGTGCTCCCGCAGAGGCCATGATGGTGGTATCCGAAATCGGCGAGCAGTGGTCTCCGCATACCGCTCCTGCCATACATGCAGAAATGGAAATGATCATCATCGTCTCGTTGGTTCCCTGGAATGCTTCTACAACGATGGGAATCAGGATACCGAATGTGCCCCATGAGGTTCCGGTCGCAAAGGCCAGAAGGCAGCCCACCAGGAAGATGATAGCCGGAAGGATTGCCAGAATACCGTTGGATCCGGCTTTTACAATCGCTGCCACATATTCTGCAGCTCCCAGGCTGTCTGTCATTGCTTTCAGTGTCCATGCGAAGGTCAGGATCAGGATCGCCGGAACCATCGCTTTAAATCCATCCGGAAGGCAGGACATGATATCGCTGAAGCTTAAGACTCTTCTTACCATGTACAGTACAACCGTGATCACAAAACCGAAGAAGCTTCCGAGCACAAGGCCTACTGATGCGTCACTTGCGGAGAATGCCTCTATAAATCCTACACCTTCAAAGAATCCTCCTGTATAGATCATACCGATTACACAACAGATAATCAGTGCAACGATTGGAATCAGCAGATCGATCACCTTGCCTTTGCTGTTCTCAACTATGTCTTCCTCAGCACTTGCGTACGGACGGTCCGGTGTGGTATAGATGTCACCTTTCTTCGCATTTTCCTCATGTGTTCTCATGGAACCATACTCAAATTTCAGAAGAACCATGGCTACCATCATCACGATCGTCAAAATCGCATAATAGTTATAAGGAATCGCGCGGATGAAAATGGAGAATCCGTCCTCGCCTTTTACAAATCCGGTTACTGCCGCTGCCCAGGAAGAGATGGGGGCAATGATACACACCGGAGCTGCGGTAGCATCGATCAGGTATGCCAGTTTTGCACGGGATACGTTCTGTTTATCGGTAACCGGACGCATTACGCTTCCGACTGTCAGACAGTTAAAATAGTCATCGATAAAAATCAAAACTCCCAGAAGTATGGTCGCAAGCTGTGCGCCTGCACGGCTTTTGATATGTGAGCTTGCCCAACGCCCGAATGCAGCGGAGCCACCAGCCTTATTCATCATACATACCATCGTTCCCAGAATAACGAGAAATACCAGAATACCTACGTTATACGAATCTGAAAGTACCCCAATGATACCGTCCTGGAAAATATGGGTAACTGTTCCTTCAAACTGGAAACCAGAATAGAACAGACCGCCTACCAGAATACCGATAAATAAGGAGCTGTAAACCTCTTTCGTGATCAGGGCCAGTCCAATCGCCACGATCGGCGGAATCAACGCCCAGAAACTGGCGTACATGGCCGGTACATACTCTTCTGCCTCGTCGGCTGCAAAAGCAACCAGCGGGCTGCACAAAACTGCCGGAATCACCGCCATGAGGGCCCACATTAGTTTTCTAAATTTTGTTTTCATGTGTAAATCCTCTCTTTTCCTCTTGTTCTTTTCATAAAAGTAAAAAAAATACCATGAATACGATCCGTCTGAGGGCGCGATTCATGGTCATTCATCTATACGCATTATGCAAGCTTCAAGGAAGTATAATCGATAGCGCTCCACAAATGTGACAGTACGCTGCATGTTCTGCATCGTCCCAGAAACCAGCTTTGGGATGCTGATTCCTTCGGCGGTCTCCCCTTTCTTATATGGCAGATTTCCCTATCTGATAGTGCCATATAATACTTATGAATCCCGCGCCTCTATCCGGTTCATATTCACATAATACGATTTTAACATCTTATTTGGAAATGTCAATCCTTTTATTGCGTTTTCTTGATTAATTTTGTCACTCTGGTATGCTTTGCACTCAACAAGGGCGGCCCTCACTTGGAGTGCCGCCCTTGTAAATTACTTAGAATATTCTCTTATTCCTCTCCACCATACAGTGTGATGAGTTTCTTCAGATATTCGTATCTAGCCTTAGCCTCAGCTTCGTTCTGAGCGAACATTACTTCTGCTTTCTCCGGATTGAATCTAGCAAGAGCATTGTAACGAACCTCACCGTTCAGGAATTCTTTGTAGCCTTCCATCTTCGGCTCTTTGCTGTCAAGAGTGAACTTAGCGCCTTCTGCTGCCGGGTTGAAACGGAAGTTGTTCCAGTATCCGCACTCAACTGCCAGAGCTTCCTCGGTCTGAGCTTTGCTCATACCTTTCTTGATGCCATGGTTGATACACGGAGCGTAAGCGATGATCAGGGACGGTCCCGGATATGCCTCAGCCTCAGAGATTGCTTTTACGGTCTGATTGAAGTCAGCGCCCATAGCGATCTGTGCAACGTATACATAACCATAGCTCATAGCGATGCTTGCAAGGTCTTTCTTCTTAGTCTCTTTTCCGCCTGCTGCGAACTGAGCGATCGCACCGGTCTTGGTAGCCTTAGAAGACTGTCCGCCTGTGTTGGAGTAAACCTCAGTATCGAATACCATTACGTTGATGTCTTTTCCACTTGCAAGTACGTGGTCAACACCGCCGAATCCGATATCGTATGCCCATCCGTCACCACCGAAGATCCACTGAGATTTCTTAGCGAGGAAGTCTTTATTCTTCACGATTTCCTGGCATGTCGGGCAGTCACATCCTTCGAGTGCTGCAACCAGTTTATCGGTAGCTGTTCCGTTTGTAGCGCCGCATGCAAATGTGTCTAACCACTCGTTGCAAGCTGCTTTTACTTCTTCAGAAGCTTCTTCTGCTGCTGCAACAGCCTCAACCTTTGTCTTAAGGCCGTCTCTTAATGCTCTCTGAGCAAGCAGCATACCATAACCGAACTCTGCCGCATCCTCGAACAGAGAGTTGGACCATGCCGGACCCTGTCCCTTAGCGTTAACGGTGTACGGTGTGGACGGTGAAGAGTTACCCCAGATAGAGGAGCATCCAGTCGCGTTAGCGATATACATTCTGTCACCGAATAACTGTGTGATCAGTTTTGCGTACGGTGTCTCACCACATCCTGCACAAGCGCCTGAGAACTCAAGCAGCGGCTGTTTGAACTGAGAACCTTTTACTGTATTTTCTTTGAATTTAGCAACAACTTCCGGTTTCACAGGAATCTCTGTACCGAAGTCAAAGTATACCTGCTCACCAGCGTTTGCTTCCATGTTCTGCATAACGAGAGCTTTCTCGCCCTTCTTGCCCGGGCAGACATTTGCACAAGAGCCGCATCCTGTACAGTCATATGCGGAAACAGTCATAGTGAACTTCATTCCCGGCATACCAACCATATCGATTGTCTTGATGCCTTCCGGTGCTTTTGCTACTTCTTCCTCGGTAAGAGCTACCGGACGGATAACAGCGTGCGGACACACATATGCACAACGGTTACACTGGATACAGTTCTCCGGTACCCAAACCGGGATATCAACTGCGATACCACGTTTCTCGTATGCTGCTGTACCGGACGGTGTAGAGCCATCTACATAGTCAGTAAATGCAGATACCGGCAGTGAGTATCCTTCCTGAGCGTTAACCTTAGCCTGAATATTCTTAACGAAGGAAACAGCGTCTTCTCTTCCGCCCTTAACTTCCGGTGAGAATAATCCTTCATCTGCGCACTCTTTCCAGCTCTCCGGAACTGCTACTTCTACAACCTGCTTAGCACCGGCATCGATTGCATCGTAGTTCATCTGAACGATCTTATCACCTTTCTTGCCGTAAGTTGCCTTTGCAGCTTTCTTCATCAGATCGATTGCTTCTTCTTCCGGAATGATGTTAGCCAGCTTGAAGAATGCAGACTGCAGAACGGTGTTGATACGTCCGCCAAGTCCGATCTCTTTACCAATCTTGATACCATCGATGGTGTAGAACTTGATGCCATGGTTAGCAATGAATGCTTTTACCTGTCCCGGCAGATGCTTGTCGAGCTCTTCTGCATTCCACGGACAGTTCAGAAGGAAGGTTCCTCCGTCAACAAGCTCCTGAACCATGTTGTATTTATTTACATAAGACGGGTTGTGGCATGCAACAAAGTTAGCGGTCTTGATAAGGTAAGTAGATTTGATCGGCTTCTTACCAAAACGCAGGTGAGACATTGTTACACCACCTGACTTCTTAGAGTCATAGTCAAAATATGCCTGAGCATACATATCTGTGTTGTCACCGATGATCTTGATGGAGTTCTTGTTCGCACCAACAGTTCCGTCAGCTCCAAGTCCCCAGAACTTACAGTTGAT
>Ga0129308_1000184_pt1 | contig 109254 bp, 114 predicted proteins | sample L827metagenome_FD_94440 | JGI IMG/M metagenome (GOLD analysis project Ga0129308, IMG submission 94440) | Ring-tailed lemur group fecal microbial communities from Wisconsin, USA - L827 metagenome | ecosystem: Host-associated > Mammals > Digestive system > Large intestine > Fecal | place: USA...
GTGTAAAGGAGATTCTTGCTATCGCCGCCATCAAGGAAAGCACCCTGCGCTATCACAATAAAAACATTTACAGCAAGCTGGGGGTCAACTCCCTCAAACAGCTGCTGCGTTACGCCGCCCTGATGCGGCAGGATGACGAAGGCAAAAGTTTCTGAGGCTGTCCTGCTTTTTATGGAAAAGGACTCCTCCGGATACAGGAATGGAAACCTCTGCAAAAGGGCTCCTGCCCCACGAGCTTCAATCAGGCGCCAAAGCATACAGAAAGGAAGCATTCGGAATGGATACATTGGCCGACCGGCTGAATCACATTATCAAAGAGCAGGGCATTTCGAAAGCAGATTTCGTTCGCCTGTTGGGAATCTCCGAAAATTATGTATATATCCTCACTGGGAACAGCCGCTCCAACAGCAGGTTGTCCCCTCCTCTTGCAAAGCTGATCGCCTTGGAGTTTGGGTACGATGTTGACTGGATCATGAACGGCAAAGAATAAACAAGGTGATTCCAGATTTCTTTTCCTTTTTTGAACAGGATGGCAGCAATCTGGCACTCTATCAGTAAAAAGAAGCTTCTGTTCATCGCTGGCCGCGCAGGCAGGAGCCTTCCTTCTCTCCTGGCTTGGGCAGCGTTTTTTCTCTTTTGCGTCATGCTTTCTGCAATACGATAAGCATGGAGGAAAACCTATGAAAAAATTTCAGTACAATTCGCCTGTTGTAATCAGTTTTTTTCTGATTTCGTTCGCCGCCCTGGTTCTTGGCTGGCTGTCAAACAACTGGACAACAGCTTCTCTTTTTTCCGTCTACCGTTCATCCTTTCGCGACCCCTTCACCTATATCCGGCTGATCAGCCATGTCCTGGGCCATGCGGATCTGGAACACTTTTTCGGGAATATGCTGATGTTCCTGGTGATTGGCCCGACTCTGGAAGAGCGGTATGGCAGCCGGGTACTCCTGACGGGGATCCTATTGACCGCCCTTGTCTCCGGCCTTTTGCAAATAGTTCTTTTTCCCAATTCCGCTCTGCTGGGTGCAAGCGGTATTGTTTTCATGCTCATCATGCTTTCATCGTTGTCCGGTATGGAGGATGGAGGGATTCCTGTTACCCTGATCCTGGTGGCTGTTTTATATCTGGGACGGGAACTCTATTCCATCCTTTTTATCAAGGACGATGTAGCCAATTTAATGCATATTATCGGCGGAATATGCGGTACGGCCTACGGCTTCCTGATCAGTAGAAAACAAACAGCAATGGGGCATCCCTCCAGATAAGGTTTTATCCGCTGCATCAGCGCATCGTCCGGGCGTCCCAAAGAAAATTCCCCGGGAACTGTGAAAGTGCCATCACAGGAAATGCCATTCCCTGATAAGAATACCGTATCGTCGCCCCCGGCCTGTTCGGGGCCATCGTGAAGCGGCGGCCTGGAAGAATCAACTTCCAGGCCGCCGCTTTTTGCATTTCCACCTTTTGAGAGGGATTTAAACGGAGGAAAACTGGTTTGGATATTATCGTTTTGCATAAAAATTCGATTTAGAAGCAAGCATTCTGCACTAATTAAATGATGTATTTTTCGAAAACCGACCCAAAATACACAATCATGCAATGGATTTTTAGGGGGTGGAACTGGTACTGTGGACTAAAAGGTAGGCAATGCCAAGCAGCAGCAATGTGTTGTGCAGTGCGCGGCAACCCGTACCTTGTAGAATAAAAGAAAACACGCAATCGCAAAAATGAAGGAAGGAGGGTCTATCATGACATGAAAGGAAACAAATTTTTGAAAATCACAGGCATTTTAATGATCATTGCAGCGGTATTTTCTATTTTCGCCGGTGTTTTTCTGGGCGGATTGGGCGCGCTGGCCGCCGGGCTGGGAGGGGCCTCCGGTTTGACGTTTTCGTACTGGGCATGGCTGGTTCTGACGCTGGTCGGCGGCATCTGCCAGCTGATCGCGGGAATCAAAGGGGTGAAACACAGCAAGAGCAGCGAAAACTCCAAAAACCTGATCGTATGGGGCGTCATCGTTGCTGCGTTCAGCATCCTGGGCATGGTGATGAACATGGTCAATGGCGCAAGCTTCAGCATCTCGAGCCTCCTGACAGGTGTGGCGATCCCTGCTTTATACATCTATGGTGCGATATTGAACTCCAAATCTGACAGCACCGTCGCCTGATACACGCTGTAAAACACAAAGGAGGGCATTCACATGGGACTGTTTGATAAAAAGTACTGTGATATCTGCGGAGAAAAGATCGGATTGCTCGGCAACCGCAAGCTGGAGGACGGAAACCTGTGCAAAAACTGTGCCAAAAAGCTCTCGCCATGGTTCAGCGACCGCCGCCAGAGCACCGTGGCCGAGATCCAGGAACAGTTGGCCTACCGGGAAGCGAACCGGGAAAAAGTCACCGCATTCCGCACCACCCGAACCCTGGGAGAGAACACAAAAGTTCTGCTGGACGAGGATGTGGGACTGTTTATGGTTACCGCCGCCAGGAATCTGGAGGACGCCAACCCGGATGTACTGGCCTTCTCCGATGTTACCGGATGCAAGCTGGACATCGACGAAAGCAAAACGGAGATCGAATACAAAGACAAGGAGGGAAACCGCCAGAGCTTCAGCCCCAGGCGGTACGCCTATTCCTATGATTTCTACATTGTGATCAACGTCAACAACCCCTACTTTGACGAGATCCGTTTCCGGCTGAACAGTTCCTCTGTGGACAACGACGAGGAAACCTTGCTGGATGGGCCGGACGCTATGCCCGCATCCCGGGGCGGACTGCGGCGGAAAACGTTGGGTATGGGAGGCGGCTCCCTCATCTCCAACGCTGAGGAAGTGCGCGCCAGTGTGGAATACCGGCAGTATGAGCAGATGGGGATGGAAATCCGGGATGCGCTGCTCCAGGTCCGGCAGCAGGTGCGGGATGAAGCGGCCGCAGCCGCAGCCCCCAAGGCCGCGGTCACCTGCCCTTACTGCGGTGCGACTACCACACCGGATGCCAGCGGCTGCTGTGAATACTGCGGCGGCGCTGTAATCAACTGACCGATAAACGGAACGAAAGGATGTCGTAAAATGAAAAAACTTGCAGCACTTATTCTGTCCATAGCTGTACTCCTGACATTTGCATCCTGCGGCAGCAAAGATGCGCTGGCCGGCGCCTGGTCCGCCGAATTTGAATATGACGGCGTGATCACATGGACCTTTGATGGAAAAGGCAAGTGTACCATGGAAAACGCCTACATAAATCAGGACGGTACCTATACGATTAACGGCGACCAGCTCACGGTAACGCTGGAAAGTTGGAGCGAACCTTCTACCTACACCTTCTCGGTGGATGGCAACAGCCTCACCATGAACGAGAACTCCGGCTATGGTATCAGCGGCACATTTGAAAAACAATAACCCACATAGAAATGCAACATGCTCCCACTTATTAACCTGATGTTTGATTTCAAAGGGGGAATTACGATGAAAAATTTTAACAATAATATGCAAGCAACTACATCCGAAAGAAAGTGCAGCGAAAAAGATTGGATGACGACGCTGCTGCTCTGCCTGTTCTGCGGCGGCATCGGCGTACACCGCTACTATGTCGGTAAGATCGGTACGGGGATTCTCTATACGCTGACCCTCAGCCTGTTCGGCATCGGATGTCTTGTTGATTTAATCAAGATCGCTACCGGGAAGTTCACCGACAAGGACGGTAACTACATCCAAAAGCAACCGTAAGATGGGACATTTATGGTATGCACATCCTGATTTTAGGAGATTACGGTTTAGTGCCTGGTAATCAGCAGATTTTTGTATCATTGAATGATTTCGGGAGGGAACTATGAAACACACAACAGGTCGGCTTTTGTGCCTTCTTCTTTCAGTAGTTATGCTGTTCAGTCTTGCCGCCTGCGGCAAAAATAAGGATAAGAATACAGATCCCAATCTGATCAAATTGGGAGATTATACGCTTCTCTACAAGGACGCGTGCATCATGGAGGATTCGGATGGAAACGATGCCCTTATTATCACGCTGGATTTCACCAACAACAGCAAGGACAACGCATCCTACCTCTGGTCGGTTTCCGAAACAGCTATGCAGAATGGCGTGGAACTGGAGATTGCCACAGTCTTTACTGGTCCAGACTCCTATGATACGGTGATTGAAAGCCAATACCTGGAAGTTGCACCAGGGAAAACCCTTGAGGTTTGCACCCCTTTTATCCTAAATGATGGGGCAAGCGAAGTGGAAGTAACCTTCGAGGAGGCGTTTGGCAGTAAAAGCGGCAAAATTACCGTTGACCCATCCGAACTCAACCATGGATCCGCCGGAAACAGTGCATCCGGTAGCGCTATATCCCTACCGACTGCCGGAACTGGCGATCTCATGCTCGATTGGTGGAACGGCGACTGGTACGGCTGTTGGACTATGACCGGCTGCTCAGGTTATTACGCAGATGCGGGCATGGAAGGACAATCCTGGGATATCTGCGGTGCAATTGACATCGGCGAAGATGATATGGGCACCGTCACCCTCTGGGACGAAGACTACACCAAGGCAGAGCCGATGGCTTCGGCAGCGGTGAGCCTGAATGAAGACGGAACCACCGCGTACGGCACGATTATGTCTGAGGGCGGCTACTTCACCGATATGGCCCTGGAGCACGCGGACTGGATCGTTGATCCGGGCCTGGTGGATTTTGTGGACACCATAATTATCTCCGGCGACTATGAAAACGGCGCAGATGCGTTCACCTATGATATCATCTTGCGCCGCTGGGGCACCTACTGGGAAATCGATATGGATGAAGCGAATTTCCCCGCCCACTATAACGATTGGTATGTACCTCTGATCGACGAGGGCAAACCCATGCCCGACAGCATCGGCGCTGACGCTCCGGCGTGAAGCGGCAATACCGGCACTCCGGCACCGGATCGGGCTGGAAACACATCCGGAGGGGATGGTATCGTGACCGAAGAACAGGTACAAAAGGGTTATGTATGGATGAATGAGGTGGCCAAGGACATTTTCAACACCACCTACGAAGAGATAGTGGATTATTTCGGCGTGGAAGGCAAGTTCGTCAAGGAAGAGTACAGCGACCACATGAAGGTAAATAAGCGTTACTACAAGTGGATCTCGTCAGAAAACCCAAACCACTTCATCTACGTCAACTTCGATGAAGACAATCCGGGCGTTTATACGGTCAGCGGTTATAACACCAGCGGTTTCTCCGGCAGCGAAGCGATCGCCAAGTATCTGGACGCCGTAAAAGCCGAAGCCGCCGAGGTGGACAAGGCAGCCGCAGCCAACATGCCCATGAAGGATTTTTCCCTGGAAGTCACCCAGTTTGCCAAGGATGATGTGAAGGTAAAGATCACAACGACCATTCCGGAAAGCGGCTGGTCGTCTAAAAAAGACATGATCGTGGAGAACGAGGATCCCGACGCCTTCGGTGCTGGCGCCATAAAGTTCACGCTGCGGGAGAGCCTGGAGAAACTCGAGTCCAGCAAGTCTTCCTACAAGAATTTCCAGGAAATCGAGGACCGGGTCATCGGCGGCATCACCTTCAAGGGCCGCACCTATGAGTATATCGGTTATGACTGGATCGAATATGTGGCGCAGATCGACGACATCCGCGCGCTCTCCATCGGGCTGACCGATCTGGACTGCGTCCCGGGAACGGTGCCCGACATTATTCTCAACAACATGAAGTTCCAGTAAAAGCAGTGCCAAGGAAAACACGATAACCATAAGGGAATGGCTCCCGCTCCAAACGGGGCGGGAGCCTTCGGCTATTGGGGAAAGGTGGGACACCGTGAAAAGAGACATTGTTATTATCGCAATCAGCCTCCTGACATGTTTTCTTGGCCTTTCTGCCTGTAAGCAGAGCAGCGATCCGGTTGTGTATTCATACCCGGAAACCGCGCTTTCTGATGCCTTTCGGATCCGGCATATTACCAAAACTGTTTACGTCCCGGGCAAAATGAAGCTCTATTACAAGGGAGCAAATCTGCAAGGCGCTCCGGTTAGGTGCTTCGATGCGAATTTTGAAGATCTTGGCGGCGAATTTGAGCCTGTATTTGAAAAAGGCGTTCTCACCATCCAGGCGGACTTTGCAGAGAGGATCAGCGGCCTGGAGATCGAGGACAGGGATTACGATGTGATTTATCGTCTGCGCTATCTGGATTCCCCTCAGTTTGCGTGGCTGGCCGATCTGTTCTGGTATGACTATGGGTGGATGAAAACGGGCGATACGGAGCGGTATTACAGCGAGGATGAATTAGAAGCGCAGGCAAAAGCAAAACAGTCGGCCAAAACCTGGGAGAGCCAGCGGCACTTTTCCCTGCTGGAGGGCGTCTGGATCTCCCGGGACGGCCTGCGGAAATGGATATTTTCCCTGGACCCGGACGGGACACAGCTGATTGTGGAGGAGTTGTGGTTCGATGACTCAAAACAGAAATGGGGCTGCTCCCGCCGCATGATTGCCAAGTCCGCATATGAAGAATCCACTCCCTCCATGTATCAAAAAATCTATATGGATGAAACGGGAAAAGAAATCCCAAATCCCATCGAGATTCAACTGGTTGGCGACGGCCCCTCAGCGGAAGAAATGGAGATTTTGTATGACCGCCGAAATCCTTCCTCCGGGGAGCAGGTCATTCTCGTCGGCGCCAGCACCTACCGCCGGACTGCACCCCAGCAATAACGTCCGGCGCCATGGGTACCAGCACAGGTTTCAGAAAAGCCGGACTTCGGTGGGAGGCGGCAGGAGCCATGCCCTTCCCCCCCGCCTGTCAGGAAAGAAGGTGGCTCTATGTGCCATAAAACGAGAAAGAAGAGAAAACATCTTCTATACGGAGTGGTGATCGCCGTGTCCATTGTCTTGCTGCTTTCCGGGATTTTTGGCTGCATCAAGGGGGAAACCCCTGCTCTCCATGAGATCGTTTCGTTCGATACATCTTATTACGGTACGGAACGAAACCCCGTGTACGCTTTCGCTCTGCGCAAAGAGGATGGAAACTGGCTCTTCTCCGCAAGCTGCCCTGTTGGTGACCGGAAAAACCATTATACATCCTTCGGCCCTTTTCCGATCCCGGCTGCGGATGTGGAAGGATTCCTTGCGATCCTTCGTGAAACAGACGAGATCGCGCGGCTCAGGAGATATCGCAAGCCGGTTTGGACACGTTTTATCCATATATCCGATGCGGCGGCGCGCAGTTCCGGGATGACTTTCACGGATGGGAACAGCATCAGGAAGGAAACCTCCATCAGCGATCAGGCCCTGGATTATCTCTATGCCCTCGCCGACAAGCACCATCAGGCGGCTGAGAATGCGGAAATGAAGGCCGTTTCTATTAACAGGAGCTGCATGGATCATTCCTCTTCTTACTCCTTTACGCTCGAAAAGGATGGGGATCATTGGTTTTTTTCCTTTGACGCTGCAATCCACCGCAGCGGAGCCCATACGGAAGCGGAAGGGCTACGGATTGAAGATGACGCCGCAGAGGAGATCCTCCGGATTGCCAAGGAACAGCAGCTTGTCAACAAGGTGAAACAATATGAACAGCCTCCCGATGACGGTATCGTTCTTTTGGACGAAACGACCTACCAGACTTCCTTCCGGTTTATGGACGGCAGTTCCATATACGCCCCCATAGACGCCGGGGAGGAGCTGGCCGGCGCTTTTTATTCGCTGGCCCAAGCCAATACCTGCCCAGAATAAAAGAACGAGAAGCCGGTCAAAACGCAAAACAGTCGGCATCGGCTATGCTGAACAAATCCAAACATGGGGAAAGGAGACCTGCAATGAAACATGGAATACAAATCAAATTGCCATCCTTTCTGTTGGCTCTGGCCATTGTGCTGTCCCTTTGTGGCTGCGCAGTGAATCCGCAGGAACTGCTGAATCAGCTGGATCTGCCGCAGATGAGCGGCAAGGGGAAGGAATCCGAAGAGAAACCCCCGGAGAAGGAGGTTACCCCCAGTGAAAGTACGGCTCCCAGCGAGAGCACCGGGACCCAGAAGCCCCCGGTGGCGCCTCCCCCCCAAACAAGCGGCAGCCAGAGCATGAAGCCGGAACAGAAGCCCCCGGAAAAAAATCAGGGGACCTTCCCGAGCAATGGCAGCAGTCAGAATGATCCCTACAATTTGGACCCGCCTCAGTATGTTGAAACAGCGGAAGGGAAAGACTCTCTGATCTGGCTGCGGGAGAAAATGAATTTCCCGGGGATGACCTTCGGCGCAGCCTATCTGGGCTATGTGGGCGGACTGTTTGAGGAAGCATTTGCAACAGGCTTCCCCAAATGGCTGCAGGAAACCAACAGCGGGATGTTGGCAGAATACCCCTTTATCGGGGAGATCGGCGGAGAGCGCATCGTTGGCCGTGCGGGGCACCTGTACTGTATCGCGCCGGTGGACAAAAACGCCACCGTCGCCATCAACCGGGTGCAGTGGAATGGGGACACCCAGACAGAAGAGATCACCGAGGTCCTCTACCGGTCGGAAAGCGGCGATCCGGTCCTGCTCTTTGCCAATCTGGACGATGTGCCGGCGCTGGCCGACACACAGGTCGTGGTCACCGACAGCTATGGAAATACCACCAGCTGGTATCCGTGTCTTGATGAACAGTTCCACCTTGTTCCAACCATCGCGCCCGACGGCAGCTACATCCCCGGTGACTTTACAGAGTATGGCTGGCAAGGCGTCCAGGCGGAGCTTTCGCCATGGCTCGCCGCCAATTGGGAGGGGCCGACGGCCCTCGGCCTGGCCGGATCGGAAAACTATGGGATGGGATGGATAACAGAAACGGCAACAGGAGCGTATAACCGCAACGCGTACTTCTCCCTGTGGTTCTACCCCGGTGATGAAACAGGCGGTACGGCCGAGTTGGAGTGGATTTACGAGGATGCTGATGACTTTGAAGAGGTATGGAGCGGTTCCTGGACGATTCAAACCGTCCTCGATGGGCCCAGCTATGTGGCCCTCAGCCTAACCCTCATCGACGGCAAAAACTACGACCTCATGAGCGGTTTGACATATAGGCGTGAGACATATCCCTTCCTCATCAGTCCCAGCGGTACGGAACTGCTGATTGGTGCAGGGGAAAACGGTGTCTGCCTGCCGTTTATGTCGCAGGATACAACAGCCTGTGTGTTGACGCAGGCCGTAGGATAAGAAAGCAAGCAAATTATTTATTATAAGGCAGTTTCCGCTCATTGCCTTCTCGTTTCCGCTGTGCTTGCTTTTCACCAGGGAGCAACCGTGTATCCAGGCAATTTTCTACTCTGCGATAACCGTTATCTGCACCATTATACGGGGCTTATGAGCCGTCATTGGGAGAAAACAGAGGCGATATGTCTTTTCTAAAGATCGAAACGCCCATGATGTCAGGCAGTACAGTCAGGTGGTCGATTACTTCCTTGAAAAGGGTCATCTCCCTATCATGGGATCGTATTTTCCTCTACTCGAAAAATCGTCAAAGCGCATGGAGGTTGCCCTGATATGTTCCCTCATGAAGACACATTCCCCGCGGGAATTTCGGTAGGACTTTAACTGGAGAAATGAAAAAGGCGGCGCGATTGCGCCGCCTTTTTCCGTACCCGCTTACGGATTTATTTATGCCACCTTGCTCTGCTGCCCCTCGCCAAAGAGCTGGGGCGGCAGGATACTGTTTGCAACCGCCACATTGTTTGCGAAGGTGTTAACCGCACCCTGCATCGGAGGCTGCGGCTGTTGGTATCCGCCTTGCTGAACGGGATACTGCGGCGCTGGGTACCCGGCCTGTACCGGCTGGGGATATCCTTGCTGGAGCGGAGCCGCAGAAGCTGCCGCCTGCCCGTACCCCTGTACCGGCTGGGCATAGCCCTGCTGAACCGGATGGCCAAGGGCCGCTTGTTGCGCCTGCTGCTGCATATTTCCATTTACAGGCTGAGGATAGCCGGAATCTGCCAGATATGCCTCACTGTCACCAAAGGCCTCATCCACATCCACCGGAGTTCCGCCAAGGGCTTCCCCGTCGCAGATTTTCTGGACGGCCTCCAGCCCGCAGCCAACACCACGGTTTCCTCTCTGGTTGAAAGGGAACAGGTTGATGCAGACGCGGGCATAGCAGCCGGAATAGACTTCGTTCTCGTCGTAAATATCATTGCGGTCAAGATCCACAATCCTGGGCTGCCGGGTGGAGGATGCGTTTAAGAACCAGTGGCCCTGGAATTCCTCACCCTTTTCCAAATATTCCGCATCCCCATCCCGCAGGGGAAATTTCAAATTGGTAGGAAGGTTGGCCCCCCACAGCCCCTTGGTCTGTCCCAGCTGTACCGCATAGCTGAGAGCGGTATTGAATTTATCTACCGTCGCCTGATCTGCTTTGGGAATGAGAATACAGGTCCTGTATTTTTCATCTTTTTCTTCCTTGCCGTCCCCATCGCTGTCGTTGTCCGAGGTGCGGGGCGTCCAAAGGTAAGCATAGGTCAAACGGACCTTTCCGGTGGTGAATCGGGTCATTACGGGATTGTTCGCTTTTGCCATACTCTTTTACCTCTTTCTGTTTACACTCTTATTTTTGACGTACATCTATCTGAAAGCCCTATGGGCCTTATCTTTTATTCAGCTGCCGCTTCGGGAAGCCGCCAGGTGATATACAGCGCGCGGCGGGCTGTCTGGGCCACGATTCCCATTGCCTTCAGGCCGTTGCAGATCGCATACCATTGGTTCTCCGGCGGCAGGTCCTCGACCTGTTCCACCAGGTTGCAGTAATTGATCCCCTGTGCCGACAGCCGGTTAATTACGTCCTTGATCTTCTCCCGGCCCTCGTGCTCAAACCATATGGATTGCTGCTCCTGGCCGCCCAGTGCGCCCAAAACTATCCAAAGCCCTTTGAGTACCCCTGTCTTAAAGACGCTCAGATTCCAGTAGAGCCAGATGCAGCTGGTAGCGATGGCGGCACAGGCTCCCAACGGGTAGACCATAAACAGGCGGAACACAAAGCAGAGGAAGGCCATGCCCCAAAAGGACATCCGGCCAATTTGGGCCGCCATCTTCCGCATAGCGTCCCACACCTTCGGCCAGACGGCGGTAATCATCTGCATCATCGTTGTTTTGTGGTTTTTTACGTTTGTTTTTTCCATGTCGATCACTCCATTTCTAAAAAATAAAAAGGCACCTATACGCTCGTCACGCATAAATGCCTTATCAAAACAGGGGTTATTCATCATCTTCCAGGTTATATAGCGCTATCATCTGATCCAGAGAATTTGCCGCCGGATGGGGCGCTTCGGCCCGGCTCCCCGGCGCCGGCGTCAAAGCAGGCTGTTCGGTCGCCTGCTTTTTCAAATTTTCCTGAATCGGGTGTTTGGGCTGGCAGCTGCGATAGGACCCTTTGCGGATCTCATCCAGCTCCCGGTAATCCGCTCCATATGGGTGCTGCCGCTGATATTCCTCCATAGCGGCAACCACCAGTGCAGTCCGGTACTTCTCCTTTACAGGCTCCATATAAGCAGCTGCTCGCCGATGCCGCTCGTTTTGGGGATTGAACCGGATGTGCAGGTCAAGCCGGATCTTCTGCATATCAGCTCACCTGGCTTTCTTTACACCGTTCCTCCCGTATCATCATCTGCAATGTAACCGTCTCGCAACCCATGGCGTTCGCTTTGATCTCCGCTAAAAAATCCAGCGCTGCAAAGGAGGGATCCTGTTTCCAGGTCTCCCGGACGAACCTGGCACCGCCGCCCTGTACCAGCGTGTAAGCGTTTGAAAAAGGGAGGCCCTTTTCCTTTAACTCCATCAGGAGGCGGCTGGAATAGGACTCAACCTGTTCCCGGATGATCCTCCCACTGGTTTCATCCATGCGGATCTTTTCACCATTGAGATATGATTAAACGGGAAATGTATCTGAACCGTGTCCGCCCTTTTATCGGAGGCGAACTGATCAAGGTAATGACCGGCATTCGCCGTTCCGGCAAGTCGGTGATGCTGGAACTCATTAAAAATGAACTGGTGGAGGCCGGTGTTGCCCCATCTCAGATGATCTCAATCAATTTTGAAGATATGCGGTATGCTCACCTGCAAACCGCAACAGCCTTGCACAACGAGATCATAAAACGCGCCGAGGGCATTGAGGGGAAAGCGTACCTGTTTTTCGATGAAATCCAAGAGGTAGATGGATGGGAAAAGTGCGTCAATTCCCTGCGGGTGGCGTTGGACTGTGATATCTACATTACGGGATCCAATGCAAAATTGTTGTCCGGCGAACTGGCCACTTATATTGGCGGCCGCTATGTAGAGTTTGTGATCTACCCCTTCTCCTTTGCTAAATTCCTGGAGCTATACCGCACAATCGCTCCGGACGATTCCATCCAACAATGCTTTCAAAAATATCTGCTGGCTGGAGGGATGCCCTATCTGGCCAACCTCCAGTATAAGGAAGAACCCTCCCGTCAATATCTTACGGACCTGTTCAATTCCGTACAGCTCAAAGACATTGTAAAGCGGAACAAGATTCGGGATGTTGATCTGCTGGAGCGCATCATTGCATATATGACCGCAAATGTCGGAACGGTTTTCTCAGCGTCCTCGCTGGCCAGGTTTTTCAAAAACGAGCAGCGGACTGTTGCGGCGGAAACCATCCTGAACTATGTGCGGTACTGTTGTGACGCATATCTCTTTTATCAGGTAAAGCGCCAGGATCTGCAAGGCAAACAGATACTAGCCTCCAATGAAAAATATTATATTGCAGATCACGGCATCCGGGAGGCTGTGTTTGGCGGGAATATGAAGGACATCAACCTGATTCTCGAAAATATTGTCTACATGGAACTGCGGCGGCGGGGTTATGTTGTCACTGTAGGCAGAGCAGGAGAAAAAGAAATTGACTTTGTATGCGAAAAAAGAGGAGAAAAACTCTATGTGCAGGTGATATATCTGTTGGCCTCTGAAGACACGGTAAAACGGGAGTTCGGTGCATACGATGGGATTCAGGATAATTTCCCCAAGTATGTGGTATCCCTCGATGAGTTTGACATGAGCCGGAACGGGATCAAGCATCGGAATATCCGTGACTTCCTTCTGGCAAAAGAGTGGAATTAAAAAGCAGTAGGTCGCATGGCAGCATTATAGCTATCAAAGCATCGCTCATTGAAGCGATCAATGCGAGCGATGGGATGAGCGATGCATTGCCTGTGAACAAGGCTGCGCTGGGGAAAAATCAGGTCGTACTTGAAAACCCACGGCTTCATTATGAATACCCAGGTGCGGGAGCTGTGCGGCGTGTCGGCGGCAACGGCAAACCGGATCCTTGCAGAATTGACAGAAGAAGGCAAACTGGTTCGGTGCTATGAAGGCGGGCATTGGGCGTACCAGCTATCCAAATAACCAAGAACAAAAAGAACATCCTTTATTCACTGTTACTGACTACTAGATTTTTGATCGCAGCCACGACATAGCTTTTTACATGGCGGATGGTGTCCCACCGTTCCAGAAAGCCGTCGATCATGGAAGAAAATGCTTGGCTCTGAATGATCTGCAGCATTCTGCCCGTTTTTTCCTCCACATTCAGCGCCGCTGTAAGCTGATTGACAAGCTCCGTTAGGATTTCCCCTGTTATCCGGAAATAACGGCGTTCTTCCTCTGCCGTTTGCAGTTGTCCAAGCGTATTCTTGAGCAGACTTCCCCAGCTTGCAAATTCTGCTTTCAGCTGCTCACCGCCGATCAGCTCCATCACCATAGCAGGCGTGTAGGCAGGGTAGGCCGGTTGATTCTCATCGTGCTGATGATTATACTCCTGTTCCTTTTCCTGGATACTGTTTGTTATATTTTCACTGTTATTATTATAGCGTCCGATATTTTGGGGCTCCATTTTATCGGATATCGCTTTTTCGGACATCGGTTTTTCGGACGAAGAAAGCGAAACTTTCAACAGCTTTCCACCGCGTTCCAATTTTTCGGACATTGGCATCCCTGCCTCCCCTTTGGAGGTACCGTGTTCCAGTTTTTCGGACACGTCTGCATAAACCATGCTGTTGAGCCGGTAAAGGCAGATATCAAAACGCCCATTATTCTTGCGCTGCTCTACTGACAGATAGCCGTATTCCACCAATAGATTGAAATGCCGATAGTAAGTCCCCGCAGAGCCGATCCTGAGCTCTCTGAGGATTGTTGTACGCCGCGGGAATGACGTGGTACCTGCACCGGCAAAGGCAGCGAAATAAGCGTAAATCGCCTTTGCCTGTGGTGTCAGGTTCTGATCCAGCATGACCAGCTTGGGAACTGTACCAAACCCATGGGCAGCAACGCTGTCACAGATAAGATAATCAGTTAATCCTTCCAATTCGGAATGATCTGAGCGATAGGAGGGAACCGACTGCCGGATGGTGTAGAGATTGCCTGCAGCTGTACGTTCTTTCGCAATATATCCCCGCCCGATCAGAAAGCCGAGATGTTTGGTGTAGGTGTCTTTATTGATTTTGAGATCACGTACAATCTTATCCCGTTTCGGATATACCTGGTACCCGCAGCCGGCATAGGAACAGAAATAAGCATAGATCGATTTTGCCAGAAGCGGGAGCTCCCGGTCGCGCATAACTGCTTTGTAGATTTTCCCATAACCTTTGGAGTCAATGTTGATAACACAATCCATTTTATCACTTCTCCTCTCTAAATAGAAAAGGACGCTCCAAATAAGAGCGCCCTTCTTAATTTCTTGTCGTTTGTACAATCTGCAAAGCATTTCCAGCTGTAACATGCCCAGTTTCCAAATGTGTATGAAATCTGTCGAATTATATATAAATATAAGCAAAAAAGCAGCTCAAAACGAACTGCTTTTTTGCTTATATTTTGCTGCTTTCAAGACTTGATTTTATCATACCCCTTCGATTCCCGTGTATTTCCGCAGGATTTTGCCTGTCTGGATTCGGATGATATCAGCGACAAACCCTTTGTTTATGCGGCTTTGTGGGACTATGATAATTATACAGCATTATTCCACTTTTCTCACAATGCCTGTCGCTTTCATCTGAATTTCCCCTTATTTTATTTTTGTTCAAACAGTTCTGTGAAATATTATATACAATTTCGCAAAATTTATCAAATAAAATTGGCTCTTTTCTCAAAATATTGATAACTTCTATTTTATTTTTATACATTTTACCATGTTTACTTTGTTAAAACTAACAGATTTCTATCATTTTTTTTGGAATCATATTTTGTTTTCTCTCACGATACATATAGGACAAAGGGGGAATTGGTATGATGTCCTGGCTTTTTACAGGTATGCTCGTTTTATCTTTTCTTTTTGGCATTTTAAACGGTCGTATGGAGCAGGTTTCCATTTCCGCTGTAAATGACTGTTCCAATGCAGTTACGCTGGTTATCCAACTGACCGGCGTAATGTGTCTTTGGAGCGGACTTATGCGCATTGCAGAAGCCTCTGATCTTACGGGAAAGTTAAGCCGCCTGTTCCGTCCTGTGATGACATTGCTATTTCGTCATCTTCCAGTCGATTCAAAAGCGGCAAAAGCCATTGTAATGAATTTAACTGCAAACTTGCTTGGGCTAGGCAACGCAGCCACTCCCTTGGGAATTTCTGCTATGAAAGAGTTAGAAAAAATTTCTCCTCGAAAAGGGATTGCTTCAAACGAAATGGCTATGCTGGTGGTTTTAAATACCGCCTCTCTTCAATTGATTCCTACCACTACCGCTGCGCTGCGTCTTTCCAATGGAAGCACCGCGCCTATGGAAATTCTTCCAGCAGTTTGGCTGGCATCGTCGGTATCTATTCTTGCCGGTATCTTAACCGCTAAATTTTTATCCAGCAGGTTTCGTTGAAGGAGACGGATACTATGAATCAAATTTCTCATTACATTTTACCCGCCGTTATCGTCCTCATTGTAGGATATGGGATCTTCAAAAAAGTTCCGGTTTTCGACTGCTTTTTGGAAGGCGCCAAGGAAGGGCTTACCTCATCAGTTCAGATTCTCCCTGCTTTGATTGCTTTGATTACCGCAGTAGGTATGTTTAAAGCCTCCGGCGCACTGGATGTGATAACCTATTCATTGCGTCCTGTGGCAAATCTTCTTCATCTACCTCAGGAAGTTATCCCGCTGGCGATTCTTCGTCCCATCTCCGGTAGCGGAGCTCTGGTTATCTTTCAGGATATTTTGCAGCAATACGGTCCCGATAGTTTTGTAGGACGGGTCGCCAGTGTAATGCAGGGATCGACTGAAACTACTTTTTACACTATCGCAGTATATTACGGTGCTACAAGGGTGCAAAAAACCCGACATACTCTGCCATCTGCTCTCACCGCAGATATCGTAGGTTTTTTTATGAGTGCATTGGCAGTTCGTCTTTTGCTGTTTTAACCTGCTCTTTTGTATACGATAAAAAAAGAGGAAGACAAAAGTCTTCCTCTTTTTTCCTTACTTCACTATCCTTCTAATATTTTGTGATACATAGCAATATATTCACTTGCAGACTTCTTCCAGCTAAAATCACATTCCATTGCATGAATGACAGCCTTCTTCCATGCCTCTTTTTCTCCATATAAATCCAAAGCCCGTTTTACAGCGCCGAGCATATCATGCGCATTATACGACTGGAAGGTAAAGCCATTTCCATCGTTTCCACCTAAATCCTGAATCGAATCTTTCAGGCCGCCGGTACTGCGGACGATTGGAATGGTACCATACCGCAGCGCCACCATCTGCGCCAACCCGCAGGGCTCGCTTTTAGAGGGCATTAAAAACGCATCGACACCCGCATAGATTCTTCTCGCAAGCGGAGGAATAAAGCCTTTTGTAAAGCTGACTTTCTCCGGATATTTCCGCTGCATCTCTTCAAAAAACGATTCAAACATATACTCCCCGGAACCCAGCACAACAAGCTGCAAATTTTCCTGAAACATTTCTTCCCCGATATATTTAACCAGGTCAAGGCCCTTATGATCCGCTAAGCGGCTGACAATTCCCAAAAGCATGACGTCCTCTTGCTGCGGCAAACCCATTTCCTCCTGCAAAGCCCGCTTATCCTCCGCTTTGCCCGATGGATCATCCGAAGAAAAAGGTGCCGCAAGATTCGAGTCGGTCTGGGGATTGTATCCCTCTACGTCAATACCATTGAGAATTCCCATCAGTTTGAATTGCCGTGCCTTTAAAATCCGGTCCAGCCCGTGAGAATACCAGGGATCCAGTATTTCCTGTGCATAAGTCTGGCTGACGGTCGTGATCATATTACATTGATCGATACCGCCTTTCATATAGTTGACGCATCCGTCGTATTCGACAATTGGGGTGGCGCTTTGTGGAAGCCCCAACACATCCTGAACCATTTCCATCCCGTATTTTCCCTGATACTGAATGTTGTGAATGGTCAGTACCGTTTTAAGATCACGGAACTTCTTTTCCCCTCTGTAAAACAGGTTCAAATAAACCGGAACCAGCGCCGTCTGCCAGTCATTGCAGTGAATAATATCAGGTGCATAGTCAATATAATGCAGCATTTCCAGAATCGCTTTGGAGAAAAATGCAAATCGTTCTCCATCGTCATAATATCCATACAAGCCGGGACGTTTGAAATAATACTCATTATCCAAAAAATAGTAGACAACGCCATTGTGATTGGCCTCAAACACGCCGCAATAAAGACTGCGCCAAGATAAGTAAACAGTAAAATTGGTTACATATTTCATTTTTGCGCGCAATTCCGGTTTTATATCACTATAAAGCGGCATTACTACTCGGCAAGCCTGCATTTTATTGCGAATCGCTTTTGGCAGGGATCCAGCTACATCCGCCAATCCTCCAGATGCCGCAAAGGGAAGCGCTTCACTGGCGGCGTACAAAATTTTCATAAATTAAACCTCCTGTCCCATGCTGTTCTTGCAAGCAAAACTCTTTTAAATTACACTCTTTTTTTCAATGAAAAGCGGGTAAGTTTTATATCCTACCAACATTCTGGTATCTCGAATCGTCGCATCCCGGTCGGCTACTACATATTCCAGCCTTGCACCGGCTCCGATGACCGCGCCCGCCATAATAATACTGTCGCGGATCACAGCGCCGCGGCCAATCTTTGCGCCGCGGAAAATAATCGAATTTTCGACAGTTCCCTCGATAATGCAGCCATCCGCCACCAGCGAATTTTTTACAATGGCACCTATCCCGTATTTTGCAGGTACTTGATCCCGTACCCGCGTTAAAACCGGCCGTTCCGCAGGGAAAAGCTCTTGACGCACCTGCGGATGCAAAAGTGCCATGCTGGCGTCAAAATAATCCTGAAGGCTATTAATCCGCATGACATACTTTTCAATCTCATAAGCATAAATGCGCATGGAATCGCTTTGCTCTATCAAAATATCCTTGGTAAAACTGCGTTTATTGCGGCTGCGCGCCTCTTCCACAATTTTTTCCAATAACTCCCGTTTCATAACCGCTACATTCAAATAAACATTTTGCTCTTCCTCCATCTGCGGAGAAAGCCAAACTCTTCCCACTCTGCCGTCATCTTCCGCGTCAAAAACAACAATATTCTCATTGCCCTCCCGTCGGATTTTTTCTCGACGGTATGCCAATGTGATCTCCGCCCCTTTTTCTTCATGGAATGCAATCATACTCTGAAAATCCAGATTGGCAATCAAATCACAATCAGCTAGAATAACATATTCCGCACGGCCATTGCGGATATATCCCGATACTCCAGACAGAGCATCCAGCCGGCCGGCATAAATACCTTGGCTATCCCCACTGCTGTAAGGGGGCAAAACCGTTAATCCTCCCAGTTTTCTCGCCAAATCCCATTCTCTGCCGCTACCTAAGTGATCCATCAACGTTTGATAATTGGACTTTGCAATTACGCCAACCTCGCTGACACCGGAATTTACCATACTCGATAAGACAAAATCCACTAAACGGTATCTGCCTCCAAACGGAACCGACCCGGTGGTTCTCTCCCTTGTTAAACTTCCCAAATGATTATCATGCATATTGGAAAAAACAATTCCCATAGCAGTGCGTTTGATCATTTTACCAGCACCTCCTCAGCGGCAATGTCCGTTTCCACCATGGCTTTTGGCGCAATATGCACGCCTGCCCCAATGGCTACGCCGCTGCCAATTACTGTTACACCCCAACCGGAAATATCCTCCATCCCTTCCGGACGAGCGCCGACCACCGCATTTTCTCCGATTATCGTCTGCTCTGCGACGATGGCATAATCGACTACTGCGCCTTTTTGGATCACACTTCCGGGCATAATAATACTGTCGCGTACAACAGCCCCCTCTTCGATGGTTACGCCAGCAAAAACGACAGAAAAATCTACCGTTCCTTCAATGACGCACCCTTCCGTAACCATTGAATTTTGCACGTGTGCCCCAGGGGCAATATAGTGGGGAGGCAGCGCCGGATTTCGGGCGTAAATTTTCCAGTCAGGATCATACAAAGACAGCGGCACCTTGGGATCCAGCAAATCCATATTAGCCTCCCACAAGCTGTCAATGGTGCCTACATCTTTCCAATACCCATCGAAGGCATAAGCGTACATTTGCTCGTTTGCCGCAAGCATGCTGGGGATAATATTTTTCCCAAAATCATTTGCGCTGCCAGGCGTTTTTGCATCTTGTTCAAGATACTCCCGCAGTTTTTTCCAAGTGAATATGTAAATCCCCATAGATGCCAGATTGCTTTTGGGATGAGCGGGTTTTTCCTCAAATTCATAAATCTTTCCATCTTCTTGTGCGTTCATAATGCCAAAACGGGACGCCTCTTCCATGGGAACCTGCAGTACCGCTATGGTACAGTCAGCCTCTTTTTCCTTATGAAATTTGAGCATTTTTTCATAATCCATCTTATAAATATGGTCGCCGGAAAGGATCAAGACATATTCCGGATCATATCGTTCAATAAACGGCAAATTTTGATAAATCGCATTGGCTGTTCCCGTATACCAGTCGGACCCGGAGCTTTTCTGGTAAGGCGGCAGTACGAAAACGCCTCCTTCCTGTCGGTCCAAATCCCATGGTTGGCCGCTTCCGATATATTCGTTGAGCACCAATGGTTGGTACTGCGTGAGAACGCCAACGGTATCGATTCCAGAATTCACACAGTTCGACAGCGGGAAGTCGATGATCCGGTATTTTCCCCCGAAAGGCACTGCCGGTTTTGCAAGGTTTTTTGTCAAACTATAAAGGCGGCTGCCTTGACCTCCTGCCAGCAACATTGCGATCCATTCTTTTTTCCTCAAGGGAAACCCTCCTTCTTAAAAACGGGAGTAAAACCCGTGTTCGTCATTTTTTGCCGGTTTTTTTGCCTTCGCTTTTCCCCTCTGCTTTTCGACGGGGCTTTCGCGGAGCTGCCGGAGTAAACTCAAGATACATCGTAGACAGTGGTGGTATGGTTAAGCTGACAGAATGATCATAACCATGGGACGGTTTTTTTCGCGTGCGTACCGTACCATTTGTAAGCCCGCTCCCGCCAAACTCCTTCGCGTCGGAATTAAACACTTCCTTGTATCTCCCGGCAGCTGGCACTCCCGCTACATAATCATATCGTGCCACAGGGCAGAAATTACAGACAACCATAATGCTTTTTTGCATTTCATCCATCCGGCGGAAAATAATAATATTTTGCTGGTTATCATCGGGGACAAGCCACTGAAAGCCCTCCCAAGAATCCTCAATTTGCCAGAGCGGAGAATGTTCCAAATAGTAATGATTCAATTTTTTTACGTATTGCTGTAGCTGCATATGTTTTTCATATCCCAACAGCAGCCAGTCCAATTCCTGTTTTTCATTCCATTCAATAAACTGGCCAAACTCCTGGCCCATAAACAGCAGTTTCTTGCCTGGATGTGCCATCATATAGCCCAAAAAAGCACGGATGCCAGCAAATTTCAGTTCATAGTCCCCTGGCATTTTATTGATTAATGAACATTTACCATGCACTACTTCGTCATGAGAGATCGGCAGCACAAAATTTTCTGAAAACGCATAAAACATACTGAAGGTTAGCTTATCATGATTATACGCGCGATAAATGGGATCCATGGAAAAATAGGCTAAAATATCATTCATCCAGCCCATGTTCCATTTATAGTGAAAGCCCAATCCGCCATGAAATGCCGGTTTTGTGACCAAAGGCCACGCGGTGGACTCCTCTGCAATCATGAGTACACCGGGATTTTCTGAAATGACGGCCGCATTGAGTTTTTGCAAAAAAGCGACCGCCTCCAAATTTTCCCGGCCACCCTGATGATTCGGTGTCCATTCTCCCGCTTCTCTGCCGTAATCCAAGTACAACATCGACGCCACTGCATCTACCCGGATTCCATCTATATGAAATTCCTGTACCCAGATCATAGCAGAAGAAATCAGAAAGCTCTGTACTTCCGGCTTGGCATAATCAAAAACATGAGTTCCCCACTGTTTATGTTCCCGCTTCTTTGGATCGCTGTATTCATAGCAGGACGAACCATCAAATTCGTAAAGGCCATGGGCGTCTTTGGGAAAATGAGCAGGTACCCAGTCCATAATAACTCCAATCCCCGCCTGATGCATCGAATCCACAAAACGCATGAATTGTTCCGGCGTACCGTACCGGGAGGTCGGAGCAAAATAGCCTGTCACCTGGTATCCCCAGGAACCATCGTACGGATATTCTGTGACCGGCATCAATTCCACATGCGTATACCCCATTTGCTTTAAGTATGGGATGAGTTCCTCTGCTGTTTTTTCATAAGAAAAACAATTTCCATCCGGGTATCGCCGCCAGGAACCTAGGTGCATTTCATAGATATTCATCGGCTCAGCAAAAGAATTTTGCTCTTTGCGGTGCTTCATCCAAACGGTATCATGCCAGCGATAGCCAGCGATATCATAAAGTTTAGAGGCTGTTCCCGGCGCCGTTTCATGGTGAAAGCCATAAGGATCAGCCTTTAAGACAACATTCCCGTTGGATCCAGTAATCGCGTATTTATACAAATCGAATTGCTTTAGACCGGGAATAAATCCTTCCCAAATCCCGCCAACCGGCAATTTTTCCAAAGGATTCGCCGAAGGATTCCATTCATTGAAGTCGCCCACAACGGAAACCGCTTTTGCCGCAGGTGCCCAAACCCGGAAGAAAAAACCTTTTCCTTTGTCCTTTTTTTTAGGATGAGCCCCCAAAAACTGATAGGCATGATAGTGCTTTCCGTGGCAAAAATCCATTATTGCGCTGATATCTTTAGACGAACATTTTTCCATCGCCGCCACCTCCCATTCCTGTTATTTTTATTGTAACACACTTTCCTTTTTTTGCAATTAATATTGTGCAAAATAGTCATTTTATCACAATAATATAGTGTTTTTTTATTTATTTTTACAAATCTATTACATCTTTTTGATTTTTAATCTTTCTTTCGGCAAATCGTTACCAGTATAGCACAGCCCGTCTGAAAATTCTTACGAAAAAAGTCGTGGAAAGCAAATAAGTCTAAAGTTTCGGATGAGGCTAAAACATCATAAAATCGTTTGTCCTTTTTATCCTGTTTGTGCTTGGGTTACAAACAAAGGTGAAAATTTGAAAATAAAAAAAGACCGCAACCTCTCGATTGCGGTCTTCAAATAGTCGAAAATTAGCAGCAGCAGCCGTGGTCAACTTTCGCCATGTGCTCAATGAGCATGAGAACTTTGTTGGAATAACCCCACTCGTTGTCATACCAAGAAACCAGTTTGACAAAGTGATCGTTGAGCATGATGCCTGCTTTCTCATCAAAGATGGAGGTATGAGGATCACCGATGAAGTCAGAAGAAACAACCATCTCATCAGTGTAACCCAAAATACCTTTCAGCTCGCCTTCAGAAGCCTCTTTCAGCGCAGCACAGATTTCTTCATAAGTCGTAGCTTTCTCCAAGCTAACGGTCAGGTCAACAACAGAAACATCCAAGGTGGGAACACGCATGGACATACCGGTCAGTTTGCCTTTCATCTCCGGGATAACCAAAGCACAAGCTTTTGCAGCACCAGTAGAAGAAGGAATGATGTTGCCAGCAGCAGCACGTCCACCTCTCCAGTCTTTCTTGGAAGGGCCGTCAACGGTTTTCTGAGTACCGGTAGTGGCATGAACGGTGGTCATCAGACCCTCTTTTATGCCGAATTTCTCATGCACAACCTTGACCAGCGGAGCCAAGCAGTTAGTGGTGCAGGAAGCGTTAGAAACAACGTTCATATCCTTAGTGTACTTGTCGTGGTTTACGCCCATTACGAAAGTGGGAGTCTCTTTATCCTTGGCAGGAGCGGAGATAACAACCTTTTTCGCACCGCCTTTGATATGCGCCTGGCAAGCTTCGGTAGTGGTGAATACGCCAGTAGAATCTACAACGTACTCCGCGCCACACTCAGCCCACGGAATATTAGCCGGATCTTTCTCTGCGTAGAATTTAACTTCTTTGCCTTCTACGATGATGGAGTTCTCGGTAATTTTTACTTCACCGTTGTAACGGCCATGTACGGTGTCATATTTGAGCATATATGCACAGTAATCAGGAGTCATAAAAGGATCGTTGATGCCGACAAACTCGATGTTCGGGTTGTCAAGACCTGCGCGGAAAACCAGACGGCCAATACGGCCAAAACCATTGATACCAACTTTAATTGCCATTGGGTTCAACCTCCTAATATTTAGATCGTAGCTTTATTTTATACCAAATTGAAAAGAATCACAAGCTATTTGTGATATATTTAACTAAAATTTTTTAATTTGTCTTTATTCCATAAAACAATATATTAAATAGAGCAAATTTTATCCATTTTTTACATATCTTTATCTTCTCAAAATTTCATTTTATACTCAAAAAAAGGTTCAAAGAAAACCAGTCTGATTTTAAAAAGAAAAGGATAATCAAAAAAAATATACAAAAAATAGAAACAAGACTTTGCCGCCGCTTGCTCTTTCAATCTTTACAATCATTTTGGATTTGGGTATAATAACGGTAATTCTTGTCGAAATCTGTCGAAATTTTTCATGTAAGGAATTCTCTGCTTTTCGGCCGAAAGGAGGCTTTTATGGACGACCAACTCGGCTGGGCAAAGCCTTTCATTGCCATGTACGCCAATTCGCCTATTGCCACTCTGATTTTGGACCGCACACTGGAAATCCAGTGGGAAAACAAGGCTGCAAAAAGCGGGGATTCGCTGATTCGCCAGTTAAATTGGGACGATTGTCTTATCCGCGCAAAACAAAATGGACTATTGACATGTTTGCATCAGGGAAAGCCCTTTACGTTGGCTAATCCTCTTCTTTTCCGCCCTCCTGTTCATTTTATTTTTCAACCGCAAACGGACAAAGAGGGGCTTTTACAAGGCGTTCTCGTTCATATTTTTCAGGATACCAACGTTTCTTCTCCAGAATGGAAAGAAAGCATGTATCAGCCTGCCAATGTCTACAATAATCAGTTCAGAATGCCTCTTTCTCAAATTTTTTCTGTTCTGAACCTGTTGCAAATTGAGTACCAAAAGGATGAAACCCTGCAAAAATATCTTGGCAATATCAACTGGTACTGCTATCGAATTCTTCGCACTGTTGTCAATTTTTCAATGGATAACCGGATCCAGTCAGGCCAGCTAAAGCCAAAAATGCAAGCGGGAGACTTATGCCGCTTTGTACAAGTTCTTTGCAAGGATACCAAAGAACTTGTACGAAATGCAGGCTACCAATTTTTTTATGAAGTTCCCAGTATCCCCTTTATTACTTTGTATGATGGCGATCTGCTGTCATGTGCTATTTGCAACTTAATTTCCAATGCTTGTAAGTTTACCAATCCGGAAAGCAGCCATATCACTTTGAAAATGACAGTTTGGGAAAAGCAGGTTACCATTACTATTACCGATAACGGCTCCGGTATCAAACCGCAGGTTTTAAAACGTGCTTTTGAGCGGTTTTATTCGTTTGATCCGCAAACAGGGGCGCCCTGTGGCGACGGGTTGGGCCTTTTTATCTGTCGCTTTCTTTTACAGCTGCATCATGGAACGCTTGCCTTTCAAACGAAAGAAGGGGAAGGGACAACTGCTGCGTTAACCCTTCCCATGATAAAGCCCAGCGGCGATGCAGTTTTTTGTGATGCCCCGATCTCTTTAACCAGAGATCGTTTCTCCAATCTGTATGTCATTTTATCCGATGCCATTCCGCCGGACATTTAACCTGTATTATAAAACAAAAAGGCTTTGGAAATTCCAAAGCCTTTTTGTCTGTTTTTTTTAATGGGGACAATTTTCTATGTGTTTCCTATGAGTGCTGTGGCACTTCCTGTGCTTTTTCAGTTTTTTGCGGCAGCTGTGCCAAATTAATGGCACAAAAAACCAAAATACAACCGATTAATTCTCTCAGAGTCAGTTTTTGCCCTAAAAGAGCCCAGCCTGCCAGTACTGAAATGACCGATTCCAAGCTCAAAATCAAAGACGCAATTGTTGGATCAATATGTCGTTGTCCTACAATTTGAAGCGTATACCCCACTCCACAGCTCAAAACACCCGCATAAAGCAATGGCACCCAAGCCGACCAAATCTGTGACAGAGACGGGCGTTCTATCAAAAACATCGGTACAGCACATAAAAGCCCGCAAACCAAAAACTGGATGCAGGACATCTTTACCCCATCTACTTTGGGAGAAAAATAATCGATGATCAGGATGTGAACAGAAAAACAAAAAGCGCAGGCCATCACCAACAAATCGCCTTTTCCAATAGAAAAGCCCTCTGTAATGCAAAGCAGGTACATGCCCCCCACTGCAACGACAACTGCAATCCATACCAAGCTAGAAACCCGCTTTTTAAACAGCAATCCCAGCAGCGGTACAATCACAATATAGAGAGCGGTAATAAATCCCGCCTTTCCCACAGAAGTGTATTGAATTCCCATCTGCTGCAAAGAACTGGCCACTGCCAGTGCCACACCACAGCAAATCCCGCCAACGATCAGTTTTTTTCTATTTTGGGGCTCCGTCTTCTTTTCTGCCTCCGATTTTTCCCGATTTAAAAACCAAATGCACGGAATCAACACCAGACCGCCAATCAATGAGCGAATGGAATTAAAGGTAAAAGGCCCGATATAATCCATTCCCACTGACTGTGCCACAAATGCAACGCCCCACACTGCCGCAGTAAGCAGAAGCATCAAGCTGCTTTTCCATTCTTGTTTCTTCATTATGCTTTCTTTCCTTCCCCATAGACATTAAACCTATTTTGCAATATCTTGCAAAAAAATGCAAGAAAAAACTTTTTAATAAGATTTTCTTTTTGGGGACCAGCGGTTGGTTATCTGCTCCAGCCTTTGTTCATGACAGCGTGGACTGTGTTTTTGAATTTGGGGGAGTAATAAAAAAAGAAAAGGAACTGACAAATAGAATGATTCCCCATTCCAGTGAATAGTCCAGCATCTGCGACAAATCAGAAAACGATAAATCTCCTGCCATTAACGGACAGATACACCAAATTAAGCCGATTGCGGCCGCAGCATGGCCGGAAAAAAGCGCCCGCCGATAGCTTTTTTGCCCAATAACATTGCATAAGATATGACTTTCTTCTAAAAAGAACAAGCATTGGGCCGTCATCAACAAAACTTCCAGTAGGCGCTGCGGCATCCGAAAGGCCATTGGTAGTTGGCCAAACCGAACTACTAGTCGAAAAGCACTCCAAAAAACAATCCAAAGCAGCCCGAGGGAATATCGATAAAGGTGTAAATTTTGATTCAACAAACGGATGCCCAATACGACAAAAGACAAAGCCGCCGCCAACGACAAAATACCATCTAACCCCGGCAGAATGATATTTTTAACAGGAACCGATTCCTGCCCCCAAAAAGGCCCTACCAATTGCCGCACTTCATTCAAAGCGCGCAGCAAAAGCAACACACCGCACAAGATGCTGCTGACGCCCCACAAAAAAGAATTTCCTTCTGCACTGGTTCCCTCACTTTTTGCAGCTGACCGAACAGACCATAAATATAACCCAGCCAAAAGGAAAAGTCCCGATAAATAAAAAACAGGCAGCAAAAAATTGTCTCCCACATAAAATCCCGTTTGATTGCTGACACCGGTACGGTATAAAAAACAATAAAGAATCCCCAATGACAAAACCGCCGGCGTATAACATAAATAAAAAAGCTTTTTTTTCATTTTCGGCCCCCTTTTCCGTTGCCAAAATCCCGTTTTATCTTTGCCTCTTCCTGAAGCAGCAAAAGTCTCCCTCTCCCGCTTCCATCCTTCATCATAAAACAGATTCATCCTGTTGCCACTTTTTTATCTTGTTGCCAGGTATTTTCTCTGCTTTTTGTTCATACATTTGGACAAGAGGAGGATTTTCCATGAAAACGCTTCTTTCTTTTTTCACACTTTTTTCTCTGATTGTCTTTCTTTTACCTTTGGCAGCACTGAACCCGGACAAGACCGAAAATAGGTCAGACACAACCGTGGATAAAATCGTTTCGAGCGCTGTCAGCCAACCCATTCGCCAAGAAGAAGTCCTGCAATCCCAGCCCAGCAGCATATCACAGTCAACCCAAAACACACTGGCCGCTCTGCAGGTACCGCAGCCGGAATATTTTTCTATTTTAGACCGCAGTACCGGTCAAGTAGAAAAAGTTGCTATTCTGGACTATTTGTACGGTGCTGTGGCTGCGGAACTCCCCCCCGGGTTTCACCTGGAAGCGATGAAGGCACAAGCTGTGGCATCTCATACCTATGCGCTATATTGTCAGGAACATCCTTCGCAAGATCTAGGCGGCGCTGATTTTTCCGCAGATCCCTCCAACTGGGAGGGATACGTAACACGGGAACAAATGTTGGAACGTTATCCTGATCTGGGCGAAACGTATTGGGAAAAAATTAAAAATGAAGTTGACGAAGTTGCATCTACTGTTTTAGTTTACCAAGAGGAGCCAATTCTCGCTGCATATCATTCTATGAGCGCAGGTGCAACCGAATTTGCTTCGAATGTATGGAACGGTACCGTTCCTTATCTGATACCGGTGGACAGCGTCGGCGACACGCTGGCAGACCAATTCGAAACTTCCGTTACCTTTGCATCAGAGCAGATAAAAGGAATTTTAACCGAAGCATATCCCGATTTGACACTGTCCGGCGACACCCGCAGCTGGTTTCAAATTATATCCCGCTCTCCTTCCGGATATGTTCTTACATTACAGGCAGGAAATCTGCAAATCAGTGGAAAAGATCTTCGCACCTTACTGGGACTTCGCTCTACCAACTTTACCATCACGGCACAAACCAACTCCTTTTTATTTACGACCAAAGGCTATGGACATGGCGTTGGGCTCAGCCAATATGGTGCAGACTACATGGCGCGCCAAGGAAGCGGATACGAAGAAATCCTGCTTCACTATTATACCGGAACTCAGCTGGCGCAGGCCGTGAAAGGATAGCGCTGTCCGGATTTATTTTTCTTGCCGCTTCTTGAAAATTTTTCAATTCATTCCATCCAATCAAAAACATGTAAACGAACGGTCGGTGCAAATAAAAATATGGGGAATTGCCATTTTAACGGATTCTATCCGCAGAAAAATATTCCATTCGGCTGCAATAAGTCAAATCAATCTTCCCTGCGGCCAGAAAAATAGATACCTGCCTCGGACAAAAGTTCCGGCAAATCGAAAATATTTTCCTCTTCCACCTCTACATGAATCAATTCACACGGGTTTTCATCAGAAAGGATATCCCACAGCTTTAAGCATCCAGGCTCTTCCGGGATCTCATATTTCTCCAGAAGTTTTTGCACTGTCTGCGGAGAGGCTGTATAAACCTGAACGGTTTTTAAATCCCCCACATACACCTGTTCCTCTGATTCGTGTGAAGAAAATCCAAAACGGACATCTCCATCCTCCGACAGAAGGTTTCCATACCGGCTGACGATTGCCTGTAAAACCGGGCGGGTGCATCCATCTACATAATAAATGTCGTAAGCGTCTTCCCCTTCTACCGGTAATTCCAGGGTAAAATATCCCGGTTCTGGTAAAAGGCAACAGTAGTCTTGCAGAAACGCCGGTATCCGTGGCGCATCCAGCACGACCGTGAATATCCATCCGCTTTCATTTTTCAAAACTTCATAAGCACAATGTACTCCTCTTAGATCCGAAATACGAATTCCCTGTGCCGCACAAAAAATATTTCCCGACAACGCAATTCACCTCTTGCAGTCTTTCAAAATACCGGATACCCTGCCCGGCAACAACGCAATTTTGAGATCTGATTTGTAACAATCGGTCTTGAAAAACCGCTGCTATTGATCCTGCTATCCGATTATACTGTGAGGTCATTATAGCATAAACCCCACATTCTTCCAACTTTTTTCAAAAAGGGAGGCGATCTTAAAGACCACCTCCCTTTTTAGCATTTATGACAGGCTTGTTAAATCCGTTCCTGCAGCATAACCAGAATTGGATCACCAGGCTTTTTTCGCAGGGCTGCCCGAATGTTCTTTCTCACTCCGATGATGTGGCAGGGCATTCCCATTCGGACCAGGCTTGCGTCGGTTTACAAAGGGATACATATAAAAACAACTAAAAATGGACTGCCAACCTACTGAATTTACCGCCCTACCGAGACACAGGGCGGTTTTTTCATGGGCAGGGAAAGGAGGTATCCCTATCATAGGGGCTTGACTGAAAACGGTCAGGCCCTTTTTTCATGCCATCAAATAAGAAGGAGGTAATGCGAATGGCCGATGAAAAATCGAAAATTGTGACTGACGCAACCGGGCCGGATGCTGGTCCTGCCCCGGTACAGCCCGAGGCAGGCGGCGGAACTCCGGCACCCAAGCAGGAACAGCCTGCCCCCGAAGTGGTTTCCCCGGATAAGGCCCCGGCTCCCGAGCAGGCGGCACCCGCCCAGACGGAGAAAGACGCTGACGCTCCCAAGGAACAGAAAGCCGCCAGCGTGTCCGTCTTTAACTTCTCTGAAATTATGGCCGAGAAGAAAGCGGCGGAAAAGGCTGCCACCCAGCAGGAGGCAAAAACCCCGGATAAGGTGGCTCCCACTTCACCGTCCAAGGAGGACGGGCCGAAGCAGGAAAAGTCCAAAGAGCAGGAACAGGCACCGAAGCGCCGGGGCCGACCGCCCAAGGCCGACAAGGACAAGGCCGCCGCTTCCGCACAGAAGGAAGCTCCCGGCAAGAAGGATAAGGCAGTACAGAAACCCGCACAGCCGGGAAAAACAGAAAAAGCCGCTCCCTCCGGCAAAGCAGAGAAAGCCCCCAAGGCTCCCAAGCCCGCCAAGGGTGCGCCGGAGGTAAAGGCTCCCGTTCAGGCTGAACCGCCTGCGGCTCCCGCCGAGGCTCCGCGTCTGGCCAAGGACGAACAGATCGTCTATATCAAGCTGTCCGAACTCCACGCCTTCAAAAACCACCCCTTCCAAGTCCGCAACGACGAGGAAATGAAGGCTATGGTGTCCAGCGTCCGGGACAAGGGCGTAACCCAGCCCGCTATTGTCCGCCCCCGTGAGGACGGTGGCTATGAGATCGTGTCAGGCCATCGCCGCCAGAAAGCCAGCGAGCTTGCGGGCTTTACGGATATGCCCTGTATCGTCCGTAACCTGACAGATGAACAGGCTATCACGCAGATGGTGGAGGACAACACCAACCAGCGTGAAAATATCCTGCCGAGTGAACGGGCCAAGGCCCTGAAAATGCAGTTGGAGGCTATCAAGCACCAAGGAGCCAGGGAGGACACTTCGGGCCAACTTGACCCGAAGGACGCCGGGCGGCGCTCCAATGAGATCGTGGCCGAACGCAACAAGATGACCGTCAAACAGGTGCAGCGGTATAAGCCGCTCCATTCTGGACTTTGCGAACATGATGGAGCTGTTTCAGGAATATGATGTGGAATTTGTTTCCTCCACAGAAAAGTTCGACACCTCGACCCCGATGGGCCGGGCCATGCTGAATATCTGTATCGTATTCGCCCAGCTTGAACGGGAGACAATCCAGAAGCGTGTCACGGACGCTTACTACTCCCGGTGCCTGAAAGGCTTCCACATGAGCGGCCAAGCTCCCTATGGCTTCGACTTGGAGCCCACGGTGGTAGAGAATATCCGCACAAAAATGATGGTGGCCGACCCCGTAGCCGCCAACCATGTGCGCCTGGTGTTTGAGATGTACGCCGAGCCCGAAACTTCCTTCGGAGACATTACCCGGTACTTTGAGGAACAGGGTATCAAGGTATATGGGAAGTCATTGACACGCCCCTTCCTGTCCCAGCTCCTACGCAACCCGGTCTATGCACAGGCCGACTTGGAAATGTATGAGTTCTTCAAAAGTCAGGGTGCTGTGGTAGTCAATGACGCCGCCGACTTCGCCGGGACAAACGGCTGTTATCTCTACCAAGGGCGGGATGTGAAGGAGGACAAGGACAAGAGCCTGAAAGATCAGATCCTTGTGCTCGCTCCCCATGAGGGACTTATCCCTTCGGATGTGTGGCTCCGGTGCCGCAAGAAGCTGATGACCAACATCACTTTCCAGAATGGGCGCAAGGCCCGCAACACTTGGCTGGCCGGAAAAATAAAATGCGGGAAATGTGGGTACGCACTCAAAACGACCCATAATCCCTCTGGCTATGAATACCTCCGCTGTTCCAAGCGGGCCGACCACAAGGGCTGTCCGGGGTGCGGCACACTCCGCAAGAATGAGTTTGAACAGTTCATTTTCACCGCTATGGGAGAAAAGTTCCGGGAGTTCAAGCTGCTTCGGGGCGGCGAGGGAAAAGTCAATCCCAAGATTACCGCCTATCAGGTGGAGCTTGCACAGGTGGAGGCCGAGATTGAAAAACTGCTTGATACGCTGACCGGGGCCAACGCCACCTTGCTTGCCTACGCCAACAAGAAAATCGAGGATTTAGACAACCGCCGCAAAACGCTGTCCAAGGCGATTGCAGACCTGTCCGTTGAAACGCTGTCCTCCCAGCAGATCGAACTGCTGTCCAGCTATCTGGACGATTGGGAGAACATCAGCTTTGAGGACAAACGAAAAGCCGCTGACAGCCTGATTTCATCAATCAGCGCAACCAGCGACTATGTAAAAATAGAGTGGAAAATATGACCTATTTTCCACTCCATCAAACCACTTGTTTCTTTATACCGCTTGTAGCCCCTTGTAAACCGTTGCTTCCTTCATAAGATATACCATCAAAAGTCGCGCTCACTTTGACCCGCCCTTTGCCGAATTCTTTTCGAACGTCAAAAGGAATTTCCACATAGGCCCCATCCATATTCGGTACCTTTTTCAATATTGCTTTATCGGATTCATAAAAAGCCTCCTCAGAGGATTGTATCCGTATTTTACAACGAAAAAGCTGGAATATACAATAAGCCTAATCATCCAAAAACAAATGATCCTTATTATGGATATAAACGCTTAAAGCAAGACCAATTCCCATATAAAGGGTGGTCACCGAAGTACCTCCATAGCTAAAAAAGGGTAGTGTAACACCAATAACCGGCAGTATACTCAAATTCATTCCTATATTGACGATGCTTTGAAATGCAATCGTCGCAAAAACGCCAATGCAGATATACCCGCCCAACAAATCGTTAGACCGGCGGGAAAACACCAACAGACGCGTACAGATAAAAAACAGAAGCAGAATAACAGACATGCAGCCTACAAAACCTAAAGACTGCCCGACAAAAGAAAAAATAAAATCGTTATGAATTTCCGGTACGTAAACATGTTCCCCAATAAATAGCCCCTCTCCAAATCCGCCGCCAGACCCAATGGCAATTTTAGCATTATATTGTTGGTATAAAATTCCATTTGTGTCTAAATCCGGAATAAACAGCGCCAAAACACGCAGTTTTTGGTCGTTGCTCATTAAATACAGCCAAGCCAACGGGGCTGCTATGACCAACGCAGCGCCTGCAATCGCAATATATCGCCACTGAATACCGGCGGAAAAAAGCATGGATAAAAAGATCAAAAGAAAAATCAGCGCCGTACCGTCATCCCCTTGAAAATGAACCAGAAGCACTGGAAACGCACCGTGCAGGCAGAGCAAAAGCAAATTCTTAATATTTTTGATATCATCCCCAACCTTTTCCAAATGCAGTGCAAAGGTCAGGATAAAAGCAATTTTCAACAATTCAGACGGTTGAAAACTAATCCCCAAAAAAGGGATCGGAAGCCACGCCTGATCGTCAACCGATTCCACCCGCTGTTCACCAAAAAAGTAAGTCAACATGACAAGCCCAATGCAAACCGGGTAATACAGTTTCCACAATTTCGATAAAAAATGGTAATCAAAACTGGAGATGACCACCGCGGCAACCAGCCCCATCGCTGAGGTGATGATCTGCATTTTAACCGCGCGGGCGGTAGCCATGTCAGAATGATGAATACCGCACATTAAAACGATGCTGTAAACCGAACAAACCAAACATAAAAATAAAAGGATTTTATCTGTTTCTTTCCAATAACGGACCAAGCCGTGCCAAATTTTTTTCACTTTTCCGCCCCTTTTTGAATAAAAAAAGTTTCAAAATACCAATTAAACGCCTAAAAGCGCAGATTTGTTGCAAAAAACAGGGAAAGTCCTGTGGACGCCATTAGTATATCACAAGTTTTATCTGAAACCAATGGAATCAGAAAAAGAATTGAAGTCTTTCGTGAGAATGTGTTATAATAAATTTACAGCGTAAAGCGGAAAATAAAGATTCCTGATGTTGGTGCGTATAGAGATTCCGTAATATTTTCATGAATCTCTCAAAAAAGCTTCTTTTTTAGAGTGCCTCTTAGGAATACAAAAAGAGAAAGGTGAGGAAATATGTTAAGCGATATTGAAATTGCGCAGAGCGCAAAAATGCTTCCGATCACCGAAATTGCGGAAAAATTGGACATCCTTCCGGAAGAGCTGGAGCCGTACGGCCGGTATAAAGCAAAGCTTTCGGAAGATATTTTTGCCCGTTTGCGGAATAAGCCGGACGGAAAACTCGTACTGGTCACCGCTATCAACCCCACTCCTGCCGGAGAAGGCAAAACCACTACATCAGTCGGTCTCGGACAGGCAATGGCAAAAATCGGCGAAAATGCAGTCATTGCCTTGCGTGAGCCTTCTTTGGGACCCGTGTTCGGCATCAAAGGCGGAGCAGCTGGCGGCGGCTATTCCCAGGTTGTACCGATGGAAGATATCAACCTGCATTTTACCGGAGATATGCATGCCATTACTGCGGCGAACAATTTGCTGTGCGCCATGATCGACAACCATCTGCAGCAGGGCAATCTGCTTGGCATCGATCAAAGGCGGATTCTGTTCAAACGCTGCCTGGATATGAATGACCGGGCATTGCGCTTTGTCAATGTAGGACTGGGCGGAAAAATTAACGGTGTCCCCCGTGAAGACGGTTTTCAAATCACTGTCGCCAGTGAGGTAATGGCTATTTTGTGCTTGGCAGCAGATCTGGACGATCTGAAAGAGCGCCTAGGATCTATTTTAATCGCCTATACCTATGACAACCAACCGGTTTATGCCCGGGATCTGAAAGTCCACGGTGCAATGGCGGCCCTGCTAAAAGATGCGCTGAAGCCCAATCTGGTACAGACGTTGGAAAATACCCCTGCGCTGATGCATGGCGGCCCGTTTGCGAATATTGCGCATGGCTGCAACTCGGTGCGTGCAACAAAACTGGCGCTGAAGATGGCGGATTACTGCATCACCGAGGCCGGATTCGGTTCCGACCTGGGAGCAGAAAAATTCCTGGACATCAAATGCCGTTATGCCGGTCTGGCTCCGTCTGCTATTGTAATCGTAGCAACGCTGCGCGCGCTGAAATACAATGGCGGTGTACCCAAAACGGAGGTTGCTGCAGAAAATGTGGATGCACTGAAAAAAGGGCTGGTAAACCTGGAAGCGCACGTGGAAAACATGCGTAAATACGGCGTGCCGGTGGTAGTAGCTATCAACCGGTTTTTGACTGATACAGACCAGGAAATTAAAGTGCTGGCCGAATGCTGTCAGCGCCTCGGGGTGGAGTATTCCCTGTCCGAAGTATTTGCCAAAGGCGGCGATGGCGCAATCGACCTAGCTCAGAAAGTCGTTAAGGCCTGCGCACAGCCCTCTGCGTTCCGACTGCTCTATGATGAAAAAGCGCCGATCAAAGAAAAAATTAAGACGATTGTCACTGAAATTTACGGCGGTGAAGATGTTGCTTATGCGCCTAAAGCGGAAAAAGCCATCCGAGACATTGAAGCGCTTGGCAAAGCGGACCTTCCGATCTGCGTAGCCAAAACCCAATATTCTTTATCCGACGACCCGGCTAAGCTTGGCCGTCCTACCGGATTTACCGTTAATGTACGGGATATAAAACTGTCTGCCGGAGCCGGCTTTATCGTTGTCATGTCTGGGGATATTATGACAATGCCCGGTCTGCCAAAAGCCCCTGCGGCCTGCCAGATCGACGTCGACAGCCAAGGTCATATCAAAGGCTTATTCTAACAAGGAAGAAGTTTATTTATGCAATCAATCATCACAAACAGCGCGGCGGGGACAGAAAAATTTGCCCAGGAACTGGCTGGTAAATTAAAAGGGAATGACGTGCTGGCTTTCTTCGGCGGACTGGGTATGGGAAAAACCACTTTCGTCCGTGGATTGGCGCGTGGCCTAGGATCATCAGACGAGGTTTCCAGCCCGACCTTTGCTCTTGTGCACGAATACCGCAGCACACCAAAGCTATACCATTTTGATATGTACCGGGTTGCTTCTTTCGATGACTTATACTCTACCGGATTTTTTGATTATCTGGAAACCGGTGCGATCTTGGCCATCGAATGGAGTGAAAACATCCAGGGGGCATTGCCTGAAAATACCATTCGGGTGACCTTTGAGCGTTTGGAAGAAGAAAAGCGCCGAATCACGGTGGAAGGAGGAAGCCGGTTTTGATCTTGCTGGGAATGGATACCTCCGCCGTTGCGGCTTCGGCTGCGCTGTGGGAGGATGGGCGGATCATTGGAGAAAGCTTTGTAAATGTAAAGCTCACGCACAGTCAAACGATTTTACCTATGACGCAAAACCTGCTAAGCGCTTGCGGAAAGGATATTTCGCAGGTAGATGAATTTGCCGTTTCTACCGGTCCCGGATCTTTTACCGGACTTCGCATTGGCATTTCTGCGATAAAAGGGATGGCGTTCGGCACAAATAAACGCTGCGTTTCTGTATCAACGCTGGAGGCGCTGGCCTACCTTCTGATCGGTCAGGAATGTATTGCGGTAGCTGCCATGGACGCACGCTGTCAGCAGGTATATACTGCTACTTTCCTGGTAGGCAGAGAGTCCGTGCAGCGGCTGACCGGAGATGCAGCGCTGTCCATCGAACAGCTGTGGGAACAATTAAGCGAGATTTCTTCTGATTTGCCGCTGATTTTAGTTGGAGACGGCGCACAATTATGCTATAATAGTTGGGAAAGCGACAAAGTTCTGCTGGCACCGGAGCATCTCCGGTTTCAGCGGGCTTCTGCTGTGTGCATGGCGGCATTGCCGCGTCGGGGATTGGGCATGGATCCGGCACAACTGGTTCCGCAATATTTGCGGCTTCCCCAAGCACAGCGGGAGCTTTTGCAAAAACAGAAAAAAATTTGATTTGGTGATGCGATAGAAAGGAATGGAACAGATGATTGCTATCGGCAGTGATCACGGCGGTTTTGCGCTGAAAGAAGAAATCAAAAAACATCTGGACGAAAATAAGATTCCTTACGAGGATTTTGGCACTTACAATACAGATAGCGTGGACTATCCGCTGATTGCAGAAAAAACCTGTGCAGCAATTACCAGCGGCAAGTGCGACAAAGGCATCCTCTGCTGTGGCACCGGCATTGGTATTTCTATGGCGGCCAATAAAATCAAGGGAATCCGCGCAGCGCTATGCTCAGATTATTTCAGCGCCAAATATACACGTCTGCACAATGATGCAAACGTCATCTGCATGGGTGGGCGCACCATTGGCCCGGGTCTTGCTCTGGAACTGGTGGACATCTTTTTGAATACGCCATTTGAGGGCGGCCGTCATGCAAGACGGGTGGAACAGTTGATGAAGCTGGAGGAGAAATAGGACGATTCCGGCTTTTGGGAATGTATTATCAAAAATGCCGTTGGGGCGGAAATGGAGAAATGAATTATGTTAAAACCGGTCATTATGGATCATCCGCTGATTCAGCACAAACTGACGATTATGCGGGATAAAAACACCGGCACCAAGGAATTTCGTGAACTGGTGGGCGAAATCGGGATGCTCATGTGCTATGAGGCAACCCGCGACCTTCCCTTGAAGGAAGTGGAGATTGAGACTCCTGTGGCGGTAGCCAAAACCAAGGTCATTTCCGGCAGAAAGCTGGCTTTTGTTCCAATTTTGCGGGCTGGATTGGGCATGGTGGACGGTGTGATGCGCATGGTCCCCGCTGCCAAAATCGGTCACATCGGCATGTACCGCGATCCTGAAACTCATATGCCGGTGGAATACTACTGCAAACTGCCTTCTGATATTGGAGAACGGGATGTTATTGTTCTGGATCCGATGTTAGCCACCGGAGGTTCCGCCATCGACGCTATCTCGCAGATCAAAAACAAAGGCGCCAAAAGCGTGCGCTTTATGTGCATCATTGCAGCACCTGAAGGTCTTGCCGCTTTGCAGGAAGCTCATCCTGACGTACAGATTTATATCGGCGCGGTGGATGAAAAGCTCAATGAGCATAAGTACATCGTTCCCGGCTTGGGCGACGCCGGCGACAGGATTTTCGGTACGAAATAGTTTTCGAAAGCCGCTCCCCTTTCCCGGGGAACGGCTTGTTTTTTTGCGTATATTGATCCCGAAGCAGCGCAAAAGAAGTTTTTGAACGTGGAACGGAGGAAAATGAGAATGACCACGGTTTATTTGGTCCGGCACGCAAAATCCGTCGGAAATACAGAACGGATTTTCCAAGGCCGCTCTAACTTAGGATTGTCATCAGAAGGGATAGCGCAATTGCCGCAGCTGGCGGAACGCTTTCGGAAAATTCCGTTGGACGCTATTTATTCCAGCCCTCTTCAACGAGCAATGCAAACGGCCGAAGCTGTCAATCACTATCACCATCTACCGGTCCAAACAGAGGAAGGATTGTGTGAAATTTTCGCCGGAGAATGGGAAATGAAACATTTTTCCGATTTGCCTGTGCTGTTTCCGGATCAGTGGCGCCTCTGGTGTGAAGACGAAGCACATTTTTGTGCGCCCAACGGCGAAAGCATTGTGCAGGTACACCATCGCCTGAGCAGCACAATTGACTGCATTGCCGCTCAAAACGACGGAAAAATCATTGCAGTGGTTTCCCACGGATGCGCACTACGCTGCTATCTATGCCATGCACTGGGAATTTCTCTGGAGCGGATTGGGGAAATCCCCCTTTCCCAAAACACAGCAGTAAGCCGGGTAATTTATGATAAAGGCAGTATCCGGGTAGACTATTATGATGATCTGTCCCATCTGGAGCCAAAAGTAAAACAGGAGGTATCAATATGAAAATCATGGCAGTGGATTACGGTGATGCCCGCACTGGGCTGGCCGCCTGTGACCGAACGGAATTTTTAGCATCTCCTCTGGGTGTTATCCACGAATACGACTTTGACCGAACAATTGAACAGGTCGCTTATGCGGCACAGGAATATCAAATCGGCAAAATCGTAGTAGGTCATCCGGTCAATATGGACGGCAGTGCCGGTGAGCGGGCGCAAAAATGCGCTTTGTTTGCTCAAAAGCTTCAGGAAAAAGTCAATGTCCCCGTTATCCTTTGGGACGAACGCGGCACCACCGTCACCGCCCATCAGTACCTAAATGAAACCAACGTCAGGGGAAAAAAACGCAAAGACATGGTAGATGAGGTTGCTGCCTCTATTATTTTGGAAAGCTATCTTTCCTATCGGCAAAACCATCCGGACGAAAAATAGGAACTGCAAGGAGCGATGAATGATGTAGAAAGAGAACGGATCTCAAACGCCCTTCTCTAAAGTCTACCCTCTCCTTATCCATAAAGGCGTCTGTAAAGACCGCACAAAAGATGAGGTAGATGAAATCATTCACTGGCTCACCGGATACAGCCAACAGGAGCTGGATCTCCAATGAGATCAAAACGTTCACTACGAGGCGTTTTTTCAAAGCGCTCCGCAGATGAATGAAAACCGAAATAAAATAAAAGTTACTGTTTGTGGAGTGCGAATCGAAAATATCGAGGAACCTTTGATGCGGGAAATTCGGTATCTCGACAAGCTAATCGACGAGTTGGCCAAAGGAAAACCCATGGACAAAATCCTGCGGATATAAATTCTCCCCCAAAAACAAAATACAACATCATTCTCATACAGTATCCTCGGAAGGAGCATCTCTTTTCTTCCGGGGCTTTTTTGTATTCTTAGAAAAGAATGTTTTAAGCCCAAGATAAAATAGAAAAATTGCAAACAGCTTGGAAAGGACAAAAGATTCCATCCGAGATGCAATCCATACACCGAGAAAAACGCCAGGCAAGCCCCATAGCCCGCAGACAACCCCTTTTTTTATCTGCAAAAGGCCTGACTTTTGATGGAACAGCAATGCCACCGCTCCTATTGGCAGAAAAAAGAGAAGATTGATTCCCTGTGCCGTAGCCAGTGGGATATCAGAAAAAACTGTCAAAAATAACAGCAGAACCGCACCGCCGCCAATCCCCATGGATGCAATGGCAGCAGAAGCAAATGCAATAATCGAGGAAAGAAGCCAATTCATAGATCAAAATAAGGGCAATATGCCAATGCCCTCCTCCTTATTTCAAAAATAATCGAACAGCAGCATACAAAATAAAAAGAGAAAAAACTTTCTTCAGCCAGAAATCTGGTATTTTCGGCAGCAACCAACCGCCGAAAACAGAACCTGCAATTCCTCCCGGCAGGTAAGGGAGAACATCAGCAAAAGATACATGTCCATTATACCAATACAAAAATCCGCTGACTGCTGACAAAAAGATCATTACCGCTACGGCAGTGGCGTGCGACGATTTATCTGGCATTCCCATTTTCTCAAACGCCGTTACCGCTACGATACCTCCCCCAGCACCAAACAGACCATTCAGCAATCCAATTAAAATACCCGTTCCGTACGTCCTCATTTTTTTCACAAAATCACCTCTATAGAAATAGTTTACCCAACCGCATTCGTTTCATTTTCAAAAAATAGTATTTAAAATTAATAATTATGTTGACAAATTATTATATTCAGATATAATAGTAAAAGAAGGAGGGTCGATATGAATCGGAGTATATACAGTTTACTGCTGATGGATGATGTCATTCGGGCAGTAGATCAGTTGGCATATGCACAAAACACCAGTCGTTCGAACATGGTTAACCAAATTTTAGCTGAACACCTATCTGTTAAAACACCGGAACAACGTATGCACGATATTTTTGAGCAGATCGAGGCGTTGATGGTACAACAGAATGCTTTTCAAATTCAGTTCCAGCCTTCGGATGCCATGCTTTCTGTCCGTACCGCACTGGCCTACAAATATAAACCAACGGTACGTTACAGTGTAGAGCTTTTCCGCAACGACCCCAAAATATTAGGGGAACTACGCGTTTCCGCACGCACACAGAATGCTGGCCTTTTACGCATGCTGGATCATTTCTTTCGATTATGGGAAAAATTAGAAAACCGCTACTTATCCGCTGTTTACCCTACGGGAGTTTCCTGCCGAATTGAAAACGGACGGTACTGCCGTACTTTTTTCTGGCCGGAAGAAAGTTGCACCAATGCGCAGCTTGGAGAAAGCATCAGTTCTTACATCCAGAATTTTGACTGTGCATTAAAAGCCTTTTTTGAGCTGGACGAGCAAAATTGGAAGGTGGGAATCGATCAAATCAGCCTGCGATATCAAAAAGCGCTTCAAAAGGAAAAAATACTTTTATAATAGGAGGGAAAAAGTATGAATGTGCAAAGATTAACGAAAAAATCTCTGGAAGCGGTAGAGGCCGCACAAAATTATTCCCGTGAATTGGAAAACATGCAGATTGAACAGATTCATTTACTATGGGCGCTGGTACAAGATCAGGAGGGTTTAATCCCCCAGCTGCTTATCAAAATGGATCTGACTCCTCAGCAGGTTCTGTCTGCAGCCGAGGCAGAAGCGAAAAAGCTTCCGGGTGTATCCGGTCCCGGGCGGGAAGCAGATAAAATCTATATTTCTCAAAATCTTGACCGTGCGATGACCGCTGCCGAAAAGAAAGCGGATTCCATGAAAGACGATTATATTTCAGTCGAGCATCTGTTCTGGGGATTGTTGGAACACCCGGATGCAGCGGTCAAAAAAGTGATGGAGCAGTGCCTCATAGATAAAAATGCGTTTCTTTCGGCTTTGATGTCGGTGCGTGGCAATACCCGTGTAACCACTGACAGCCCGGAAGGAACCTACGACGCACTGAAAAAATACGGAACGGATCTTGTAGAACAGGCGCGCAAGCAAAAACTGGACCCCGTAATCGGGCGGGATACGGAAATCAGAAATGTCATCCGTATTCTGTCTCGAAAAAGCAAGAACAACCCGGTGCTGATCGGTGAGCCTGGGGTCGGTAAAACCGCTATTGCAGAAGGTCTGGCACAGCGGATTGTTCGAGGGGATGTGCCGGCAGGACTGCGGGATAAAACCATCTTTTCGCTGGATATGGGCGCGCTGATTGCCGGCGCCAAATATCGTGGCGAATTTGAAGAACGGCTCAAAGCGGTACTGGGCGAAGTAAAAAAAAGCGAAGGGCAAATCCTTTTGTTTATTGATGAGCTGCATACCATTGTGGGAGCCGGCAAAACCGAAGGTTCCACCGATGCTGGAAACCTGCTGAAGCCAATGTTAGCCAGAGGCGAGCTGCACTGTATTGGCGCAACTACATTAAATGAATATCGCCAATACATTGAAAAAGATGCTGCGTTGGAACGTCGGTTCCAGCCAGTTCTGGTAGATGAACCGACAGTAGAAGACACGATTTCTATTCTCAGAGGACTAAAGGAACGTTATGAGGTGTTTCATGGCGTCAAAATCCAGGATCAGGCCCTGATTGCAGCTGCAACTCTCTCCAACCGTTATATTACTGATCGATTTTTACCGGATAAAGCCATTGATCTGGTAGATGAGGCTTGTGCTACCATCCGCACCGAAATGGATTCTATGCCCGCTGAGTTGGATGAAATCTCCCGAAAAATTATGCAGCACGAAATTGAAGAAGCTGCATTGAAGAAAGAAAACAGCCGTTTGTCCGCCGAACATTTGGCGGAGATTCAAAAAGAACTAACGGAAATGCGGGAACAGTTCCAAGAAATGAAAGCTCGCTGGGAAAATGAAAAAACATCGATCGGACAGGTGCAGAAGCTTCGTGAAGAAATCGAGCAGGTAGGGTCCCAGATCGAACTGGCAGAACGGGAGTATGACCTGGACAAGGCTGCGGCATTAAAATATGGCAAACTCCCCGAGCTGCAAAAGCAACTGGCAAACTTGGAAGAAAACGGTAGTACTCAAGAGGCAACACTGCTGCGGGATAAGGTTACGGAAGAAGAAATTGCCCGCATCGTAGGCCGCTGGACCGGCATCCCAGTGACTCGTCTTATGGAAGGTGAACGGGAAAAATTGCTGCATCTGGACAAAACACTACATCAAAGGGTGATTGGTCAGGATGAAGCCGTTCGGAAAGTCGCCGATGCAATTATGCGCTCCCGAGCGGGCATTCAGGATCCTGACCGTCCTATTGGCTCTTTCCTGTTTTTAGGGCCTACCGGTGTGGGAAAAACAGAACTGGCCAAAGCGGTAGCCCAAGCATTGTTCGATGATGAACGCAGTATGGTGCGGATTGATATGTCCGAATACATGGAAAAGCATACGGTTTCCCGTCTGGTAGGCGCTCCTCCCGGATATGTCGGCTATGAGGAAGGCGGTCAGCTAACGGAAGCGGTACGCCGTAAGCCCTATTCCGTTGTGCTGTTTGACGAAATAGAAAAGGCGCATCCGGATGTATTCAACATTCTGCTGCAAGTGTTGGATGATGGGAGGATCACTGATTCGCAAGGCAGGACAGTCGATTTTAAAAACACCATTATTATTCTCACCTCTAATCTGGGATCTGCCGCTATTCTTGATGGGATTGATGAGCAGGGGCAAATCTCCGAACAGGCAAAAAATCAGGTGGAACAGATGCTAAAATCTGCATTCCGGCCGGAATTTTTAAACCGTTTGGATGAAATCGTATTTTACAAACCACTGACCAAAGACGAAATAATCCAAATCGTCGAGTTAATGCTGGTTGATCTGAAAAAGCGGCTTGCGGAAAAAGAGCTTGGCCTTGCCGTCACCGATGCGGCGAAATCATTGATCGTACAGGAAGGCTATGATCCTATTTATGGCGCCAGACCTTTGAAGCGCTATATCCAGCAAAAATTGGAGACGCTGCTGGCCCGCTATATTCTGGAGAAAGACCCCAAACCGGAAACTGTCCTGAAAGCGGACTGTGTGGACGGACAACTGGTCATTAGCGAATAAGTTCTCGGCGTATACTGTCCGAAAAGCCCATCTTTTTGGGTCTCGTGAAAAAAAAGGACGCCTCGGCGTCCTTTTTTCATTTCCAGCCTTCCGGTTTATCCGGGAAAATCCTGCTTATTTTTTGTACCGGAAAGCACTCCGGTCAAATCAAAATTGGGAATATAGACATGATCTGCAGAAGAAAGTTCTTGCAAAAAACCATCTTCGATTCCCTTTTGAAACAAGTATTCTTCTACCTCATCATATTCCTGCTGATATAATCTCCGGTTGATTTCCGGAAAGTCCGCTGCCCGCCCGCAAGGAAGGTATTGACTCATCAAACTGAATAAAACAGTCCCTGCCGGAAAATAATCTGAAATCCAATCAATTACTTGTTTGCTGTTTTGTATCTGCCTCGGTAAAATCAAATGCCGAATCAAAACGCCTGAACAGAGCATGCCATCCTGATCCAATCGATACGGCCCGGTCTGCCGCACCATTTCCCGAATTGCCGCGCCTGCTTGTTCAAAATAATCTGCCGTTCCTGAATAGCGTATTGCCAGCTGATTGTCAACATATTTAAAGTCCGGCAGATAAATCTGCACCTTTCCTTCTAACATCCGCAGAGAATCTACAGATTCGTAACCACCGCAGTTATAAATCACCGGCACCGGCAAAGGTTCTTTTAATGACTGGGCAATCGCTCGCACAAAATGAGTTGGATTCACAAGATTAATGTTATGGGCGCCTTGTGCAATCAGTTCATCGTAAATCTCCCGCAGCCGAAAAACGCTGACCTCCTGCCCAAAATTTTCTGTGCTGATACGGTAATTCTGGCAAAAAACACAGCGTAAAGAACATCCGCTGAAAAATATGGTTCCAGACCCACGACTGCCGCTGATGCAGGGCTCCTCGCCAAAGTGCAGCGCTGCCCGAGCGACAACCGGGGCAAAGGGCATAGAACAAATTCCCATTTTCCCCGCTGTTTGAAAAGAATCCGGACGCTCCACCCCGCAGCGTCTGGGGCAATCACGACAAACCGCCATAAAATAATCCTCCCAGCCGTTTACACATCTTCCCAATTTGACCAGTGATTCTTCGTACAGCATGCAATAACCTTTTCCGAGTTTACATCCGTCTAACGGCAGATCTTTAGAAAGATAAAAAGTTTGCACTCCGTTATGAGAAATTATAACACACCGGTACGCAAATTCCCATACTCAATCATCAAAAAGCGTCCGGAAGTACCGGAAAAAGTGGATTCCCAAAAAAGACAGGCAGAGAACAAAAATCCCCAAAGCAGTACAGACGCTGAGAAAAAGAGATAGAATCTTAGGCCAGCCTGCCTGTATCAAACGAAAAAATATCAGCCAGGAGGAGCAACCGGCAGCCGCTCCGGACAGGAAGGGAGTGAGGAACCAATTTTTCCATTGTATTTTGATTTTTACCGACCGGATCACCCAATAAAAATTCATTGCCACTCCAACCAGCTCGCTTCCTACGCAAGCCAGAGCATAACCACCAATTCCCATGCTGCCTACGGTCAGCCAAGTAAATAAAATTTCACTGACACCAGTAACCACAATACTTGCTGAAGCTTGCTTCTGCATTCCGATTCCGTTTAAAATGCTCCCCGTTGTGATGTGATAAAAGGTAAAGAAGGTGGCCACGGACAGGGCAAAAATATACTCTCCCGCCGAAGACTGATGATAAATCAGCTGCGCCAGTTCATTTCCCAGAGGAAGCATAATAGAGAGTGAGACAGAGATCAATATGCTGGTAATCTGTATGGCTTTTCCCGCTTTTCGTCTGGTTTGTGCTTCATTATTTTTTGCGCTGTATTGGGAAAAGCGAGGAAGTAAGACCGTGTTCAGTGGATGAATAAAAGCTGTTGGCAGCATTAAAAGAGGCATGGTCATACCCACCATGACTCCAAAACTGGACATAGCCTCCTGTGCAGAAACACCGGCTGCCATCAATCGGTTAGGAATCAGAATCGTTGTTGCACTGGAAAGAAAATTATTAAGTAGGCCAGCAGAAGAAACCGGAACTGCAATAGCTGCAACTCTTCGGAACATGCCCTTTGGTATTTTGAGATGCCCCTCCCTTTTCGGCAGAATACGTCTACCCGTCTTTTTATAAAAGGAGGTAAGGATTACGACACTGAACACCTCGCTGATCACCATGCCCAGGACAATCATAGCAGTAGCGGCACCAGGATCTTCGGGGCAAAGAAAAAGTAAAAGCCCCAACCCTGCAATTGTCCGAACGATTTGTTCTGTCAATTCAGATACGATAGGCGGCAAAATGTATTTGATTCCATGAAAGCAAGATTTGAAAATATTTTCAAATCCTGTCAAAAACAAACATGGAAGCAATAAAAGCAGCGCCACCTTGATTTTCGGTTCACCTAATACAACACCGGCAATCAGATCCGGAAACAAACAGACCGGAATCGCGGCACAGGCGAACAAACAGAGAAATACTAATTGCGAAAATCGAACAACTCCCCTTACTCCTGCGCTGTCTCCAGCAGCCTGATATTGGGCGCATAAGCGTGATACTGCTAAAGTCAGTCCTGACATAGTAAAAGACATAATGACCGAATAGGCCGGCATAATGAGCTGATACATCCCCATTACTTCAGCGCCGCCAAAACGGCTGAGCCCGATGCGGTAAACAAAACCAATCAGCTGCAGACCTATCGAAGACATACATAAAAAAAAGGCATTATAAAAAACAGACTGCTTTCCAAGTTTCATGAAATGACCCTCCACACATTCATTGTATGACAACCATTGGAAATTCAGACTTGCATATCCGCTTTTCATTGACTTTTGCAGAAAATTGGCGTAAGATGGATACGGTTTTTTGCATATTTACACACGCTGGTCAAACTGTTTCCCATGCCGTATCGTTAATATCCATTATCCTTTGCAAAAATCGAGGAGGAGATTTTATGGAACTCACCTGGCAAACGTTTGCAATTGTCTGTCCTTTAGTCTTTTTAGGAGGATTTATGGATGCAGTAGCAGGCGGAGGCGGTATCATCACGCTGCCGGCATACATGTTTGCAGGAGTTCCTATTCATATGGCATATGGTACCAATAAATTCGGAAACAGCTTTGGTACGGCAATCGCCACCTTCAATTATGGACGTGGCGGATTTATCCATTGGAAACCAGGTTTTGTCTGCGCAGCTATGTCTTTGATCGGCTCCTGGTTGGGAGCGCGACTGGTTGTCGCGCTGTCTGCGCAGACATTACAGTACTGCACAACGATTCTTCTGCCTGCCATTGCTATTTTCATGATTCTGAACCGAAATATTGGAAAAGAAGAAAAAGCAGAACAAACCGGCAAAAGCCTTTATCTTCGCAGTGCTTTCATCGGCCTAGTCATTGGATGTTACGATGGCTTTTTCGGACCTGGAACCGGCACTTTTATGGTAATGGCCTTTACCTCTTTGCTGGGTTATTCTTTGATACGCGCCAGTGGCAATGCCAAATTGGTAAACCTCGCTTCCAATATCGGGGGGTTAATCGCCTATATCTACCATGGAAATGTCTTATTTTTGCTGGGTATTCCGGCGGCAATCTGTTCCATTCTCGGCAACTATATCGGAACAAAAATGGCAATTAAAATTGGCGGTAAATTTATCCGCCCGGTTCTTCTCACCGCAATGGGACTTTTGGTTATCAAACTCATTTGGGATACGTTAAGCTAAAACAGAAAAGCAAAGGGCCGGATGCAAAAAATTTTTGCATCCGGCCCTCTTCTATTTTTCTTCCAAATCTTTGGTCCCAGATTTAACGGGCTTCTACTATAACCCGGGATAGAAAGACAGAAAATACACTGGAATAAAACTGCGTTTTTTAATAGAAACAACAAAAGAAAAAAGAGACTTGTTATTTTCCCCTTGTTTGCTCTGTACTGGTACTTTCTCCTGCATGTTCCTGTTTCTGCAAAACAGTTGTTTTGCGGTGCTTTTTTATCTGGCGCAGACAAATCCAGATAATCATACCCGCAAAAGCTGCCCAAATCAGCAAATACGGAAGATTAACCACAAGCCAAACAAAGAAATCTACACAACTATTTTTCAACCGGTAAAGGGTGTCTGACCATCCGGCAGCAATGCGCTGTCCCACAGACCGGTCGTGTACGGTAGTCACCCGTTGTACCTCCCGCACCGACAGATGAACCGTGCTGTAATCAATCAGGCTGTCATATCGGTTTTTTGCTGAATGATAGCTTTCCAGCTGATATCGCACTTCTGATAAGCGACTTTCCAGCTGGATGACCGATTCCAGATCCTGTGCTGACTCCAATAAGGTCAACAGCCTTTCCTGCTCAACCTCCAGCGCCTCAATACGTGATTCCACATCAATATAATCGAGCGTCACATCTTCAGAGGACTTGTTGGTATAAGTAACCGTACCAATCTTGCCCACCTGGTCCAGAAAAGGATCCAGTTGATCAGGGGGAATCCGAATGGTCATGGTTCCATAACGGTTAGAGGTGTATTGAATTGAACTGCCGCTGACCGAAGAACCTTCCAAATAGCCATTGAAAGTTTGAACTGCCTGTTCCAGGTTAGACAGGAAACTGTCAAACTCCAATGTCTCTGCTTCGATATCCACTGTCCAAATAATTTTCCGCTCCGCTGGTGCCTGCGCAGGAAGCATAACGTTGGATGATGAAAATCCTCCTTCTCCAGGAACAGCTGTTTCAGTAGTGTCCTGTGCTTCCATCGCATTTTCATTCTGTGCCGCAGTCGGCACATATGCCGCTGTGGAATTGGACTTGTCTGCAAGGCTGGTCGAACCGCAGCCAGTACAAAGAATCAGCAAAAAAATCGTGCAGACGGCAACCGAAAAAATCTTTCGTTTCACAAAAATCCCTCCCAAACTTTTATACTCAAAACAAGCCTTTGGTAAATAAGTGCAAGGATTTTTCTTTTTTATTGCAGTTATTCGATGGATTTTAACGATTCCACCATGCTGATTTTCCGCAATTTAAAATGCATAACCAAATTTACCAAGAAAGAAAACGCCATGGTCAACGCCGCAGAATAGAAGTAACTTGCCCACTTTACCGTTCGTCCGAACATAACAATATCCGTCTCTGCGGTAATTACTACATAATGGTGCAACAGGATACCTAGGCCCAGCCCTGCCAATGCCCCCATCAGGGTCAGGAAAATATTTTCTCGGTAAATATATGCAGATACCTCTCGGTCGTAAAACCCCAATACTTTGATGGTGGCGATCTCCCGCATCCGTTCTGTAATATTGATATTAGACAGATTATACAGTACGACAAACGCCAACGCGCCAGCAGAAACAATCAACACCAACATGACATAAGTCATACTGTGGATCATGTCTTTGAACTGATCTTTGATCGTAGAAGTATCGGATACCGCCAACACACCGTCCGAAGCGATTAGATTCTGGGACAGTAACGTCTGTGCTTCACCGCCCGGCTCTACCAAAATTGACTGAACCATATTATAGGACGGTGTCTGACCGAAAACCTGTTCATATGCTTGCGGCGTCATATAAAGATAATGATTGGTATAGTGTTCCGTTATGGCACTCACCGGTACCGTATAAGAATGATGGTCTGCGGTGTTTACGGCAATGCTGTCCCCCTCTTCAACTCCAAGAAAAATTGCCGCCTTTTCAGTAAGAATAACGCCTTCTTGCGACAAAGACAACTGCTTGTGTCCTTTCCTGGTTCGAAACGTTATAAAAGAATCCAGTCGATCCGGCTCCTCCGGTACAAAAAGATAGATATCATAGCTTTTCCCGCTTGGATCCTTTACCTTCATCGATTCTTGCTGAACATACATGGACTGACGCACTTCTTCATTTTCAAACAAACACGCCTCTACCTGCGTTTTCTGCTGGGCAGAAAGTTCTTCCTGCAAAACAGTCGTCAGATCATAATGATACAATTCTCCGAACTGAATGCCTACAATATCCCGGATAGAATCGTACATACCAAATCCGGTGAGCATCAAAGCGCTGCATCCAGCAATCCCCACCACAGTCATCAACATTCGTTTTTTATAGCGAAACAGGTTGCGGAATGTCACTTTATAACTAAAGGAAAGCCGGTTCCAAAGAAATCCGATCCGTTCCAGCAATACCCTTTTCCCTGCCTTTGGCGCTTTCGGACGCATCAAAGAAGCAGGCTGTTCCGACATTTCTTTCCAGCAGGAAAACAAAACTGTTATCAACACTGTAACAGCGGCCGCCAACGTAGAAGCAACGGCAATCCCCACACGAAACGGGGTACGGGCGGGAATCATCGTATAAAGGATACCATAGGCGTTATAAATAATCGTCGGGAACAGATACATACCGACAGCCAATCCTGCCAAACTGCCTGTTACAGTCGCCACCAGCGCGTAAACCAAAAACTTCGATACAATTGCGCCAGAACGATATCCCAATGCTTTCAAAGTTCCAATCTGTGTACGCTGTTCCTCTACCATGCGGGTCATAGTCGTCAGGCAGACCAACGCCGCCACAAGCAAAAAGAACACAGGAAACACACGGGCAATCGCAGCGATTCGATCTGAATCATCTCCAAAATCTGAGTGTCCCGGATAATCGGTACGGTCCAAAACATACCATTCCGGCACTTCCAGCTCATTCAGATCCTTTCTAGCCTGTTCTAATTCTTTTTTGGCATCAGCAATCTCCTGATCCGATTCCGCTTTTCCCTCTTCATATTCCTTTTCGCCATCAGCAAGTCCTTGTTCCCCGTCAGAAAGTTCCTGTCGTGCATTTAAAATTTCCTGCCATCCCTCTTCTTTTCCATCTTGGAATTCCCGCTCTTTTTCAGTCAGCTGAGTCCAACCGTCATCCAATTCGGCACGGGCTTTTTTTAGCTGTGCGGCGGCATCATCCAATTGACTGCCGGCACTGTAAAGCTGCTGTTTGCTTTCTGCCAGCTGTTGTTTTCCTTCATTGAGCTGCAGCCAACCGTCGTCTAACGCTTTCCCCTGTTCGTCTAATTCAAGATTTGCCTGACGGACAACTGCCAAATGATAAGCGTTTTCCTGAGGGGTGATTTCGGCCGGATTAGAAAGGTAATCAGCTAAATCTCCAGCCCATTCCTGACTCGTATCCGCTTGTGACAGCGCAGAAAGCTGACCAATCAGAAGCGCTGCTCCCGATGGGTCGGCATAAGGATCCGACAAAACGGCTGATACCGTACTCTCATCGGGTACCAGAGTCCGCACCTGGTCATACTGTGCCTGTCCCTGAGTCAGCTCCTGTTCTTTTTGCGCCAACATTTGCTCTGATTCTTCTATCTGCGGGAGAGCCTCGGCCAATGCCTTATCATAAGCAGCCTCTCCTTTTTCATATTCCCGCAGGCCGGATGCATACTCTTTTTCCCCATCATTTAATTTCTGCCGTGCATCCGCGATCTGCTGTTGGGCATCGGCAATAGAGTCATAGTATTCCTGTGTCGCGTCCGCCAATTTTATCTCGCCGTCTTTCAGTTTTTCTCTGGCGTCATCCAGTTCTTTCCGTGCATCTGCCAATTCTTTTTGTTGGATTTCAACCCCTTCATCCAGCTCTTTTTGCGCATCAGCAATTTTTTCGTTCGCTTCTTTCCGGACTTCTTCCAAACGAATAACCGCTCTTTCTTCTCCCAGCTTTTCCAATGACGGAATCAGCGACTGAATCTGCTGCCGATACTCCTGCGAGTAAGAGGACAACCCTTCCACATCCTCTGCCCTCAGATAAATTTCGGTATAATAGTCCTCTAAAAAAGCATCGTTTGGCACCATGATAAATGCGTTAACTTTACCGCTTCCGATGGTAGAGGTCCCTCGATCAATACTGATATAAAGCGGATTTTGGACAATGCCGACAATGGTAAAGCAGCTACCGGCCAATGTATCCGCCAAATCGGTGTCAGCTTTTCCGGAAGTCAACGCAATCGTGTCACCCACTTGAAAAGAAACACCAAGGATTTCCTCAGTGGCTTCTACCACACATTCATCCGGAGATTGGGGAAAACGTCCCTCCAAAAGCAAAGGTACATTCATCTTGCCTTCTCCGCCCTCATGCAGTTGGTCAAAATCATATCCCATGACTTTGACTACTTCGCTGTCCCCTTCCGTTTCCAAAACCGTATCTACCCAATGTCCAGGCTCTACCACCTGTATGCCTTCTGTCTTGCGAAGCGCCTGCACATCGTCATCTGTAAAGCCCATCGTGGAAACCAAACGAAAGTCACTGAGATTTTGATTGTCAAAATAAGTGTCGGCTGTCAGCTTCATATCCGGCCCAGAAGCGGTCAGCCCTGAGAAGAAACCGACTCCTATGGCCACAATTAAGAAAATAGAAAGGAATCGGTTTTTCGTTTTCAATATCTCTCGTAAAACATCCTTGGAAAAGGCACTGCAGATTCCCTTTTTCCATTTCCGATTTGTTACCATTCAATCGCCTCCACCGGTACGATGTGGATATTTTTCTCCATAGATTCCACTCGGGCGTTTTTGATGCGAATGATCCGATCCGCCATCGGGGTCAGGGCAGAATTGTGCGTAATAACTACAACTGTGGTGCCACTTTTTCGGCAGGTATCCTGCAGCAGTTTTAGAATGCTTTTTCCCGTCAAATAGTCCAGCGCGCCTGTTGGTTCATCACATAAAAGCAACTTTGGTCGTTTGGCTAACGCCCGCGCAATCGCCACCCGCTGTTGTTCACCGCCAGAAAGCTGCGCCGGAAAATTATTCAACCGCCCGCCCAATCCTACTTCTTCCAGCATTTGCGCTGCATCTACTGGATCAGGGCAAATTTGTGAAGCCAGCTCCACATTTTCTTTTGCGGTCAGATTCTGCACCAAATTATAAAACTGAAATACAAAGCCAATGTCCAGCCGGCGATATCGAATCAAGTCTTTTGGAGAAAGTTTACTGATATCCCGTCCATCCACCAACACGCTGCCCCGGGTACAGCTATCCATTCCACCCAGAATATTCAACACCGTCGTTTTGCCCGCGCCGGACGGTCCTACTATCACGCAGAATTCCCCTTTTTCAATTTCAAAATTTACGCCGCCTGCAGCTGTGATGGTCACTTCACCCATTTTATATTCTTTTACCACATCTTTTAAAGTTACAAAAGCAGCCATACGCACCCTCCTGTCTTTGAAAAAATCATCTCGCTCTTTGTCTTCCCTGCCCCATTATTTTTTGATACAAGTGTGCATTCTTCTTTTTTCGATACCGAAGCCTCAAAACCTGAATTTTGTATGAATCATACAGATACATCCAACTATTTTTCAGGCATACACGCCAACCGGCAGAATCCTAAAAACACATCAGTCCATGTCTCTTTGTTTTCAATCGTTACGTGATAAAAAAAGTCCCTACTCTTCTCTTTTATCATACCATAAACGCCCGAAAAACGATGAATAATCCGTAAAAAAATCAACGAAAAGACCTGGCAGACGACGGTTGACTTTTTTCGCCATTTTTTCTATAATACAAGGTAATATCAAACACAGAATTCAGGGCAAAAAAAGGATTAACGTGCTGTTATCAGCGGATAGGAGAATGGAAGTTATGGCATATTTTTACGAAGAACCTTCTCACACTTTTAGCGAGTATCTTCTGGTTCCTGGATACTCTTCTTCGGAATGTATCCCCAATAATGTGAGTCTGAAAACTCCCGTTGTAAAATTCAAAAAAGGGGAAGAACCTGCATTGACCATGAACACCCCTTTGGTTTCTGCCATTATGCAGGCTGTTTCCGGCGAAAAAATGGCGATTGCATTAGCGCGTGAAGGAGGTATCTCTTTCATCTATGGTTCACAGTCCATTGAGGATGAAGCCGCAATGGTTGCGCGGGTTAAAAATTACAAGGCGGGCTTTGTCCGCAGCGACTCCAATATCCGCCCTGATCAGACCTTGAAAGATATTTTGGACTTGAAAGCAAAAACTGGCCATTCCACTGTCGCAGTGACCGATGACGGCACTGCCGAAGGCAAACTGCTGGGTATTGTCACTAGCCGGGATTACCGTGTCAGCCGCATGGACCCTTCTACCAAGGTAGCAGAATTCATGACTCCTTTTGAAAGCCTAATTTATGCCAAAGAAGGCATTACGCTGAAAGAGGCCAATAATATTATTTGGGACCATAAGCTCAACAGCCTGCCGGTTATCGATGAAAATCAGCGTCTTTTGTATATGGTATTCCGCAAAGACTATGATTCTCATAAGGAAAACCCGCTGGAACTGTTGGATGCTTCTAAACGCTATGTTGTCGGTGCCGGAATCAATACCCGCGATTACGAAGAACGCATTCCCGCTTTGGTAGAAGCCGGTGCGGATGTGCTGTGCATTGATTCTTCCGAAGGCTTTTCGGAATGGCAAAAACGCACGTTGGACTGGACTCGTGCCAAATACGGTGATTCGGTAAAAATCGGCGCGGGAAATGTGGTTGATCGGGATGGCTTTTTGTTCTTGGCTGAGGCTGGAGCAGATTTTGTCAAAGTTGGCATCGGCGGCGGCTCTATCTGCATCACCCGCGAGCAAAAGGGTATCGGACGTGGGCAGGCTACCGCTTTGATTGAGGTTGCCAAAGCCCGGGATGAGTATTACGCCAGAACCGGCATTTATGTTCCGGTCTGCTCTGATGGTGGTATTGTTCATGACTATCATGTAACTCTGGCACTGGCCATGGGAGCCGATTTCATCATGCTGGGCCGGTATTTCTCCCGGTTTGATGAAAGCCCCACCAATAAAGTCATGATCAATGGCAACTACATGAAAGAGTACTGGGGTGAAGGTTCCAGCCGTGCGAGAAACTGGCAGCGTTACGATCTGGGCGGTGAAGCAAAGCTTTCTTTTGAAGAGGGTGTGGATTCTTACGTTCCCTATGCCGGTTCTTTAAAGGATAATTTGACTCTCACGTTATATAAAGTTCGTTCTACCATGTGCAACTGTGGCGCCCTTACCATTCCGGAACTGCAGGAAAAAGCAAAAATCACACTGGTTTCCGCAACCAGTATCGTAGAAGGCGGCGCCCACGATGTTGTCCTCAAAGAGAATAATAAAATATCGAAATAATCTTTTTCTTTGAGTTAGGCGAAGAAAAGAGGTTTTCATCCCCCGCTTCGTCGGGGGATTTTTTATGAGGACATATTGGGACATGTATCTTCTAAGCCCTTGAAAAGGAGTATTTATGGCATCCTGTATGATTCATTTATATGCTGGCTGGCTATATGCACAAAAAAATACGGAATTTTTGGATCAGCCGAACTTTTATTTGGGCTGTATTCTACCTGATTGCGTTAATTTGGGTGGATTTGCGAAAAAAGAAATTCGTTGGCATTCCCATTTGAGGGCAGCAGATCTTTCCCAATGGGAAGAAAATGCCTTAGCTTTTTATCAAAAGAACCGGGACAGCATTTCCGCCCCTCTTTTAACCGGATATGTCATACACATTCTGACCGATATTCTTTGGGACCGTTATTTTCATGAAGAAATTTGGTCACAAGCTCAGAAAATGGAACCGCAAATACAAAATGGCTTTGATCCGGGTTGGAATGAGTGTTTCCGCTTTGACAAAAAACGAATGATTTCTCCTTGGTGGCAAAACGTGATCCGTCCTTTGTTGGAACAAGCTTGTCCGATTCCCATCAACGGCCTGTCGGTTTCTTTGGAAAAAAATTATCTGCAGTATATCTTGCATAAATATGAAAAGGGGCTTCCTTTGGCCCCGCCCCGCATTCTTACTCTGGAGCACATGGAAACGCTTGGGAATTATTTGCTTCTTGCCGGAGCAAAAGTCTTTCACAAAATTTCGTAAAAATTTTCACAGAACTAAATTTTAAGGAATTCTTTTGCCAGATATATCGTTTACAAAAGAACCTATGTATTTTTATTGCAAGGTAGGAAAAGGATCGAACTGTCCCTGTTTTCTGACGTTTCTGGTGCGGATGACAATTTTTTGATTTTTACGATACTACTTTATCAAGAAAGGATTCGAAAACATGGCAGGACAAGAAGTCGATCGATCAAAAAATGATTTCTCAAAAGGACCGGTATGGAAATGTATTGTCATGCAGGCAGTCCCTTTGACAATTGCGCAGTTGGTTCAGCTTTTATATAACGTCATCGACCGTATTTATATCGGGCATATGGGAGACGGAAGCAGCATTGCGCTGACCGGCGTGGGGCTAACCTTTCCTATTGTAACACTTATTATGGCATTTACCGCACTATTCGGAATAGGCGGCGTACCACTGTTTTCAATGGCACGAGGCGCCGGAAAAAAGGAGCAGGCAGAAAAAATCCTTGGCAATTCTTTCGGATTGCTTACCATAAGCGCTGTTATTTTAACTGTGGTCAGTTATTTATTCTGCCGCCCCATTTTATTTTTATTTGGCGCCAGTGAAGCTTCTTATGGATATGCACAGTCATATTTAAAAATTTATCTTATCGGCACCCTTTTTTCGATGTTGACAACCGGACTGAATGGCTATATCAATGCACAGGGATTTCCTCGGATTGGTATGCTGACAACAGTTTTAGGTGCAGTTGCCAACATCATACTGGATCCTATTTTTATTTTTGTACTCGACATGGGTGTTGCGGGCGCAGCACTGGCAACAGTCATTGGTCAGATGATATCCGCGGTGTGGGTAGTACAGTTTCTAGTCGGAAAAAAGGCGGTCATTCGCTTAAAAAAAAGCTGCATCAAGCTGGACAGAAAAATTACCAAAAATATTTTCTTGCTGGGCACCTCGAATTTTATTATGCAGGGAACCAATTGCGCTGTTCAAATCGTATGCAATTCCACTTTACAAATCTATGGCGGAGACGTTTATGTGGGGATTATGACGGTACTCAATTCTATTCGAGAAATTTTTATGCTCCCACTTAACGGAATCGCTAACGGAGGGCAGCCCGTTATCAGTTTTAACTATGGTGCAAAGAAAAACGACCGAGTAAAAGCAGGAATCCGTTTTATTACATTGATCGGATGCGCGTACACCTTGATCGTTTGGGCATTTATCGTCATATTTCCCCGCTTTTGGTTCAGCATTTTTTCAAATGATATGCAAATGACGAATTTAGGAATCGACGCGTTGAAAATTTACTTTTTTGGCTTTGTTTTTATGTCGTTTCAATTTGCAGGACAGCATACATTTCAGGCCTTGGGAGATGCGAAACATGCGATTTTCTTTTCTCTGCTTCGCAAAGCAGTCATTGTCGTACCATTAACTCTGCTTTTACCCATATTGGGATTCGGTGTGAATGGTGTTTTCTTAGCAGAGCCAATATCCAATATCATCGGCGGGTTATCCAGCTATATCACAATGAGGATGACAGTATACAAAAAATTGTAGGTTCATTTGTCAGAAAAACTTTTTCCATCTTATAACAAAATCACCCTATCAATAATCCTTCTACTCCCCTTCACTAAAACGTGATTAGGATTATTTAGAGAAAAATTCAACATTCTGCGCCAGATGATGATTTTGTGAAAATAAGTCAGCAATTCAGATACAAAAAACATCCGCATGAATTTATCATGCGGATGTTTTTATTTTAGCGCTAAAAACAGTTTTTTCATATGCAGGGGCAGTTCAGCTTCACGCCAATCTTTTGGTCCCTCCAATAAAGCAGCTGGACATCTTGCTACTTATTAGCAGGCTCCCATTTGCAACGGACGGGAGAAACAATCGCTTCTTCCTTTTTCAACTCTTTAAACGCCTTATCAATTTCTTTCCGGTCCAGCCCTGACAGTTTTTCTACTTCGCCGGCAGAAACCGGTTTTCCCGCTTCCCGCATAACTTCCAACACTTTTTCTTTTACTTCCATGGTAAAACCTCCTAAAATCTATTTTTCCACAGGAATAAAGCTGTGGGTTCACACAAATATGATTAAAATAGTATAAGTTAATTATAGCATAAAACGGAAACCAATGCAAATCATTTCCATTACTGTTTTTTCGATTTTCGCCAAGAATAAAGATATTACTTTTTAAATGATGAAACGGAGGAGAATATATGGACTATCTGCAGTATTCCCAGGATTTTCAAATCAATTCCTATTTTAATGCCCTTCCGCCTTACGTACGGCAAATTATATTAGACGCCTATGGTGAAATCTCCACATTAGGAGAATTAAAAGAATGTGCAGATTACATCATGAACAGCGGAATGTACTAATTCTTATTCTATTACTGTACGCTTACGAGTCAGTAGATAAACCGCGAACAGAATCAGCGCACAGCCTAGCAACTTTACCCCTGATAAGCTTTCATTCAAAATCAAAACACCGCAAACCACGCTGGTAATTGGCTCAAACATACTTAAAATAGCAGAGGTAGAAGCACCCGTATAGCGGATTCCAACCTGCAAAAACGCATTGGCTCCTACCGACACAGATACTGCAACGATAAAAGTATAAAGCCAAGACAGAGGTGTCAAATCAAAAGTGACCTGATTGGTCATTGCTCCGTACAGAAAAGTGTAGATCGAAACAAAGAGACAGGTATACAAGGAAAATACCATCGGATGCATATCTTTAATCCCCCACTTATCTACCGACATCATATAAAAAGCATAAGTCAGGCCAGAACCTAATGCCAATAAAATACCGACAAGACTACCACTGGCACCACCCTGGAAAAAGCAGAGAATTCCTGCGCTGGAAATCATCAAAGCAAGGATTTTTGCACGGTCAATATGTTCTTTATAAAACAGAAAACATAAAATCGAAACAAAAGTAGGATAAACAAAATGCAGAGTGGTCGACATACCCACCGGAATATAATTATAGGACATATTAAGCATTACAGAAGTAACCGTTGACCCAATCAATGCAATAATACTGATTTTTCCCAAGGTCTTCGCTGGAATTTTGATCGGGATTTTTTTGAACAACAAAAAGGCCAAGATAATCGGGATCGGCAGCAAAGAACGGAACATTGTCATCATAACAGGATTAGAGCCATGCGTATATGTGTACTTGGCCATCGTCGGTGTAATACCAAAAATAACTGCGGACAAAATTACCAGGGCGATTCCTTTCGTCTTGTTCATCTGAAAAGTCCATCCTTTTTTAATTCATTCTGGATATGGCAATTGTCTTTATTGAATCGACAGGATAATTCTAACATTGACAAAATGGGAAAACAAGTATAAATTAGTAGTATATAGAAAAAAGATTGACTTGTTTTCCTGGAGGGATAGACCAATGAAAAAATCGCGGAAATTTTATGCCCTTTTTTGTGCATTTACAGTTATTATGCTTTGTATTCCTCATGTGCAGGCCGCGCCAGTATTGAATCCCAGTTTTTACGATGTCGGATTAGGGTTCGGTCCCGGCAACGTTTCCTCTTCTTCATCCAGCGGCGAAGAGCCTGCCCAAAATCAACAGGATCAGCAACAGCAATCCAATAATGCGCCGGCATCTTCCCAGCAAACACAAACCGGTTCATCATCCGGTGATGCTTCATCCTCCGGGCTTACGCCGGAACAGATTGAGCAACAGCAGCAACAACAAAATCAGCTGGACAATTTAAATCAGCAGATTTCTAACCTGCAGCAGCAACAATCTGCTTTGCAGCAACAAATCAATGCAACCAAAGACCAAAAAGAGCAGGCCGCTATTCAAAAAGCCAATATTGACAGTCAGCTTTACAGTACCAGCCAGCAAATCCAGTTGGTTAACCAAAAGATTGCTCTATTGCAAAACAATATTGATGAAGCCAATCAGCAGATCGGTGATCTGGAGGTCGAAATTGACAGTCAGTATGAACAGTTTAAAAATCAAATCCGCAGTTCCTATATGTCTCCCGAATACTCATTTTTAGAATATTTATTGGGGTCTGAGAGTTTTGCAGATTTTTCCGTCCGTATGGAAACGGTAACACGTATTTCCGAACACGATCAGTCAGTTATTAATCAGTTGGAGACGCAAATCAGCGATTTACATACGCTTCAGGAATCTCTTGCGGCAGACAAAGCGGATCTTGAGGGTAGCACCACTGAGTTGGAATCTTTGAAAAATCAGCTCAACTCACAGTCTGCTCAAGCACAGGATTATATTAACGACATCGATGAGATGGAAAAAGCTTTTCTGGCGGATACCGCTGCACTACAGGCAAAACAAAAAGCAATCCAGGCAGAAATTGACCAAATTTATGCTAATCTGGAGTCTACTGGCGAATACCAAGGAGATGGTACCTGGGCATGGCCAGTACCGGGATATTCCTACATTTCCTCTGCTTATGGCTGGCGCTTTCAAGGGACAGACTTCCACACCGGTATGGATATTGCCGGCAGCGGTACCAGTATTTATGGCGCACGAATTGTCGCCAGCGGTGCGGGAACTGTTGTAAAAGTACAGAACAATGGTAGCAATGGCTATGGATTATTCTGTATTATCGACCACGGCGGCGGTTATACTACCTTGTATGCTCATACTAGCAGTATCGTTGTTTCCGTTGGCGATGTCGTAGAAAAAGGCCAAACAATTGGCTATGTTGGAAACTCCGGTTGGGTTATCCCCTCTCCTTCCGCCTCTAATCCGACCGGCGGATCCCATTTACATATTGAATTCCGCATTAATGGTGCTCATCAAAATCCAGCGAATTTTCTATATTGACAGATCAACCCCGACGCAGAGCGCTGTGTCGGGGTTATTTCGTAAATAAAAAAGCCCCTCTTGCTTTTAGCTGGTGCCGATTAAGGAAACTAAAAAAATAATACGGCAGACGGCTAAACGGGCAAGGGTTTAAGGCAACATGCACGAAAAGGGACACTGTTTTTACGGTGTCCCTTTTTCGCGCCCTTTTTCGGACAGCCGTTTCCAGGAGAGGGGGCGAAAACATGGCCGAGCCGGGCGCATTGGAATACTTCTATGGCACCGAGGCAGAGCAATATACCTTTTACCGGATTCCCAAGGTGTTGTTCACCGACCCCGGTTTCAAACAGACAACTGGCGACGCGAAAATTCTATATGGCTTGATGTTGGACCGTATGGGGCTTTCCATAGTGGGTTACACACATTCAAAGAATGTTGTGTAATGGCTTCGCCCTCTCTTGCTCAGCTCTTGGAAAGGAGAATGGAAATGGCAAAAAACACAAAACCCGATATGTCCTGTGCCAGAGTAAAGCAGTATCAATCCTCTGATATTGGCTCGTGTGAAAGACACAATGAACGAATGAATGTGTCCTAAGGAGCGATTATCAGCTATTCAAGAAAAAATACAGAGTGAGCAGATTAAATACAAGCCTGCACACAATGTCTTTAAGACCGTCAATGAGATTGATGAGATGGGACAGAAAACTATTACAGGCAAAATAGCAATGTCTAAAGATGATTACTCAAAGCTGACTGTCCTTGCAAAAGAGGGAGTAACAAGCCGAGGGGAAATCAGAAAGTTGCAGGATAATGTTCAATACTATCGAGAGCGATATTATGACAGTGCGACTGCTTTGGAAACAATGAAAAACCGATATAACGAGCTGAAAGAAAAGTGTAAGCCTTATCTTGAAGCTATGGAGCATTTCCCTGAACTTGTCAGAAGTTTTGTTGATAAGGTCAGGGAACTTTTTATTGTCAAAGAAGCACAGAAACAAGCCGAAAAAGAAGCAAAGGAAAAAGCAAGACAGGAGCGTATCAAGGCTCGTAAAAATAAGCGTGGTATGGAAAGATAAACGCTTTGACTATACTCACGACTTTATGACTTCTTGATATGTTGGAATGGTGATTGTTGGGTGTTCAAAGATGAATGCCCAGCAATCAATTTTTATAAAGGAGGAGCAGACTATATGACAAAAAATGATTTTTCTTATGTAACACGCATAGGTATCCGTCATTAAGGAGCCAAAAGAAAAAGGAAAGCATTATGCAGAATGGGCCAATGAAAAGCGTGGCTCAAGCTGGAAAGCGAAGCTGCGCCGGACGATTGACCGGGTGCTGCCTACGGTGTCCAGCTATGAGGAATTTTTGGCGGCCATGCGGCGGGAGGGCTATGAGATTCAGATCACCCGGAACATTCTTAGTTTCCGCCTATCCGGTGAGGGTCAGGAGCGTTTTACCCGAACCAGAACGCTGGGAACCGATTATACGGAGGAAGCCTTAAAAGGCCGCATTGGACTACCGCAAAAACGTCCGCGTCGGCGTACTGCACAGCTTCAAAATAATGGCCGTATCAATCTGCTGCTCGATATTCAAAGCCACTTGCAGGGGCGCGGGCCGGGCTATGAACGCTGGCTGAAAATTCATAACCTGAAAGAAGCGGCACGGACGCTCAATTACCTGACGGAGCATGACATTACAGAGTACGATGTGTTGACGGCCCAGACCGCTTTCACCGCTTCGGAGTTTGAAAAGGTGTCTGCTTCCATCAAGCAATATGAACACCGTATTGAACAGGTGGCGGCTCTGAAAACTCATATCATCAATTATGCGAAAACCCATGATACCTATATGGCCTACCGTAAGGCCAGCCCCAGGGAAAAAGCGGCGTTTCGTTCTGCCCATGAAGCGGATCTGCTGTTGCATGAAGCAGCCAAACGGGCCTTTAACGATTTGGGCACAAAGAAACTTCCCACGGTTAAAATTTTGCAGGCGGAATATGCTGATTTGCTTATAAAGAAGAAAACGGCTTATGAGGATTTCAAACGCTTGCGGAAAGAAAGCCAGGAATTGCAGACAGTCAAGGCGAATGTAGACGCGCTTCTGCGTATTGAGCAGGTACAGGACTACGAACAGGAAAAAGAGAAAAATCAGGAACAGGGCCGGTAAAGCCGCACTGTGGTTTTACCGCCTTGTCTACCCAAAAGTAAAAGCCGAGAACGGTGTCAGGGGCGCGCCATGGCGCGTTCATTTTACCCTTGACACCGTTCCCGGCTTTTGCTACGTCCTTGTTCTTTAAGCGTCCGCCAGGGCGAGGCAGCCACCATGCTCCGCATGGTGTTCGGCCCACACATTCCTGTGTTGGGCCGGGGGCTTGGGGAACTCCCCAACAAGCGGAAAGGATATCCCTTTCCATTGCTTGCTAACTAATATTTTTCTGGAACTCGAATATTAGCTACATGATAAAATTTATGTTTTTCTACCATATGCTTCTTCATACGACTCAAATTGTAACGATAACAATCTGCTATGCCATCCGCAAAGGAATCTGCATTACCTTCCCTTAACTGTTGAAGCGCAAGAATAACTTGCTTGTTGAGATGTGAAAGTGTATGTTTCTTGGACGGATAATAAGCAAAATGGTGTCCCCATTCAAGAAGATGATTGGTTTCAGACAATATAACATATAAAGGTTCTAACGTGGTATTTCTCATTATGGCTTTCAAAATATCCGACAAATAAATAGAGTCAGAAGAAGTAAATCTATCTGCCAACTCGTCCAGTTCTTCTTTAGTAAACTGTGGAGCAGCAGCTAAAGCGGCAGGACGAATAATTAGTACCATTAACTGCAAAGCGTGAAGGTAACGTAGTGCTTTTTCTACATATCCGGAATTAAGAGCCAGCTGATGAAGTTTCGTATCATCCGGTTCTATCACTATAGTACCTTTACCATTTAATGTCTTTACGAAACCTCTTTGCTCGAGTTCTGATAATGCCTTTCTGACCGTCGATATAGAGACCTCATACTGGTTGGCCAGTTGTTTTTCATATGGAAGAAACATTCCAACAGAATACTCTCCAAGACCGATTTTTAGATTCAAGTCATCAACAATTTTTGAGTAACAATAATCCTGACCACGCATGGGATTCCATGAAAACCTCAAACCAGTTTGTGAATAACATTTTGGGGCGGCCTCTGACAGATAATTTAAGGTGTTTTCGATGAATTCCGTAAGTTTCTGATACATATTTGAGAGCAGGTTGTACTTTATGTGTGGATCATCGCCTTTTAAGACATCTGGAATGACATTGGCTACAGATACCGCTTCCTGTGAAAAATGCTTAGAGAAGTAAGTACACTCCTCTGTAAAGAATGTAAGTTTATTATAAAGGCCAAACGTAGAGTAGAGTTCGCTGAATAGGGAATTACCGCCTATTCTTAATATCTCATATCCTAATTTAGAGGGAGGACGCCATCCACCAGCAGTATATCCTAAACGTAATGCTTTCATAGCCTGCTTATAGTGGGGCATTATCTCCACATCACATCCCTGTAAGGAAAAAACCAAAAGTGAAGGCAGTATTAGGGCAAAAGTTTGATATACCTGTAAAATACAATCCTTTTGTTTTAGAATCTCAAAAACAGTGCTTGATGAATTACAGGTATCTTTTGTTGAAATAACAATCGGCGCAAGGCGAGGCTGAATATCAACCAGTCCTTCCGCCCTCAATGCTTCGAAAACACGGTTAATCGTATATCTGCTAACATGGAATTGTTCGCAATACATCCTTGAAGATGGCAAGGCATTTCCATGAGGTATCTGTCCATCTAAAATACACTGCTTAATTTCATTATATACAAATTCAAATTTTGTCTCTTGTGGTTTCATAACTTGCCTCCTATCTGCTTGATTATATCATGGTGAACCTATTTTGTCAGTATAAAAAAACGCTTACCTATTTGCACGCCTTACCAATATGGATATTGCCAGTATGTTAGGATAACATTTATAATAAAAATGCAAAATTATTAGGAAAGAGTTTAAGTATCATGGATAAACAAAAAATTTTAATTGTGGACGATTCAGAGATGAATCGAGCTCTTTTGGTGGATATTTTGGAAGAGCACTATGATGTGGTAGAGGCTGAGAATGGTGTGGAAGCAATTTCTCTCCTTTCAAAGCAAAGAGCAGATTTCTCCCTTTTGCTTCTGGACATTATGATGCCTGAAATGGACGGATTTGAAGTATTAGCTTACATAAACAAATACCATTGGAATGACACCTTCGCTGTTATTATGATTTCTGCTGATGACACTCCTGCTAATATAAAGAGGGCCTATGATTTAGGGGCTTTTGACTATATCAGCCGACCTTTTGATTCAACCATTGTCCAGCGTCGAATTTCTAATACGATGTTTTTATACGCAAGGCAGCAGCGCCTTGAAAAAATTATTGCAGAACAATTTCACGAGCAGGAAAAGAATAGTAAGCTGATGATCTCAATTCTGTCTCATATTGTGGAATTCCGTAATGGAGAGAGCGGCCTACATATCCTGCATGTAAATACAATTACAAAATATTTGCTGAAGCAGTTGGTTCAGCTGACAGATCAATATCCTTTGTCTAAAGCAGATATTTCTTTGATCAGCACTGCTTCTGCGCTGCACGATATTGGGAAAATCTCAATTTCAGATGCAATATTAAATAAACCCAGCCGACTTACGGCAGAGGAATTTGAAGTGATAAAAACGCACTCAGTGATCGGTGCTAACATGCTATTAGACCTGTCCATAGAGCAGCGCGAAAATCCGCTTATTAAAGTGGCTTCTGAGATCTGCCGATGGCACCACGAAAGGTATGATGGCAATGGTTATCCGGACGGATTAAAGGGAGAAGAAATTCCCATTGCCGCTCAGGTAGTTGCGCTGGCCGATGTATATGATGCCTTGACCAGTGAGCGCTGCTATAAGAAAGCTTATTCACATGAAGAAGCTTTAAAAATGATTTTAGAAGGACAATGCGGTGCATTTAATCCTTCTCTTTTACTATGTCTGCAAGAAATTGCCGATACACTTGAAGACGAACTAATGGCTGCCTCTCAGGAACAAGAGGCTAAAAATATTCAGGATATAAGAAATAAAATAGACTACGATAGGCTGTTTTCCTGTAAAAAATACACCGCCTTGTCTCGCAAACAGCAGCAACTGCACTTATTATATATTGATTCCTTAACCAGTATTTACAATCGCCGCTATTATGACGAGCATTTTCAAGGCACAGATGATATTCAGGCAATGGCCGTAATAGATGTAGATGATTTTAAGTACATCAATGATAATTATGGCCACGATGTTGGCGATATCATATTGCAGAGCATCGCACAAACTGTTTTATCCTGTGTGCGAAAAACAGATGCAGTTATCCGTTATGGCGGCGATGAATTTGTAATCATCTTTTTTAGTATGCCCCAAGAGATATTTGAGAAAAAACTGGAGAGGATCAGACATTCTGTTGATAGTCTGATAATTGATGGACATCCCGAACTACATATGTCTGTAAGCATAGGTGGGGCATATGGAAGTGGAACCGCAGAAAAACTGTTCAAAGTTGCAGACACTATGATGTATCAATCAAAAAAAGCAAAAAATCAGGTGACCATTAGTTTTCTGGACGAGATGGTGGGCAGCGCAGACAGCATTTAAAAAGGAGGAATCGTGATTATGAATCTAAAAGATTGTTATATAAAATTTGGCGGCGATTTTGATGAAGTGCTGGGCAGATTGCGTCGTGAGCAAATCGTTCAGAAATTTATGTATAAATTCCTGGATGATAAAAGCTTTCATTTGTTTGAAGCGTCTGTGGAGAATAAGGACTATGAAGAGGCTCTAAGGGCCGTTCATACACTCAAAGGAATTTGTCAAAATCTTTCATTTACCAGATTGTTTGAAAGTAGTAGTTTGGTAACTAATGCATTAAAAGAAAACGATTGGGATAAGGCTATCGATATGATTCCGAAATTATCAAAGGATTACTATGAAACCATCAATGTTATTAAAGATTTTAAGAATTCCAGGGAGGAATAACATCAATGAGAAATAGTAAAACCAAGGATTCTACAACACGTTTTCTAATATACAGTTTCATTGGGCTTTTAATTTTTAGTATTATTGTGTTTAGTCTGCTCGGAATCTATATGAGTCGAAAGAGTGAAAAGGCCGTTTACGAAATTGGTCAAATTTATATGTCTGGAATGAATGAACAAATGTCCAGACACTTTGAAACTGTTATTAAGTTGCGTTTTGATCAGGTCAGCGGCATTGTTTCTGTTGTCTCAGCAGATAATAACAATAAAGAAAAGTTATATGAGGAACTTGTTTACAGGGCACAGGTCAGGAACTTTGACTATTTAGCACTTTGTTCTGCTGAGGGAAATTTTCAGACTCTTTATGGACAATCAGTACAGCCACTGAACCCAGAGCCCTTTGTAGAAGCATTAGTACGAGGAGAACAAAGAGTCGCTGTAGGCATTGATTCTGCCGGCAATGAAGTGGCATTGTTTGGCGCTGACGTTACGACTTACCCTATGCAGGATGGCAGTATGAGCACTGGACTGGTAGCAGCCGTCCCACTGGAGTACATCGGCGATTTCCTTTCTTTAGAGGATGAAGAGCAGCTGATGTATTACCATATTATCAGGCCGGACGGTAGTTTTGTAATACAGAACCCCAACACGGAGTTGGGGGATTTCTTTAAACAACTACAAAAGCAGCTTGATTCTACAGCAAATGAGTTATCTGAAGAAAGTTCAATTAAAGAATTTGGTGCTGCACTAAAAAAACATGAAGAATATGTTACAACGGTTGACGTAAATGGTGAAGAGCATCAGATATACGGTATACCATTACCTTATTCTGAGTGGTATTTGGTATCGGTAATGCCTTATAGTATATTGGACGATATCATAAATAATCTGAGCAACCAGCGTATATTTATGACATTGTTATCTTGTGCTTCTATTTTGATCATTCTTACATTAATTTTTCTTCGGTATTTCTCCATAACCCGTTCTCAGCTGCTTGAGTTAAAGGATGCCCGCCAAAAAGCGGTTGAAGCAAGTAAAGCAAAGAGCGAATTTTTAGCAAATATGAGCCATGATATTCGTACACCCATGAATGCAATTGTCGGCATGACCGCGATTGCCACAGCCCACATAGATGACCAGAAACAGGTACAGAATTGCCTTAGAAAAATTACATTATCAAGTAAACATCTATTAGGGCTAGTCAACGATGTTTTGGATATGTCTAAAATTGAAAGTGGGAAATTAACTTTAACAACAGAACAAATTTCATTAAAGGAAGTTGTTGAAGGAATTGTTAATATTATGCAGCCACAGGTTAAGGCAAAAAGGCAAACCTTTGACATACATGTGGAAAATATCTTAACAGAAAATGTGTGGTGCGATGGTGTACGCTTGAATCAGGTTTTGCTAAATCTTTTATCGAATTCAACGAAGTATACACCGGAGGGGGGGTCGATACAACTATCCCTCTCTGAAGAAAAATCTCCGAAAGGAGAAAACTATATCCGAATCCATATCAAGGTCAAGGATAATGGAATTGGTATGTCGTCAGATTTTCTGAAAAGAATATATGAACCCTATAGCCGTGCTGATGGAGTCAGGGTTAGTAAAACGCAAGGCACTGGTTTGGGAATGGCGATTACAAAGTACATTGTGGAGGCAATGGAAGGATCCCTTAATATAACAAGTGAACTTGATAAAGGTACCGAGGTTTCTCTTACATTTGATTTTGAAAAAGCGGTTGCACTGGAAATGGATATGGTTCTTCCTTCCTGGAATATGTTGGTAGTTGATGATGATGAATTATTCTGCAGGACAGCGATAGACACGCTGAAAACCATCGGCATCAATGCCGACTGGGTATTGAGTGGAGAAAAGGCGATAGAACTGGTTACCCAACACCACCAAAAGAGAGATGATTATCAAATCATTCTATTGGATTGGAAACTACCTGGTATGAATGGGATTCAAGTTGCAAAAGAAATCCGGCGTAATTTGGGAGATGAAGTGCCGATTTTGCTGATTTCTGCATATGACTGGAGTGAATTTGAAGCGGAAGCTCGTGAAGCAGGTATTAGTGGTTTTATTCCCAAACCCCTTTTTAAATCCACTCTGTATCATGCTTTGCGTCAGTATATGGGCGCTGAAACAGAAAATGATCAGACATTGAACCACAATATCGATCTATCCGGACGTCGTATTCTGCTTGCTGAGGATAATGAACTAAACTGGGAAGTCGCTAAAGAATTACTTTCCGATTTAGGCGTGGAACTGGATTGGGCAGAAGATGGCCAGATCTGTCTGGACAAGTTCCAAAGATCACCAGAGGGATATTACGATGCCATTCTTATGGATATACGGATGCCGCATATGACAGGGTATGAGGCCACAAAAGCTATCCGTGGACTGAATCATCCTAATGCCCTATCTGTTCCAATTATAGCTATGAGTGCAGATGCTTTTTCTGATGACATACAGCATTGTCTGGAGTGCGGTATGAATGCCCATATAGCAAAGCCAATCGATGATATAGAATTGACTCGCATATTAAAAAGATTTTTAATTTAAATCTATCCATAAAAGCGCGTGTCCGAAGGCACGCGCTTTTATATTTATCTCCAATTCCCACCTTTTCGTTTTTAGGTGTAGATCGCCTCCATTCCAATTATTTCAAAAAATGATTGGAATGGAGGCGTAAATGGATTACGAATATTGGACTAAGACCATAAATGAAGAAGATCGTAAAATCAACAATGCAAACCGTAGATTTCGTTATCATTGTAACTCACTGGAAAGTATGAGTGAAGAACTCATTTACCAAGAACGTTCTTTATTTCCCCACAACGACTTTACCACAGAATTATTTAACGAGGACTTTATTGATACTGTCCAAAATGAAAAATTAGCCAAAGCCCTGCGTCGTTTGACCGACCGGCAAAAGCAGGCTATTAAACTTGCTTTTTGGGAGGGATATCAGTACAAGGAAATTGTGGCAGTATTCCAGTGTAGTCCAGCGGCGGTTACGCTACTGCTTCAAAGAGCGTTCCACCGACTCAGGGAATATCTAAACGAATAGTTGAAAGCAAGGGCAGTATCCAAGCGATACTGCCCTTGTCTTTGTCTATTTATTTTTTGAAAATTGTATCGTTACCCTTTAATTTACAGGTTCTCTAATCTCCGATAGATAAGAGGGATAAGCCCTCTAATACAAAAATCGGAGGTGTTCTATTATGGTAAAAACCATCAAAGTAATTCATCTGGCTCCTGGGGAATCCGTTTTAATCACAGCGGCCCCTGCCCCTACGCCACCTTGTCAGGCTGCCGCAAGCTGCCCTTATGCCTGCGGCGAACCAAAACAGTTCTGTGATACTCATGCAGAACATACGCCGAAAGAGATCGTCGCTTTTTTCCGCGTTGCATGATGGAGGGCTGGCCTATGCATGTCATTACAATTACTAATATCGATCATAATCTGCTGGAGGTCGAAGTGTCGGTGGACGTTTACAAGGTTTATGAGGATAGCCGCCGCCAGGAAGAACGCCAGAGATATGAGCACCGGAAACATATTGACGGGAGGTCCTTTGACAACTGCCTGCTTTTTGAACTGGCGACGGAGCCTTTGACGTATAGAACGGCTGCGGGAAATACAGGCCGTTCTGCAAGATATTCCACCGCAGCAACGTGAGCGATTTATTCTGCATTTTGCCTACGGTTACTCTTACTCGGAAATTGCCAAAATGCAGGGGTGTCATAAGGCGGCTGTCATGCGTTCCGCTAAATCTGCACTGAAAAAAATTCGTGAAAATCTTGCCGCCTGACTATCAACTTTTGCCCGCTTTCCCTCCTATATAGTGAAAGGGATTGGAGGACCTTTTCTATATCAGGACCTTGACAAACAGCGGGCAATCCGTTCATATCAGCATTCAGATTTTGAATGTGACAGCGAGCAACGCATAGCGCAAACGCCACGACCCCCTGCGGACTGGTCAGAGCAGTCCGTCAATACGATAACATCAAAGGGGCTGAGCGGTCATTTGGCGGATGATACCCGGCCTGTGGTGGGCTGGAAATTGCCGTGACCTGTCACAGTAGAAAACGCATTACTTCACCGAACGCGGAGGGCCGCCAGCTACCGGCTGGATAACCACGGCACGATCTGAATGTTCCCACTGTACCGGGGGTGAGCCGATGGACGATGACAAGTCCAGATAATACGGTACTAAATAAAACGATAACCGAGGCCCGCGCTGGAGCAACCCGGCGCGGTGCCCTCTTTTTATAGAAAGCAGGTGAAAAATGGACAAAGATAGGAAACCGGACGCTGTGATGATGCGCCGGGTAAAGGGCACGACCTATGTTGTGTCCTCTTTCTTCAATCAGGACAGCAAAGAAACTGCTGCCGACAAAATGGCACGATTGATTGAACGTGAAGCTGGCCTGGGGACATCAGTTAATAAAAATTTAACGCTTTAATGTGCGAAAATGCTTCCTAAGACGGCAAAGATGCGGTATAATAAAGGCATAAACCCAAGCCCTTTAGTTCGTCGGATTGGAGGATATGATGTTACAGACGAACGAAAAGGACAATAAAAAAATTGAATATATCGCGCTTTATTGCCGTGTAGATTCGGCAAACAGTCAAGTCAATACTTTGGGGATTCTAACACAGAAAAAACGACTGGCCCTTTGGGCGGAGCAACAGGGCTTTACCCCTGAGCAGATCATCTATTTGGTGGACAGCGGCTTTTCTGGCCGTACTCTTGACCGCCCTGGTATTCAGAAATTCCTTTCTGGTGACCGGAAATATGCTATTATGGCTGCTATGGATTTTTCCCGGTTCAGCCGTGATTTGTTCCTTGCTGACGAACTTATTGACTATGCCGACACCCAGGGAACGACGCTCTATGTGTTAAACCAGGATATTTCACTTAACCAGTGGAAGCGTGAACGGGATCAACGCCTGTATGCACTCCTGAAAGGGGGTGCGGCACAATGATGGCAAATATGACTGAAATGCTTTCATACCATAACGTGTTGAGCCTGGACGCTTTGACTGCCCTGTACTGCCGGTTATCGGTGGACGACGCAAATGACGGTGACAGCAACAGTATCCAAAACCAGAAAGAAATGCTGGAAAGGTATTGCAAAGAAAACGGCTTCACCAATTACCGATTTTATGTTGATGATGGCTATTCCGGCACAACCTTTGACCGCCCTGATTTTCAAAGAATGGTAGCTGACGTGCGGGCCGGTTTAGTAAAAAGGGTCATTATCAAGGATATGTCGCGATTTGGCCGTGACTATTTGCAGGTGGGCATGTATACGGAAATGATCTTCCCGGAATATGAAGTTCACTTTGTTGCTGTCAATGACGGTGTAGATTCTCAAAAGGGCGAAAATGACCTGACCCCGTTCCGCAATCTGTTCAATGAATGGTATGCCCGTGACTGCTCAAAGAAGCAAAGGGCGGTCAAGCGAATGAAAGGTATGTCCGGGCAACGGATAAGCAGCAACCCTCCCTATGGCTATATTAAGGGCGAAGGTGGCCAGCTTGTTCCCGATCCGGAAGCAGCCTGGGTAGTCAAGCTGATGTTTGATCTGGCCGCACAGGGGCTGGGGCCGGTTCGGATAGCAAATATCCTGACCAAGAAAAAAATCCCCACACCTGGTACGCTGGCATTCCGCCGGACAGGGAAAAAGCGGAACTACCACCCGGAAGCACCTTATAACTGGTCTGACAGCACGATTGCCAACATTCTGGAATATAAGGAATATTTGGGCCACACGGTCAACTTCAAAACCTACTCCAAGTCTTATAAGTTCAAGAAGCGGCTGCCTACCCCGGAGGATCAGCAAATGATTTTTGAGAATACTCACCCGGCGCTGGTAGAGCAAGAAGTTTGGGAGCAGGTTCAGCGACTGCGGGAGGGGCGGCCCCGTCCTACCAAGCAGGGCGAAATGGCATTGTTCTCTGGTTTGCTGTTCTGCGCAGATTGTGGTTCCCCACTCCGCGCTCACCGTGGACAGAATATCAGTAAAAATCAGGAGTGCTATTGCTGTGGGAAATACCGTGACCGGACAAATAGCTGTACCATGCACTACATCAGAGCAGTGGTTCTGGAAAATCTGGTATTGGAAAACCTAAAGCAGACAGTTACTTTTGCACTTGAAAACGAACAGGAATTTGTCCGGCGTTTAATGAATCGCTCCGCAAAGGAACAGCAGAAGCAGATACAGTCCATGAAAAAGGAACTGGCTGCAAAGGAGCGCCGGATTGGTGAGTTGGATAACATCATCAAACGGCTTTATGAGGACAATATAAGTGGAAAGCTGTCTGACGAACGGTTCAAAAAACTGTTCAGCAGACTATGAGAAAGAACAGCGCGATACATGTTCTGAAATCGCAGATATTCAGAAACTGGTCAATGAAGCTGAAAGCAAGGTCATTAAAATAGACAGCTTCTTGAAGATGGCCAGGAAGTACACTTCTTTTGAAGAACTCTCCCGTGGTATGCTTCACGATCTGATGGAGAAAATTGTTATCCATGAGGGTGACAAGAGCAGCGGCCACCGCCAGCAAAAAATTGACATCTACTATACCTTTATCGGGGAAGTTGGTGCAACGCAGCTTGTGGCGCAACTCGAACTGAAAGGAAAAGCAGCGTAACATACTCTCGTACATTACGCTGCTTATCACAAAACTAAAAAAGTTTCCTTAACCGGCTCCCGCTTTTGAGAAGAGGGGATTTTTTTATTTCGTGTAATTATCAAAATATCCTTGAACCAATACAATAGGCGTTCCTTTGTCACCGCTTCCAGATGTTAAATCGCACAAGGAACCAATCAAATCGGTCAGGCGGCGGGGGGTCGTCCCCTGGGAAACCATCTGTCCAGTCAAATCTTGATCTTTATTGCGGATATAATCAGAAATCGCATCTTTCAGCGCCTGACCGTTCAAATGCGCAAAGTCATTGTCCGCCAGATATTTCAGCTTTACTTCGTTGGGTTGCCCTTCCAAGCCTTTGGTATATGCGGGGGAAACCACCGGATCAGCAAGCTCCCAAATCTTTCCTACCGGATCCTTAAAAGCGCCATCGCCGTAAACCATAACCTCTACCTGTTTTCCACAGGCATCAAAAATCAACTTTTGGATCCGTTCTACGACTGGATCACAATTACGCGGGAACAATTTTACTTTATCTTCGGTAGCCTTGTTGCTGCCTAATAGGCCATACTGTTCGTTGCAGCCGCTGCCGTCCACTGGATGATTTAAAATTTCGTCCAAACACAAAACTTTCTCCGCCCCAGCAGCCTGAAGCAACCGCTTGCTACGGGCCCGGGTATGAATATCACAGCAAAGGACGTTTTTGGTGTAACGCAGGATTGTACGACAGTCATTAGCCAGTACAATCTGCACCTCACAACCGCAGGAGGTAATCAAGTCTTTGTAATATTCGATATAATCCACACCGGTGAATACATGTTTTTGATACCCAAATAACTTTCGATATTCTGCCTCCGTAAGTACATCGCTCCAGGGATTGATTCCCTTTTCATCTAAACGATCCAAATCGATCAGATGATTTCCCACTTCATCTGACGGATAGCTTAACATCAGCACCATCTTTTTTACACCCATTGCAATGCCTTTTAAGCAAATGGCAAAGCGATTTCGGCTGAGAATAGGAAAGATCACACCGAGAACACCATCCGGGAATTTGGCCTTTACATCTGTCGCAATCTGTTTTGTAGTAGCATAATTTCCCTGGGCACGGGCTACTACCGCTTCTGTTACAGCAATCACATCCCGGTCACCAATCGAAAACGAATCACTTTCAGCGGCGTTGAGCACGCTGTCGGCTACAATTTTTGCAATATCGTCCCCTTCGCGAATAATAGGGGCGCGGATGCCGCGAGATACGGTTCCAACGAGTCTTTCCACAATAGTTGACCTCCGTTCCTGTTTGAATCAGGAGAAAATAGAATTGATAAACAAATTGATTATACATGATTTCGACAAATTCGTAAAGTTTTTCTTTTGAATCATTCCTGTTTACCAAAAACCTGTTCCTGCAATTTTCTGGCAGTGGGCGTATCAGCCAGACCACCATCCGCCGTCTCTTTTAAAGAAACGGGAAGTGAATCTCCAATTCGTTTCATAGCGATAATCACCTCATCTGCCGGAATCGCGCTTTCAATTCCGGCAAGGGCCAGTTCCGCCGCCACAAATGCATTTGCTGTACCCATTGCATTACGCTTGATACAGGGAATTTCCACCAGTCCCGCTACCGGATCGCAAACCAATCCCAGTATATTTTTCAGCGCAATCGCACAAGCATGCGATACCTGCTGCGGTGTGCCTCCCGCCATCTCCACCAAAGCAGCAGCAGCCATTGCCGACGCGCTGCCGCATTCTGCCTGACAACCACCTTCCGCACCAGAAATACTGGCGTTTTGGGCAATCACCATGCCGATTGCCGATGCGGTAAACAAAGCCCGAACAGCCGTATCGTCGCTGATACGATGTTCCTCCTGCATCGTCAGCACGGCAGCAGGTATGATTCCGCAGGAGCCAGCGGTAGGGGCAGCGACAATTTTACCCATTGCAGCATTCAGCTCGGAAACCGCCAATGCTTTCACCATTGCGGATCCGAACATTTTTCCACAGATATTTTTCCCATCATCCACCGAACATTTCATTTTGAACGCTGCCCCACCGGTCAATCCACTGGTTGACCGCAGATCCGGATAAGTGCCGTCGATTACCGCCTGGCGCATCACCGAAAGACTTTGAGCCATCGTCTCATATACCTTTTCCGGCGTCTGCTCCAGCTGCTCTGCCTGTTGAGCCAATACCAGATCCGAAATGCGGCAACTCTGCAAAACAGCAGCTTGCACAAGACCATTGACCGAAAGATAATGAATCATCGCAAATCCTCCTTTTTATTGGGGTGCCAGCACGGTGGAGCTAATAATATTAGGCAACCGCTCCAAATCTTGGTTTAACTGCGTCGACACCGGAGAATCCACCTCCAGCGTCATAACGGCCAAGCCGCCTTTTTGCCGGCGGCTAAGTCGAAAACTGCCGATATTAATATTTTGTCCCGCTAAAAACTGTGTTACTGCCGCTATTGCGCCTGGCGTGTCGTTATGCAGGATAATAAACGTCGTAGCGGCGCCGGAAATATCCACTTCCATGCCGTTAACCTTATGAATCCGGATATTTCCTCCCCCAATCGAAGCTCCCTCCAATGAAATGTTTTTTCCACTTCGTCCAGTGAGCGCAATCAACGCCGTATTGGGATGAGCACCGTCAATATGCATCTCATAAAAAGAAATCTCCATTCCTTGTCGATTGGCCAAAACCAAACTCTGCCGGATTCGCCCGTCGCTGGGTTCCATTCCCATGATACCAGCGACCAAAGCCTTATCGGTACCATGCCCTTTATAGGTTTTGGCAAAGGATCCATGCAGCCCAATTTCCGCTTTTACCGCAGTTTCTCCCAGCAACGCACCAGCAATCCGGCCGATGCGCACTGCGCCGGCAGTATGAGAACTGGAAGGTCCGATCATGACCGGGCCAATGATATCAAAAACGTTCATAGTAAGGCTCCTTGCTTGTCTGGAATTTGTTTTCAGTATACCGCATCATCGGACAAAAATCCATAAAAAAATCCTTCTACCAAAAATCTATTTCGGATAAAAAAACAGTTGACAATTTAGTTTAACAGTATTAAACTAAATATATGCCAGTTTAATACTGTTAAACCAAGGAGGGGAAATCAAATGGAGGATTATAAATTAGGCCCAATGGAGACCCGTTTTGCGGAATTAATTTGGTGCCACGCACCTGTTTCTTCCGGTGAACTGGTCAAAATCTGCCAGAAGGAGCTGGAATGGAAAAAGTCCACAACTTATACCATGCTGCGCCGTTTATGCCAGCGGGGCATCTTTCAAAATCAGGATGGGATGGTATCTGCGCTGTTATCCAGAGAGGAATTTCACGCACTGCAAAGTGAAAAATTTATTGCAGACACTTTTCAAGGTTCTCTGCCTGCTTTTCTCGCCGCGTTTACCAGGCGAAAAAAATTAACCGATCAGGAGATTCGGGAATTGGAAGAACTGATTCATCAGAAACGGGAGGAATGACTTATGTTGCAGATATTATTTTTAAAGATTTTAAACATGAGTCTAACTTCGGCCTTGATTATTCTTTTGATCCTGATTGTAAGGATTCTTTTTCAAAAAGTGCCGAAAAAGTATATTTATTTGTTCTGGAGCGTTGCCTTATTCCGCCTTTTATGCCCTTTTTCTTTGGAAAGTATCTGGAGTATGATTCCCAGTGCTGAAATTCTTCCCACTGAACTTCTCACATCTACCAATCGCTATGATTGGAGCATCCATACCGGTATTATGGCAATAGACCAAACTGTGAATCCTGTTTTGCATGATACTTCGCCGTCCGCTCTCGTTTCCAACTTCACAATATTGTCTTGGATTTGGCTGGCCGGCATGGTTGGAATGCTTTGTTACAGTCTGATTGCTCTGATCCGCCTGCGGCGCACCCTGATTGGCGCCATCCGGCTCCGTGATCAGATTTATTTGTCGGATTACGTCGGTTCTCCATTTGTTGTTGGTGTTTTCCGCCCCAAAATTTATTTGCTTTCCAACCTTTCCACACGGGAGCAACAATACATTCTGCTTCATGAACAGACTCATATCCGCCGGTTTGATCCATTTTTTCGTGTAATTGCTTTTGCGGCACTTTCTATCCACTGGTTCAACCCTCTGGTATGGGCAGCCTTTTTATTAAGCGGCCGAGACATGGAAATGGCCTGTGATGAAATGGTTATGCAAAAACTGGGAGAAAATATCCGCAGCGAATATGCCCAGTCCCTACTGGATCTGACCACCGGCAAACGACTTCCCTTTGGGGTGCCACTGGCCTTTTGTAAAAAAGATGCCAAGCTGCGAATCCGGAACATCATGGCTTATAAGAAACCTCGCCGATGGGTAATTTTGTCGGCAATCTTGGTATTGGTGTTTTTTTGCACCGGGCTGGCTTTCAATCCGAAAAAAGCACAGGAGCATACGATTTCTTTTCCAGCTTATCAGGATGGAAAGACAGAATATAACGAACAAATCTATCATATCGATCCCTTTGCACTGCACATAAGCCTTCCCAAAGGATGGTCCGCTGCATTGCCTGTAAAGGAAGAACGAGACGCATCTCTCGTCGGTTTCACACCGGTGTATCTGATGGAAAACGGAGAAGTTCAGGCTATCGTCTGTTACAATACGTTTGAGCTGTATGACGAAGAAATCCCGCCGGAGGAATTTTATAAAACGGTATATGCTCCGCTGCGCCTAGGAAGTTTGTACCGCTGGGACGATTATACTCCCATAAATTCCTCCCAAAACACCGAAACCGCTCTGGCCACCGTTTATTATAAAGAAGAAGTGCAAGGGCAGTCTGCGGCACAATGGCCGGATCGTACCGTTCCGGGAATCCTCTTTTATGACAAGGAACGCCTTGTTTATCTTGCGCTTCAGTTTACCGATGTATCCCTGTCAACGCAGCAGATTCGCACCATAGCGCAAAGCATTCGGATTTCTGATACAAAATAAAGAAAGAGCGGAGAATCACAAATTTGATTCTCCGCTCTTTTCCTCTGAAATTCACTTTGTTTGCGGTGCTGAAAGTCCGTCTAAAATCCGGAGCATTTCTTCTACGGTGGGCATATCAATGCTATTTTTCGCATAATGCGCATAGACAACGCTGCCGTCCGGATCCACAACAAACATAGCGGGAAGCTGCTGCTCATTGCCCTCATACTTTCCGTGAACAAATCCCGCTTCTTTTATCTTTTGTTTTTTTGCCTCCAGTTTAGCAATATCCTCTGGCAAAGTCGGCATTCTCTCTTCTTTTGTCGCAGTGGCAGGGATTTCTAATGTCTGATAAATCATCTGACTCTGGTCGCAAATGATGTGATATGGAAGAGGACTGTCCTTTAAATCTTCCCGCACCACAGCCGGATCACTCTGCATCACGACATAAACCTGCACGCCTCTTTTTTGAAACTCCTCATAATAAGTAGCAATTTGGTGGATATCATAGCGGCAAGTGGTGCAACCAATGTAGCGCAATACCCAAAAAACCGTGCGCCCATTGCGCAAAACAGATTCGGTGGTCAATCCGCTTTGGGACTCCGTTTGAAATGTAAAAAAAGGCATTTTGTCTCCTACATGCAGTTTTGCCATAATGATCTCTCCTGTTAATTAAACTTTTTTACAAAATAAGCGATTGAAAAACGATATCCTGCCGTTTTCCGATCCATTTCCATTTTTAGTATAGTAGAATAAAAAGAAAAAAACAATCCCAACTATGGTTTTGGGTTGAAAGCACCGACTTTTAGCAGGTATAATGAAAAAAAGAACGGAAGAAAGAAGGCAAAAAAGTTGAAAGGAACCATTTTTTCATTTTCTCCTTATAAAAGGTCCTGTTTCATCTATTGCCCACCCAATTACGAGCAGTCAAATCTGAGATATCCCGTGGTTTACGCATGCGGAGAGCGGCAGGATGAAGCAGCATCCATACTCGGCAAGCTGGAACCCCAATTCCGCAAGGGGCTTTCCCCCTTTCTATTCGTCGGAATCCATGCAGAATGGGAACGGGATTTAACGCCTTGGCCCGCACCGGCTGTTTTTCGGGAATCTCCTGATTTTACGGGAGATGCCAAAGCGTATTGGCAGGAGTTTACCGAGTATATAAAACCATTTGTAGATCAAGATTTTCGAACGCTTTCTGACCCGCCGCATACTGCCGTATGCGGCTACTCTCTGGGTGGGCTGGCAGCTTTGTATGCCCTTTATTTACATTCGGAAATTGGACTGGCCGCCAGCATATCCGGTTCTTTATGGTATGAAAACTGGATTTCTTTTATGGAAAAGAATCTGCCGACCTATCCCAATGCCCGAATCTACCTGTCCCTAGGGCGCAATGAGGAAAAATCCCGGCATCCGATGATGCGCAAAATTGGAGATTGTACCCGCACAGCACAAACTTTGTTATCCAGCCAGCTGAACCGGGATATTCCATTAATTTGGCACAACGGAGGACATTATACGCAAACTGCCCAACGAAAAGAACAAGCTTTTATCTGGTTAGCCGAACAAATGAACCATATCTACTAAATCCTTTTCTGTTGTTTGGGAAAACGATTTTTCTTCTCTACTTTATAGTCCGTCCTGATAGGATAAAAATCAAAACCCGGTGTGATTACCGGGTTTTGATTTTTCTTTTGCCTTCGTTTTTTTCTTTCAGATTCCCCAAAGAATCAAAATTTCGGCGCAAAGCCCTCTCTGTTGGCAAAATAACACCGACTAGCAAAATGAGCTGCGCAAACATCAAAATCGTCGATACAGTTTCAAAGCAAGAGGTGCGGCAAAATAAAAACAATACCACAAGCGAAAGAGAAAGGCTGGCAATCCCACTATAAAACCAAATTTTTCCCGCATAGTGATGCGCAAATGTCCATGTAGCCTGGTTTTTCATAGACATTGCAGTCCGGTAGCCATACAGGCCGTTGATATTTTTCGGAGGCCTTTTTTGAAATAGAAAGCCAAATCCGATCATGGTACCAGACAGCAAGAACGTATAGCACAGTGTTGACCAAAATAAAATCTTTTCTTCCACACGAAACTTCCTCTCTAAAACTTTCGACTGCCGCCTCCATGACTGCGCCCGCTTCTGGACATATGGGTAGAGGCCCCGCCAAAACTTTGGCTCCCTCCTCCATGTGTCTTACCACTTGTGGAAACATGGGTAGAGGAGCCGCCAAAACTGCTGTGAGAACCGTCTCCAGAAGGAGAACTAGTCCGTGGCAGGTGGCGCTTGGTCACATGTTTATCCACCAGTTTGTTTTCTTTTCGACACAACAACAAAGAACTGTAAGAGCGATAGGATTTTGGACGCTGCTTTGTTTCTCCTGATTTGCCTCGGGTAAAATAAAGCATTCCAACCGCCAAAAATCCGATAAGCAAGCTGATTGGCAACATTTGAGCCATGGTCTGCCCAATCGTTTTTTTCTTCTGGAGAGGTGCCGTTTTCTCCTGCTCATTCTCCGCATGAGACACCGTCTGGGATACATCCTGTGACGTATAATCTGCCACTCTTTCTACAAAGGCCTGTGCTGCCAACGCTGACTCTCCGTCGATCAAAAATTCCACTACTTCATCGAGAATTTTGTCAATTCGTGCGTCGGACAAGAGCCGGATTCCATATCCCGTAGTAGAAACCGCCACTTCAGAAGCACCCATATCAATCAAGAGCAGTACGCCGCTGTTATCATCTCCCATGCCAAATCCGCCGTCGTCAAAAAAATCATCTGCGTAAGCCTGCGCATCCTTATTTCCCGTGCTTAAAGCAGTCACGATTACCAAATCCAACGCAGCCTGTTCTTTCACCTGAGAAATTTTTTCTTCCAGAGCGGTTTCTTGCTGCACGGTAAAGAGGTCTGCATCATCGTATACCCGCTGCTGATTTGCTGCAACCGGAAAAATCATATTGATAAAAAGCAACAGGCAAATGAAAAAGCATAAAACTCTCTTTATCATAAGAAATATCCCCCTATTGTCAGCAAAATAAAAGAGATGCCGCTGACAAGGCCAAACAGTTTTGCCATCCGCCATATGCTGACCGGCAGTTTTCCATTCACCATACCATTTTGCCCATTCATTGCAAAAAAGTATTTTTTTCCGTGGTACTGATAAGTCAAAATCCACGCTGGAAGCAAAAGATATTTCCAATCAGTGCTTTTTTCTTCTATATCGCAGTTATGAAGTGAAATAGTTTTGAACCCGTCAAAACTTTCTTGCAACAGACGGGTTGCGTGTTCTCTCATTTTATTGCGCACCTGCTCCTCCAGGTCTGAGCGCTCCTGATCTCTGCGTTCCGCCTGAAATCCGGACAGGTAAGCTGCCGAAAAAGGTTTTATCTGACTATAATCATAGGTCAATATTCCTTCTAAAAGCGTTGTTTCCTCCCGGTTTAGTGCCACAATATCATAATCGCGCGTACTCATTTCACCCTCGCGGATCAGCGAATAAACGCTTGTCTCGGTGTATTCCGTTTCACCCGAAACCCAAATTCGGATATTTCTCGCCGTTGCCTCCGCAGCTACTTTGCTCTTTCCGCTGACCAGCCAAAACGGGAAATAAACCCCGCTGAGTTTTTCTATTTGAGACTCCGAAAAAAAGCGGCGATCTACAAAGGGATTTCTTTTACACCATTGCATAAATTTTTCCTTTGCCTGCTCCGCTGAAACAGAAAAAGGAATAATCGCATCTGGCTGCCACTGGCCGGAAAGGCGGCCGCTAACGGTCACCGGATTATGACAGTAGTAGCAATATGTAGCGGCGGTCGTACCTGTGGTCATCAGCTGTGCGCCGCAGGAAGGGCACTGGTACGACACAGTCTCCTCCATCTGTTCCCGCGACTTATTTTCCTCATGGTTGTCGGCAACCGGCGCCATCTTATCAAGTTCTAGCTGAGCAAAGTGACTGCCACAGTAATCGCAGACAAAATGCTGTGATTCGGGCCGAAAAATCAACTGTGCACCGCAATTGGGGCATTTATAGGTTAAAACCGCCATGACCGGTTTCCGCCTTTCTCAAAATTTTTGTTACAGCCTTTCTCCGCACTGAGGACAAAATTTAGGGATTTTGCCATTTGTCAGTGAAATCAGATTGCCGCATTTGGGACATTTCTTTTCTGCCGCAGGCTTGGGTTCTCCGCATTGGGCGCAGAAATTGCCCTGACATTGGGCATGGCATTGGGGACATTCCCAATTCTCCGGTTTTTTAGCGCCGCACTGTGAGCAGAAACGATCATTTTCTCCGTTCTGCGCACCACAGCTGCATTTCCAGCCATCAGACACTGCCGGCTGGCGGCTCATCTGCTGCTGATTACTCTGGGAAAAAGCCGACGCCATCCCAGAGCCAGACTGCATGCCCATTCCAATCCCTACAAATCCGGCGGCAGATCCATTGGCGTTGGAACCCGCCGTCTCAAAACCGCGGGCCATCGCTCCCTGCACATATCCTTCACGGATTGCCGCATCGCTTAACATTGCTCCTTGATTCCGCATTTGAATCAACTTTTGAGATTCTTCGTCATAAGAGATACTGGCGATTCCCACCGACTGTACTTCTATACCGCGCATCAGCTTCCAATCTTCATCCAGAATGCTGCTCATATACCGGCTTAGCTCCCGCCCTTTTGACGGTACATAAGAAATGCGAACCCCATCTGCCGACATCTGATTGATTGCAGCCTGCAAAGCCTCCATAAATTCGGAGAAGTATTGCTCGTTGATATCCTCAATCTCCACCCTCTCCTGATTTCGCGGCACCGCCTCTGCATAAAAACGCAGCGGATCCGTTATCTTGATGGAATAGGTGCCATGGGTACGCAAAAACAACTCCGCATTATATGCCTGGTCGAAATAGTTAATTGGTGTGCGGGTACCAAATCGAATCCCTTTGATCTCCTGCAGGTTGATAAAATATACCTTTTGTGTACCGGACGGCACGCCGCCGTATTGAATCCGACGAAAGGATTCTTCCAGTGCATCACCGAACTGTCCATTGAATAACGAAGGAGCACCTGTATTCTCCACCTGATAGTATCCTTCTTCTGCAGTATAGTCTACCACCTTCCCACCGTCTACCAGCATCATAAACTGGTTGGGATAGACATGAACCACTGACCCATTGGTAATCAAAGCCTGCGTTCCTTTGTTATTTTGCCCCCGCTTATCTCTGGGACGAACCATAATGCCGTGGGTAAAAACAGTATGTTCTCCCATGTCATTCGGTTCAATCACCTCCAGCCACTGATCTGCCAGTGCACCGCCTGCAGCACTCAGCACAGCTTTGATGATTCCCATACTTATTTCCTCCTTTTTGCGTTTTGCTCTTGTGGATCTAAAATCTCTTTTTTCTTTATTATAACGTGAATGCCACTTTCCCGCAATGAAAAAAAATGACGTTTTACCGGTCCTCTTTTTGCCGACTCGCTGCATTCTTCAAGGCTGTAAGTGTATTTTTTGTTTCTCCCATAATAACCTGATCCAGCAAAGTATATAGGCATGCTCCCAGCTGAGGCCCTGTGAAACCCAGACCCGCCAAATCCTGACCATTGATTGCCAACTGCTCAATAGAAAAGCACTCTTCATCGGTCAAAATCCGCTCCAGAAGTTCCATCCGTTTTTGGCGGCAATCTGCTTCCCCTTCTAAGGCAAATCGGTAATCAATCCAACGGCGTGCGTTTTGCTGCCCCAAATCCCGCAAAAGGTATTTCATTGATACCCGCAGCGGTAAAGATAAATTTTCTTTCCACTGCAGCAACATCTGCACCTCAGCCGAAAGTTTTTTACGCAACCGCAATCGGGAAAGCACAGCCGACACGTCGGTCGATTGAGAAAGCAAAACCGCTATCCGGATAACCAAATCGGCGCTTGCCCGTTCAAGACAACCGGACAGTTTTTTCCAATCCTCAGCCTCTTCTCCGCATTCCGGCAAAATAACAGCAAATACCGGCCAAAAAGCAAACAAAACTCTTCCTGTGCCGCTTTCTGTCAAAAAGCGGCACAATTCTGTTTGTATTCGTTCTTTGGAAATCTGTTTCAAACCATCCCGGCAGGAAATAGCTGCCCGCGCTGTCTCTTTTTCCACATGAAAGCCATATGCAGCGGCAAAACGCATCCCGCGCAGAATCCGGAGGGCATCCTCTTGAAATCTCAAATTGGGGTTTCCCACGCACCGCAGGACTCTTTGAAACAAATCTTTTCGCCCTTTCCATGGGTCGATCAACCCTTTTTCCGGATGATAAGCCATTGCATTTACCGTAAAATCTCTTCTGGCCAAATCTTCTTTTAAATCGCGCACAAAAGTCACCGAATCTGGATGGCGGCCATCCGTGTATCCGCTTTCGGTTCGATAGGAGGTAATCTCATATAGATGACCGTCCAGTACAACGCCCACTGTGCCATGGCGGGAACCGGACAATACCAATTTTTTATCATAAAAGCAGGCTTTCACTTCTTCCGGACGCGCGGAAGTGCATAAATCCCAATCTTTAGGAGTCAGACCCAACAGCGCATCTCTCACACAACCGCCTACCAAATAACCTTCATATCCTTTTTGCTCTAAACGGCTTAATAAATACCGTACTTCGCCGGGAATGACGAGCATCTTCTTTCCTCCTGCAAACAAAAGCTGCCATTAGAACGGCGTTTCGAATTCCTGCAAAGGTAGTTTTCTGGCACTCACAGGCATTTCTATCCTCACAAGTTTTCTGATTTTTCACCGTATCTTTCGGCAGCTTTTATATTCCTTTTTTGCCCGCCTATCGAAATAGGCAGACTATTCACCTGTTCTCTTGTATTCCAGAATATCGCCTGGCTGACAGTGCAGCTCTTGACAAATGGCATCCAAAGTGGAAAAACGGATCGCTTTTACCTTTCCGGTTTTAAGGTTGGATAAATTCACCGTAGAAATTCCCACGCGGCGAGCCAATTCGTTTAAAGAAATCTTTCGATCGGCCATGACACGGTCTAAGCGCAGAATGATTGCCATTTTATTGATACCTCACAGTGTTTCATCATGCTCTTTCTGCAGCACGCATCCATAATCAAAAATTTTTGACACCGCAAAAAGAACCAACCAGGCAAGTACAGAAAATACCGGTAAGCCTCCGGGGAAAAACGACCAGCATCCACCGGACAACGCGCTGAATAAGACGGTCTTCCCGATTTCAGGCAAAACAGCTCCCAAACACAGTAGGGCACCAATCCGGCGTAGATAACTTCCGTTGCGGATCGAAAAAGGATTTTCCTGTACGGTATCAAACAGAGAATGAGCTATAAAAAATACCGTCCATTGGAAAAGGCCCGCAAACAGATTCATGCCGCTTTCAATCAGATACGTTGTTTTTGCCATCGCTTCCATTGGCGTACTCGGCGCAAAATACCCTTGACGAATCAGTACCGTAAAAGATCCGGCAGAAAGACTCCACCCGCCGGAAGCAGTCTGAAAAACCTGCACTTTCTCCGCGGCACAGAACACCCCATAAAGCCAAGCAGATGCCGTCCACAGAAGAAACAGAGAAGAAATCACCAAAAGTCCCAAAAAAATCTTTCGAATCAATTCAGAACTTTTTTTCAGAGAATGTAAGCTTTTTTCCATTTGATTCAACCTCCTTCTATTTTCATTATAGAAAGAGTATTCTTTTTTGTCAATAATAATTTAATGAAAAACATTAAATTATTATTTTATATCATTATTTTCCAATTATAATTGTATAACAAAAATTCTCATAATGCAGTCGGCTGCCTTCTTCTGCTTCTGGCGGCAGCAGTGCCCGCGCAATCGGCAGAACATCTTTATCTTCTTGGTCGATCCTTTGCAGTAAAGCATAATCTCCGTCAATCCGGATCAATAAATATTCATATGGTCCCATTTTCTGTCCCTTCTCCCGTTTTGTTGTGCAAAACTAACGCCTTCATTATAAGAGAAGGAATCATTTTCTGCAACCGATTTCTTTTCTGTATCTCTATTCCCCCGCGAAAATACTCAGAATCTTGCTTGCCTTTTCCTATGAAAATGCTATAATCAATCTTACAAATATAAAGATAACATAAAGATTATAAGCTTTTGAGGAATTCAAAATGAAAATCATCGTAGTCGGAGACGGTAAAGTAGGACTAACCCTAACCGAGCAGCTCTCCAAAGAAGAACACGATATCGTCGTCATCGACAAAAACCCTACGGTATTGCAAAACTCACAGGAAACATTTGATGTAATGGTGGTTCCAGGAAACGGTGCCAGCCGTCAGGTCTTGCTCGAAGCTGGCGCGCAGGATGCAGATCTGGTTATCGCTGCTACTTCTGCCGATGAAATCAACCTGCTATGCTGTTTGACCGCAAAAAAACTCGGATGCACCCATACGATCGCGCGGGTGCGCAATCCAGAATATGCAGGGCAGCTGGTATTCTTGAAAGACGAACTGGGACTAAGCATGGTCATTAACCCGGAAGCGACTGCCGCGCGGGAAATGTTTCAGATTTTACAGTTTCCTTCTTTTTTAAACCGTGACCGTTTTGCCAAGGGCCGAGTAGAAATTGTAGAATTAAAGGTCGAAAAAGGCTGTACAATCATTGGAAAGTATTTGCACGAGCTGCATGAAAATGCAAAAGTCAAAGTCCTGGTCTGTGCTGTGGAACGGGGAGAACAGGTTTACATTCCTTCCGGTAACTTTAAAATCGAGGAAGGGGATAAGATTCATGTTACTGCTGAAACAAGGGACCTGACTAAGTTGATCCATTATTTGGGCATTCCTCTTCCTAAAATGCGGGATGTTGTCATTGTCGGAGGAAGCCGATTGGGCTATTATTTGGCGAATATGCTGATTCAATCAGGTGTCAAGGTTAAAATCATTGAAATTGATTATGAACGCTGCCTGCAACTTTCAGAATTGCTGCCCAGAGCACTGATTATCAACGGGGATGGTTGCCAGCAAAAATTGCTGAACGAGGAAGTATACGGTAAGGCCGACGCTGTGATTTCGCTTTTAAATATTGATGAAGTCAACTTGGTAATCTCGATGTATGCCAAAAAGCTTGGAGTTCCCAAAGTCATTGCTAAAATAGATCGCATTGAATATATGAACGTCTTCAAAAGCTTCACGGAAGAATCCTTTATCAGTCCCAAAAATCTGATCTGTAATGATGTGCTGCGTTATGTGCGGGCAGTCGGCAACAGCGGAGAAGGCTCCATGCTCACGCTGTATCGACTAATCGGCAATCAGGTTGAGGCCATTGAATTTCTGGCTGGAAAGGATACCCACTTTCTGGGCGTACCTTTTTCCAAAGTTCCCATGCGTCCGAATTTGCTGATCGCTTCCATCCGACGGGATGATCGGACAATCTTCCCCACCGGCAGTGACTGTATCCAGTTAGGGGATCGGGTGCTGATTGTAACAACAGAGAGCGGTCGCTTCTATGAATTAAATGATATTTTTCTTTGATCAATCGGATAAATTGGAAAAGGATTTTTGACCTATCATGAATTTACGTATGATTTCCACTCTGCTTGGAAAAATCTTGCTGATAGAATTGATTACGCTTGCCCCACCCACTGCCATTTCATTGTACCATCAGGAAACAGAAGCGGTAAAAGCTTTTGTCATGACCATGATCATTCTGGCAGTAGTCGGCTTTCTGCTGTGCAGCACCAAGCCAAAGGTAAGAGCTTTTTATGCTGCGGAAGGCTTTGTTATCACTGCATTGTCTTGGCTGGTTATTTCGCTGTTCGGAGCACTCCCTTTTTACCTCAGCGGCGCTATTACCAACCCTGTGGATGCTTTTTTTGAGGTCGTTTCCGGCTTTACCACAACAGGAGCCAGCATATTGTCCGATGTTGAAATACTCCCTATGGGGCTTTTGTATTGGCGTAGTTTTACCCACTGGCTGGGCGGCATGGGAGTGCTGGTATTTTTATTGGCCATTACTTCTTTTGGCGGAGGAGAGGGCCATTCTCTGCATCTGCTGCGGGCGGAAAGTCCGGGGCCGGATGTCGGTAAAATCACCCCGAAATTGCGCCAGGGCGCTTTGACTTTGTATGTCATCTATATCGCTTTGAGCATAATAGAAGTTATTCTGCTTTTATGCGGCGGCATGCCGCTGTTTGATAGCCTATGCACGATGTTCGGTACCGCCGGCACCGGAGGATTCTCAATCAAAAATGCCAGTATGGCTGCATATCCCAGCGCTTATCTGCAAAATGTTGTTACTATCTTTATGGCGCTGTTTGGCGTTAATTTTTCTATATTCTTTTTGCTTTTCATGCGCGATTTTTCCCAGGTTCTGCATGACGAAGAACTGCGCTGCTATCTGGGAATTATGGTCAGCTCTGTTGTACTGATTGCCTTCAACATTTATTCCCAGTATCAATCTTGGAGTCAGGCCTTTCATCACGCCGCTTTTCAGGTATCTTCCATCATGACTACTACCGGTTATGCCACTGCTGACTTTAATGCCTGGCCGGAATTCTCCCGAACAATCCTGATTATTTTAATGTTTATTGGCGCTTCGGCTGGTTCTACCGGTGGCGGTATGAAAGTTTCCCGACTGCTGATCTGCTTTAAATCGGCGGCGAAAGAAATCAGCCGTATGCTGCATCCTAAGGCGGTTCGGGTCATCCGCATGAGCCGAAAAACGCTGGATACTCGTGTGATTCGCGGCGTAAACGTCTTTATGACTGTCTACTTTTTTACTGCCGCAATTTCCTTTTTGGTGATTTCTCTTGATAATTTTGGCATGATTACTAATTTTACAGCGGTCGTTTCCTGTCTGAATAATATTGGCCCTGGTTTGGAACTGGTCGGCCCCACTGGGAATTTTGGTGGTTTCTCTAATCTAAGCAAATTGGTGCTTTCACTCGATATGCTTTTAGGAAGATTGGAATTTTTCCCTCTTTTGATTCTTTTCAGTCCCTCTACCTGGCGCAGAAAAAAGCAACCCACTATACAGTAAATAAAACACCCTTTCAAGGGTGTTTTATTTTTGGGGAAATTTGATCATGCGGCACAAATCACAAAATTTTTGGAAACACTGATTTGTCTATATCTCTATAAATCATCATTATAATGACGTTGAATTTGTATAGCAATCTCCCATACGCTAATGATGTCAAGGAGGTTACTATGCTAAATCAAAATCTTTCTGCAAAATTAAAAAATCACAGGAAAAGCGTCTGGATGACACAAAAACAATTATCCGACAAGTCAGGTGTCAGCCTGACAGAAATCAGAAATATCGAACGCCAAAGAACAAACGCAAGCCTTGATACTGTTGATTTACTCGCCGATGCTTTAGAAATTTCACCAATTGAACTTCTCAAATAATAAATTGTATTGATTCTCCGTACAGGGTACGGGGCTATTTACATTTTTCATGGAATGACAAAAGGGGCAGAAAAAATCTGCCCCTTTTTTGTGAAAACATCGGCCTCTTTTTTCGATCGATTCTGCAGGACAGATATATCGCGGCAAAAAATTCCCTTTCATTAAAATCTACTTTATTCGTAATTCAGTCAAAATGCCTTTTACCTGCTGATCCCTTAAGCAACAGTCCCTTTTAGCTCTCTTTGCGGCCACATGGAGAATGAATCTCCACTACAAAAAGGTCTCCCCAAAGTGTACAAGTCGGCATATAGGGTTTGACTTTCTCCCCCATCATAGTGAGGATCAATAAAACAAGTAAAGATTAAGGAAAAAAGGACAAACTGACTCTTTCCGATTCACCTGATTATGGAGGCTAAACTCCCGCTTTTGGCGTTCTCTCCGTTTAAAATCTGCTTGGTTTTTTACTACCGAATACCAATTCCAATATATTACTATTTTTCGTCACTATAATGATGTTGAAAAGATATGCTCTTCTCCCATACGCTAGGTATGAGGAGGACACTATGCTGAATGAGAGGCTTGGAATAAATGTGAAAAAATACAGAAAGGCAAAGTGGATGACGCAAGAGCAGCTGGCCAATTTATCCGGGATAAGCCTGACAGAAATCAGAGCGATTGAGCGTTTCAGAGCAAATCCCAGCTTGAACACCGTGGAGTTGGTTGCCAAAGCCTTGGGCGTTTCACCGTTAGACCTTCTGAAATAAAAAATCACTCTTTAAAAATTGTAATAGAATCCCCTCTTTTCAGTATGAGTATTGTGGTTTTGTTTATTTTTTGAGAAAATCATTTTATCTTGCTTTTTGTAAACCGCAAGCAGATTGGAATTTTCCCATCCTGGTTTTTAGAGTGATAAAACCAAAACATAACCTTATGATAAAGAAAACCAATGTTTCTATGAAAAACTACACGGCACTTGAAACTTTTCCATTCCTGGGCAATCGAATATATAACTAAAAAACATCGTCGACCGTAAAAAATATAGACAATCACAAAAATTGACATCCTCCTACGGCCGTACGCAAAGGATCTACTTTGGTACTCGATTTTTATTACCATACTACCGCTATAGCAAAGCTCATTTGGGATAAAGAAAACCGTCCCATATTTCTATCAGGACGGTTTTCTTAATGCTGTCTGTTCCATTTTAAAAAAGGCTATTCGCCCGCCTTTCTCCTGGAGAGAATCCGAACCAAGCGGTCAAAGAGAATAATGGCTTCTGTCTGATCTTCCATCGAAAGATTTCGGAAGGACTTGAGAAATTCCAAAAACAACTTTGCCGTGTATAACTGCCTGGCGTCATATTCATCCGAAATCAAAGCCATCGGAGAAATCCCCAAGCGATTTGCAATGGTTTCCACCATATTCAAAGTCAAATTCGCTTTCCCGGCTTCAATATTCTGCAGCGTGGTCTTACTGACATCAATCTCCTCGGCAAATTCCACCAAAGATTTTCCGTACAATTTTCTCATGATTGAGAGCTTGCATGCCAATGTTTCATTCATTTTCATATGTTTCTACCTCCACCATCCCATATCGTCACAGTGGGGTAATGCTAACATATCTAACGAAAACAATAAGGGGCCTTTTTTGGTGAAACCTCAGGAAATCCTAACAAAAAATGAACAGATCAGTAAAAGTTCCGAAACGCCCAAAGGCGCTTTCATTATTTATCCAGTTCCCTTACCTGCGCCGGCTTTGCAGCCTCTTCCATGAGGGCCGCATCCTCTGGCGACAAACAAACACGCAGGGATTCACAGGTGTTTATCATGGTTTCCGGGCGGGTAAAGCCTGTCAAAAGATTGATTCCGGGATTTTGCAGCAGCGTCCACGCCTGCACAAGATTCGAATAGGAACAATGATATTTTTCCGTAAGCGGTTTCATAACATCAAAAAGCTTATGAATAGAACCTTTGATTGGCTCATGAATCCAGGGGAGCTTTCCGCGGACATCCCCTTTGGGGAAAGTGCGGTCCACATAGCACGGGTCCGTCAAAAATCCTTCTTCCAGCGCGCCGTATACCTGAAAGGTTGTCTGGTGCTGGTTGGCCATCGGGAAATAATCCACGCCGTGATAAGGAGCCAGCAGGCTGAACTGCTCCTGCACCAGCGCCACTGTTCCGTATTTTTCATACTCCTCCAGATCCTGCGGCTTGGAGTTGGAAATGCCGACCGCACGGATTTTTCCTTCCCGGATCAGTTCCTGCAGGGCGCCCATGGTTTCCTCCACCGGCCAGCTTTTGCATACATAGTGAACCACCAGCACATCAATATAATCCGTCTGCATACGAATTAAAGAATCCTCCACATCCTTTCGGATGGCGCGGGCGCTGGTATCGTTATTGACCGTATAGCCGTCCCTTTCATAGTGGAAATTTCCGCCGTCGTTGCGCCAGTTAAGAGAACACTTTGTCTGCAAAAGGAATTTGGAGCGGCGCCCTTTTTTCAGCGCCTCCCCCAGCAGCTGCTCGCTGGCGCCTGTGCCGTATACCGGCGCTGTATCAATATAATTGATTCCAAGCTCAGCGGCCAGATCCAACAGCTTTTCAAGATCTGCCACGTTTACGGATTTGTCAGACCATACCGATCCCCCGCCAATGCCCCATCCGCCAAAAGATACTACGGAAGCCTCCAGGTCGGTTTTTCCCAGCTTTTGATATTTCATTTGCATATCCCCCAATTATCCTGAGTTGTTGAAATGATTATAGCATGATTGCGGTGTAAAACGCCAACCAAATTCAAAAAAAAATTACACAAATATATTGAACTTTCCTATTTTTCTATCATTTGGTATAATAGAACTATAAAAATCGACAGCGAAGGACGACATCATATGACAACGAATCACCTGGATAACCATGAGAAATTCATTAAGCTGTACGAGCTATATTATCAAGACTTGCTCCGCTATGCAATTTCCATCGTGAAATCCCACTCTGCAGCCGAGGAACTCGTCCACGACGCATACGTAAAAATTTTGAAACGGATCGAAGACATCGAAGAGCCCGCTTCGGCCCGTACCAAACGTTATCTGGTCATCACCGTTCGCAATGCCTGTTACGACTATCTGCTGAAATTTGTTCCCGCCGAGGACCTTGCAGAGTATGAAGCGATTCAAAGCGATCCGCTGGACATGGTCTGGGACAATTTCAGCGTGAACGAAATTAAGAAAAAATTAATGATCTTTTTAGAAGGATTATCCGAGAGAAATCGTAACCTGTTTATAGACGCCGTTATTTTGGGCTATCACTACAAGGAACTGTCAAAGAAATACGGCTTGACGGAAACCAACATTTCGGTTAAAATTTTCCGGTTTCGTGTAAGACTTCGCAAACTGCTGGAACAGGAGGACTAAGAGATGGATGAAAAAGAGCTTTTTGAACAATTCATGCATCATAACATGCCGCAAGAAGCGTTTGATCCGGACCAGGTATTAGCCGCCGCGCGCAAGGCTGTTCCGGACGATTATCAGCCGTCGGAACATTTCAAAAAAGACATGGATAAGCTGCTTCGTCAATCCCGGCGGCAGGCAAGAATCGGCAGTGCGAAAAGATTTTTTACCCGGAAAGGGATTCCGCAGGTTGCCGTTTCGTTATCGGTTATCATCTGCGCGTTATTTGTGGCACAGGCGAACAACGGTGAGATTTTTGATTTGTTGTTTCAGACCCATCAAACGCATACCGGCATTCAGTTAACCGAGCAGGTTCGGGAGGAACTGATAGAAGACAAGACGAGCAGCACGGATATGCAGGTGTATTTCCCGAAGTATGTACCGGAGGGGTACACAATTTCCAACGTAGAGACCGATATTCTAAAAGTCACTTTTAAATTGGTGAGTGGGAATAATTATATTTTGATTGTCCAAAGACCGCTAAACGGCTACAATGCTAAAATTGCGTTAGATTCTGAAGATACCCCATTAGAAGAAGTAACAGTGAATCAAGAAACAGCTTTTTATAATTTTAAAGATAATATTCATTCTCTATACTTTTTTGACAACAATAATTTTTACAAAATAAGAACAAATAATCTTCCCAAAAAAGAAATCATCCGGGTTGCCGAAAGTTTTGAGATGATTGTAGGGCTGTAAGTGTAATATTTTTTATCTTACCTCGTATGTCGTATGACGTCAAAATTTTATAAAGGGTGGTTAAAAAAATGAAAAAAATTGTCTCTGTCCTTCTCGCAGTATTGATGCTCTGCTCTTTGACCCTAGTCGCTTTCGCAGCAACCCAGCGGTTCTCTGTGATTGCTGACACCTATGCGGACGCGTCAACAACTCTTACTGAAGCTGATTTAGGGACGCGCTATGAAACCAGCTTAAAAATTACCGCACAGGTCTATAAATACAGCAGCGTAGCGGACGATTATATGAGATCCGTTAAGTTTGAAGAAAGTGCATCCAACTCAATGGAATTGGCATTGCGCGAATATTACAGCCTGAACATAAACGACAAGGTTGTATTCACCTTTACCGCCGGCGGCGAAACCTATACCGAAACCTGCTATGTGCATTCATGATCCCCTCTGTTCAACAGAAAAGCGCCCTGTCAATGCCGGCAGGGCGCTTTTCTGTTGTCGCTTTTGATAAGGGTATGTCATAATCCCCTCTGCTTCTCCGTAAACCGGTCAAGATCCCCGTTTTAAGCTCTGTATTGAGCAGTGCAGGGGAAAGTACCCCAAATAAGGGAAAAAGGCTTTCAGCGGCATTTTTGGCCGCTTTCCGTCGAAGGGGATCTTTGCCTGTAATCCCGGTGTCTGCATCCGGCCCTGTTTTGCCTTGCATCCGGCCCTGTTTTGCCTTGTACCTGGGTTCTGTTTCGCCTTGTACCCGGACCCTGTTTCGCCTTGTACCCGGGTTCTGTTTGCCTTACCAAAATTTTCTGATACCTTTTCATCGGTTGACCAACGGTAATTCTGTCATTTCCCAAAACAGCAGAAGAATTGACATTCTTTTTTCACTCTCTGCGTTTTCTTTTGGCCTCTTGTTCCGTTTTCCCATAGACGCTTTTTCTCTTCCCGCCATTAAAATCGTGTTTTAACAAGATAAAAATTCCTGTAATTTGACCACACTCTTGGCCGCACTTTGTAGGAAAAAGAGGATAAAAAAGCGCATCATTCGTAAATATCTGGTCTTGAAAAATCAGATTTCTGCAAAACAAAAAGCCCCGACAAACGGCTTAAACAAGCCATTTATCTGGACTTTTCTTTGGAGGCGCCAACCAGATTTGAACTGGTGAATAAAGGTTTTGCAGGTCCAGCTTCGGATGAGAAGTTTAACCCATAGTTATGGGGCAAAACGGCAATGCAAAATCGGCTTTGACCTCACTTTGACCTCACTTCTAAAACACTCACCGTAAGAGTTTTAAAAATTTCTCACAGAACTTTCTATCTTTTTCTTTTATATCATCCATATCAATTAAAAATTTATTCATATCTTTTTCGGGCCACACCTTTACATCTTTCATATTATTTTTTATTGTTTTATTGCGTAATAAAATCAACTTATTTTTCATTAATTCATTTTCTGTGTTTAACATTGCATAATTCTCTAAATCTAAAATGTTATTTCGGTAAAGATATTCAAGGCGATTAGACATCATTTCTTTTTGATCAACTAAATTATGTAAAAGCCGCATATCTTTGAAGGATGATACATATTGCTCTTTTACCTTGTCGTAATAATCTAACCCATACCAGTATTTTTTATCTATAATTAAAAAAAATCTTTTACTTCTATCTTGTGATAACAGATAGTCTTCTATCGACCATATTAAATCTTCACGACATAAAGCATAAGAAAAAGAGGAATCGAATTTTATTAGTGTTATGTTTTTAGAATATAAATTCTCTTCTGAATCATGTATTATAGATAGATTTATATCATTATAATTAAAGGTAAATAGCGTGTATTTTCCATCAATAAATCCAGCGCAATTAAAAACTTGCTCGTCATCATTATATCCATATATAATAATCCCATCCTCAAATTCCTCAGTATGATATTTTGAACTTAAAGGATTGTCAAAATGGTTTACCCATGTGATAAAATAATAATCTTTGTTTATAACCAATTTAATATAATCTAATATATTATCTTGAAGTAACAATAATTCTTTATTTATACTACGCACATAAAAAAAAGGACAATACATATATAGCGGGGCGTATTTTATACCTGTTTCCAATTCGTATAATGAACCTGTGATTTCATGCAAGATGTTTGATGGGTTGTTATTGTTATAATATATCATTTGAACAAATCTATCAGAATAAATTAGAGTTGATTGAGGCTGAGTACGAAGCTCGTCTTGAGTCTTTGCAAAATCAGTTAGATGCTGTTTCTGACTATACTGCATCTGAAGCAGAATTAAGAGCAGAAGCTATCGCATTAATTGAAGGTCGCAGCGAAGAGTTTTATCAGGCATTATTAGAGTGGAATAGAGAGTATGGTACTGGTATTGATGCAGATGTAACGGGAAAATGGAACACCGCATATAAAGCTTTAGAACAGTATAACTATCAACAACTTGGTGTTCAAGGGGTGTTGGAGTTACTTACAGAGCAAATGTATCAATTAAGTGATGCTGTAGGCGGTGTTGCAGGAGCATTTAATGGTGTCCTCGACAAAATGGATGCTGTACGTAATGGCTTTGCTCAAGTTCGTGTCGAGGGCTATGGAACGGTAACGCAGCTTTCTCAATGGATGGATCAGCTTAACGCCGGTATTAATGCGGATAGGGTTGACACTACTTATGAGCGAAACGCTTTGGCTTCGGCATGGGATGGTAAAAGTTATGGAAACGCAACCTATGGTGTAACCTCAGAAGGTGTTGGATCAGTAACTAAGGATCCAAGTAAATCAGCTGGACAATTAGCTTATGAAAGAAGCGGCAGTACAATGACCTATGAAGCATGGGTTCGTAGTCAGTATAATACTGCTAAAATAAAAGGTAATACCAGCGCATCATTTGAAGATTGGCGTAGACGAAAAGGATATGCTACCGGTGGTGTAGATACTTCTGGCGGTTTAGCTATGCTTCATGGATCTATTCGATCTCCTGAAGTGATCTTTAACGCTGAGGATGCGAAAAAGCTTTGGAATTTTGTTAATGAAAGTCCAAATTTATTGAATGACGTCTTCCGTGGTCTCACATTGAAAACACCCACATCATCCTCGTTTGAGAACAACGTGGGCGATATCAATGTCGAAATCAATATTGCGGGTAACGCAGACTCTGGAACTGTCGCTTCTCTGCGGCAAGAGGGAGAACGTATCGTTCAGCAGATTTATGATGGCGTCATCAAAAATATCAATAAAAACGCTAACAATCGTGGAGTTAGCAGAAACACAAAACATAGATTAGTTTAGACGTTTTAATTAATGTAAAAACACAAGCGCCCAATGGGCGCTTGTGTTTTTCACGTATAATTATTGTGAGTGCAGCATTAGATTGATTGTTTTATTATTACTGATTTTTTTGGGAATTAAAACTAGCATTTGATACGTTTGTATAGATTCTTGGGAGGAGAGAATTTCTAATGGTTTTGGCGGAACCGATATTTCCAAATTAATACGATGTGAATTAAAGGCTAAGCGTGGTACGCCAATTGCATTGGCGTATATTGTTCCAATAACAATATCATATTGTAAAAATGTTTTTTCGGATATTTTCTTCAAAAATTTATAATTTTCCACTTCTTCGAATTCTGATAGTTTTGAGATATAGTTTTCCCATGTATTGTAATTTTCAATTTCTGCATAATAAGCCATATTATTTCCGCTATAGGTCGATTTATACTTGTCATAATCATTATTTGTAAAAATCGGTGTATATTTAGGCTCATTGTCACAAAAAGTAAAATGTATGGCACTATTTCTATATACTACCATGTATTTTTTACAAGAAAGTGATGGTATTGGTACTGAAACAGGGTAAATAAATTGAAAAATGCATAAGGCAATTACAAGAAGAAGTAGAATTTTACCACCAGCTAACCGCCATCCATTCTGTGCCACTTCCACTATATCTTTTCACCTCGATTTTATATGTCCCATAGCCATGTTCTGCGGGGATAATTTCTATCAATTCCACATTATTATTTCCGCTCTCGCTCTTGAAAACTGTACCATCTGGTGCAGTTACTTTGAGGTCTAAATCTGATAACGTTGATGAGGTAACGCTTCCATTTGTGTGTGAATTCACTGTTACCGTTCTTTCCCACGTCAAAGACACTCTGAACAGTACATCCGCTGAAGTAACATTTACGTTTTGGACAATAGAGCCTCCACTGTTAAAGACCGTTGTTCCACCATAATAATACCTCATACTTCCCAAGACTGTCGAAGCATTTCTTGCATCAACTTTTCCGGCACCTTCTTTATCAGAAAATGTGTGGATACCACAAGCACTATACGAATCACTATCGATTTTATATCGTGCTCCAACAGTAATTAATGATTTGGCTAAAGACGGACGAGATCTTAGTGCTAATGATTGTTGCATTAATTGTGCTAATATGCCAGTAACATGAGGTGCGGCAAAGCTTGTACCAGATGCTTCATAATTATCGATTGTAATATTAGTTCCTGGAGCAAGGATATCGGGTTTCTCAGCTGCAGTATTATTTTTTTCTAGATAGCAACTAGTTTCATACAATGTATCATCGGCGATACTTATGGTATTATTATCATTAAAATTGCCAACAGCTATAACATTATATCCTTTCGCAGGGCTGGCCACAGCATAATCTCCCCCAAGATCATCGCTATTGCCAGATGCGGCAACAACTGTAACATTATCAGTTGATGTAATATGATCCGTCCATTGACTAATCATGTCATATGTTCCCGTTATATCATTGAACCCCATGCTTAAATTAACAACATGAACACCGGCATCCAAAAGCTCTTCCATCCCATAAAAGTATTGCGAAGATGATGTTGCTGCTGTACAGTATAAACTACTGCCAGGTGCTACGTTTTTGATTATACGACATACCATTGTCGCATGAGTATCGGCAATGGGTGTGGTATATTGTGGATTTACCACTAATGTGTAAGATTCAGATGATACCGGAATGGTTGGCTCAAGAATTCCAATTTTCACTCCGTTACCAGTGTATCCATTATTTATATTAATATCTGCCCTGGTAACAGTTTTGGAAATTGCCCCATATCGTATTGCCTCTTTATCCTCAAACAAATCCATGCAAACAACATCATTTTCTTCGGCCATTGCGGTTACATCATTAATCGGCATATTTACAATAACCATTGGTGCATATCGGCTTCTAAAAATGATATCTTCTTCGTTAATTTGATTATCTAAAATGTAGGTATCGATTCTATCTTCGTATTCTGCAACGCTAATTGCTCTTTTGGTAGCAATGAATTCATCTACTTGTTCGATTTGATCCTCAAGCAATAATTTCTTTGTTGCCAACTCTTTTAGTGTTCTTGAGTATTCAGTTGGATTGGCAATATTTCTGCCATCTGTAATCTTATTGAGCGTTGCGATTTCTTCGCTTGATAATTGGATTGCATTTGCCGACATTTGAGATTCGTACAACTGAATTTTAGCATCCATTTGCATAACCTCTGCCGAAAGTTCTGATGACTCTTCAAGGAACGCTTCGATATCGATAGATTCTGCTTCTTCTGCGGCAGTCAGTACAGCGCTTTGATCAATATCTGTAAGCCAAACATAGACCGGCACAGTTGTGTTTACATTACCAGTTACAGCCTGCGTTTCAGCAGACAAAGTGTCTAAATGTTCTTGCAAAGCATCAGATATAACTTGCCCTTCTTCAAACATAGGGCTTACCGGCTCTTTGGTATATGTATAATCGGAAGGTTCAGCACCAACACTGACAAATGAAGTCAAAATTAATACAACAATTAATGTTATTGATAAAATCTTTTTCATTATAATCCTCCTAGTTTAATAATATTGTTGTCAAAATTAACAATTCACTGGCATTATCTCATTTCTATTTTGATTATAATGCTATAATAACATTATTGGGAGAATTTGGCAATAGATCTTAATAAGCTTTTGAAGTCTAACAATTAAATTGTTGACACATATTTGTTTTATGAGTACAATAAAAATGAACGAGGTTCCTATAGACGGTTACCTCGGCACGTACATGTTTCTATGTAACCCGCCTACTGCAATTAGGCGGGTTACTTCTTTTAATCTCGGTAATAATTGCAAAAACAATTAGCAAGCTTAATAGCTCCATAATACCTTCCAAAAAGAACAGCTCCCTTCTATATTGGTTTATCCAACATAGGTGAGCTTTCAACCTCCTTTCCCTGTGTTGGAGCTAGGAGGAACCGCCTATAACGTCTATAAATAAACGTGAACCTCGTTCTGATTTATTTTATACTTTTTCAATATATGTAAAGTTTTGGAGCCACCTTAAAGGTGGCTCTTATTTTATTTTCGGAGGTGATTACTTGGCTTTTTATGGTCTACATTTTTTATTCGATGATCAATACTCAAAAAATTACGGATTGACTATCGCTGCTATTAATGGTAACTCTACAACTGAGGCTTCTGGCGGATCAAATACTGAAATCTTCTACGATTCCGTATATCGTAAGCCAAAAAAGTATATTTATGGCTCATCCCCAGAGGAAGTTTTAACTTTTGAAATGGAAGTTGTCAGCGAAAAGCCTTTATATGGGCTAAAGCGATCTAAAATTCAGAAGTGGCTTTTTGGTAGAACAAAGCCTTGTAAACTTCAAATTATTCAATCCGACTTACAGGATATTTACTTTAATTGTTTTTTGACAGATAGCTCTTTAGTTATGGTTACATTACCTCAAAGAAAAAGAATTGCTGACTTCTTACATGGTCAGGTTGATGCATCTGTAGTATCTCCTCCCTATTTTTACGTTGGTCTAGTAACTGGCAGTGTTGATGCAAATGGCAACATTACCGGCGAAGTAACTGGTGGTGGGTATAAGAGAGTGAAGATTGCTAATTCAAAAGATAATTTTTCCAATGCAGATGATACTGGATCTGTATCTAACACCGTGGTTGTTGAATTTGCAGAAAGCACTGAATCTTGGGGAAATATTACATATGTATTTTTGTCTGATGTACAGAGCGGCGGCAAAGCTTATTATTATATTCCTCTTGAGACTATGCGCTCTGTTCCCGCTTATACCACCGTACTGTTTAAATCAGGAGATATTCAGTTAACTGTTGGTAACTAATGCTAAGGTGTGGTCGAAATGACAAAAAAGTTTTCGATTTCTATCAATGATACAAAAAAATTTATTATCGGCATTACGGGGTATACAAAAGAGTTTTCGTGGAAAATCACAAATCGCTTTCGTGTATTTACAAAAGATAGAGTTGCTGTTTACATTGGTACTTGTTTACCTGGTGGGCAATATCTTTTATCTGTAACTCACAGAATTCATTCTGTGGTTGGAACAGCGATTACTCGTTTTATAGCTTGGACAAGCGAAAAAGTTGAGCATACTGTAAATTCTATTCATTTATTGATGCGATTTCCCGTAAACCATGCATTTAACGCCGTTCAGCAGCTTCGATTGTTTGCGCAAAAATCACGATTTGCGGCCGCTTTGTTTTTACACAAGGCTATTATAATAAATAATTCTGCGGTATTGAGTCTTGTAGAGATGATGAAGCTCAAAGATCTTATTGTAGATCCGGCTGACGGCGTAACCCTACTTACTTTATCTGACTATAGCGAATTGACATTAGAGGAAATGTCTTATAAATCAAGTTAAGGTGGTGATTTAATGGCCTCTCTTTCTCCTAATTTAGGATTAAAATTATTTAGCGATTCGGACGGAGATACAACGTTCCTTTCGTTTTATACCGGAATCGCTGGTACGGCTCAAAGTAGCAACTTTATGATTCTTGATGCCAAATATAAAGAGATTATGGATACAATTGCTGATACTCCAACATCGACTATTGTATACACAAAATGCAAGGTAGACGTTAATAATCCTTCGTTATATACCGCATCTGCCGCCGCCATTGTTGAATATCTCGACAATATGTTTTTAATCGTTAGTCTTGATACTACTAACAATGGCTTAATGCAAATTAACATCAACGGTTTGGGCTCTATTTACTTAATGAAGTATAACACAGCTGGAGAGCTTACAAATCTAATGGCGGGCGAATTAAAAGCCAATCATAGTTATTTGGTGCGGTACGACGCCTCAACAAATTATTTCGTCATGTTAACCGCAATCGATAATGAGGATATTTATGTGCCTGGTTCTCAAAACAATATCCTTATTATCAACAGCGACCAACACGTTGCAGATAGCGGTATCGCATTAAATCAGTTGGTAAGAAGTGTAAACGGCAAATCAACTGAAGATGGTACAATTACGCTTAATTACGAAGATGTGGGTGCTTTGGCTCCTGTCAATGGAGCCGTAGAAAACAATTTTGCGGCTTTGGATGCTAATGGAAAATTAATTGATAGTGGCAAGAGCGGCGATTCGTTCCGTCCTGCAGATTGGATGCCATCTGCCGCAGATGTTAAGGCAGACCCCGAAGGATCTGCCAATACTGTGCAGGAAAGTGTTAACGCGCATGTTGGGAATAAAGAAAATCCTCATGAGGTTACAGCGGCTCAGGTAGGAGCTGATCCTGCCGGATCTGCAAACACAGTTCAAACAAATTTGGATACTCACACTGGGAATTCTACTGTCCATTTGCCATCTAACGGTATTTTGACTGTAGCCAAAGGCGGTACTGGGGCAACGACAGCGGATGCCGCTTTAACTGCTTTAGGAGCTGCGCCCATATCTCATAATCAAGCTGCTTCTAGCATTACTGACGGAACTCTTGCCGGAAAAGTTGTTGCTAATGCTTCTGCGGTTGCCACGGCAACAAACAAGCAAGTACGTAATATCATCATGAGAACAGCTTCATCAACTTCTGGATTAGCGAATGGAGATATTCTCCATGTTTATAGTTAGGGGGCGACATGATGTCGGCTTATGATTATATGGGAAACGCTTTAAAACCAGTTAGCGAAATTTATGACTATGTTGGAAATGCCCTAAAACCCGTTAATGAAGCGTATGATTATATTGAGGGTGCATTGCACCTATATCACGCTCTTCGTAAAACCCCTGAGCTTTATGGCACTAAACATAATGGAGGCATAACACCACAATATACGTACGAGGATAAAGGTTCATATTACAATATTAAGGTTTCTGGAACATACAACCTATCTGGTGGCGTTTACGAAGAATCTTGGTTTACTTTTTGGGTTGGGAATGTGTTAGTCGGCGATTCATTCAGTTTCACTTACATTTCGACGCTAGGAAACAAGACTTACTGTAAAGTGAGTATTGTTGGAGATTCGGGTACAGTGTATAAAACCAGTTCTTCGAATGAATCGAACGTAACGGCGTCATATACTGTAAAAAATGGTGATTCTGCGGTCGGCCTCAGAGTACACAATGGTTATGCAGGCAATGGCAGCGGCGGAATGGGTTTAGGAGTAGTTGTTTCTACAACAGCAAAAATATATAATGTCTCTCTAAACGGTGAAACATTATATCCTGTTTAATAAGGAGGTAACAAAAGAATGATTATATTTGATAATGGACTTCGATTCTATGAGTCGGTCGCATTTGATTTAGAAAAAAAATATCAAGGCAAATTATATCGTTGCCTCGAAATTACACTTACTGATACTAATTATGTAAATGTGTATAATGCATTTACTAGCGGTGTAGGATTCAGCATTGAGAATACATATAACGATGAGGATGGCAATCCTATCGTCGATTCCTTCCCCAAATACGAATACAATGTATGCCATAGCATCAAGGATAATATGGATGGGACAATTACAGTAGAAATGTATAAAAAAACTGCGGATGAGTCTGCATTGGAGTCGGCAGAAGCAGAAAATGCCGCCCTTTTATTAGATTCATTAATGGGAGGTGTTGCTAATGCTTAATCTGACTCATGAAGAGTTGTTAGTTAAAATCAAAGATTACTATTTTAAAGGTTATTACTCGATAGATGACTTAACCGCATTAGTATCTGCCGGTATTATTACTGCAGAAGAAGCAACTGAAATCAAGGAGTACAATCCTGCTTTAACCAATGAGTTTGATAAACTGCGTGAGCAAAAACTCAGAGAGGTTTCTTTGGCTTGCTCCAATGCAATTTATGCCGGAATTAACGTAGAAACCTCTGTTGGTTTAGAGCATTTTTCCCTAAGCATTAATGATCAAAAAAATCTTTTAACTCTACATTCCTTAGTTATGGCGGGCGCTACGGAGGTTTTATACCATGCTGATAATGCTCTTTGCCGTAAGTTCTCAGCTGATGAGTTTTCAAAAGTTGCATTAGCAGCTCAGGATTTTATTACATATCATACTACGCTATGCAACCACTATAATGTATGGATCAAACGTTGTATTGATATTAATGAATTGGCCGCTATTGCTTATGGTGTTGAATTGCCGGAAGATTTAAAAGCGTCCATGGAGGCTCTATTAAATGCGTAAGCTTTTCCTGCGAAACACTATACTGTTTCTGATTTTTGGCTTCGCATATATTGGTATTGAGATCGTCTTTCGAGGTTTTTCTCATATCAGCATGTTTTTAATCGGGGGTTTATGTGGTGTTTTAATTGGTCTAATTAACGAATACTTTACTTACGAGATGGCTATCTGTTCGCAGATGGTCATCTCTTCTTTTATTATAACAACCATTGAGTTTTTGACGGGATGCATTGTCAATTTGTGGTTAGGTTTAAATGTATGGGACTATAGCGATCAGCAATACAACTTGTTAGGCCAAATCTGTCTTTTGTTTTCTAACCTATGGTTCTTTTTAAGTTTTGCCGCCATAATCGTTGACGATTATTTAAGGTTTTGGCTTTTCGATGAAGAAAAGCCGCATTACAAATGGTTATGAGGTGATTTAAATGGATGAGACCATTAGTCTCTTTAAAGAATATATTTCTATGGAAAATCTATTTTTCATCCCTTTTCTTTTAGTTGTCGGAAATGGCATTAAAGGATCTACAAGAATCGATGATACCATGATTCCGAATATTTTAGGCATTTTAGGTATTTTTCTATGCTCTCTTGTTTCTTTTGCAACCAATCGCCCCGTCACTTGGATTAATTGGATTATTTTGATTACAGTATCCATTGGACAAGGTGTCTGTGTTGCTGGAGTGGCGGTTTTTATCAATCAGTGGATGAAACAACGAAATAAATATAAACAAATGCGTACGTTTGACGGAGAGGATTTGCCTGAGCATATGAAAAAAGACTTTGTTGAATGCGAGGTAGATTTCTCAGAACTACCCTCCAAGGAAAATGATTTTTGTTGCAACCATGATCCTATTTATGTACGAGACCTTAATACAGAGGTAGATTATATTTTGTATGAAATAGGGAGGGAGTAAAATGTCTCAAAGATTAATTTTGCCCTTCAAACAACATACATTGATTTCTGCCGGATATAAAAATACCGCTTACCTAAACTACTACTCATATCAGCATTATGGAATGGATATGGGTTGCCAAGAAAGCGGTTATACAGTATATGGCTGTGGAGATGGCGTTGTATACGCCGCCGGTCTTAATAATGGATCTCCTTATAATGGCATTGGTTATTGCGTTGTTATCCAATACCCAGAGGTAGAATGTAATGATGGTAAAATTCGCAATCTAGCTTGCCGAATGTTCCATTTTGATAAATTATATGTAAAGGCCGGAGATAAGGTAACCGTCAATACAAAAATTGGCGAGTATGGTAATACAGGAAAAACATACCAAGGTAATAAAAAAGGCGCTCACCTTCATATTGAATTTGGCACGAATTATACAAGTCCTTCGTATGCTATTGGCATTGCTTCTGTTTCATCGGGCACAGTCGTAAAAAGAACGACCTCTGATATATCTCTCGATCCATCTTCAGTATGGTTTCTTGGTGAAGGGCAATCTATTAGCGGCGTAACTGCCGGATGGTATCTTTCAAAAGATGTAAATCTCCCATCCGTATCGTCAATTAAAAAAGAAGTTGTAGATACAAAAGCGCAAAAACTAATTCTTCCAATTAATAAATGCAAGCTGACTGCGAGTAAAGGCACTTCCGCATATCGTTCGCGTTTCGGTTTTGAACATTATGGTGTTGATATGATTTCTTTGGCTGGGGACAGAACTGTTTGGGGTTCTGGTATCGGAGTAGTTTTGGCGTGTGGCAACGATTCTTTGTTTGGGAATACCGTAATTGTCAAATATACAAATGTGTATAACCATAAAACAGGTAAAACTCAAGATGTTATCTTCCGTTATTTCCACGGTGCAAAAATCCTTTGTAAAAAAGGTGATAAAGTAACGAAGGATACGAGGTTGATGATGTATGGAGATACTGGAAAGTACAATGTTGGCGCCCATTTACACATTAGCGCAGATTATGATACAAAGTATTATCAATACGAGCCAGGGATTAGTGTAAACGGAACAATAATAAAAAAAGGGACAGCATCTACAATGCTAAATCCTATGGATGTATTACATTGTAAGGTCTCCGCTCCTGATAACCAGTTTATTACGCGCTCTGCAGACCAGTACACTATAGCGACAGATACAAACATCCCGAAAATACAGTAGTGAAAATAATTAGTTAGGAGAAGAAAATGAACTGGACTGAGATCTTAAATGAACTTTTTCAACTGTGCATTATCCCACTCTTTGGTGTTGCAACTGCCTATATTGTAGCTTTTATCAAAAGTAAAACCAAAGAAGTAGAGCAGACAATCGAGAATGAAACTGCACATAAATACCTTGATATGGCTGAAAAAATAATTTGTGACGTTGTAATCGCCACGAATCAAACCTACGTAGACGCCTTAAAAGACAAGAATGCATTTGATGCTGCGGCACAGGCAGAGGCGTTTCAAAAGACGAAAACTGCGGTAATGGCATTGATTACAGATAATATGAAGAAAGTAATTAATGAAGCTACCGGCGACTTTGATGTTTGGGTTGACATAATTATTGAGGCGAAAGTAAAAGAAGTGAAATAAAGGAGGCCCCATGGAAGCCAATGAGATATTAAAAGATGTTGCGCCGCCTTCAATGAAGGCGGGTGAATAGGCTAATGTTGAATTATATTGAATACTTAAACATACCTGCTAAAATAGGCGTAATTATTATTGCCGTTGTTCTTATTATGCAACTTATTGTCGAATTTCTTGAATTCAAAGGTAAGGTCGTCCCAGAGTTTTTAAAGATTGGGAATTACTTTTCGAAAAGAAGAAAAGAGAAGAAAGATACTGTAGATACGCTCAAAGATGTTAAGCGGCTGCTTAATGATGTTAATAGCCATTACTCTGAAGATAATATCGCCAAACGAAACGATTGGATGCAGTGGGTCAATAGTCGCGCTGAAGTATATGATGACTCAATTGTAAATATCAATAAGAGTTTATCCGACGTAACCCAAGCACTTAATGCAAACACACGTCTTACAGAGGAGATGTTTGTTCAAAGTAGCCGCGATAGAATCATTGATTTTTCTTACAAAGCCGCCGACGATAACGCTCTTATCTCAAGAGAAGAATTTGAGCGTATCTTTAAAGTGTACGATAAATATGAAGATTTCCTTAAAGATCATGGTATGACAAATGGGGAAATAGATATTGTTTACGGTATCATTAAGGAGTCTTATGAGCAGCGTGTTAAAAATCATACATTTATAGAAGATATACGTGTGCAAAAATAGGGTGATTATTTCACCCTATTTTTTACGAAATATTATCTGTCGAATTATGTCTAATAATATCCAAAACATTCCTTTTTGCTTAATATAATAGAAAAAGGACGTGTGTGAATGGTATCAGAAACAATTATTGAAGATATTATTGTACCAGCCAGAACTGACATGGCCGCTTTTACTCTATCGGTTCAAATAGTAAGTAAACTGGTGTTTGTTCACGATCAAAAGATTAGAAATATTTATTTTATTCGAGATGTTTATTCTGTAGTTGCTCAATTAGAAAATAAAAAACAATGACGATAGCTAGAGCAGTTGCTCGTACATCACATTTAATTTGGGATCACATGATGCCACATCAAATGGAAATGTATTTGGGGAGAATATTATACATTGAACCAACTCCAAGAGAAATGATAATCTATTTTGCATATTACTTAAGTGGGAAACCGTTTTATCGGTACGATGATACTATAATTTAAAAGGGTGGCGTTTGCCACCCTCTTTTTTACGTTTTGAATACGAGTCAGATTTCATTAATTATTTCGACGGCTTTTCGTCTTTGATCTTCAGAAAGATGGATATACGTATTATACGTGATTTTTGTATCCGCATGGCCCAAGGCATCGCTAATTACTTTAATATCGACACCTTTTTGAAGCAAGCGGCTGGCGAACGTATGTCGCAGGGCGTGAACGCCGTAAATTTTATCTTCGGGGAATCCGCAGCGAACACAAATCGCCTTGAACATTCTGTCCAAATTTGTTGCGTTAATAGGTTTATATCGGATAGAGGACATTACGTATTTTGAATTACCAGTTACTTTTTTTAGTTCTAACAACGCATTATAGGCGACATCGTTTAAATATAACGACCTCTCTCCTCTTTGTGTCTTTGTTGAATTCTGATCTAAGAGAACATATTTTTTATCGCTGTCGGGATCTCTGTTTTTTACCATCACCATATTATGGCGGATATATATGATCCGTTTTGTTAGGTCAACATCTTCGTCCCATCGTAACGCCAGCAATTCTCCTGCTCTGAGCCCTGTGTTGAGTAGCAACGGGATTGCATACCCCAAACGGAAGATAAGGCTTCCTGCGCCATTTTTCGCGGTTGCCTGAGCGATTATCTGTTTAGTTTCTTCTTCAGTATAATACTTTACCTTGCCCATATCGCCAGGATCACGCCCTAGAGTAACTGCCTCTGCGGGGTTAAAAGGGATATCTCGACGAATAACAGCGTATTTTAAACACGCATTTATTGCATCGTAAATCTTTTTTACCGAAGAGTGAGACAGACCTGTATCAGCTTTTCGATCTATTAACTGTTGGATGTCATCTGGATTAAGGTTACCAACTGTTTTTTGCCAATTTCAGGGGCGATATGATGTCGAAATGTTGTTTCTAGTCTATCATAACTCGCCGGTTTCAACTCTTTCTTTTTTCTATTTACCATCCAATGCGAAAAATATGTTTCGAAGGTTACTTTTGAATTTCCAGAAATCGTTGAGGTTTCAATTCCTCGTTTCAATTCCTTTAATTTTTTCTTTACTTCCTGCTCTGTTTTCCCGTAGATGCTTTTTCTTTTTCCATTATTATATCTGGGGTCTTGAAAAGTTGCCTCCCATCTTCCGTCAGACCGTTGTTTAATATATCCTTCTCCGTATCTTAGCTTTCCCATATGATACCTCCTTTTGCTTTAATTTTAGCAGCGAAGGTATTTATCATCAATGGTCTAGAAAGGTAAACTATTTTGAGGTATTGACAAAGAACAAACGTTTTGACCACACTTTTTTGACCACACTTTTTGATATTTTGACCACACTGTTCTCCTAATTATTTACATCTTGGCAAAATATTTTGACCTAACTTTTGACCCAAGTTTTGACCTAACTTTGCAGGAAAACATAGGATAAAAGAGGATAAAAAGCGTACAAACGTCATTTTAAGCGATATTTATCCCACAAAAAGAAAAATCCCGAAAAACCGCATTCTGATGCGGTTTTTCGGGGTTCTGTTTTGGAGGCGCCAACCAGATTTGAACTGGTGAATAAAGGTTTTGCAGACCTCTGCCTTACCTCTTGGCTATGGCGCCGAACCGAACGCTGCACATCAGTCGTACAGCGTTTTCTGGAGCGGGTTACGAGGCTCGAACTCGCTACCTCCACCTTGGCAAGGTGGCGCTCTACCAGATGAGCTAAACCCGCATAAAAGTGGTGGCCCCGGTCGGAATCGAACCAACGACACGA
>Ga0129308_1000185_pt1 | contig 108892 bp, 101 predicted proteins | sample L827metagenome_FD_94440 | JGI IMG/M metagenome (GOLD analysis project Ga0129308, IMG submission 94440) | Ring-tailed lemur group fecal microbial communities from Wisconsin, USA - L827 metagenome | ecosystem: Host-associated > Mammals > Digestive system > Large intestine > Fecal | place: USA...
TCTTCTTTTTAATTCAGATATTTGTAAAAAATTCCGGTTGAAAGGCTATAAAACATGTGGTAAGATTGATACAGTCATCAAGATAGTGTGGTATCGGTACAACATAATACCTATTATGTTGTAGAGGAAAGGAGCATTTCTGCTTGAGCTGGTATGTTTTGCACTGCAGAAACGGACAGGAGGAAGCGATCATCCATTCCTGCCGGAAGCATTTATCAGAAAAAGCGACAGAAGATATTTTCTGTTTTTCCCATGAGAGAATAAAAAAATATCTGGGAAAGTGGCATCGCGAGGTGAGCCCGATGTTTCCCGGATATGTATTTTTTCAAAGCAGCTGTCCGGAGCTTCTTTCAGAAGAACTGGAAGCATACCGGGAGATTGCGGATATTCTGGAACAGGAAAAGAAACTCCTTCCGGTTCGGCCTAAGGAGGAACAGTGCCTTACCATGCTATGCGGACCGAAACATCATCTGGAGTTATCCAGAGTGTCCGTGCAGGATAGGAAAATAGAGGTTTTGGACGGTCCTTTATCGCAAAGAGAGGACATGGTTCTGAAGTGGGATCTGCATAAAAGGGTTGCAGTATTAGACTGCAGGATAACTGCAGACGGAAAAAATATCTGGGCCGGTATTGACATTATGACAGATGTTTTACCAAACGGAACAGGTTCCGCCGGATGACTGATAAGCTTTTATCCGAAGCCTATCATACAGACAAAATTACGCAGCGTTCATAAAGCTAGTGGGGCATATGAAAGTGAGGTAAGGACATAGGGAAATTGAGGGGTTCAGAGCGTCCATTTGCTGTGAAAATGGCGAAGCATACCCCAAAATAATTTTCCATATGCCAAAATCCCATCCCCCGGGCCAAGCGCAGGTGAGGCAGGAGATGTGAGCCATGTGGTATGTCATACAGACAATAACCGGAAAAGAGCAGGAATTAGTGGAAGCGGTCCACAGGATGATTCCGAAAAAAGTATATAAGGAATGCTTTTTTATGAAGCGTCAGCTTTTAAAAAGGCTTGGAGGCGAATGGCTGGAAGTGACGGAGACGTTGTTTCCAGCCTATGTCTTTTTAGATACAGAGGAGCCGGATCTGCTTTTTTATGAGCTAAAGCGGGTTCCGGAATTTTCGAAGCTGTTAGGGGATAATCAGGGAATGTTTATCCCGCTGGAAGAAAGCGAATGTGTTTTCTTACAGAAGCTATTGGGAATCTGCGGGGAAGAAAAAGAAGAACGGCCATTTGCTGCGGACGGCAGATTTCTTGTTAAAATCACACGCGTATGGCTGGATAATACAGGGGCTGTTAAACGGCTGGCAGGACCGCTGGAAGCATTCCGGGGAAAAATATTACGCATGAATTTGCGGAAACGCTATGCGATTGTAGAGACTCCCATGCGGGGAGAAATACAGACAGCAATGCTTGGCATTAAACTGGAAAAAGATCCGGTTTAACATAAGAAAAGGACTGTGACAGGTCCTTTTTTAATTGCAGAAATATAGCAGCTACAGACCAGATATGGGAACAAAGGAGGACAAACTATGTTAAAAGTTCCATTTTCACCGCCTGATATTTCAGAGGAAGAGATTCAAGAAGTTGCCGAGGCATTGAGATCCGGATGGATAACCACAGGGCCGAAGACGAAGGAATTTGAACGTCAGATTGCCGCCTATGTTCATGCGCCAAAGGCTGTCTGCCTAAATTCTGCCACAGCCTGTATGGAACTGGCGCTCCATTTTCTGGGGGTGGGACCGGGAGATGAGGTGATAACCAGTGTCTATACATATTCGGCCAGCGCCAGCGTGGCCTGCCATGTGGGAGCCAGGCTGGTATTAGTCGACACGGCGCCCGATTCCTATGAAATGGACTATGAAAAGCTGGAGGCAGCCATTACAGAAAAGACAAAGGTCATTATCCCGGTGGATATTGCCGGTGTCATGTGTGATTATGACAGAATTTATCAGATTATAGAGAAGAAGAGGCCGCTGTTTAAATCTGCCAATGATCTGCAGCGTGCATTCGGCCGGATCATTGTGGTAGCCGACGCAGCTCATGCGTTCGGTGCATCCAGAAACGGGAAGATGTGCGGAGAGCCGGCTGATTTTACCAGCTTCTCTTTCCATGCAGTAAAAAATCTGACTACTGCCGAGGGAGGAGCGTTGGTATGGAGGGACATCCCGGGCTTTGACAATGACTGGATTTACCATCAATTCATGCTACTTTCTCTGCATGGACAAAGCAAGGATGCCCTTGCAAAGACGAAACTGGGTGCCTGGGAATATGATATCGTGATGCCTGCCTTTAAATGCAATATGACCGATATAATGGCGGGGATCGGCTTGGCCCAGCTTAGGCGCTATCCGGGAATGCTGGAAAGACGGAAGGAGATTTTAGCGCGTTATCAGGAAGGTCTTTCGGAGCTTCCGGTGGAGATTCTCTGCCATGATAAGGAGAAGACGAATCCGTCTGAAACGGAATATCATTCCAGCCGCCATCTCTGTCTCTTAAGACTGACAGGAAAGAACTTAGAATTCCGCAATCAGCTGATTATTGATATGGCAGAGGCCGGAGTGGCTGCCAATGTGCATTATAAGCCGCTTCCTATGCATACCGCTTATAAAAATCTGGGATTCGACATTGCGGATTATCCAAACTCGTACCGCCAGTTCGAAAACGAGATTACACTGCCGCTTCATACCTGTTTGACGGATGAGCAGGTGGAGACAGTGATTTCCGTATTTAAGGAATGCTATCAGAATCTGTGTAAAAGAATGGGGTAACGCCAAAGGTACAAATAAACGCATTTCCCCGAATAGGCGGATATGGCGTGCACAGTTCCAAACTAAATAAGTGTATCGGAAAAACCAGCCTATGTCGAAAAGTCGGTGCATGCCGAAAATTACAGGAGGAATAGTGCTTATGTATCGAAAATGGGAAGAGCTTCCGGCCTTCATGCGTACAAATGAGGTACGTCCATATTATGAAGCCCTGCAAAAACACCGCCTGGGTCTTCTGATAAAACGGACCTTTGATTTTGCGGCTTCGACCGTTATGCTGGTGCTTTTGGCACCGCTTTTTTTATTTCTCGCAATCTGGATTAAAGCGGATTCCAAAGGCCCGGTATTTTACCGTCAGGAGAGAATAACCCAATATGGGAGAAGGTTTCGAATCTATAAATTCCGTACCATGGTACAGCATGCAGACCGGATCGGAAGTCTCGTCACAGTAGGCGGCGATCCGAGGATCACAAAAGCAGGACAAAGGCTGCGGGGCTGCCGTTTAGATGAACTCCCGCAGCTTATCAACATCTGGAAGGGAGAGATGACCTTTGTAGGAACCCGGCCGGAGGTGGCGAAGTATGTGAAGCAGTATACAAAGGAAATGTATGCCACATTACTCCTACCGGCCGGTGTCACATCAAAGGCCAGCATTGAGTATAAGGATGAGGATCGGCTGCTGGAGGGAGTAAAGGCCGAGGATGTGGACCGGGTTTACATAGAGGAGGTTCTGCCGGGGAAGATGCGGTGGAATTTGGAAGGGATTCGGGAGTTTTCCGTGGTTCGGGAGCTTGGAATTTTGTTTCGGACTGTGGCAGCGGTTAGCAAATAATGGCAAGGAATCAGACAATGAATATTTTACTTTTAAATCACTATGCAGGAAGCCCTGATATGGGAATGGAATTCCGTCCATATTATATGGCAAAGGAATGGATTAAAATGGGGCATCATGTCCGGATTGTTGCGGGTGATTATTCGCACCTCCGTATAAAAAATCCGAAGATCAGAAAGGACTTCCAGACGAAAAATATAGATGGAATTGAGTATACCTGGATAAGAACCGGCGATTATAAAGGAAATGGAGTCCGGCGGGCATTTACCATGTTTCGCTTTGTAGGAAAGCTTTGGCTGAATGCCGGAAGAATAGCCAGAGAATGGAAACCGGATGTGGTAATTGCATCCTCGACCTATCCATTGGATACCTATGCAGCACAGAGGATTGCAAGAAAAGCAAAGGCGAAATTGATACATGAAGTGCATGATATGTGGCCATCTACCCTGTATGAAATTGGAGGAATGTCAAAAAAGAATCCTTTTGTGGTCCTGATGCAGCTTGCAGAGAACTCTGCCTACCGCCATTCGGATCAAGTGGTGTCTTTGCTTCCCTTGGCTAAAGATTACATGGTAGTTCACGGTCTTAAGCCGGAAAAATTTCATCATATTCCTAACGGAATTGTAGAGGAAGAATGGAACTTCACTGAATCATTACCGGAGCAGCATAGGGAAATTTTGGAGAGAAAAAGAGCAGAAGGAAAATTTATCGTTGGATATTTCGGAGGTCATGCCATATCTAATGCTCTTGACACACTATTGGATGCGGCAAAAAAGGTAACAGATAAGGACATTTTATTCGCATTAATAGGTAATGGCACGGAAAAGGAACGATTGAAAAAGCGTGTGATACAAGAACATATGAAACAGGTAGTATTCATGCCACCTGTTTCCAAACGTTCAATTCCGGAGTTGACTCGTCTGTTTGATTGTATCTATATGGGAAGTCAAAACTCTCCTTTATATCGATTTGGAATCTGCTTGAATAAGATGTTCGATTCTATGATGAGCGGAAAGCCTATCATCTGTTCTATTACGGTACCTGAATCACCGATTAAAGCCTATCAGTGCGGAGTGATGGTGGATTCCGGAGATATCGATGGTATTGTAAAAGCAATTGAAGATATTAAAAGCATGTCTCCGAAGGAGAGAAAACAGATTGGATTAAATGGGAAAAATGCTGCTATGCAGAATTTTACATATAAAAAACTGGCTGCAAAATTTGCAGATTTATTTGAGGAGAGAGACAAATGAAAGAAAAATTACTAAAAAAAATCGAAGAGAAGTCCATTACTGTAGGTGTAGTAGGTTTGGGATATGTAGGGCTTCCACTTGCGGTGGAGAAAGCAAAGGCCGGATTCCGAACCATTGGCTTTGATGTACAGGCTGAAAAGGTAAAGCTGGTAAATGAGGGACACAATTATATCGGCGATGTGGTTGATAATGATTTAAAGAAGCTGGTAGAAGATGGAATGCTTTCCGCGACGAGTGATTTTTCATTCGTAAAAGACGTAAATTTTATTGCAATCTGTGTACCCACTCCGTTGGACAAGCATCAGCAGCCGGATATCAGCTATGTCCGTGATTCTGCAAAAGAGATTGCAAAATATTTGAAAAAAGAAACAATGGTCGTACTGGAGTCTACAACCTACCCAGGTACAACAGAAGAACTGGTAAAACCGATTTTAGAACAAGGTTCCGGATTAACCTGCGGAAAAGACTTTTATCTGGGATTTTCTCCGGAACGTGTGGATCCGGGCAATCTAATCTACAAGACAAAAAATACACCCAAAGTGGTCGGTGCTATCGGGGAGGACGCAACAAAAGTAATTGCCTCTATGTATCGTGCTGTGTTGGAGGGAGATGTCTATGAGGTATCATCTCCAGCTATCGCAGAGATGGAAAAAATTTTAGAAAATACATATAGAAATATTAACATTGGCTTGGTAAATGAATTGGCTATGCTTTGCCATAAGATGGGCATCAGCTTCTGGGAAGTAGTGGATGCAGCTAAAACAAAGCCCTATGGTTTTCAGGCATTTTATCCCGGTCCGGGGCTCGGAGGACATTGTATTCCATTGGATCCTTACTATCTTTCTTGGAAAGCAAGAGAATATGGCTTCCATACATCTATGATTGAGAGTTCTATGATGATTAATGATAAAATGCCGGAATATTGCGTAGAAAGAGCCGGAAAGATTTTAAATCGTTATGAAAAATCTTTAAAAAATGCGAGGGTTCTGGTACTGGGAGTAGCCTATAAGCAGGACATCGATGATTATCGTGAGAGTCCTGCAATCCGTGTAATTGAGGAACTGGAAAAAGAACATGCCTTGGTTGATTTCTATGATCCATGGGTACCTCAGTATAAAGAAAATGGAAAGATAGTTGTTGGACTCCAAAAGATTTCTCCGGAGATTGTTGCATCTTATGACCTGATTATAATTACAACTGCTCACAGCAATGTAGACTATGCAATGGTTCAGGCGAATGCAAAGGCTATTTTCGATACCAAAAATGTAATGAAGAATATTCAACCTAGAGAAAATATTGAAGTTTTATAATTAATCCTAAATAAGAACTGTATCTATTTATAGTAAAAAAATAAGACAATGCTTTACAGAACATATGTTCTGACGATATAATAAAAGCAGGCCAAAGGCCAGGAAGCATCAGAACAAGTGGTTAAGATGGATGTGGCTGCTCGAATTTCCCTGTGACATCATTTGATGACCAGGCAACAGACCGGTTAAAACGATAATGGACCGGGGAAAGGAGAGATGCTATGGAAAAGGATTTATTTTTCATACTATTTGCATTGGTTATCAGTGCAGTATGGAAGGTGGATTTGCTTTGGACAGTTGCTGTTGTGGACACGGCCAGCAGAATTTTACGTCTGCTGTTTTATGTGTACATACGAACTGAAAAAAGACGAAAAGTAAAAAGCCCATCCAGCTCGGACCAGCGGGATGGGCGGTTGCGTAAACGCAACTAAAAACCCGATGTAAGAGCAGCCACTTCGGTTTTATCCCGAAGTTCTGGTGCTTCTTTACATATTCAGTATACGAAAATGAATAGAAAAAGTCAATGGAATCCTAAAAGGAAGGGATTCTTTTTTATTGGAATAATTCCTGCGGGAAAAGAATGGTAGAAGGAGAATCGTTATATGAAATACGCATTGATTGGCTGCGGAAGAATATCGACAAACCATATGAAAGCAGCTGTAAATAATAAACTGGAGATTTTAGCGGTATGTGATGTGAGAACCGAAAACATGGAAGCATTGCTACAGAAACACGAACTGCAAAGTAGTACATCGATCAAACGATATACGGACTATAAACAAATGATTGATGAGATCCATCCAGAACTGATAAGTATTGCTACAGAAAGCGGAATTCATGCAGAAATTGCATTATATTGTATTGAACATGGAGCTCACGTGATTATAGAGAAACCAATGGCTATGAGTATGGAGGACGCCGATAAGATTATCAAATTGTCAGAGGAAAGAAATGTAAAGGTAAGCGCTTGTCATCAGAATCGTTTCAATATTGCGGTGCAGGAAATGAGAAGGGCTTTGGAGGCCGGACGTTTTGGCAAACTTTCCCATGGTTCAATTCATGTACGCTGGAATCGAAATCAGGATTATTATACACAGGCCCCCTGGAGAGGAACCTGGGAGCAGGATGGAGGCGCCCTGATGAATCAGTGTATCCATGGAATTGATTTGCTTCGCTGGACTTTTGGAGGAGAGATTGAAGAAGTTTATGGGCAGACCAGACAGCAATTTCATCATTATTTGGAAGCAGAAGATGTAGGGATGGCAGTAGTGAAATTTAAGAATGGAGCAATTGCAACGATTGAGGGAACAACAAATGTATATCCGCAGAATTTAGAGGAGACTTTATATATTTTTGGAGAAAAAGGAACTGTAAAAATTGGCGGAAAGTCAACTAATAATATAGATGTCTGGAATTTTATGGATGAGACAGATGAGGATGTGAAAAATAAAGGTCTGGAAGAAGCCACCAGCAATGTTTATGGAAATGGTCATACCAGCTTATTTGCAGATATGATCAATGCAATTGAGAGCAATCGCAAACCTTATGTAGATGCTTATGCCGGCCGAGATGCTTTGGAGTTAGTATTGGCAATTTATAAGAGTCAGAAAGAAGGAAGAGCCGTTAAATTACCATTGACATATTTTTCCAGTGTTGATATGAAGGGAGAGTTCTGATGAACAAAACTGGTAATTTAAACTATTTTGTGCATGAAAGCAGTTACATAGATGAAGATGTTGAGATTGGAGAGGGAACAAAAATCTGGCATTTTTGTCATATACAAAAAGGAGCGCGAATCGGCAGGAATTGTTCTTTTGGGCAAAATGTGAATGTATCAAATTATGTTAAAATTGGAGATTTTGTAAAGATCCAAAACAATGTGTCAGTGTATGAGGGTGTCGAATTGGAAGAAGGTGTATTCTGCGGGCCATCCTGTGTCTTTACAAACGATTTGACACCCAGAGCGAAATACCCGAAAGGCAAAGCCGGTTATAAAAAAACCTTGGTAAAGAAGGGAGCCAGTATTGGCGCCAATGCTACTATTGTATGTGGGCACACTATCGGTCGCTATGCAATGGTGGCTGCTGGAGCGGTAGTAACAAAGGATGTACCAGATTATGCATTAGTTGCAGGAATTCCTGCAAAAGTGATTGGAAAAGTAGATGAAGAAGGAAACTTAAGCAAAAATAGGTAAACGGGAGCCCAATATGAAAATTGTTTTCATTGCCCCAGCAAACAGCATTCATACAATTCGCTGGGTTAACGCATTGGTTAATCGAGGAAATCAAATTTATCTGATTTCCATGGCAAATCATTCGGCAGAAGAATCTATATTAGATAGAAATGTGTATATTCTTTATCTTCCCGTAAAAGGAACGAAAGGATATTACTTAAATGCATATACATTGGCTCGGTTGGTTAAAAAAATTGCTCCGGATGTGATTAATGTTCATTATGCCAGTGGTTATGGAACATTGGCACGAATGGCAAAGTTGCCTCGAATTTGTTTATCGGTTTGGGGAAGTGATGTATATGATTTTCCGTATGAAAGTACACTGAAAATGTATATTATAAAAAGAAATCTTTTATATGCAAATCGGATTGCATCAACCAGTCATGCAATGGCATGCCAGGTTCAAAATTTGATAGGAAAAAAGAAAATTGCAGTTACACCATTCGGAGTAGATACTAACAAATTCAAAAAATACAGTGAGGAAAAAAAATATAATTTTACAGTGGGAATCGTAAAGACACTTGCGCCTAAATATGGAGTCGATACAGTAATTAAGGCCTTTTATCTTTTTTTGAAAAAAATAAACAACAATGACAATATTCATCTCATTGTCTATGGAAAAGGCAGTCAAAAGGATGAATTATTGTTTTTATGTAAAAAACTTCATATTTCTGATTCTGTGACATTTGCAGGATATATCTCTAATGAAGAAGTTCCTTATGCTTTAAATAAAATGGATATAGTTTGCTTTGGAAGCCGACTTGACAGTGAAAGTTTCGGTGTATCGGCAGTAGAAGCGATGGCCTGCGAACTTCCAGTAATTGCGACCAATGTAGCTGGTTTTCTTGAGGTAATTGATAATGAAGAAAACGGATTTATTGTTGGAAAAGATAATTATGAAGAAATGGCAGATAAGTTATTTCTATTGTACCAAAATCCGGATTTAAGGAGAAAGGTGGGAACTGCAGCTCGAAAGAAGGTATTAAAACTTTATGATTGGGAAAAAAATGTAGATACTATGATTGAATTCTATGAAAAGCCATTTGTAGATCTTAAACAATAATCATGGGAAGATAGTTTTTCAATTTACTGAAGAGCGAAGTTCTCTGACTAGATATAGTTAGAAACCAAAAAAACGTTTTAATATGATACTCTGTATTACTTGAATTATGTTAGTTTGAACCGCTTTAACATTTACAAAGCGATACCTTTACTTCCAGAATCATTAATAAAAACCAACTCAAATAAAAAAATTTCTTCATAATGTTTTGTATCTGATGGAAACAAGGAGTGAGTATAAGAATGAATAGATGTATTTTTCATATACCGATTAAACTTAATATAAATGCTCAATCAGCCTCTGGGATTAGGCCACAGAAAATGATACAGGCTTTTAATGAAATTGGATATCAAGTGGATGTAGTTTCTGGTAATGCCACAGAAAGGAAAAAAATAATAAAGATAATAAAAAGTAACATTAAAAAGGGTATCAAATATGATTTTCTTTATTCGGAGAGTAGTACAATGCCCACATTATTAACAGAAAAACATCATTTTCCAACACATCCTTTTTTGGATTTTGGTTTTTTTAGGTACTGCAAAAAACATAATATTAATATTGGTTTATTTTATAGAGATATTTATTGGAAATTTCCCCAGTATAAAGAAAATCTGCCTTTTTGGAAAAGTTTCTTTGCTATTAAATTTTATCAACATGACTTAAAAGAATATGGTAACTTATTAAACAAACTATATTTACCCTCATGGAGAGTTTATCAATACATAAAGTCTTCTCAACTAGACAAAAAAACTGATATATTACCACCCGCATGCGAACAATTACCAATACCTATCTATGAAAAAGCTTATTTCAAAGATTTTAATAAGAAGCCTTTAGAAATATTTTATGTTGGAGGAATAGGAGCTCACTATGGTATATCCGAATTAATGAGCGCTGTTCATAAAATGAAAAAATGTCGTTTAACTATTTGTTGTCGTGAGGATGAATGGGAGCGAGAAAAGGAGAAATTAGAAATATATTTAACCTCAAATAATATTCAAATCATTCATAAGAATAATCAAGAATTGGAAGAATATTATAATCGGGCGGATGTTTGTTCTTTGCTGTTCAAACCACATGAATATATGAAATTGGCAATACCATATAAAGCGTTTGAGTATCTAGCGCATTTAAAGCCTATGATAGCTTCTCGAGATACTGAAATTAGTGATTTTGTGATGAAAAATGATATAGGATGGGTTGTTCCTTATAATGAAGATTCTATTCAGACACTTTTAAATGATATTTTAAAAGAGCCAGAGATAATCATACATAAAAGTAAAAATCTCCAAAGAGTAAGAGACAATAATACATGGATAGAGAGGGCGAAAAAAGTAGCTTTTGATTTACAATAGTAATACACTATCTGCTAATGGAAGGATATTATATGAAATTGGACAAGAAATTTATTTATTATTTTTTGGCTTTAGATTTACATTGGGCAATATTTGTTGAAATGGCAAAGGGGCTATCCATTATTTTTTTTGGTTATGAATTTTCGGGTATTACGATAATAAATAAACTTGTACTGATGATGCTTCTTGGCATATTTACGTTATTGATATTAAAAAGGAAACGGGGAGTTCCAGTTATAGTAGTTTCTTTAGGGTGGTGTTGTTTATGCATTTTAACGCTTGTTTTGACCCCAAAAGTTTCTATTATATTACCCAAAAGTATGTTTTATTCAATTACACAAGTAATTATTTTTATCTTTCTGTTTTCAGAAGTGGATGATCCTTCTCGCTTAGAAAAACATTGTATCCCATATATTTATATAGGAGTTATATACTCTATTATCCAGTGGCTTGTTTTCAATTTTACGGGACAATATAGTATGCAATATTCTTATGGAATTATAATTCCCGCATTATTATCACTCTTAATATCAATTGATAAAAAAAGATTTCATTTTATAACTTTTTTTGGGTTTTTCTTTTTAGTAAATTTAAGATGTGGCTCACGAGGAAGTTTGGTTTGTTACGGAATTGCATTAATATTTATTTTTGTAATATTTTCGAAAACAAAAGGAAGAATTTTGTTTCTGCTCTCCATTATTCCTTTAGGGGGTATTTTGTTTTTAAACATGCAAAATATTTTTACTTGGTTAAGTCAATATTTTACTGAGTCCAGGACAATTCAGCTATTTGCTGAAGGCAAATTTTTATATTTGTCTAGCCGTGATAAATACTATTCCTATATCTTAGAAACATTCTTAAAAGAGCCATTAAGTGTAAAAGGAATCTATAGTGATAGAATATATTTAGGAGATTTTTTTGGTAGAACGGATGTTGCATCTATATTTGGCTCATATAGCCACAATTTTTTCTTAGAAATATTGTTTCAATTTGGTATATGGGGAATACCAATTTTATTGATGTGTATATTAGTTTTATTTCACTCAATTAAAAAAATAAAAAGATGTGAAAACGCTTCTATGAAACGTATGTATATTGTTTTTTGTTCTTATTGCATAGGGCAATTATTATTTTCTAGTTCTTATTTAACAGCAACATCATTTGGCGCATTTGTAGGAATGTCTTCTACAGTCTATTTATATAAAAGGAATAGTTATGAATAAAGTAATTAACAGTATAAAAACGATCTGGAAAAAAGGGTTAATTCATATATTAACCGGAACCTTTATAATAAAACTTATATCTTTTTTTGGCTCAATTTTCCTTGTCCGTGTACTAAACAAACAAGATTATGGAGTTCTGGGATATTTGGAAAATATCTATGGGTATGTATTCATTTTTGCTGGGATAGGTGTTTCAAATGCCATATTGAGGTATGTCGTTTTAGGAAAAGACAGGCAGGAAAAATACATTTTTTTTTCCTATGCGTACAAGATGGGATTTTTCGTCAATTGCATTTTAGTAATAATTGCAATAGTAATGTGTTTTTTTTATCCGCATCCAGAGGTTTATCAGAATTCTGGATGGCTATTATATATTTTATTATTATCGTTGCCATTTCAATATATAACAGATAATGTATTATGCAATGAGCGGGCTATGTTTGCTAATCAGAGATATGCTTTTTTTTCGTTACTTCTTTCAGCAAGCATCATAGTTGGCAAGATTATTTCTGGAACACTTTTTGGAATTGTTGGTGTTGTATTTTGTCAAGGAGCTACCTATTTTGTGATGGCCCTTTTTTTCTTGTTCTCGACAAAACATAAATATTATCAAGATTTAAAAGGGGGAGCGATCGAAGCTGAGCAAAGAAAAGAAATGAATGTATATTCTTTTCAGTATATGATTACAAATGGTCTATGGGCAATTTTTATGTTAAATGATACCTTTTTATTAGGGCGTTATTGTAGACCCGAAATTCTTGCAGAATATAAGGTTGCATATACAATTCCCGGAAGTGTTACCCTTATAAGCACAGCAATCGGGATCTTTGTTGCCCCATATTTTGTAAAGAATGAGAATGACACAGATTGGATTAAATATAATTTCAAACGTGCCTATATTATTAATGCATTATTTGTTGGCCTTGTTTGTGTAGGTATTGCAGTTTTGTCTAAACCGATTATTTGGATTTTGTATGGAAATCAATATTTGGGAATTTCAAATATTATGAGAATACTGCTATTAGCTGCATTTTTAAATTGCGGATTACGATATACGGTTGCAAATATTTTAGCAGCTATGGGAAAAGTAAAATATAATATGATCGTTTCGACAATTGGAATTTTATTGCAACTAGGACTAAATATAAAAATAGTGCCGGTATATGGTGCGGTTGGAGTTGCTACTACAAGTTGTATTGTGTATGGATGTATGGCGATAATTCTTCTAACAGTCTTTATAAAGCAGTATTATGGAAGATAAATATCTTTTGAGTAACTCAAAAACACAATTTAAGGCAAAACAGTAAATATTATGATTATATATATGAAGGAGGAGACTATGCAATTTCGCGATCTAAAAAAACAATATGAAGCTTTACAACCATCCATCGACGCAGCTATCCGGAATGTAATTCAGAACACTGCTTTCATCAGCGGTCCAGAGGTGCTCGAATTCGAAAAGCAGCTGACTGAATATACTGGAACGAAACATTGTATTACCTGCGGAAATGGTACGGACGCACTGTCTATGGTTCTTATGGCCTGGGATGTTAAAGCAGGAGATGCTGTCTTTGTTCCTGATTTCACATTCTTTGCTACCGGTGAAGTGGCTTCCTTTGAGGGGGCAACACCAGTCTTTGTAGATGTAGACAAGGATACCTTCAATATGGATCCTCATAAATTGGAAGAGGCAATAAAAACTGTTTTAGAAGAAGGAGTTCTTTCACCAAAGGTTATTATACCCGTTGATCTGTTCGGCCTTCCGGCATCCTATCCGGAAATTCGGGAAATCGCGGATAAATACGGCTTGAAAATTTTGGAGGATGGAGCGCAGGGATTTGGCGGACGAATCAGCACAAAAGAAGCATGCTCATTTGGTGACGCTTCCACAACCTCTTTTTTCCCTGCAAAGCCTCTGGGCTGCTATGGGGATGGAGGGGCCATTTTTACGGACAGTGATGAAGAAGCTGCTTATCTGGAATCTATTCGTGTTCATGGAAAAGGCTCTTACAAATATGAGAATATCCGGATCGGCTGGAATTCCAGACTGGATACGATTCAGGCAGCGATTATGCTTCCCAAACTTCGGGCATTTCGGGAATATGAACTTGACAGAGTAAATGATGCTGCCAAAAAATATACAGAACTTTTAAAAGATGTAGTAAAGACTCCGTTTATTCCAGAAGGCTATCTGTCCAGCTGGGCCCAGTATACAATTAAGCTGAAGGATAGAGAACAGAGAGACGGCCTGCAGGAATTTCTGAAATTCCATGGTATTCCGACCATGATTTATTATCCGATTCCTATGCATAAGCAAAAAGCTTTTGAAGGGAATACCTTGTATCAGGAATGCCCTGTCACAGAAAAACTTTGTGAGACTGTACTCTCTCTCCCAATGCATCCATATATAGAAGAGAGTGAAATTCTTATGATTTCAGGATATATTAAGGAATTTCTTATGAAATAAAAAAATCACATAGGGCCTTGAGAAAATCCTCAGTCCTACCCCTCTAAGAATCCCCTCAAGGCCCCTATGTGATACCTACAATCCAAATTCCTCCAAAAGCATCTTCTGATATTCCGAATCTTCAGTTGCCCGTTTTATATCATCTATCCGCTGCTGTTGGAGTAGTTGTTTGAACAGAGAATTGATCTGTTTTTGTCCTTCCTGCAACCCCTCATTATAAGTAGTCTTTCTATGGAGCTCTTCATTATATTCTGATAAAATCAAAAATTTCGCCTCCTCTCTGTGCCTGGTCAGAAAGTCTTTTAATATTTCGTTCTGCAGGCAATCCTGGATTGCCCATTCGATGGCTGCTTCTAACCGCATCCCGTGTTCTAAGGCTTTTCGGATCTGATTCACCAGATAAGAATATTCATACAGTCTTCGGCAGTTCTTCATTAACTCCTGATTGTGTCCGTAATTAATGTTTAAAACAGTGGCAATGCATTCTAAGCTGGCTGCTGTTTCCGTGTCCTGTTTTTCAAAGGAATCAGACAGCAGGAGAGACTGTATTTCCGGCTCCTCCTGTGTTCCGTTATAGAATACGTAATACTGGGGTGTTGGAAGCTTCAAAAGGCTGCTGGAATAAAGGTCCAGCTGTCGGCTCTCAACATAGCTGCTGTAAAGCCTGGAAAAATAAAACAGGCCCCGAAGCGGCATATTGGGATTGCGGGAGGACTGATGTTCGTACAGGTTCATGAAATTTTCGATAAGAAAAGAAACGTCATTTTTCATCGCCATATACAAAACATCTTCCATGGTAGTGATTTCCAGGGCATCCGGATCCTGATAGTCAGAACCATTCATGGCATTATACAGGCTCAGAAGATCCTTTTTGTTACTAAAAATAACACGGAACAACCGATCCTTATAGCTGCGGGTTACGTTAGAATTTGGCATAAACTTTTCTCCTTTCATAGTAACATAAGTCTATAATTTTGGAAAGGGTGTGGGAATAAAATTTCCACAGGAAGCCGTTGGGCGGCTTAGAATATAAACGGACAGAAATCCGTTTGGAATAAACACACTATAACATGAAAAGGCATGCAATGCAAGCCTTCAAACAGCACACAATGCAAGTTACGTGCGCACAACGCAAGGCTTTACTTGTGCGCACAACGCAAGGCTTTGCTCCCCTTGACAACCTCATCCCTTGCGCTTATAATAAATTCCGTTTTACATGGATTATTCAATGATCCAATAATCCAACAATCCAGCAGAAAAGGACTCCAAACAAATGAACATACTGGTATATATTTTTCTGATATTCGGTTTTTTCCTTCTGATTAAGGGGGCCGATCTGTTCGTGGAGGCAAGCTCCTCCATTGCCCGTGCGCTGCGGATTCCCGGCATCATTATCGGGCTGACAATCGTAGCCTTTGGAACGAGCGCTCCGGAGCTGGCGGTCAGCACGACAGCCTCTCTGGCGGGAAGCAATGAGATTGCGGTGGGAAATGTCATCGGCTCTAATCTTTTCAACCTTTTGGTGGTGCTTGGCACCTGCGGTGCTATCCGTCCATTCGGTGTGCGGCTTCGCTGGGATTATATGGCAAGTGTAGGGGCAGCGGCGCTTTTGTTTCTGATGATTTTTCGTGATTTGTTTCTGAGCCGGGCAGAGGCGTTTCTCCTGCTGGGAATTTTTGCAGGATTTGTGCTCCTGACTATTCGGGATGCGATGATAAACCGCGTGCCGACGGAGGAAAAGCCGGAGACACTTTCTGCTTTTCGCTGTTTTCTTTATATTGCAGGAGGTCTCGCTGCCATTATCTGGGGCGGTGATCTGGTGGTGGACTGTGCCAGTGAGATTGCACTGTCCTTTGGACTCAGCCAGACTCTCGTCGGATTGACTGTGGTGGCGCTCGGCACCTCTCTGCCGGAGCTGGTAACCTCTGTGGTGGCATCCCGTAAGGGGGAGAACGGAATGGCTCTGGGAAATGTTATTGGTTCCAATCTCTTCAACATTTTAATGGTATTGGCCGTATCAGCCGCGGTGAAGCCGATTGCTGTCAATCGTTTTGCTGTCATTGATGCGGCCTGTCTGGTGGCCTCCAGCGTTCTCACCTGGTTTCTCTGCCGAAGCAAACAGAGGATCAGCCGGCCGGAGGGCATCATAATGCTGGGGATGTACGCTGTATATCTGGTTTACATCTGCCTCCGCTGAGTTTTACTTTAAAGCTTTAAAACTTTACAACTTTTTAAATAAAGCAATTGCGGAACTTCGAAAAATAAAGTATAATTATCACCGCGGAATTGTCCGTCAGGATACCCATTTTGTCAGGTATCCTCTTTTTTATATTTGGATACGGGAGCTGGCAATGCAGCATGTTGTGGAAGAGAGGATGAAGAAAAGATGGTTACAGAAGAAAAAATCGCAGAGCTGGAGGCAGCGGCCCAAGCAGAGAAAGAAAAATTGGCAAACGAAGAGGAAAGTCTGGAATGCATGAAACAGATATGTGACAGAGAAGCCCAAAGGATCTGTGATATGAATGCAGAATGGATGGAATCTGTGATTTCCGAACTAATGGATAATACGGATCCATTTTCAGAGGATTTAGAGAGACTGCGAAAGCTGGCGGTGGATTCGGACATCTGGCCGCATCTTGACGGGAAGGAACGGGTTCATTTAAAGGATCAAATTCGCGAATGCGAATTCGAAATGCAGCATTTGGAAAATAAAATGTATGACTGTACCAGGCCTCAGCTGCGAAAGTTTTCAGCCAGGCTGGAAGAAGAGAAAAAGCGGTTTCAGAGCCTGGAGCAGGCGAAGAGGGCAGTAGATTTCTGGGAAAAGCTATATCAGATGTTCTGGAAGGATTGGGAACGGCGCAGAGAATCCTGGATGGATGAGCGCTTTTATCAGAAGGAGCGTCAGGATATTCGAAAGAAAATGGAAAGCTGCGCGGTATTTACTGCTCCAATCGTAGAAATGGTGAAGCAGCGTCTCCTGGAAGAGGACAGGAAGCTTTTTAACTCTGTAAAGGAATCACTCATCCTTCCAGAGGACGAGACCCTGGAGGGGACTCCGGACGAGGCAGTGGATGAAATCTTAGTTGAGACCTTGGTTGAGCCCCTGGTTGAGACATTAGATGAGAATTTGGAGTCCATAAACGATGAGATTTATGAAGAGATGGAATACTATGCCGACGGATTTCTGTTTTTGGAAAATCATCTGTACCATTGCCGGAAGGCTGCAGAAAAAAGAGAACTGATGCTGCGTGAACGAGATCGTCTGAAAGCGGATATGGCAGCTCGCTGAGTCTGTCCTAAGCAGTATAAGAACAAGGTGCAGCGGGACAGTGGTGCAATAAAACGGAGCAGGCCGCGGATGGATATTGGAAACGGGAGGTCTATTATGGAATATATTGACGGAATTACAATTATCGACACCTCAGGAACGATTTTATTTTCTGTGAAATCCAATCCCTGCTGGAAAAAGAACGTGGCGGAGACTATTGTAGGAAAACGTTTTCTGGATGTGTTCACGGATCTGACGCCGGCCACCAGTACGCTGTTTCGCTGCATGGAAGAGGGACGGCCCATCCAGTATGTCCAGACACTGCACAATGCGTTCTCCGGCCAGACGGAAATTGAGGGAGTCTCTTATCCCATTCAGATTGACGGAACGATTGTAGGGGCAGCGGAAGTCTCCAGAGAGCGGAGAGAAAACATTCTGCCGGAAGAGAAACAGGAAGGGAAAACGGAAGGGGACACGGAGGAAAAAACTGCCAGAAAAGCGGAAGCGATAGGAGCGTCCTTTGAGGAAGGAATCCGCAGACTTCTCTCCCGCGGCACCGGTATCTTTGCCAACCGGGCCCGGTATTCTTTAGATGATATCATCTGCCAAAACAAACGGATGAAAAGTCAGGTGGAGTATGCGGGGAAGATAGCAGCCAGCAGCTCTCCTGTCCTGATTATAGGTCCCACAGGGACAGGAAAGGAATTGTTCGCCCATGGGATTCATGAAGCATCCGACAGAAGGGAAAAGCCGTTTGCGGTGCAGAATTGCTCCGCTATTCCCGATACACTTCTGGAAAGCATTCTCTTCGGAACGTGTAAAGGAAGCTTTACCGGAGCAGCCGACCGGAAAGGTATTTTTGAAGTGGCAGACGGAGGAACCCTGTTTTTAGATGAAATCCATGCCATGCCTCTTCATCTGCAGGCCAAGCTTCTTCGGGTGCTTCAGGACGGCTATGTCAGACGGGTCGGAGCAGAAAAGGAATATAAGATTGATGTGCGGGTGATCGCCGCCACCAATGTAGATTTAGCAGAAGCGGCCAATGGCCAGAAAATCCGGCAAGATCTGTTTTACCGACTGGCGGTTTTGACGATTCAAATCCCGCCGCTAAAGGAACGCAAGGAGGATCTGGCCCTTTTGACTCAATATTTCATCCGGAAAAACAGCTTGATTTTGGGAAAACAGGCCCAGGGCATGGATCCGGAAGTATACCGCTTTTTACAGGATTATGACTGGCCGGGCAATGTAAGAGAACTGGAAAATGTCATTGAGGCGGCCATGAATGTACTGCCCGCCGAAAAGCAGCTTATCACCATGGATGAGCTTCCTGATTCCTTTCTGGAAAGGGAGAAAGCATTTGTACCCCGATCCTTAAAGGAAACTCTGGAAGAGACAGAGCTTGGAATGCTCCGGGATGCCCTGCATCATTTTCATTGGAATGTCAGCGAGGCGGCCAGAGCGCTGGGGCTTCCAAGGCAGACTCTTCAGCAGAAAATGAAAAAGTACGATTTGAAGAAAAAAATGTAAAATAAAAATTCTTTGGTTTTCACGACAGTTAAGGTGTGATAAAGGTGCCGTAATTACAGCAGTTTCAAAGGAAAGGTGCTGTAATTACGGCACCTTTTTTAGGTTTTCCCTGCAAAAAGGAATATCCGGAAAAAAATGCTGCCGTAATTACGGCAGTTGGCAAAAAAAGAAGAGTAAAAAATAAAAAGCGCGCATCAAATAAATGAAAAACGAAGGAAGAATTTTCATGAAATGAGGGAGAAATTCTCGTAAAGTGAAATAAAAAAGCTAAAAATAAAGAAAAACGAAAAAAAACGGAGAAAAAGGCAGAAAAAACTAGTTGGCACGAAAATTGCTATATTAAAAAGTGTGGAGGTTGGTATAGGCCAATGGACAGCAAAAGAAGCGGTCCGTTGGTGCAGACAAAAGTTTATCGTAAAAGGAGGAAACCATATGACAGTGTATTCTGTACTCATCGACTTTACTGTGGCCGCCATTTTGATTTTTATCGGCCAGGTTCTTCGCTCGAAGGTTGTATTTTTCCAAAAATACTTTGTTCCTGCCAGCCTGATTGCCGGCTTCATCGGCCTGGCACTTGGGAAAAACGGACTTGGGGTGCTTCCCTTCTCGGATCAGATCGGAGATTATTCCAGTGTACTGATTCTGATTATTTTCTCTTCGGTAGGCCTAAACGGCTTTTCCCTCGATAAGGGAAATTTCCGAAAGAAAATCAATAAGCTGGGCTCCTATATGTGCTATCGCGGACTGGCACAGTCTATCCAGTTTGTAGTTCCCATCGTATTTTCGATTCTGGTGATTTCCAGACTGGTGCCTACGATTAATTACGGGTTTGGACTTCTTCTGGCGGCCGGCTTCTTAGGAGGCCATGGAACGGCCGCTGCTGTAGGAAATGCCTTCGGAAATCTGGGCTGGACAGATGCCATAGACTTAGGTATGACATCCGCTACCGTGGGAATCCTTTCCGGTGTCTTTGGCGGAATCATTTTTATCAAATGGGCGACAAAGCACGGATATACCGAATATCTGAAAAGCTTTTCCCATATTTCCGGCGATTTAAAGACCGGTATGATTTCCAAAGAAAATCGGGGACGGCTGGGAACAGAGACATTGTCCAGCGTTTCACTGGATCCGCTGGCCTGGCATCTGGCGCTGCTCTTGATTCCGTCCGGTATCGGCTACATGATTAACAGCTGGATTGCAAAGCAGTTTGGCCTGGATCTTCCCACCTACACGATTTCTTTCCTGGTGGCTCTGGCCATGTTCCTCATCATCAGTAAGACCTGGGTTCATGACTATGTGGACAATCAGACCATAAGCCGGATCTCCAATTGTGCGACAGACTATCTGGTATTTTTCGGTGTTGCTTCTATTAAAATCCCGGTAGTCGTGCAGTATGCGCTTCCGTTCACGCTTCTCATGGTCTGCGGTGTGCTTCTTGTGGCTGCGATGCTGGTTTTTGTTGGTCCTTATATGAACAAGGAAGAGTGGTTCGAGAGAAGCATCTTTGTTTACGGCTATTCAACCGGCGTTTTTGCCATTGGACTGGTGCTGCTTCGTATCGCCGATCCGCGAAACGAGTCAGAAATCATTGCGGATACAGCCATTGTATCGCCCATTAATACCCCGATCGAGCTTTTGGCCTGGTCCATCGGCCCGGTAATGCTTCTGGGCGGACAGCACTGGACCTTTGTGGGCATTTTCACCCTTATTACGATTGGCTGGGCTGTGCTGGCGACGCTGGGAAAATGGTGGTATTTTAAGGTTCCGCTGGCGGGACGAGGCAGATATCAGGAAAATGAGAACGGATAAAACAAAATGAGACAGGAGTGACGAAGATGGAAATGGAAATGCGGATTAATGAACATCCGATACTGGGAGTAATCGAAAAAGGCCGGCTGGTTCATTTTACTCTGGACGGTGCGGACATGGAGGGCTATGAGGGAGAGCCCATTGCTGCCGCTTTGCGGGCAGCCGGTGTAATGACACACAGGCACACGGTAAAGAGGGGAGAGCCCAGAGGAATTTTCTGTGCCATCGGACGCTGCACGGACTGTGTCATGGTGGTAAATGGAAAACCCAATGTACGGACCTGTGTGACGCCATTGGAAGAAGGAATGAAGGTTCAGACCCAGTATGGGAAAACGGCAAAGGAGCAGACAAAATGAAACGATATGAATTACTGGTAGTCGGCGCCGGCCCGGCCGGCCTTTCCGCCGCCATTGAAGCGGCCAGGCTGGGAATGAAAGTAGCTGTATTCGACGAGAACAGCCGGCCCGGCGGACAGCTTTTTAAGCAGATTCACAAATTTTTTGGTTCAAAAGAACACAAGGCAAAGATAAGAGGATACCGCATTGGCGCAGAGCTTCTGTCAGAGGCAGAACGTTTGGGGGTGGAGGTACACTTAAATGCCGTTGTTACAGGAATCTTTGAATTTATGGAAATCAATGTGATGGAGAATGGAGAACTCTGTCATTATAAGGGAAACGCCGTACTGGTAGCGGCCGGAGCCAGGGAAAATATGATTCCCTTTGAGGGATGGACTCTGCCGGGCGTGATCGGAGCCGGAGCGGCCCAGACTATGATGAATCTCCACGGAGTAAGGCCCGGACAGCGTGTTCTCATGGTGGGTTCAGGAAATGTGGGACTTGTGGTATCCTACCAGCTTTTGCAGGCAGGAATTCAGGTAGCGGCCATCATTGATGCAGCTCCGCAGGTGGGCGGCTATGGCGTTCATGCTTCGAAGGTGGCAAGAACAGGCGTTCCCTTCCTCCTGTCTCATACCATCATAAAGGCAGAAGGAACAGAACGGGTGACAGGCGCTGTAATAGCAAAAGTGGATGAAAAATTCCGCCCAATAGCCGGCACGGAACAGCATTTTGATGTGGATACGATCTGCATGGCAGTCGGTCTTTCTCCCATGTCTCAGCTTCTTGCCATGGCCGGCTGCCGGATGGAGGAACGGCGCGGCACAGTTCCTGTGCTGAATGAATATGGAGAGACCAGTGTAGCCGGAATCTTTGCTGCCGGCGATGTGGCCGGAATCGAGGAAGCCAGCTCTGCCATGCTGACAGGAAGAATTGCAGGCACTGCCATAGCGAGAAAGCTCGGCTATCTGGATGAGGAGACATTTTCCGGCGAATATCAGGCTCTTAAGGAGGCTCTTTCAAGGCTTCATGAGGGTATGTTCAGCCCGGAAAACAGGGGGCGAAGGGATTTAACCGAGACAGATGAAGGAATCCCGCTGTCTCAGAGTCTCTTGAAAAACGGTTACATAGAAAAAGAGGAGCTTACGCGCTTTCCGGGAGTAGTAAAACAGAAGGGAATTCATCCGGTCATTGAATGTACTCAGAATATTCCCTGCAACCCCTGCCAGGACGCCTGTAAATTCGGCTGTATTGCGGTGGGAAGCCGAATCACAAAGCTTCCGGAGGTGGCAAAGGACAGCCGCTGTACGGGCTGCGGCATGTGTGTGGCCTCCTGCTCCGGCCAGGCCATTTTCCTGGTGAATGAGGATTATGATGAAACAGGGGCATCCGTCACACTGCCGTATGAGTTTTTCCCCTATCCCAAGGCAGGGGAACGGGGCCTGGCTCTGGGCCGTGACGGCCGTCCTGTCTGTGAGGCTGAGGTAATTTCCGTAAAAAGCAGCCCTGTCATGGATCAAACTGCGCTGCTGACGATCCGTGTACCAAAGGAAATGGCCATGACAGCCAGGTTCTATCGGGCAAAGGAGGGATAAGACAATGAGCATCTATTTAGATCGAAGCCGTTCCATTGGGGAATTTGTGCCGGAACCGGATGACGGACTGATCATCTGCCGCTGTGAGGAGATCACAAAAGGAGAAATCCGGCAGGCTGTCCACGAAGGAATGTGGACGATGACAGAGGTAAAGCGCTTCCTTCGGGCCGGTATGGGACTTTGCCAGGGGCAGACCTGCGGCCGGATTGTGAAAGGCATTATTGCAAAGGAATTGGGATTAGAAGCAGCAGAGCTTCCCGGAAATGTAGACCGGGCTCCGGCGCGTCCCATTGAACTTACGATTCTGGGAAATGAGGGGGAACAGTGATGGCAGAGTGTTCAGAGGTTTTAATTGTCGGCGCCGGCATCATTGGATGCGCAACGGCTTATTATTTAGCAAAAAGAGGCATCTCCGTTACGGTTTTGGAAGGTGAGATGATCGGCCACGGCGGTTCCTCCCGAAATGCGGGCGGTGTCCGCCAGTCTGCCAGGGATATCAGAGAGCTTCCGCTTGCCATGTACAGTGTAAAGCATCTCTGGCCGGCTTTAAGCGAGGAACTGGGTGTGGACGTGGAATACCATCAGGTGGGAAATATTCGTCTGGGCTTAACAAATGACCACATGGAAATTTTAAAAAAGCTCGTGGAGAACTGTAAAAAGGACGGCCTTGATGTTCGGCTGGTGTCCGGAGAGGAAGCCCGAGAGATATGTCCCTATATGTCGGAAGAGGTAATTGGGGCCAGCTGGTGCCCCAGCGACGGAAATGCCAACGCACTTTTATCCACCCTTGGCTATTACAGAAGGGCCAGGGAGCTGGGCGCCCGCTTTATAACGGGAGAAGAGGTGGTAAGGCTGGAAACCTGTCGCGGCGCGGCCAGAAGGGCTGTAACAAAGCGGGGCAATCTCTACGAGGCAGAGCATATTCTGGTGGCAGCCGGATATGAATCCCGCGACATAAGCGCCACTCTGGGGATCGATATTCCGCTGATTCGGAAATACGACGAGTGCCTGGTAACAGAGGCGCAGCCCGATTATTTCCCCCAGACACTGGGAACAGCGGATGCCGATTTCTATGGCCATCAGACAAAGCACGGCTCCTTTGTTTTCGGCGGCGACTGCGGCTTTGAATACTTCCACAACCGGAGGCAGGAGCATACGGCTGTAACGGCAAACAGCGCCTCCTGTATGGCAAGAAATATTCTTAAGTATTTTCCGGTCTTGTCTGATATCCGGGTGGTCCGCCAGTGGGGCGGATGGCTGGACAAATGCATGGACGGTGTTCCGGTGCTGGGAGCTGTCAGGGAGATTCCCGGGCTTCATCTGGCAGCCGGCTTCAGCGGCCACGGCTTTGGCATTGCGCCCGCAGTGGCTCTTTGTCTGGCTCAGGAGATAGCGGGAGAGGAAACTGCAGTGGATTTATCCGAGCTTCGGTATGATCGATTTAAAAGTGTGAAATAGGCAGGAAAAAGGGGGAGATGATACTCCCCCGATTTTGAGTTCATGAAACATTGCAGAAAATGCTGCGAAATTCCGCTTCTGTCAGCGAGGCGCCGGTTACTCCGACCACAGCAGAAGCAACCCGGTTGGCAATCTGAATTGCCTCTTTCATTGGATAGCCTAGACTTAAGGATGCCATCACGGCACCGATATGGGAATCCCCCGCTCCGATGGTGTCTGCAACCTGAACCGGCACAGCCGGAACAAGGTACGCAAGGCCGCCTTTTTCGAGACAGTAGGTTCCCCGTTCTCCAAGTGTGATAATAACAGTATTCTCTGTTTTCGCCTGCAGGATTTCGGCTGCCCTTATAAGCTCCGATTCGATGGGCACAGCCGCAGTTTCCGGTGCAGAAGGAGTCTCCGGCCGGCCCGGCCCCTTCGGGATGCCGCTCAGCTCCCGTGCTTCCAGCTCATTGATATGCAGAACCGGATGCAGGGCAAAAATACGGTCATTCTTTTCTTTCTCTATCCGGATGCCTCTGGGGCCGGGGGCATAGAAAAGCTGCCTTTCCGGATGGCTTTCCAGATATTCTATCAATTCTCCTCCTGTCGGCTCCTCAATTTCCAGCCCGCAGACGTAAACCATTTCATAGGGTGTCTGATCAAAGGTCTCCATCCAGGATTTGTGAAAGGTGTATTCCGCTCCGTGGTAGGATAAAAAGGTGCGTTCTCCGCTGGCCTCCACCAGACAATAGCAGCAGCCGTTTTCCTGATCCGGCACACGCACCGTAATGGGGAATCCCCGCTTTTCCAGTTCTTTTGAGACAAATTCTCCGTAGAATCCGGTTCCCACCGGTGATATGAGGCTCACCGGAGCCTGAAAAAGACGGACGGCGGATGCTACATTGTAGGCGCAGCCGCCCAGAGCCAGCGTATTGCCGGTGGGATGCAGATCCTCCTGGGTCCGGGGAAGATGATCCAGAGTAATGATAATGTCAACGCAGGTAGAACCGATGACCATGATGGGTTTCGGAACAGAGCCGCCTGCCCCGGCCGGAAAGGAATAAGTCTGGTTCACGTTTTTACCTCCTATCTGTTTTCTATCCAGAGTATACCATAAATTTTCATTTCGAGGGTCAATTTCTGAAAAAAGTAGGGATAGCACGAATACAGAAAGTGTGGTAGACTGTTGTTCGGAAGAAATGTGTAAAAATGATGTTTAAAAAACAAAGAGGAGAGGATTCAAATGAATCGATCGCAATTGCCGGGAAATGCTTACGAACGAATCATAACCCTGGCTGATGAGATAGAGCCGGATCTGATACGCCTGCGCCGGGAGTTTCACCGCTTTCCGGAAACAGGCTGGCTGGAAATGCGCACCTCCGCAGTGATAGCCAGAGAGCTTAAGTCTCTCGGCTATGAGGTTTTAACCGGAAAGGCAGTGTGCCGGGAAGGAAGCCGTGTCTCTGTGCCGGAGGATGCTGTTTTAAGAGCACATTTTGAAGCGGTGAAAAAGGAAGAAGGCGCGGAGGGATTCCGCGGATTTCTGACAGAGGAAATGGCGGAGGGCTATACGGGAGCAGTCGGGATCTTACGCTGCGGCGATGGTCCGGTGACAGCCCTGCGGTTTGATATCGATGCCCTTCCTATGGAGGAGGATCACAGTGAGGCACACCGCCCGTTTCGGGAAGGTTTTGCCTCGGTTCACCCGGGAATGATGCATGCCTGCGGCCATGACTGTCATGCGGCGATCGGCCTGGGTGCTGCCCGGATTTTGGCGGCCATGCGGGAAGAACTGCATGGAACGGTAAAACTCTTATTCCAGCCCGGGGAGGAAGGAACAAAGGGAGCGTATTCCATGGTAGAAGCCGGTCATCTGGACGGAGTCGATTATTTTATCGGTAATCATGTGGCGCCGGATAATGCAGAGGATGACGGGGATGTGACGCCGGGAAGCTATGGTTCACTGGCGACCTGCAAATACCAGGTCTATTTCCGCGGAAAATCAGCCCACGCAGGCGGTTTCCCGGAAGAGGGAAGAAGTGCTGTTTTAGCGGCTGCCCATGCAGTGGTGGGACTTTCCGGCATTGCCAGACACAGCGGCGGTATCACTCGGGTCAATGTAGGAGTGATTCAGGGCGGAAGCAGCAGCAACGTGGTCCCCGATGAGGCCATGATTTCCATGGAGGTCCGCGGAGAAACAACGGAAATTAATGACTATATGGATCGCCGGGCCAAGGAGGTCTGCCGGGCGGCTGCCATGATGGAGGGCTGCACCTGTGACTGGAAGCTGATGGGGCATGCACCGTCCCAGGTGAGCGATCCGGCGCTGATTGAGCGCATTGCCCGGATGGTAAAAGAAAACTTAAGCGGATACCGGGTCAGCAGCTGTCCAAATGCCAGAAACTGGGGCAGCGAGGATATCGGTTTTATGATGAACCGGGTCCAGGAGCAGGGCGGTCAGGCCGTTTATATGCGGACCATGACGAAAATGGCATCCCCGCAGCATACGGTCCGTTTTGATGTGGATGAGGCGGTTTTAAAGAAGAGCGCAGTGATCTTTGCCTCCATTGTATACGATTTAGGGCATTGCTCACCTGCATAAACAGAAATAAAAACAGAATCCGAACAAAATCTAAGGAGGAAACATGTATGTTAGAAGCAGGAATCAAGGCACCGGAGTTTACCCTTTCCGATCAGAACGGAAATCAGGTATCTTTAAAGGATTTTCAGGGAAAAAAGGTGATCCTCTATTTTTACAGCAAGGATAATACGGCCGGCTGTACGAAGCAGGCCTGCTCTTTTGCAGAGCTTTACCCGCATTTTACAGAAAAAAATGTTGAGATTTTGGGTATTAGTAAGGACTCTGAAAGCTCTCACAGGAAATTTGCGGAAAAATACAGTCTTCCGTTCCCCATTCTTTCCGATCCGGAGAGAACCGTCATCGAGGCCTATGATGTCTGGAAGGAAAAGAATATGTACGGCAAGAAAGTCATGGGCGTTGTCCGCACCACATATCTGATCGATGAAAACGGCAGGATCGAAAAGGCATTCGCAAAGGTAAAAGCCGCTGAGAATGCCGCTCAAATGCTGGAAGAAATAGGAAAGGATTGCAGTTTGTCATGAAGAAGTCTTACGAAATGGACATGTGCAGCGGGCCCATTTTTAAGAAGGTCCTGTCATTTTCCGTCCCGCTGATGCTGTCCGGCGTGCTGCAGCTTCTGTTTAATGCGGCTGATGTTATTGTAGTAGGACGGTTTGCAGGAAGTCAGTCCCTGGCGGCGGTTGGCTCCACAACAGCCCTGATTAACCTTCTGATTAATATTTTTATTGGTCTGTCCATCGGTGTCAATGTACTCGTGGCCCGGTATTACGGTGCTAAAAACGATAAAGAAGTCAGTGATACCGTACATACCGCAGTGTCAGTCAGTCTGGTCAGCGGATTGATTCTGATTGCGGTCGGATTTTTTGCTTCCCGGTTTTTGCTGGAGCTTATGGGAACGCCGGATGATGTCATCAATAAATCGGTTATGTATATGCAGATTTATTTTGCCGGAATGCCGGTTATCATGGCCTACAACTTCGGCAGTGCGATTCTGCGGGCGGTGGGAGATACCAAGAGACCTCTCTATTTCCTTACCCTGGCCGGGATTGTCAATGTGGCGTTGAATCTGTTCTTCGTCATCAGCCTTCAGATGGATGTGGCCGGTGTAGCTCTGGCGACAGTGCTTTCCCAGTGTATTTCCGCAGCGCTGGTGCTGAAATGCCTGATGCAGTCTGAGGGAGGACTCAAGCTGTATTTAAATAAGCTTCGGATCAACAGGCGAAAGCTCATTATGATTGTAAAGGTGGGATTGCCGGCCGGAATGCAGGGAGCCATTTTCTCTATTTCCAATGTATTGATCCAGTCCTCGGTGAACTCCTTCGGTTCCATCGCCATGGCCGGAAATACGGCATCCCAGAACATCGAGGGCTTCGTATACGCTGCCATGAATGCGCTTTATCAGACGAATCTGAGCTTTACCAGCCAGAATATCGGAGCACAGAAATACAGCCGCATTAACCGGATCCTTTTAATTTGTCAGGCAACGGTGACTGCGGTGGGCATGCTTTTAGGCTTTGCCGCTATGCTGGGCGGGAGAAACCTGCTGGAAATTTATTCCTCCGATCCGGAGGTAATCTCTTATGGTATGCTGCGTATGTCCATCATATGTACGACCTATTTTATCTGCGGATGGATGGATACCATGGTCGGCAGTATGAGAGGAATGGGGTATTCCATTGTCCCGATGATCGTATCCCTGACAGGCGCCTGCGGCCTGCGGGTGGTCTGGGTATTTACGATCTTTGCCCATTATCACAGCCTGTTCGTGCTCTATATATCCTACCCGATCTCGTGGCTGATTACGGCGGCTGCTCATGTAGTATGCTATTATCAGGTATATAAGAAGCTTCCGAAACAGGACAAAGCGGCGGCGGTCAGTGTGTGAGCGGATGCCGGAAGCGGGACAAAACGAAGCGCCCGCGATGCGGGCATGCGTGCTTATGTGTTAAAATTCAAATCATTTGAAATAAAAAAGGCACTCTTTCATTTCATGAATGTTGCGAAATGAGAGAGTGTCTTTTTTTATTTTAGACGTCACTTCTTTTATCTTCTGCACCCGTCAAAGATGTTAAAGTTTACTTTATTGCAGTTTTAAAACCCCTTTGTTATGGTTAAAGTAAAATAAAGGATTCGAACGAAGGTTTGGACGAAAGGGGGTCAGCAATTATGAAAAATCGGGATATGATATCATTTGCCGCCGCCTGCATCCGGGAGAGTGAAAAACCGCGTCCGGAAATCACCTGGCTGAAGGAGCGTTATGACCGTTTCTGCCAAAAATATGAGTTATCCTCCAAAGAGGAGGCCGACGGATTGCTTTACGAAAAAATGTATGCGATGAAGCCCAGAAAATCAACGGAGCTTCTGAAAATCCGCTATTGGAGAACCGGAAAGCATCTTCCGGTCAGCCGGGAACAGTGCATCAGCTTTGGAAGGGCACTCGATTTAAGCCCGGAGGAGCTGCTGTATTTAATACAGTATTATTATGACCGCAGTGATCAGGTATTTGAAGCCGGTGATACGCAGCTTCCCCAATATCTGGAAAGAAAAGCCGTAATGGATGAGCTGGTAAAAGAATATCTGGAAAAGGTGCATCCGAACCGATTGATTCAGCTTCGGATTTCTCCGGATTCACTGAAAAGCAATCTGCGCCATATTTATTTTACGGATGCGGGCAATTATATCTATTATCCGGATCCGAAACGGGACTGGAACCGCCACATTATCAGTGTAGGCTATGGCTCGGAACTGGAGAGAAGTTTAAACCTGTTAGGGGAGATTCCTCGAAAAACGATACTCCGCCACATCATTTTACTTGGAATGCCATATTTAAATCATGAATTATTGAATCAGCGTCTGAAAGCCCTTGGTTATGCGCCTCTGGACGCAGACCACACCTTGAGGGGAGGGGAACGGCTCGACTGGCTTCTGATTCGTTTGCTGGAACTGTACGAACAGGAATGTACCGGCAGAGAGCCGGAGGAATGTCTAATATGGTTTCAGCAGGTCTGCCGGGAGCTTGATCAGTATTTTCTCGAACAAAGAAAAAACGGTCTCCGCTTCATGTATTTTAAAGCGCTGCAATAAAGGATAAAACCGTATTGCAGCGAAAAAGGGGCAATGTCTATGAGTATGAAAAGATATTTCAGGAGTCATTCTGGGGCGCTTTTTTTCTGCTCTTTTATTCAGCATATCAGCAATTCAGAAAAAATTGAAATGAGGTGGGGAAATGGGCCGTTTGTTTGATTATGAAAAAGTCTTTTTAGAGTGGAAAAAACGCCAGGTAATGTTCCGCTGCCGATACCGGAATACACCGCCCGGTTTTGCTGATAAAAACAGAGAGCAGGAGGAAATTCAAAAGCTGGAAGAAATGATTCGAAGACATGTGACGCTGCGCGAATACAGCCTTCTTTCTTCCTATCAGGCACCGACAGAGCGTTTTGTCGGACGCGATCGGTATCTTTCGGCAATCGCTGAGGCTTTTTTTAAGGGACAGGGACCGGTGATTCTAAGCGGCATCGGAGGGATAGGAAAAAGCGCCATAGCCCGGGCTTACGTGAAACAATTCGGCGAAAATTATGAGCATGTTCTCTTTTTATCTTATAACGGAAGTCTCCAAAAGCTGTTTTGCGATGATACACAGGTATGCATTTCCAATCTGCGTTATTCTCCGGATAAATACAGCAGCAAACCGCGTTATTTCCGGGAAAAGATCCGCATTTTATCTCAAATTGCCAAAAGACAGAGGCTGCTGATTGTCATTGATGACTGGAACGAACGTTTGGAGCGGGAACGAAAAACCATTTTTAATCTGCCCTGCGATATTCTGATCACAACGAGACTGGACGGTACAGAATGGAAGCAAGGCATCTGTATTCCGGTCTATTCTCTGGAAAAAGAGGAGGAATGGGAGGCCTTTTTCCGCCTGTATTCCGACCGCGGCATAGAGAAGGAGCAAAGAGAGAAACTCTATGCATACCGTGAGAAGGTGAAAGGACATACGCTTCTGATGCTGTTAAAGCTTCAGAACCCGGAGCTTGCGGAGGGGGAGGATATCGGGTTTAAGGAGGATCTGTTCAGCCGGTTTACCTTAAAAAAGGAGGAACGCCAGACGCTCTGCGAGCTGTCTGTTATGCCGGTGCAGGGAATCCGCCGTTCTCTGTATCAGGAAATATCAGATACATCAGATGAAACGATTGAGTTTTTGAAGCGCTGCCTTTTGATTGATTCCCTGTATTTCGGTTCAGAAGAACAGCTGACCATGCATCCGGTTATTGCAAAGGCGGCAAAAGAGGTTTTCACTCCGACCGTAGTGAGCTGCCGGCGGCTGCTGTATGGGTTTGAAAAGAAGCTGCAGAATGCCTGGAATCATTCCTACCTGGAAAACCAGCGGTACGAGCCCTATGTGTTTGCTATTTTATCTGCATTTCCCAAGCCCGAGGCCTGGATGGCACGGACCTTTGACAGCTTTGTCACCTGGCTTTGGATTCAGAATTATTATGAGGAAGCGAAGGACTACGGAAAACGCCTGATAGAATGCGTAGAGGCCCATTATGGACCTTCCCACCAGACAACCAGCGAAATTTCCCTCCGTGTGGCTGCTATTTATTACAATTCTCTTGATTTAAAAACAGCTTCTGTGTGGTATCGGAAGGCTTATGACATCATAGTAAGCTGCAAGCCTCAGAACGAAGAATATTGGCGCATCCGCAGCGCGGCGGCATGCAGGCTGTCCAGAAGCCTGCGTTATGAAAAACGGTTGGACGAAGCTCTGGATTTAATTATTGAAGCCAGAAAGTATAGGCTCTACTATCTGGAAAACGGAGCCGCAGAGGATGAGGAAATTCTGAAAAGCGAAAGGATCGCTTTATGCTGTCAGAATCTTCTGCGTGCCAGAATTATGATGGATATGGGGGAGATTGGGGAGCCGGAACAGATTTATCTGGAAAACCGGAACTATATAGAAAACCGGCACCTTCTGGATAACAGCTTCCAAATCAATGAATTCGATACCTTCCATGCAGAGCTGCTGTTAAAAAAGAAGGATTACGAAAAAGCGGAGGAGGCATCATTGAGGGCTGTAAAGAGGGCGGTTTTCTACCGCGGCGAGTCTTTTAAAGATACCTTAATCTGCCGGGAGCTGCTGGCAGATATTTACAGAGAGGCCGGCAAAAGAGAGGAGGCTCTGGAACAGTACGCCGTTATCCTGCGGGAGCTTCAGAAAGAGCACCCCATGCAGGCCGAATGGATAGCTCGAATCTGCGATAAAATGTGTTCGGAGAGAGGGGATTGTTAAAGTTTACTATATTGACGCAGTCATGGAAGAAAGGTAATGTGAAACCTAACATATAAAATGCGTTTTTTGTATTTTTTTCCGGATCACGCTCCGGAAAAGACGGATTTTCAGAGCAAAATTCGTTCAAACATAATAGAAACAGGAAGTATCCGGAAACATGATTTCATGGTTTAGAAAACGAGGAAGACACATGATTACTTATCAGATTATCAGCCGGACTGGCAGCCGTCCGGTCAACGAGGACTGTACCGGGATGCATCAGCTGGGAGATTCCTATGGTTTCTTTCTGGCGGACGGCCTGGGCGGTCACGGAAAGGGAGAGGTTGCATCCAAGACAGCAGTGGAACAGGCGATCCTGCAGTTTGAAAAGGGCGGCTGCTCGAAGGAAACCTTAGAACGGATCTTTGAAGCAGGGCAGGAGGCTATTTTGGCGCGCCAGAAGGCAGACGGCGTCACCCAAAGCATGAAAACCACGCTTACGGCGCTTTTAATTGACGGGGAGACTATCCGATGGGGACATATCGGGGATTCCCGGATTTATTATTTCCAAAATAACCGCCTGATGGGACGTACCATGGATCACAGCGTTCCGCAGATGCTGGTGGCTGCCGGAGAGATAAAGGAAAAGGAGATTCGGCACCATCCGGATCGCAATCGTCTTTTGCGCGTGATGGGAATAGAGTGGGATCGGCCTTCCTACCAGCTGGCTGAACCTGTTCCCCGGAAGGGACGCCAGGCCTTTTTGATGTGCTCTGACGGATTCTGGGAGCTGGTGGATGAAAAGGAAATGGTCACCGCTTTAAAGCGGGCTTCCACTGCAGAGCAGTGGGTGGAAGCCATGGAGCAGTTGGTAAACCGCCATGGCGCCGGCACCAATATGGACAATTATTCTGCGGTTGCGGTCTGGGTCAATCCTTAAAAGAACCTGACTTTTGTCTGCAAAACGTTTTGCGGACCGAATAGAAATAACGCATCCGGGAGAGGGGAAACAACAATGGCAATTATCCGATGCCCAAGCGGCCATTTTTATGATAATGAAAAACACAGTATGTGTCCAATCTGCAATAAAAGCAGCGGACCGAGATGGGAACTGGACAATGAAAAAACCGTCAGTCTGGAATCCATACAGGAGGATTCCGATGAAGTTACCGTTCGGCTGACAGCCGGCGAACCGGAAAAAGAGAAGATCCGCGGCAGCTGGGACAGCGAAAAAACCGTGGCATTTTGGGGGCAGGAGGCCGAACTTCTGGTAGGATGGCTTGTCTGCACCAAGGGTGTGGCCAAAGGAAAGGATTTCCGGCTCTATCCCGGCTTCAACCGGATTGGACGCAGCTTAAGTTCTGATATCTGCCTGCAGGATCCCGGCGTTTCGGGAGAGAACCACTGTTCTGTGGTTTACGACCGGAAGAGCAGGAGCTTTTATCTGATGCCCGGAAACGGAACCCTGACCTATTTAGACGGCGAAATAGCGGGACAGGCAGAGCCGCTTACTGACGGGGTGCCGATCACGCTGGGAGAAAGCACGCTGGAGCTGGTTTCGTTCTGTAAAGGAGATCATGTATGGGAAACCTTATAGCATATACGGCAAATCAGCCGGAGGAAGGAACCGTCGCAGCGGAGCAGAACCGTCTGGAACAGGTGTATCTGAATATGCCGGAGGTACGTTTCTATTTTTCCGGAGACAGAGAGCAGACAGAAGAAAACTTAAAGGCATATATTGGAAAGGAACAGCTGGAGTTTGTATCCCTAAAACGCTTTTCCGAAGGAGACGGTGCCGTTTATTACTACGTTCTTCTGGATGTATCAGCCTCCATATCCGAAGGAACCTTCTCTCAGATTACAGAAGGACTTGCCGCCTTCGGCCGCGGGCTGAATACGCAGGATCATTTAATTGTAATTACCTTTGGGGAGGAAGTCAAAACCGTACTTGACATGACCGGGGAGGAGCTTCGGGACGGCCGGGCCGATTCTGTTTTTTCGGGCCTTGTAAACCGGGACCAGAAAACGCTTCTGTTTGAGGCTGTAAAGCAGACCGCAGAGCTGGCCGCCTCGGTACCGGCATCGGACAGCACCAGACGGGCCGCCTTTGTCATTACGGACGGAGAGGATATCGCCCGCGGAATGGCAACGAAAAACGAGGCTTTGAATACGCTTTCCCGCACGGGAATTCCTGTCTACGGTTTTACCGCTCCGGAGGCAAAACGGGATTCTATCAATGCGCTGGGAGAGTTTTCCCGGACCTCCGGAGGCTATTTAACCATACTGGAAGCGGGAAAGGCTTCAGAGGGCTTTGAAGCGGTACGGGAGGAGATACAGAATACATATGAGGCCGTTTTCACCGCAGATACCAATCAGGTATCCCATGAAATGGTGAGTGCCGTTCTGGAGTTTTCACAGGAAGGCGAAAAACGGCAGACTGAGGCAATGCAGGATCGGTGGATTGCCGACACAGAAGCGCCGGTACTAAGGGCGGCATCTTTTGAAAGCAGCACTCAGGTAAAGGTTATTTTTTCCGAACCGGTATCCGGGGCAGAGGCGGCGGAAAACTACCGCTTGACGGACGGGGAAGGTACCGTTCATACACCTGCCTATGCATCTGTGGGAAGTGATGGCACCAGTGCCGTTCTCACCTTTTCCGGAGAATTGGGAGGCGGAAGCTACGAATTATCCTGCGAGCGCATTGCCGATCGTTCGATGGAGAAAAATCCCCTGGAGGGAAGTATCAGTATAGAGTCAGAGGCTGTCAGGACGGAAGAAACTAAAGCTGTCCAAAGCCAGGAGGATGCGCCTTCGAAAACCTCGCTTCCCATCTACGCAGCGGCCGGACTGGCGGTTGTTCTGGCGGCAGCCGTTCTCGTTTTCTTTATGAAAAAGGGAAAATCCGGAAAAGAAATGCCGCAGAAGGGACAGTCTGATTCGAATCCGAAGGCAGCGGCCGGGCCGGCACCGGAAAAGGAACCGGAATACGCCGGTGCTGCGGTGCTTACGGACCAGGCACAGACCCGCGTTCGCGTATCGGTGGAGAAACCGAAGCTGGCAGAAAAAAAGGTCTTTTTCCATGTGAAAGGCCAGAGGGAGGAGATTCCGGTAACAATCCGAAACAGCATGATTGTCGGACGCTCCGCTTCCTGTGAACTGATTTTCGACGATCCGGCCATGTCCAGACAGCACTTTGCCCTGGAGCTGGCAGGACAGTCCGTAACCATACGAAATTTAAGCACAAGCAGCTTTACGACCGTCAATGGGATCCGGCTGGGGACTTCCTCGTATTCCCTCAAACCGGGAGACGAGATCGGCGCAGGTCAATTAAAGATTACAATCCGGTGGTAGAGCTGCCGGATCACACAGGGGACTTTAGATATGAGTGAAATGACAGCAGAAATTCAGACACTGCAAAACGGCAGATTTGAGGTGTGCTCCATCCTCGGAGCAGGCGGCTTCGGCATCACCTACCGGTGTGTGGACAAACGGCGCCAAAAGGTCTGTGCCATTAAAGAATATATGCCGGAGGCGATTGCATCCAGAGACTCCCGGACGGGAGCGATTGTGCCGCAGCCGGATCGAAAAAAGGCTTTCCTGCATGGAAAGAACCGTTTTCTGGAAGAAGCCGAAATTCTGATGCAGATGAATCAAATCCCATATGTAGTTCATGTATGGGAGGCTTTTGAGGAAAATCATACCGCTTACTATGTAATGGAGTTTTTAGAGGGCACTACCTTAAAACAGCTGATGCGGGCCATGGGAGGAAAGCTTCCCTATACGGCGGCTCTGGAGGCTGTCGAAAAGGCAGGCAGCGCCTTGGATACGATTCACCGTCAGGCCGGAATTTTCCATCGGGATATCAGCCCGGAAAATATCATGGTTATGCCGGACGGGACGGTAAAAATCATTGATTTCGGCAGTGCCAAGGCTATGGCCGTCAAGGAAAATCAGCAGTTTTCCGTTGTGCTGAAGCCGGGCTTTGCCCCGCCGGAGCAGTATGCCAGCAATTTGAGTCAGGGAAGCTTTACCGATGTGTATGCCCTGGCAGGCACCTTTTATTATGCCGCTTCGGGCAAGATGATTCCCGTCGCTCCGGACCGTCTGATGGGCGTAACCTATGAGCGTTTGGATCAGCTGGTGCCGGAATGCGGGGAGGCAGCGGCGGATGCCGTGGATCGGGCGCTGAATCTGGATGCCAAATTCCGGACACAGACCATGTCGGAATTTATTCAGGGAATCACCCAGGGAAGAAGAACCATTCCGGTAAGAAGGGAAACCACGGTTACAGAAAACAAAACGGCTGTTCCTGAAAGCATTGCCGCCAGAATACAGAAGGCGGAGGCGGAAGAAGCAGCGCATACAGAGGCGGATACCATGACAGTAGCCGTGTCACCGGCCGTTTTGGAGGAAGAGGACCTTCCCACCGTAGCGCTTCCGAGAGAGCCGCAGGCCTGGCTGGAGGTAGTGGCCGGTGCATGTGCCGGCACACGTTTTCCGGTCGAGCCGAACCGGACCATTACGGTCGGACGGGTGGCGAAGAAAAGCCAGATCGTCCTTTCCGGTCATCCGGAAATCAGCGGCCTTCACTTCCGACTTTTGTATCAGCCGGAAAAACAAGGCTTTTACGTCATTGACGAATCGATAAACGGACTCTACTACCAGGGCATCCGCCTGGAAAAGGGTAAAAAATATAAGGTGCTTCCCGGAGACTGTCTGGGTGTGGGAAGCATGCAGTGCATGATCACGGTAGGAGTAAAACAGGATGATTGATGAGAGCAATGTATTAACCGTAAAAATCAATGAACCGCAGGAGCGGGAAGAGAGGGGAAAGGTCCGTTATACCGCATATTCCTCCATCGGCGCCCGTTCCAGCCAGCAGGACACCCTGTTTGTGGGGGAAAAGGAAGGATATGTTTTAGCCGTTGTATGCGACGGCATGGGCGGCATGAACGGCGGAGAGACAGCCAGCGCCCTGGCGGTTCAGATGATGGCGGAATCCTTTTACGGGCAGAGCCAGCCTGATGTGCCGGAATATTTAAGAGAGATGGCAGTCCGCATGGATGAGGCTGTCAGCAGCCTGGAGGAAGGCGGCAGGAATTTAGGAGCCGGGACGACAATTGTCTCTGTGATGATCACACAAAACGGCGTTTACTGGCTGTCTGTGGGCGACAGCCGGATTTACCTTTATCGGAACGGACAGATGATATGCCCGGTGCCGGCCCATAATTACCGTCTGCTTCTGGAACAGAGGCTGCAGGCCGGAAAGATCACGCCGGAAACTTATGAAAAGGAGCTTCCCAAGGCAGAAGCTCTGATAAGCTTTCTGGGTATTGGAGGAATCCGGCGCATGGAAATGAATCAAAGCCCTTTTATTCCCGAACCGGGCGATCAGATCCTTCTTTGCAGCGACGGCCTGTATAAAAGCTTAAGTGATGATCGGATTCTGGACATCTTAAAGCTTCAGATGTCTCCGGAGATCAAGGCAAAGCATCTGGTGGATGAGGCCTTAAAGGCCGGCGGCACCCATCAGGATAATACCAGTGTCATTCTGCTGGAATTATAGCGGAGTGCCGAAGCAGAATAAAAGTACAGGAAAACTTCTGTCCGGACACGGAATCATAGCCGTTGTTTTCTTAGCGATATGAAAACCGGCCTGCGGCAGTTGTATATAGACACAGCGGTTTTACCGGGTGCGGGGGTACCCGGCCGGATCGTAAAATTTCACATTAACAGGAGGATTTAAGTATGAATCTTAAAAGATGCAACAACGGTCACTTTTATGATGCGGATCAGTATACCAGCTGCCCGCACTGCAACCCGACGGTTTCCGCTTCCGAGATGACGGTAGCAATGGACCCGCAGAATATGGCGCCTGAAATGGGCGGATCCAACGGATTTGATGACGGAGACAGCAAGACCGTATCCTTACAGGATGCAATCAGCGCTGCAGTGGAGCAGCCGATCCCGGCTCCGGTTCCGGTCGCTCCGGCCCCTGCACCGGCTCCTGCGCCCGCACCCGCTCCGGCTCCAGCTCCGGCAGCACGCCCGGTCTACATGGCTCCGCATGACGATGCGAAAACCGTAAGCTATTATTCTGATTCCTTTGGTACAGAGCCGGTAGTAGGCTGGCTGGTATGCATCGAAGGCGAGCATTATGGAGAGAGCTTCCCGCTGAAATCCGGCCGCAACTTCATCGGCCGCAATTCCAACATGGATGTGGCTTTAGCCGGCGATATGAGTGTATCCAGGGAGCGCCATGCGATTGTTATCTATGAGCCGAAGGCAAAATGCTTCATTGCACAGGCAGGAGATGCCAGAGAATTATTCTACTTAAACGATGAAGTGGTACTGAACAATGTCATGATGAAATCCTATGATATTCTGACCATCGGAAATGAAAAGCTGTTATTTGCTGCTCTGTGCGGACCGCAGTTCTGCTGGGAAGAGACAAAGAAGGCAGAGTAATTATCCGAAGGAAACATATAAGATTTAAGAAAAAAGGGGAAAACTCAGGATGAAAAAGAGTACATACAGAATTATTTTAATCATAGCAGGCATCATTCCTCTGCTGATCTTTTTTGCCATGCCCTATGCGACTCTGGACGGAGTTGCCGGACAGCTGGGACAGCTTGCGGGACTGATGGCCAACGGTGATGTGAAGCCAGAAAAGCTGACCGGTTTCCAGATGATCAAGATAAGTCAGTCAGGCTATGGATTCGGCGGAATCACCAATGAAGACATTATGATAATGACAGTGATCTTTAGCGGTCCGGTTGTGCTTGGCCTTATCATTGCTCTCTTAAACCTGTTAGGAAAGGGAAAAGCAAGCTATATTTTGTCTATTATTCTGGCTCTGCTTTCTGTTCCTTTCTACGCAATCATTTACTGGATGATATCCATGCTGCAGCAGACCTTCTACCGCATAAACTATGTTACGTTTGCGCTGGCCGCAGCCGCAGCTGCTGTTCAGTTTATTGTTGCCATTATGGGCACAGCCAAAGACACAGCCGCAAAGGCTTCCGCCGGAAAGACAGTAAAGGTTGGAAAGAATGACGGCATAATCACAGGCATTCAGGGTGCTTATGCAGGAGCCGAGATCCCGATTCAGAGCGGTACAACCGTGATGATCGGACGTGATCCGTCTGTATGCAGTATCGTGATTAAGGATGAAAAGACCTCCAGAAAGCACTGCGAGATTGCATACAATGCAGAGAACGGCATGTATGCAGTGACCGACTATTCTTCCAACGGTACCTTCACGCAGGACGGTGGACGCCTTCCTTCCGGAACAGCCGTTCCTATGGTGGCCGGAACCGAGATCCAAATTGGCGAAAGCGGAGCGATTTTCCGTCTCGGTTAAAAACAAAATATATAAAAGAGACTTCTGCGGGGGCGGGTTCTACCGCTGCGCCGCAGGAGTTTTCTTGCGTTTTTAGAAGGAGTGTACGAAAAACATGAAGGATCCGAATCGGTTATGCTTAGGCTGTATGAATGAATGGGATCAGCCGGATAAGCCGTGTCCTGTCTGCGGCTTTGTGGCAAAGGGCTATGAAAGGCCGATACGCTGGTTGCCGTTAAAGCACATTTTAAACGGAAAATATATGATCGGAAAGGCCATCGGTGAAGGCGGATTTGGTATCACCTATGTGGGCTGGGATTTAAACCTTCAGGTGCGCGTTGCCATAAAAGAATACTTTCCGGTGGGATTGGCCACCAGAGAGAATGGGGAAGGCAGGAATCATTCTATCTCGGCCCTTCCCGGTGTGCGCAGGGAAAGCTACCGCCAGGGTCTGGAAAAATTCATGACAGAGGCTAAAAACCTGTCGAAATTTTACAACCTTCAGGGAATTGTAGCAGTTAAGGACTTCTTTTTCGAGAATGATACGGCCTATATGGTCATGGAATATGTGGACGGCATTACACTGGGAACTTATTTAAAAAATCACGGCGGCCAGATTACCGAACAGGAGGCCCTGATGCTGTTCCATCCGGTTATGGATGCTTTAAAGGTGGTTCACGCCTCGGGCATTATTCACCGCGATATCAGCCCGGATAATATCATGATGACAAAAGACGGCCGCATGAAGCTGATTGACTTCGGTGCCGCCCGTTTCGCCGGGAACGATACGGAACGAAGCCTGACGATTATCTTAAAGCATGGATATGCACCGGCAGAGCAGTACCAGAGCCATGGTAATCAGGGCCCCTGGACCGATGTCTATGCCATCTGTGCTACCATGTACCGCATGATTACCGGAAAGGTGCCGCCCAGTGCCATGGATCGGCTCCATGAGGACACGCTGGAAGAGTTCGGCGCTCTGGGATGCCGCGTATCGGAGCAGACGGCTTATGCGGTCATTGATAAAGGAATGGCCATCCGTGTCGAGGACCGCTACCGAAATATGGATGAACTGATCCAGGGACTCTATGAGGCAGGCGGAAAAAAGATTAAACGAAAAAAGAAAAAACAGAAATCCGGTTCCTCTTCCGGGAAATGGATTGCCATCGGTGCAGCGGCGGCCATCGCCTGCTTTGGCGGAGTATTCCTTCTTACCAATCAGGGCTCTTCCCAAAACGGAAGCATGAATTCGGATACAGGAAATCTTTCGGCAGATAGCGGAGAACAGGGCGGCCTTGGCCTTCTGGGAGGCGGCAGCAAAAAAGCCCAAAGTGCCGAGGAACTGTTAAAGCATCTGGAGCCTGTTTCAGAGGAAGAGTTACAGAATCTTCAAAAGGCGGCCTACGAGGCAGGGAAAAGCCTGTCGGCACGGGGCGATCATCTGGTTTCCATCCGGGAGGACGGCTCTGTAACGGGAAGCGGCGCCAATGAATCAGGGGAACTGGATACTTCGAAATGGAATGCTATCCGTTTTGTTTCCACCGGAGTTTCCCATACCCTGGGCATCCGGGAGGATGGTACCGCAGCGGCGGCCGGTGATACGGGAAACGGCAAATGCGCGGTGGATATGTGGCGGGATCTGGCGGCTGTATCCGCCGGAGACTCTCACTCTCTGGGGCTTAAGGCAGACGGAACGGTACTGGCGGCCGGAAAAAACGATGACGGTCAGTGCAATACAGCCTCCTGGCAGGATATTACAGATATTGCAGCCGGCGCAGCCCATTCTCTGGGATTAAAATCAGACGGCACCGTGGAGGCGGCCGGAGACGACTCGGCCGGACAGTGTCAGGTTGGGGATTGGAAGGATATTGCCTTTGTCTATGCTTTCGGCAATGTCAGCGCAGGTCTTAAAAAGGATGGTACCGTGGTGCTGGCAGGTGATACAGAGGGGCTTTCCGATATTTCAGCCTGGAAGCAGGTGACAGCCCTTTCCCTGGGAGACGGCTATATAGCAGGTCTTTTAAGTGACGGCCATACCCTGCTGGCCGGCGGAAAGACTGTCAATCAGGAAACGGTAAACGGATGGGAGAATATGGCCTGTCTGGCCGCCGGAGATGAAACCCTGTTTGGAAAGAAAGAGGACGGCAGTATTGTCCGTACCTCCTATTCCTATGGAACAGCAGCAAAGGAAGAGTTTCTGGATTTAAAGAAGGCTGCAGCCGGAGGCGGATTTCTGGCAGGCTTAAAAAATGACGGTACGGTCGTTACCTGGGGAGTATCCGGGGCTGATCCGGGACTCTCCGAAACAAAAGAGTGGACTGACATTGCCGATATTGCCGCCAATGCACAGGCTGTGCTCGGAGTAAAAGAGGATGGAAGTGTGCTGGTATGCGGAGAAGGCTTTGACGAAGCCGCCGGATGGAGCGGTATCACGCAAGCCGTCATAACAAACGGTCTGGCTGCCGGCCTGAAGGCAGACGGAAGCCTGGAAGTATGCGGGGAAAAGGCATCGGAGTATGACTTTAACGGATGGTCCGATCTGATCTCGCTGGCTGCCGGCCTGGACGGAGAACTGGTTGGAGTAAAAAGTGACGGAACGGTGATCGCATTAAAACGGTCCATGGACGATCAGGCAGATGTCGTATCGGCTGCAGCCGGAGTGGATCATATCGCTGCTGTGCATACAGACGGAACCGTAAACGTTTCCGGTTCGGGCAGCGGAGGCTACAACAATGTATACAGCTGGCGTGATGTGACGGCAGCAGCAGCAGGAGCCCAGCACACCATTGGGCTGAAGGCGGACGGAACGGTTCTGGCTGCCGGTTCCAATTCCAATGGCCAATGCGATGTAAACGGCTGGACGGATGTAGTATCCGTCGCCGCAGGTGAATATTATACGGTCGGTATCCAGTCCGACGGCACCATGCTTCTGGCAGGAAAACTGCCGGGAGAATATTAGTAAGAGGGGAGCATTGAATATGAATTTTTCGAACTTTTGGAACACGAAAACTATATACAGGAAAATTATCCTGATTTTATTGGCAGTACAGCTTTTATCCTTTTTTCTGATTCCGTATTCGTATCTGGATCGGAGTCTGGAATCTCTGTCACGGCTTGTCGGACGACTTTACGATCCGGCGGTTTTCCCGAAAAAAATGACGGGATTCTCTATGATGGTACTGATGTTCCGCTACAGCGGAAGCAACGGATTTTTCCCATTGTTTCTGTTGATCTTTAAAATCGGCCTTCTGCTGATCCACTGTATCGGAACCAAACGCCTCAGCTATATCGGCTCTCTGGCAACAGAGATTATCATGATTCCGGTGGAAAGCCTGGTAATCGATCTGGCCGATGAGGCCCCCGGCTATGAGCTTTCTCATTGGCTCTTCTTCTACATTCTTATGTGGATTGCTGTTTGTGTAACCTCTATCGTAGGAATCTGTTTAGAGCTCCGGACACAGGCAGCGACCGGTCCAGACGGCGCACAAAGTTTCCGGTTCGATTCTGAAAAATTTGCTCAGGGCATGGGAACAGCCGGAAATATTATCACATATCTGGCAAAAGAGGGCATGAAAAAGCTTTCCCATTTGCCGGAGACCTTCCGGAATGTGGCAGACAATGCCAATCAGTCCGCAGGCTCTGCCCAAAATCAGCAGAGAAGAGCAGGACAAAACGGAACAGCGGCCGGAACTACCCGGGCATCCGATCCGGCACAGACCGGCGGTCAGCGGCCGGCATCTCCGGCAGCCATGGCAAGAACCCCGCAGACCATCTCTCAGACCGGATCCATCACCGGAATCCGCGGGGATTTCGCAGGCGCACAGATCCCGTTAAACAACGGGGAGGAATTTGTTCTGGGCCGCGGCGCAGATACCTGCAACATCATTCTGCAGGGAGATTTGATCAGCCGCAAGCACTGCACCATCTGCTATGACGGAACAACCGGCTCCTATCTGGTGACCGATTATTCCGAAAACGGAACCTTCATCGGAAGCGGAAGCCGTCTTCCGGCCGGACAGCAGGTGGCACTTTCAGCCGGAACCGTATTGTGGATTGGAAGCAAGGATGTGACATTCCAGCTGGGTTAAAACAGATCCAATGAATCCGGCCGGAACATGAGAAAACTGAATCAGAAATGAGCGAAAAAGCCGGCTGGCAAAGTTTTGACTGCAAGGGTGCAGGAAACTTTGCCGGTCGGTTTTGGAGCATATTTTTAAGGGTGGGAAACGGAGTATGACAGATATCAATCATCTTTGCCCCGGGTGTATGCGGGAAATAAAACAATCAATAAAGAACGGGCAGGAACATACGGCTCAGGAAAAAGCAGACCGAGAGAAATGTCCGTACTGCGGATTTTCTATGGCAGATCATATGCAAAATCCCCGGTGCCTGCCAATCCATACCATTCTTGCCGGGAAATATCTGGTGGGAAAGGTGCTGGGGCAGGGCGGTTTCGGCATTACTTATATGGGCTATGATCTCAACATGGAAACCCGGGTTGCGATCAAGGAATACTTCCCGGTGGAGCTGGTCAGCCGCGATACCGCCAGTATGACCGGAGACCGGGTGCTGTCCTTGAGCGGAGATAAAAGTGTTACCTATCAGCAGGGACTCAAGAAATATGTGGCAGAGGCTCAGAATGTCTCCCGGTTTTCCGAGACCCCGGGCGTGGTGTCGGTCAAAGATTTCTTTTACGAGAACGAGACGGCCTACATCGTGATGGAGTATATCGAGGGCCGGAGCTTAAAGGATTATCTGAAAGAAAAGGGCGGCCGGCTCACCGAGAAGGAATCTCTGGAGATTTTAAAGCCGGTCATCCAGGCGCTGATTCAGGTACATAAATCGGGAATTATTCACCGGGATCTGAGTCCTGACAATATCATGCTGACCTTCGATGCAGAGAAAAAAATCAAAGATGTCAAACTCATCGACTTCGGCGCTGCCCGCATGACGGCAAAAAATGATCAGAAATCCTTAACCATCATCCTAAAGCACGGCTACGCCCCGGAGGAGCAATACCGGACCCACGGAGAACAGGGTCCCTGGACCGATGTCTATGCCATCTGTGCCGTGCTCTATCGTATGTTATCAGGAGAGACACCGGTTCCCGCTATGGATCGGATGTTCCAGGACAGCTTAAAAAGCCTGAAGGAGCTCCGGGTGCCGGTATCTGAATCTACGGAAAAAGCCATTCTGGCAGGTTTGGCTGTAAAAAGAGAAAACCGCATTCCGTCCATGGAGGAGCTGTGGGGAATGCTGTATGAGGGAAAGAGAACGAAAGCTAAGCCCCGCGTCCTTCCCCTTGCGGCGGCTGCGATCCTTGCAGCGGCCGCCATCGCTGGTTTTGGTCTCCTGAACCGGCCGGTAAGCCGAAGCACGGAGGAAATAAGCGGCACAGAGGCTGGAGAGAGGGAATCCGGTGCTGATGCAGATGGAGCCGGGTTCGCAGAAGTAGCCCTTTCCCCGGATTCGGCTGATGAACTGGGGGAGGCGATTGTGGAAGCGGCTCCGCAAACCAGCATCAGCGGGGAACAGCGTTACCACATTCTTATCCGCAAACCAGACGGACGGGTAAAGGCCATGGGTGCGAATCAATACGGACAGTGCATGGTAGGCGACTGGTCGGATATTGCAGCAGTTTCTGCCAGCCGAAACCATTCCCTGGGCCTGCGCTTGGATGGAAAGGTCTTCGCTGTCGGGTTAAACAGAGATGGACAGTGTGCGGTAGAGGGATGGACAGATGTGGTTCAGATCGCCGCTGGCATGTACAGCAGCTATGGATTGACCAAAGAAGGAAAAATCCTCACGGCCGGGGAGAACCAGAACGGCCATTTGGAACGAATTGCGGCCTGGACGGATATCACGGCTATCGTATCAGACGGATGGAATGGTCTCATCGGCCTGGATCGGGACGGGAACATCCATTACGAAGGAGAAGAGGAATGGCCTTCCATCTCCGGCTGGCAGGGAGTCACTCACCTGACCTACCGAAGCTCTGCACTTCTGGGAATCAAAGAGGATGGAACAGTAGTAAAGGAGCAGTTAGATGACAGCGTCTGGCTCTATGAGGGTATGGAAAACTGGACCGGCATCCAGCAGATAAGCGCTAACCTCCCTGCCATGGGCGTACAGAAAAACGGAACAGCGCTTGTCGCAGAGCGGAGGGATACCCCGGCACCCTGGAGAGAGGAAATGGAAAATGCCCTCAGCAAGTGGAACAATCTGGAGGCTGCAACCTCTCTCTGCGGTTCCGATCGCATTTACCTCATTGGCCTGCAAAAAGACGGAAATATTCTGGAATATCAGCAAAGCTATGGAAATGCCGGGCTGGAAGAGATGAAATCCCTGGAATGGATCGCGCCCATGGAGGTGAGCGGCTATACGAATCTGGTGGCAAAGACAACCGACGGAAGTCTGCTGACATACGGCTTGGAATCAGGCCGTATGGAGAAAATCGCCAGCCTGAATGCAAACAGCATTTTCCCGATCTCTCAGATCACAGGACTGGTGGGTATGGATGCTTTCCTTCTGGCAGACGGCAGGACTGTATCTTATGGTCCTTTTACAGAGGGCGGGCTCCGGACGTTAAAAGAACAGTCAAAAGAGGCGGTAGAGCTCTGGTCCGGAGCTTACGGCGAGGGAATGACTTATGGTTATGCTGTCCTGACAGAGGACGGACGGGTTCATATTGAAACAGAGGGCGAACTGGGCCATGCCGCTGACTACTTAGATTCCCTGAAAGAAACAGAACAATGGACCGATATAATTCAGATTGCGGGCGAAGGAAATGTGCTCTACGGTCTGCACAGCGACGGAACCGTCTGTTCCACGGATAAGGGCGCAGAGGCCGACGGAATCATCCGTATCGCGGCCAGGGATGACGAGCTTTTAGGAATCCGTGAGGATGGGACTGCTGTGGCTATCGTCTATAATGACTACGCTGTAGCCTTTGGCCGGACCCAGGTAGAAAACTGGACCGAGCTTCAGGACATTTCCATGGGGGAGAGTCATGTGGCCGGGCTTAGAAAGGACGGAACCGTCTATGCGGCCGGAAGCAACCACGCCGGACAGTGCGAAGTAACCGACTGGACGGATATTGTATTTCTGACTGCCGGAAGAAACTGCACCCTGGGCATCACCTCCGATGGGACGCTGAAAATTGCCGGTTCCCTGTATTAAAGAAAAAGGAGAGAACGAACAATGGATACGATCAAACTTTGGTCAGGGTATGATCCCCACACCTACAAACAGAACCCCCGGTGCCTTCCGGTGGACACCATCCTGGCAGGGAAATACCTGGTGGGCCCGGTGCTGGGCCAGGGCGGCTTTGGTATCACCTACCAGGGTTATGATCTCAACATGGAGACCCGAGTTGCCATCAAGGAATACTTCCCGGTGGAGCTGGTCAGCCGGAATACCACCGCCATGGAGAACATGGGAGAGCGGGCTTTGTCCTTGTCTTCCATGAGCGGAGAAAAGAGTCTTACCTACCAGCAGGGACTGAAAAAATATGTGGCCGAAGCGCAGAACGTCTCCCAGTTTTCCGAGAACCCGGGCGTAGTGTCGGTAAAAGACTTCTTTTATGAGAATGAAACGGCCTATATCGTCATGGAGTATATCGAAGGCCAAAGCCTGAAGGATTATCTAAAGGAAAAGGGCGAAAGATTGTCTGAGGAAGAGACACTTCGCATCATGCGGCCGGTTCTGGAGGCCTTAAAGCAGGTTCACAGTGCCGGAATCATTCACCGCGATATCAGTCCGGATAATATCATGCTGACCTTTGACGCAGAGAAACAAATCAAAGAGGTCAAGCTCATTGACTTCGGCGCTGCCCGCATGACGGCAAAAAATGACCAGAAGTCCCTTACCATCATCTTAAAGCATGGCTACGCCCCGGAGGAACAGTACCGGACCCACGGCGAACAGGGGCCGTGGACGGATGTCTACGCTGTCTGTGCCGTCATGTACCGAATGCTGACCGGAGAAACGCCGGTGCCGGCCATGGACCGGATGTTTCAGGACAGCCTAAAGAGCTTTGAGGCATGCCAGGTAAAAGTAACAAAATCCACCGCTGAGGCGATCCTTCATGGGATGGCAGTGAAAAAGGAAGATCGGATTCCATCCATGGAGGTACTTCTGGAAGCACTCTATGAAGGAAAAAGAGTAAAAACTCCAAAGCCGGGAGATAAAAATCGGAAAAAAGCAGCAGGACTCATTGCCGCTGCGGTGATTGTGCTGGCCGTCGGCGGAATCGCTGTGGGGAAAATGGCAGGAAACGCAGGGAAGATGAGCAGTTCCCCATCTGCCGACGGGGAGAAGCTGACAAACGGAAAAGACCTTGGCGAAGAAAATGCCGATGGGCAGAGCAAAGCATTGGAGAATTCCCCGGCAACAGAGCTTTCGCTCGATAAATCGGAAGAAGCATTTGGTGATGTCATCGTCACCGCATCGCCGCAGACCAGCTATGACGGTTCCAAGACCCATGTAGTGATTCTGCAGGAAGACGGAACTGTAACCTCTGTCGGCAGCAACCAGTATGGTCAGAGTGATTTATCCGACTGGACCCGCATTGCCGCCGTAGCTGCCGGTGATACCTTTACAGCCGGCTTACGGGAGGATGGCAGAGTGGTTATCGCCGGAACCTTAGAAGGAAAGGAAGACGTGGAACGATGGGAACATATCGTGGAGCTGGCTGATTCCCATTCCTATCTGTATGGATTGACAGCAGATGGAACTGTTGTGGCAAACGTGGTTGATGACAAAAATGCAGCTCTGCTGGAGTGGACCGGTATCAAAACCATTACCGGAGGTTCAGTAGGACTCTGTGCACTCACGGAAGATGGCAGAGTTCTAAGCTGCGGTAGAAACTTAACCCCGGTCGAAATCAACGGATGGGAGGATGTGGATTTTCTTTCTACTAATAATTCGATGGTTTTTGGCGTCAGAGAGGACGGAACGGTTCGCTACAGTCTTATCTGGCAGGAATATGATGATGTGGAGGAATATGGAGCATGGGTGAAAGAAATCAGCGGTATCGAGAACTTTCAAAACATCATTCAGATTTATTCGGATTTTCATAGGATCTATTCGGATTATGTCGGATGTTTTGGCGTGTCAGAGGATGGAAGTCTCCATATGGCTGGGTGGATTCCATTGGATAACAAAACAGAGTCAGATTTTATTTCCGAAATAAAGACCTGGTCCAATCTGGCTGGAATCATCGGAACATCGTATGGAAATCGGATAATAGGCATTCAGAAAGACGGTACCATTTTAAAGGCAGCCGAGCTTTACCAAAATGCATCTCCGGAAACCATGACAAACCTGAAAAAAATTATTTACTTAGATGGTCTGGCCTATCGGAACAGTTCTCTCATCGGAATCACGCAGGATGGACGTTTTCTATTTCAAAGTTATAATGATGAGATGCCGTCTTTGGCTGACTGCGGCTTGATTCAGGATGTAGGAGAAATGAAATATTATGTGAGTGATGATTTGTCCTTTACAGGTTTTGCCTATTTTGATACGGATGGCAAACTCTGGATGCAGGATCCTAAAAAACACCACCGTATGGTAGTTGTCAATGAATCCCCGCTTTTGCAGGTTAGTTTTCTGCGCGGGAATTCAGAAAGTAATATATATTACGCGGCAGGCTTGGGAGAGGATCACCGAATCCGGCTTTACTCCACATCGGCACTGCAAATTCCGATGACTCTTTTCAAAGCTGAGGACTGGACAGAGATCGAACAGGTGGTTTGCTATAGCGGTCATTCCAATACTGCCAGTGCTATTGCGGCTTTAAAAAGCGATGGTACCGTTTGTCAGATCGGTTCTGATGAAACGATGGTATCGGATACCTCTGACTGGACCGATATAGTCTCCCTCTGGCAGGGTAACTTTGCCTTAGGCGGCATCCGCAGAGACGGCACAGCCGTATTTATCGAGGACAGTCCGGAGTACAATTATGGACAGTACAATACATATGACTGGACGGATCTGACACAGCTGGCTCTGGGTCTCTACCATACGGTCGGCCTGCGTTCCGACGGTACCATCTATGCAGTCGGACGAAATGATGCCGGCCAGTGTGAGGTGGAAGACTGGAAGAATATCGTTTTTATTGCAGCCGGAGAGAACTGCACGCTGGGCGTTACCTCCGACGGCAGTCTGATGGTAGCCGGAGAGATCGGCTGGTAGCAGCAGAATGGATCTATAGCTCTGGTAAAGGTAAAACAAACATGAAGAAATGAAAAAGGATAGGGATAACAGGAATGGATACAGCAAAAATCTGGTTCAATTATAACCCCAAAACATATCAGCAGAATCCCCGGTGTCTGCCGGTGGATACCATTCTGGCAGGAAAATACCTGGTAGGCCCTGTGCTGGGGCAGGGCGGCTTTGGTATCACCTACCAGGGCTATGATCTCAACATGGAGACCCGCGTCGCCATCAAGGAATACTTCCCGGTAGAGCTGGTCAGCCGCGACACCACCAGCATGACCAGGGACAGAGTTTTGTCTTTAAGCGGAGACAAAAGCATTACCTATCAGCAGGGACTAAAGAAATATGTGGCGGAGGCACAAAATGTCTCTCAGTTTTCCGAGACCCCGGGCGTGGTATCCGTTAAAGATTTCTTTTATGAGAATGAGACGGCTTACATTGTCATGGAATATATCGAGGGCCAGAGCTTAAAGGATTACTTAAAAGCAAAAGGCGGAAAGCTGTCTGAAGGGGAAACGCTTTCCATCCTGCGTCCGGTTCTGGATGCTCTTGTAAAGATACATAGTGCAGGAATCATCCACCGGGATTTAAGCCCCGATAATATCATGCTGACTTTTCAAACGGCAGAAGGACAGGCTTTGGGGAAAAATCCGCAGAAATCGAAGATGGAAACCTCAGCGTTATCCACAAAAAAGACCGGTCAGATTCAAGAGGTCAAGCTTATCGACTTCGGGGCCGCCCGCATGACAGCAAAAAAGGATCAGAAGTCTCTGACCATTATTCTAAAGCACGGCTACGCTCCGGAAGAGCAGTACCGGACCCACGGCGAGCAGGGGCCGTGGACCGATGTTTATGCGATCTGCTCCGTCATGTACAGGATGCTGACCGGAGAAACGCCTGTTCCGGCCATGGACCGGATGTTTCAGGACAGCTTAAGGCCCTTCGAGGATTTCGGAATTAAAGTCAGCAAACCTACGGCCGATGCTATTTTAAAGGGCCTCGCTGTAAAAAAAGAAAATCGGATTCAAACCATGCAGGAGCTGATTCAGGCATTATATGAGGGGAAAGCTATCAAACATGCCGGTAATTTTCAAAATACAAAAACGAGCCGAATGGCCATTGCAGCCGCCGCTGCTGCCGTGGCCATCGGAGGTGTTTCTTTGTTTTTAGTCGCCTCTCACTCCGGGATCCCGAATCGGGCCGCCGCACAGGAAAGCTTATATACAGCGGACGGACAAAACGGGTCGCATGAAGCTTCGGACATAGAAAACGGACAGGAAGCCCTTCCTGCAGCGGCTCAGGAAACACTTGTCCTGGAGGAAGAGGAAGAGGATTTCGGAGAGGTGATTGTCACCCGGAAGCCTCAGACAAGCTATGCCCGCTCTAAAACCCATGTGGTGATTTTAAAGGAAGACGGCACGGTCGCCTCCGTGGGAAGCAATCAGTACGGTCAGCGCAATCTTTCCGAGTGGACGAGAATTGCCGCCGTCGCCGCCGGAGATACCTTCTCTGCCGGCTTGAGAGAAAACGGCACGGTTGTCATAGAGGGAACCCTGCGCGGAAAGGAAGAGGTGGAACGCTGGGAAAATATTGTAGAGCTGGCCGGTTCTGATTACCACTTATATGGACTGACGAAGGACGGAACCGTTGTGGCAAATCAGGTGTCTGAAATTACGGCAGGACTTCTGGAATGGCGCGGTATAAAAACCATAACGGCGGGCCCCTATGTCTTCTGCGCCCTGACGGAGGACGGCCGGGTGTTATCCACAGGCCTGGATCATACTCCGGCTGACATTACCGGCTGGGAGGATGTGGCCTTTCTGGCGGCCAACCAGTCGGCTGTTGTGGGTGTCAAGGCAGACGGAAGCATCCGTTCCGGCTTTATATGGAAGGATTACCGAAACTATTCAGAGTATGGGGAGCAATCCTCAGCGGCGAGAGAGCTCCATGGCATTGATGAATTCCGAAATATCAAACAGATCTATATGGGAATAAACGGATGCTACGGAGTTTCAGAGGACGGTACGCTTTATCTGGCGGGCCCGGTTACAAAGCTGAGCGGCGAAGAGGGAGCCCTTCTCTCTGAGCTGAGATCCTGGTCTGATTTGGACGGAATCATTGGAAATGAATTCGGAACCAGGCTGGTGGGGATTCGAAAGGACGGCTCCCTGTTGAAAACAGCAGAGATCTATAAAAATGCCGATCCGGAATCTATGACAAACTTAAAAAAGGTTATTTATCTGGACGGCCTGGGAGACAGAAGCAGCTCCCTCATCGGCATCACAGAGGATGACCGCATTTTATACCAGAGCTTCTCCTACGCCATGCAGTATTTCACAGAGTACGACTCTGTCCGGGATATCGGAGAGATAGAGTATTTTACGGACATCCAGAATCTCTCCGAGGGCTATGCTTATTTCGACGGCAGAGGAAACCTTTGGATGCAGGACTACCTAAACGGCAATGGCGAGATGGTGACGGTCAATTCCGAACTGCTTTTGGATGTCAGCTTCCTGCGGGGAAATGCCGAGACAGAAACCTACTACGCGGCCGGCCTCACCGCGGATCACCGGATTAAGCTGTATTTTAAAACGGCAATGGAGCCCCCGGACGCGCTATATGAAGCAGAAAGCTGGACGGATATCCGGCAGGCGGCTGTTTACTGCGGCCATTCTGTTGACTCCAGTGCCATCGCCGGCCTGAAAAATGACGGAACTGTGCTTCTGGCGGCTTCCGACGAGACCATGGAAGCCGACGTTTCCGGCTGGACAGACATTGTCTCCCTCTGGCAGGGGAGCCACGCGCTCGGCGCCATCCGAAAAGACGGAACCGCCGTATTTGTGGAGGACTCTCCGGAGTACAACCAGGGGCAGTACAACACCCATGACTGGACCGATTTGACCCAGCTTGCCCTTGGACTTTACCATACGGCAGGTCTCCGCTCGGACGGAACGGTCTATGCGGCCGGCCGTAATGATGCCGGTCAGTGTGAGGTGAGCGGCTGGACCGATATCGTATCCGTTACGGCGGGGGAGAACTGCACCATTGGTCTTAAATCCGATGGAACACTGGTTATCGCCGGGGAAATCGGCTGGTAATATAAAACGGCAAAACAGACACGGAACAAGAAGGCAGAGAAAAAAGAAGCAAGGATAGGGATAAGTGCAATGGATACAACAAAAATCTGGTTCAATTATAACCCCAAAACATATCGGCAGAATCCCCGGTGTCTGCCGGTGGATACCATTCTGGCAGGAAAATACCTGGTAGGCCCTGTCCTGGGCCAGGGCGGCTTTGGTATCACCTATCAGGGCTATGATCTCAACATGGAGACCCGCGTTGCCATCAAAGAATATTTCCCGGTAGAGCTGGTCAGCCGAGATACCACCGCCATGGAAACCATCGGAGACCGGGCCCTGTCCCTGTCCTCCCTGAGCGGCGAAAAAAGCGTCACCTACCGGCAGGGACTTGAAAAATATGTAGCTGAGGCACAGAATGTCTCCCAGTTTGCCGAGATGCCCGGCGTGGTGTCGGTGAAAGACTTTTTCTATGAGAATGAGACGGCCTACATCGTCATGGAGTACATTGAAGGCGAGAGCCTGAAAGATTATTTGAAGGAAAAGAACGGGCGATTGTCAGAGGAGGAGGCCCTGGCCATCCTAAAGCCGGTGATCGAGGCCCTGATCCAGATACATAAGGCGGGGATCATCCACCGGGATCTAAGCCCGGATAATATCATGCTGACCTTTAAGGACGGTGGAGAATCCGGAGCGGGGCATGCAGCGCCTGCCGGCCAGGCAAAGCCGTTACAGGCGACCGACCAGTCGAAGCCCCAGAAAGGATTCGATCAGGCAAAGCCGCCCCAGAAAGGCCGCCGGATAGAGTCCGTGAAGCTCATCGACTTCGGCGCGGCCCGTATGACGGCGAAAAACGACCAGAAATCCCTGACTATCATCTTAAAGCACGGCTACGCCCCGGAGGAGCAGTACCGCACCCACGGGGAACAGGGTCCGTGGACGGATGTCTACGCCATCTGCGCCGTCCTCTACCGAATGCTGTCCGGCGAGACGCCGGTTCCGGCCATGGACCGGCTGTTTTCCGATGATTTAAAGAGCCTGGAAGCGCTGGGGGTGAAGGTAAGCAAAGGCACCTCCGAGGCCGTCTTACAGGGGCTGGCAGTGAAGCGGGAGAACCGTATTCAGTCCATGGAGGAGCTTTTCGGGGGACTCTATAAGGGTGCAAAGCTTTCCGGCATATCCCGTGCAGGTAAAACAGGCGGCGCGGGAACAGGCGCGAGCGGCTCAGGAGAGCATTCGGGCGGTTTTCGCCGAAAGCCTATGATAGCGGGAGCAGCAGTTCTCGCCGTACTTCTGCTGGCGGCGGGTGGAATGGCCGTGTCGGGCGGAAAGCTGGCCGGAGGAGGAAAAGCTGAAAGTGAAGGGCAGGCGGTTTCCGGTTTGGCAGACGGCTCCGCCCCGCCGAAGGATGCAGGCCAGAACAATGGGGCATATTCCCAGGGAAGCCAGACCGGTACGGTGGTTGACACGGGACAAAAAGAGGAGCTGCTGGGGGAACAGATTGTCTTCTACAGGCCTCAGCGGAGCGTTTCGGCGGCTCCGAAATCCCATTCCATTTTTTGCCGCCCTGACAGCACAGTGACGGCCATAGGGAGAAATACTTACGGGGAGTGCGAGGTGGAGGATTGGACCCATGTGGTGGCTGTTTCCACTGCCAACTACAGCTCCTTTGGCCTGCGCACGGACGGAACGGTTCTTTATGCGGGAAGCGACCGGTGGGGAAATGATGCGGCGGCCCTCTGGACGGATCTCGTTGACATTCAGGGCTCCCAGTGGTGCGTACTGGGGCTTAAAAAGGATGGAACCGTGGCAGCGGCAGGACGGGAGACGGAAGAGAGCGTCAGAAAGCTTATAGATGATGTCAGCCAGTGGAAGGACATCCAGGCAATTTCCGTGAATACCTCCCTGGCGGCAGGACTCTGTGGGGACGGTACAGTCGTATTTGCAGGGGAGAAGCCTTCCGATGTCAGCATCACGGGCTGGAATCAGGTAAAAGACCTGATTCTGTGGAAGGATCACACACTCTTAGGGCTCTGCGAGGATGGTACGGTAAAGATGGCCCGCTTCCGGGAACCGGAAGATTATGTGGTGGATTGGGAAGGAATCGCGTCGCTTCCAAAGATGCGTCAGCTTTCCGTGGACGGGATCTGCTATGCCGGTGTAAGTACCGGGGGAGAAGTTTTTCTTTCTTCTTACGCGGGCGGGGCCATTCAATCCGAGGTGAAAGAGTGGGATCGTCCCCAGGCCCTCCTTGTCAATGCCATGAGCGATTACACGGTTTATGGGCTTATGGAGGACGGCAGTGTCCAGGATGCCTGGGAAAACCACGGAAATACCGAGCTGGAGGACATGAAGAATCTGAAACGGGTGGATATCGTGCGGATCAGCGGAGAGGAATTCCTTCGCGCTTATACGCGGCAGGGAGAGCTTTTGACCTACGGGCGATCCTACGCCACAGACGATCTTCCCCTGCGTGAGGGAAAGACGCTCCGACAGTCCGTAGGCATCTATGCTGCCCTTTACGAGGATGGAACCTTTGTCCGGGAGAAAAATAAAGAGGAAACCGTGCAGATATCGGGCATAAAACAGGCTCTCTCCTATTGGGACGGCTTCTGGAACGCCCGGCCCAGCTATGCCTATGCGCTGCTCCATGAGGATGGAACCGTTTCTGTCCAAGCTTCGGGGGACTGGAGTCAGGATTCCTTAAAACAGTACAAGGAGTATCTGGATTCCCTTTCAGGAGCGGAACATTGGTCTGATATGGTTCAGCTTGTCATTCCCGGCTCCCTTGACCGGATTTGCGGCCTGCGGGCGGACGGCATGATCCTCTCCATTGCTGCCGGAGAGGAAGAAATCATAGAGCCCAAAGGAAAAATAAAGGAGATTTACGGCAGCGAGTACGTCACCGCCGTCCTGGGCATAACAAAAGAGGGGAAAGTGGAGACCATTCTCTCCTCGGAGATATCGGAGGCGTCAGGAATGCTTCTCCTGGAAAGCTGGGAGAACATCTCGTCCCTGGCTCTGGGAGGCTCCCACACGGTGGGCCTTCGCACGGATGGGACGGTAGTGGCCGCCGGACAGAATTATGCCGGACAGTGCGAGGTGGAGGACTGGACGGATATCGTGTTCATTGCGGCGGGGAGATGCTGTACCCTGGGAATCACGGCGGATGGGACGATTCGGATAGCGGGAGCGCTGTATTAACCGACAGAAAAAAATCAAGGTGTAAAGAAAAAACACTTGACACCTGCTTCAACATGGTGTATGCTATCACAGGTGATTGAAATGGAAAAGATTGTAGAGCAGGGTCTTTTATATGATTTTTACGGCGAGCTCCTGACAGAGCATCAGAAAGCCGTTTATGAAGACGTAGTGTTCAACGATTTGTCCCTCAGCGAGATTGCCAAAGAGCAGGGAATCAGTCGGCAGGGTGTCCACGATTTAATTAAGCGGTGCGACCGCATTCTCAGTGGATACGAAGAGAAGCTCGGCCTGGTAGAGAAATTCTTAAAGACCAAGAAGATGGTGGAAGAAATTCACCTTCTGACGGAAGAGTTTCACCGGACACAGGATGTCGAAGTGATTACGCGCATCGGGCAGATTTCCAATGAAATCATCGAACTGGTATAGAGCGACAGAAAATCGGGAGGTTTTTGATGGCATTTGAGAGCTTGGCAGACAAACTGCAGAATGTATTTAAAAACCTGACAGGTAAAGGACGCTTGACGGAAAGTGACGTAAAAGCAGGCTTAAAGGAAGTCAAAATGGCTCTTTTGGAGGCCGATGTAAGCTTTAAGGTCGTAAAACAGTTTATAAACACTGTACAGGAGAGAGCCATCGGCACGGATGTGTTAAACGGCTTAAATCCCGGACAGATGGTCATAAAGATTGTAAACGATGAGCTGGTGAAGCTCATGGGCTCCGAGATGACGGAGATTGCCTTAAAGCCGGGCAACGAGATTACGGTTATCATGATGGCCGGTCTCCAGGGCGCCGGCAAGACCACCACCACAGCTAAGATTGCCGGAAAACTGAAGGCCAAGGGCAGAAGCCCTCTGTTAGCTGCCTGCGATGTATATCGTCCGGCTGCGATTGAACAGCTTCAGAAAAACGGAGAGAAGCAGGGCGTTCCCGTATTCTCCATGGGTACCGGTCACAAGCCGGTTAATATCGCCAAGGCAGCCATTGAGCATGCTTCCAAAAACGGCAATAATGTGGTAATCATCGATACCGCCGGTCGTCTTCACATTGATGAGGACATGATGAACGAGCTGGTAGAGATTAAGGAAAACGTGGATGTATTCCAGACTATTCTCGTGGTAGATGCCATGACAGGACAGGATGCAGTCAATGTTGCCGGTATGTTCCATGATAAAATCGGCATTGACGGCGTCATCCTGACCAAGTTAGACGGCGACACAAGAGGCGGTGCGGCCCTTTCCATCAAGGCAGTGACCGGCAGACCGATTCTCTATGTGGGCATGGGCGAGAAGCTTTCCGATTTAGAGCAGTTCTATCCTGACAGGATGGCATCCAGAATCTTAGGTATGGGCGATGTTCTTTCCATCATTGATAAAGCCACAGCCGTTATGGATGAAGAAAAAGCAAAGGAACTCAGCCAGAAGCTAAAAAAGGCGGAGTTTGACTATAATGACTTTCTGGATCAGATGAATCAGATCAAAAAGATGGGCGGCATGGCCAGCATCTTAAGCATGATGCCCGGTATGGGACAGTTAAAGGACATCGATCTGGACGGCAACGAGAAGGCCATGGGCCGGGTAGAGGCCATCATTCTGTCGATGACAGAAGAGGAGCGGCGTAATCCCGATCTGATGAATCCATCCCGCAAAAAGCGGATTGCGCAGGGCGCGGGCGTTGACATTGCCGAGGTAAACCGGCTGGTAAAACAGTTCGGTGAGATGAAAAAGATGATGAAGCAGCTTCCCGGAATGATGGGTGGCGGCAAGCGCAAAGGCCTTGGAGGCATGTTTGGGAAGATGAAATTCCCATTTTAAAAAGTTAGCATAATGCAAAATGCATTGTCTATACAGAACTTACTTAAGGGAGGTGAATGTAAGATGGTAAAGATGAGACTGAAAAGAATGGGTCAGAAAAAGGCTCCTTTCTATAGAATTATTGTTGCAGATTCCAGATCCCCGAGAGACGGAAGATTCATCGAAGAGGTTGGCTACTACGATCCGAACACGGAGCCGAGCACAATCAAATTCAATGAAGAAGCTGCTAAGAAATGGTTAGCAACAGGTGCTCAGCCAACAGAGACCGTTGGTAAACTTTTAAAAATCGCCGGTATCCAGTAAGACAGCTCAGCCTGTGAGGTGAATGGTTATGAAAGAATTAGTAGAGGTTATCGCAAAAGCTCTGGTTGAGAACCCAAACGAAGTTGCTGTTACAGAATCGGTGAAAGATGATGAAATTGTTGTGGAGCTTAAGGTTGCCCCTTCCGATATGGGAAAGGTAATCGGAAAGCAGGGACGGATTGCCAAGGCTATCCGCTCTGTTGTGAAAGCCGCAGCATCCAAAGAAGATAAAAAAGTAATTGTTGAGATTCAGTAACAAGAAAGCCGCCGATCCGATAAGGAAGACGGCTTTTCTGTTATTAAGGCGCAAGGCATACAAAAAAACCGCAGACCTTACAGCAGAAGCAACCATCACATCCGGATACAAATTTGCAGGAGGAAGAACATGGAGCAGTTTTTGCGGGTGGGCGTAATCTCTTCCACCCATGGAATCCGTGGAGAAGTAAAGGTATTCCCCACGACAGACGACATAAAACGATTTAAAAAATTGAAAGCTGCCGTCATCGACACGGGCAAAGAGCAGATCCCGGTGGAGATTGAGCAGGTAAAATTCTTTAAAAATATGGTAATCCTGAAATTTAAGGGATATGATTCGATTAATGAAATGGAACCCTACCGGGGCAGGGATCTCCTTGTCAGCAGAGAGCACGCAGTGCCCCTCGCTCCGGATGAAAATTTTATCATAGATTTAATCGGCCTCGATGTGGTGACCGATGAGGGAGAGAGTTTTGGAACCGTAAAGGATATTCTCCAGACCGGCGCCAATGATGTCTATGTAATTGAGGGCAATGACAAAAAGGAATACTTATTCCCGTCCATCAAGGAATGTATTCTCGATGTAAATTTAGAAGAGCGGAAGGTAACGGTTCACATCATGGACGGACTTCTGGATCTTTGATTAAGAGAGGATATTCGATATGAATTTTCATATTCTCACCCTGTTTCCCGAGATGGTGACAGGAGGCTTAAATACCAGTATCACAGGCCGTGCCATGGAAAAAGGCTTAATCTCCGTGGAGGCGGTCAATATCCGCGATTACTCCAAGGATAAGCATCGCCATGTCGATGACTACCCCTACGGCGGCGGCGCCGGCATGGTCATGCAGCCCGGCCCAATCTACGATGCTTATGAGGATCTGGCTGCCCGCACGGGCAAACGCCCCAGAGTCATCTACATGACGCCCCAGGGCCGTGTCTTCAACCAGAAAATTGCAGAGGAATTAGCCCGGGAAGAAGATTTAGTCTTTCTCTGTGGTCATTACGAGGGCATAGACGAGCGAGTCTTAGAGCTCATCGTCACCGACTATCTGTCCATCGGAGACTACGTCTTAACCGGCGGAGAGCTCCCGGCCATGGTCATGATCGACTGCATCTCCCGCCTCGTTCCCGGCGTGCTGAATAATGATGTTTCCGCCGAATTCGAGTCCTTCCACGATAACCTCTTAGAGTACCCCCAGTACACTCGTCCCGAGGTCTTCATGGACAAAAAAGTTCCCGAGGTCCTCTTGTCCGGCCACCACAAAAACATCGAGACCTGGCGCCGCCACCGCTCCATCGAACGCACCCTGGAACGCCGCCCCGATCTCTTAGAAGACGCCGTACTCTCCAAAAAAGAAAAGCTCTTCCTGCAGGAACTCCTAAAATCCCGTCCTCAGGCCGCCTGCCAGACGGAGACGGAAGAGACCGCAGAGTCAGCAGAAGCGTCCTCCCCACTCAGCGAATAAAAAGCGGCGGGGCCGCGAGGGCGGGGGAACGCGATTCCCCATTTTTTTACACCAACCCTGCCAAAACCTGCAAAACTTTGCATTTTCCCTCTTGCAATCCCCTACATTTTGTGGTAAACTAACATTCTGTGAAATAAAGAGATGTTCCGCTGTTACCGATGCGTATTAAGAACATCAAAGATTTTAAAGGAGGTTCACAAAGATGAACGAAATTATCAAGAATATCGAAGCTGCTCAGTTAAAAGAGACCGTACCGAGCTTCAACGTAGGTGATACCGTAAGAGTATCCGCAAAGATCAAAGAGGGAAACCGTGAGAGAGTTCAGGTATTTGAGGGAACGGTTATCAAGAGACAGAACGGTGGTTTAAGAGAAACCTTCACTGTAAGAAAGAATTCCAACGGCGTAGGCGTAGAGAAGACATGGCCGTTACATTCTCCTTCTGTTGAGAGCGTTGAGGTAGTAAGAAGAGGTAAAGTAAGAAGAGCAAAACTGAACTACTTAAGAGACAGAGTAGGTAAAGCTGCTAAGGTTAAAGAGTTAGTAAAATAATTCGAAGCTGTTCAGGACAGGTTCTTGAGACGAAAAGGGACAATGAAAATTGTCCCTTTTTTAGCAGACAGGAATAAGAGGAATATATGTATCTGGATGAAGAACCCAGCCGTTTGCGGCTGATTGTCAGTTGGATTGTGGATGTGATTGTAGTCATATCCATTGCCTGGTTCGTCGTATTCTCCATGGGAACACAGATTACGGTGACAGGACAGTCGATGGAACCGGTGCTTTCACAGGACGAGGTAGTCCTTATGAACCGGGTTTCCTATCATTTAAAAAAACCGCAGAGGTTTGATATTGTCGTATTCGAAAAAGAAGAAGGAAAATATAACATCAAACGGATCGTCGGACTGCCCGGTGAGACAGTACAGATTCGGGATGGTTTTCTCTATATTAATGAGGAACGGCTTGAGGCAGAAGAGTATCTGCAGAAGGCCGATCTGGCAGGGCTGGCTGAAAATCCTGTCGTTCTGGAAAAAAACGAATACTTTCTCCTGGGTGATAACCGGGACAGCAGTGAGGACAGCCGTTTTGTAAATGTCGGAAATGTGAAAAAGGAACAGATCAAAGGAAAGGTCTGGCTCCGCATTCGTCCCCTCCGCCGCTTCGGACGGATAGGGTCATAGGGCTGTGAAGAAAACCGCAGCGTTTTAGGAGGTTAAAGCATGAATATACAATGGTATCCGGGGCATATGACCAAGGCCAAACGGGCCATGAAGGAAGATATCAAGCTCATTGATCTGGTAATCGAGCTGGTAGACGCCAGAGTTCCTTTGGGAAGCCGAAATCCGGACATTGATGAGCTGGCTCAGGGCAAGGGCCGGATGATTCTTTTAAATAAATCCGATCTGGCAGATGAGCGATACAATGAAAAATGGATGGAATACTTTAAGGAAAAGGGCTTTCATGTCATTAAGGTAAATGCCAGAAGCGGCATGGGCTTAAAGCAAATCCAGCCCCTGGTACAGGAAGCCTGCCGGGAAAAGATTGAGCGTGACAGAAGACGCGGCATTCTAAACCGTCCGGTCCGCACTATGGTAGTCGGCATTCCCAATGTGGGAAAATCCACCTTTATCAATTCTTTTGCCGGAAAGGCCTGTACTAAGACAGGCAATAAGCCGGGCGTAACCAAGGGAAACCAGTGGATCCGCTTAAATAAAACCCTGGAGCTTCTCGACACCCCCGGAATCCTGTGGCCCAAATTTGAGGATCAGCAGGTTGGCTTAAAGCTGGCTTTTATCGGCTCCATTAACGATGAAATCATTGACAAAGAAGAGCTGGCCGCAGAGCTCCTGCGCTTTCTGATGAAGCATTATGAGTCTGCGGTAGGAGAGCGTTACGGGATCCGGCCGGATTCCGATCCGTATGAAGCCCTCCGCCAGGTGGCCAGAAGCCGTTCCTGTCTGTTAAAAGGCAATGAACTCGATACAAAACGGGCCGCCAATCTTTTGCTGGATGAATTCCGCAGCGGAAAGCTGGGACGGATTACCCTGGAATTTCCGGAATAAACGATTCAGAAGAGGAAAAACATATGAGAAAACTGACCGGCGAGCGGTTGGAACAGGAACTGGCCCGCTTAGAACAGATGAAAGAATACGAACACCATTATGCCGACGCGGCCTGGATCTGCGGCATTGACGAAGCCGGGCGCGGTCCGCTGGCCGGCCCTGTCGTAGCGGCCGCCGCCATTCTCCCGAAAGACTGCACCATTCTCCGGCTCAATGATTCCAAAAAGGTCTCTGAAAAGGTCCGGGAAGAGCTTTTTCTGGAAATTAAGGAAAAAGCGGTTTCCTATGGTGTCGGAATCGTAAGCCCTGCTGTCATTGACGAAATCAATATTCTTCAGGCCACCTATCAGGCCATGCGTCAGGCAGTATCCGCCCTTTCCGCAGAACCGGAAATCTTTCTGAATGATGCTGTCATCATTCCCGGAATTGACGAGGCAAAGCAGGTCAGCATCATCAAGGGCGATGCAAAGAGCGTATCCATCGCCGCCGCCAGTATTCTAGCCAAAGTGACCAGGGATCACATGATGGAAGAATACGATAATCTGTACCCGGAATACGGCTTTGCCAAACATAAAGGCTATGGGACAAAGGCCCATATGGAGGCCATCCGAACCTATGGCATGTGCCCGATCCATCGAAGAAGCTTTTTGAAAAAAATGATGGAGCGAAAAGAAATATGAACCGTGAAAACTTAAGAACCACAGGCAGCCGTTACGAACAAAAAGCGGCTGCCTGTTTGAGTCAGATGGGATTCCGGCTTCTGGACCGGAACTTTCGCTGCCGCCAGGGTGAGATCGATCTCATTGCCATGGATGGAGAAACTCTCGTTTTCATCGAAGTAAAATACCGCAGCTCTCTAAAAAACGGAGATCCGGCAGAGGCTGTCAACAAAAGAAAACAGAGAAGGATTATACAGGCGGCGCGGTATTATATGCTGAGCCGAGGATTCAGCGAGGATACGCCGTGCCGGTTCGATGTGGCGGCGCTTTGGAGAGAAGAGGGGACGGACGGAACACGTTTTCGGTTGATACGGGATGCGTTTTGGGGGGAATGAGGGGTGCGTTTATTTTAAGAGATCGCGTTCGTATTGAGAGATCGCGTTCGGCCTGGGGGAGGATGGTCTGTCTTCCAGGGACCGCTCGCGCTTAGTGTGGCCTCATAGCGGTACATAAGGCCGCAAAAGACGCGGCCTTATGCACCGCTGCGAGGCCACACTAAGCGCGAGCGGTCCCCGGAAGACAGACCATCCTCCCCCAGGCCGAACGCGATCGCGCCCCACCCATCATCATTTTACACGGAGGACTCCTTTCATGACACCCACATTTATCCGCAAACCCGGCACTCCGGTATTAAACGTAAAGGAAAAGGCAGGCGTAACCTTCCTGACCTTCCCCAGCCTGGAGCAGACCGGTCTTGTCAAACATGCCTTTTCCACCCGCTTAGGCGGCGTCAGCAAAGGCGATTACGCAACCATGAATTTTTCCTTCACCCGGGGTGACCGGAAGGAGGACGTATTGGAAAATTACAGCCGTATGGCAAAGGCGCTGGAAGTGGATCGAGGCCGTATGGTTTTAACGTGGCAGACTCACACTACGAATGTACGCCGCGTTACCGAACGCGATGCCGGAAAGGGCGTGATCCGCGATCGCGATTACCGCGATGTAGATGGGCTTATCACGGATATTCCCGGCATGACGCTTGTCACTTTTTTTGCGGACTGTGTGCCGCTTTACTTTCTGGATCCGGTTCACCGGGCCATTGGTTTATCCCATTCCGGATGGCGGGGGACCGTAAACCGGATGGGCGCTGTTACGCTTTTGGCGATGGAGCGGGAATTCGGCACACGGCCTGAGGATGTAATCGCCTGTGTCGGCCCCAGTATCTGCAAAAGCTGTTATGAGGTAGGAGAGGAGGTTGCGGAAGAATTTTTTTCTGCCTTCTCCCCGGACTGTCATCATGAGATGTTAGAGAGAAAAGAAAACGGAAAATACCTTTTGGATCTCTGGGCCGCCAACCGGATTGTCCTCACGCAGGCCGGCATACAAAACGAACATTTATCCGTAACCGATATCTGTACATACTGCAATCCGGAGCTTTTATTTTCCTACCGGAGAAGCGCCGAACGCCGCGGAAATCTGTGTGCGTTCTTATCCTTAAAGTAAAGCATCCTTTTTATACGGTTGTTTTTCATATTGCCGAACGACTTTTTCACTGAAATAACATTTTAACGCGGCAAACCAGATTCTGACATAAAACGAAAAAGCTTCTAGTGTATTATTTCATCTGAAAGCCATAATAGGAGTGTAGCATAAAGAACAGCCCATGAAACACACAAAACATTCGCATGGGCAAAACAGATGAAAAGGAGGCGTTTATTATGTCTACTACAAACAACAAAACAAACGTACCAGAGGCAAAGGAAGCTATGAACAAGTTTAAAATGGAGGTTGCCAGCGAGCTTGGCGTGCCGTTATCCAACGGTTACAACGGTAACTTAACATCTGCTCAGAACGGTTCTGTCGGCGGATATATGGTTAAGAAAATGATCGAGGCTCAGGAAAGACAGATGGCCGGTAAATAAGGATCTGCTTTTTTGAGAATGCGCGCTGCGCAGCATGAAGGCGAGGCCGGGAATGGCAGACTGCATCCCGGCTTCGCTTTTTCATGTTCTTTTTCTATAGCTTTTTGGCAAAATTCCCGAATCTTTCCGAATTTCTGCTTGTATCTCCGAGAATTACATACTATAATGAATAGGATATAAAAAAGGATTGGGGAAAGAATCCATGCGAGTGATAGCAGGAAGCGCCAAACGGCTTCTTTTAAAAACTATAGATGGGATGGACACCAGACCTACCACAGATCGAATTAAAGAAACTCTTTTTAACATGATGCAGAATGATCTATATGGCTGCACTTTTTTAGATCTGTTCAGCGGCAGCGGCGGCATCGGCATCGAGGCATTGAGCCGCGGGGCGAAGCTGGCTGTTCTGGTGGAGAAAAGCCCGAAAGCAGCCGCCTGTATCCGGGATAATTTAAAGACAACCCATTTAGAGGACCGCGCCGCGGTGATGGTCTGTGATGTGATGGCTGCGCTCTCTAAGCTGGAGGAAAAACAGCTTGTATTTGATATCATTTTTATGGACCCGCCGTATAATCAGTTATTGGAAAAAACAGTGCTTCAGTATCTGGCTCATTCGTCTCTGATACATGAAGATACGCTCATCATTGTGGAGGCTTCAAAGGAAACAGATGGCGGTTATCTTTCTCAGCTCGGTTTTACCCTTCAGAAAGAGAAGGTGTATAAAACCAATAAGCATTTATTCATTACCAAAGGAGAAGCAAACGAATGAAGACAGCTATTTACCCGGGCAGCTTTGATCCGGTAACGCTCGGGCATTACGATATTATCGAGCGTTCTTCCCAGATTTTTGACAAAGTGATTGTAGGAGTTTTGAAGAATAATGCAAAATCTCCGTTGTTTTCTGTCGAGGAACGTGTTAAGATGTTAGAGGACGTAACCGCAAATCTTCCGAATGTGGAGGTGCAGTCATTCAACGGCCTTCTGATCGACTTTGTCCGTCAGAATCATGCCAATGTCATCGTGAGAGGCCTCCGCGCCATCACAGATTTTGAATATGAGCTGCAGCTGGCACAGATGAATCGGGTGATTGCGCCTGAAATAGATACATTATTTTTAACAACGAATTTAAAATACGCATATTTAAGCTCCAGTACAGCCAAGGAGGTTGCCATGTACGGCGGAGATATCTCTGCCTTCCTGGATCCGGCTGTTGCCGAACGGGTGCGCGAAAAGTATGCGTCTTTTTCCGTATGCGGGGATAAAGAGAAATAAGTAAGGAGAAAAGCCATGAGCAGGATTGAACAGATCATCACAGAGATTGAAGACTATATTGACAGCTGTAAATTCCAGGCACTGTCCAATACCAAAATTCTTGTCAACAAGGAAGAGCTGGAAGAGCTTTTAGTGGAGCTTCGGCTGCGTATTCCGGAGGAGATCAAGAAATATCAGAAGATCATCAGCAATCAGGATGCAATTCTTCAGGAAGCGCGTACCCAGGCTGATGCCATGGTGGCAGAGGCCACCGCTCAGACCAATGAGCTGGTCAATGAGCACGAAATCATGCAGCGCGCATATGCGGAAGCCAACAGCATCATCGAGCAGGCACAGGCACAGGCGCAGGCGATTGTGGACAATGCCGTAAATGAGGCCAACAGCATCCGCCAGGGTTCCGTACAGTATACAGACGATATGCTTCGCAGTCTTCAGACCATTATTAAGCATTCCATGGACGGGGCGCAGGGCCGTTTCGATGCCTTCATGAGCTCCATGCAGTCCAGCTATGATATCGTTTCTTCCAACCGGAATGAGCTGGCCGGCAGTGTTGTCACAGAGCCGGAAGAGGGCGGGGAAGCGTCCTCTAACGAAGATTCGACAGCAGAATAAGGATTGCCGCTGAGAGACTGGCATGAAGCAGTTTCCAGAATACATAATGCCGGATGGAGAGTCCGGCATTTTTTATAACCGTGTCCGTCTGGGACACGCCGGAAAGGCCTCCGAAGGCGGCCGAAGCCAGGATAGCGGCCGAGGCCGGGATTCCTGACATGGTGCGGGAGATGGCATCAATTCCGGTTGTCATTTCTACAAATCCCAGAAAATACGGCTTGAGACGGGCCGGGAAATAGCCGGAGGAAGTGATAAACGCTGCCAGTATGGAATAAATCATCAGAAATCCTCCGATTTTTACCATGATTTCCAGGGCATTCATCAAAATTTCATCAAAAGGAGCGGCGCTTTGAGCCGAATCCTTTTCCCCCTCGGAGATCGGACGGAGCCCCATTCCCGGCTCTGCAAACGGGCGGATATGGGAATAAAAAATAGAAGCAAAAATCCCATTGAGGATAAGCGGGAGATAGAGTGCCGCTGCTGCCATCCAGAAGGGAAGCTCCGGAGCCAGCCGCGGCCGGATATAGCCGGCCAGAAACATGGGGCTTGGAAAGCCTCCTATGGCCAGCAGGATCTGTCCTTCCTTTTTTGTAACAGCACGGTTTCTCAAAAAATCAGCCGTAGTTTTGGCTCCCATGGGATAACCGCACAAAAGGCCCGCGATCAGGGCGTAGCTTCCCTCAGAGGAAAGACCGAAGCGTTTGAAACATAAACGGAACGGACGAACCAGCAGAGGAACGCCGCCCCAGGCAACTAAAAGACTGGAGCAGAGCATAAAAGGCAGGAGGGTAGGAAGCACCACACTCCACCAGAGCAGCAGCCCGTTTTTGGCTCCCTCAAAGGAAAGCGACGGGTGGGTCAGAAGCAGAAACAGCGTGAAAAGCGGCAGAGCCGGCAGGATGGATTTTTTCATATCGTTCCGAATAGAATGATTTATATCCAATATATGTCCGGAAGGACTCTGTATATGATGATCCTTTTTCTCCTTCTTTTATCCCTGTTCAATGTGTGCATGTTTCACTGGCTGGGGGTGAATCCCTCTTACTATCAGCTGAATTCCTACACATGGGAAAGCGCAGACTTTCGAAGCATGAGGCTGGGACCGGCTGTCGCAGCCCTGGATGAGATTGACACCGGCCGCCTGGCAGGTCTGATGCTGGATTACCGGTTCGATTTGACCGGACTTAAAGGCCCCGGCGACTTATCCGGCCCCTTAGGACCGCTCGATCTTTCGGAACAGAAAAATCTTCTCCTGGAACAGAAATCAGCGGCCTACCGAAAGCTTTCCCGGGCCTATGAGATCCTGTTTTCCGATCTGGTCTGTTTCCCGGTTCCGGCCAGTACCCGCAAGGAGACTCCTCCGGTGGTTTATGAGGACGGATGGCAGCAAAAACGGACCTATGGCGGCGAACGGGGACACGAGGGCTGTGATATTATGGGGGATACAAGGGAGCGGGGTTTTTATCCGGTTGTCAGCATCACCGACGGTACGGTGGAAAAGCTCGGCTGGCTGGAACAGGGCGGCTGGCGGGTGGGAATCCGCAGTCCTTCCGGCCTTTACCTCTACTATGCCCACCTCTATTCCTACGCTGAAGGACTGGAGGCCGGAAGCAGGGTGCAGGCCGGCCAGCTTTTAGGTTATATGGGGGATTCCGGATACGGAAAACAGGAAAATACAGTAGGGAATTTTGCCGTCCACCTGCATCTCGGCCTGTATTTAAAGACCGATCATTATGAGGAAATGAGCGTGAACCCTTATTGGGTTTTAAAATACTTGGAAAAAAAGAAGCTGTTCTATAATTATTAAAACCGAACGGTATGTCCCAAAGATGACAAAACAGAAGAAATGAGGAATGAACGATTGAAAGGAAAAGAGCTTCCCGATACTTTTCTTCGGAATATGAAAGAGCTTTTAGGAGAGTCCTATGAGGCCTATCTGGATTCTTTTTCAGAAGAACCCTGTTATGGACTCCGTGTCAATACATTGAAAATAAGTCCGAATGAGTTTGAACGGCAGGCAGCCGCGGCCGGATGGAACTTAAACGCCGTCCCCTGGATTTCCAACGGCTATGAATATCCGGGAGAGCTTCGCCCGGCCAGACATCCCTGGTACTATGCCGGACTCTATTATCTGCAGGAGCCGAGCGCCATGACGCCGGCCTCCCTGCTTCCCATTGCCCCCGGCGATAAGGTCTTGGATCTCTGCGCGGCACCCGGCGGGAAGAGCACAGAGCTGGCCGCCAGGCTTAAAGGAACCGGCCTTCTGTTTTCCAATGATATCAGCAATTCCCGGGCCAAGGCTCTCCTGAAAAACTTAGAGCTTTTCGGAGCGGAAAATATTTGCGTATCCAGTGAAACGCCGGAAAAGCTGGCAGAACGGCTGCCGGAATTTTTTGATAAAATCCTGGTGGATGCCCCCTGTTCCGGGGAGGGGATGTTCCGCCGGGATTCCGATATGCTAAAAAGCTATGCAGACAAGGGCCCGGACTATTATATTCCCATCCAGCGCCGGATTGTCTCTGAGGCAGTCCGCATGCTGGCTCCGGGCGGGATGCTTCTTTACTCCACCTGCACCTTTGACAGGGAGGAAGATGAGGGGTGCATCCGGTATATTTTAGAAAATCATCCGGAGATGAAACTAACCGCGCTGGAACAAAAAGAGGGCTTTTCCCCCGGCATCGGCCTTTCCGGCTGTGTCCGTCTCTTTCCTCATAAAATACGGGGAGAAGGACATTTCATTGCCCTCCTGAAAAAGGACGGGGAAAAAGGAAGGGACGAAAAAGACGGCATTATGCAGCGGCTTTCCAAAGCGGAAAACGCCCTGCCAGCGCCGGTTCTTGAATTCCTGTCCCGCACGAAACGGGCCTGGGATAAGAATCGGATCCTGGCAGTCAAAGAGCAGATCTATTACCTCCCGGAGCCCTTTGCAGGAAGCCGCTTCACCCGTTTAAAGGGAATCCGCTGTCTGCGGACAGGCCTCTTACTGGGCGAGGTGAAAAAAGGCCGTTTTGAGCCGTCTCAGGCTCTTGCCATGGCACTAACCAAAGAAATCTATCCGGACTTTCTGGATCTTCCCTCGTCCGATGAACGGGTGATCCGTTACCTGAAGGGAGAAACCCTTTTCCTAGAAGCAGAAGAAGCATCCAGGGAGGCCGGCAACTGGTGCTTAGTCTGCACAGACGGATTTCCCTTAGGCTGGGGGCGCCGCCAGAACCTGACTCTGAAAAATAAATATTATCCCGGTTGGAGGTGGCAGTGATGGGGAAGCTTTTACGTCTTGATAAATTTTTGACAGAAATGAAGCAGGGCAGCCGAAGCGAAGTAAAGGAATTCATCCGAAAGGGCAGGGTGGCCGTGGACGGCACCGTCGTACGCGAAGCTGATTTTAAGGTGGATCCGGAGCAGATGAAGATCACGCTGGATCAGAACCCCATCGGCTGGGCCCGTGTCGAATACTATATGCTTCACAAACCACAGGGCGTTGTCTCCGCCACGGAGGACAACCTCCACCGGACCGTAATCGAGCTCCTCGGAGATGCCAGGAGAAAGGATCTCTTTCCGGTAGGACGTCTCGACATTGACACGGAGGGCCTGCTTCTCATCACCAATGACGGTGCTTTGGCTCACCGGCTTCTCTCTCCGAAAAAGCATGTGGACAAGGTTTATTTTGCCCGAGTTCGGGGGAGACTTCCAGAAGATGTAAAAAAGCAGTTTGCCGCCGGACTGACCTTAACCGATGGAACCAGGGTAAAGCCGGCGGATTTGGAGATCGGAAAGACCTGGGAAGAACAGGGAGAAGCCTGGCAGGAGATAACCCTTACCATCCGGGAGGGCAAATTTCATCAGGTCAAACGGATGTTCGAGGCAGTCGGCACAGAGGTCATATATTTAAAGCGCCTTTCCATGGGACCGCTTCTTTTGGATGAAACCTTAAATCCGGGAGAATACCGGGCTCTGACAGAGGAGGAGCTTTCACAGCTTCTTTCGGAAACCGGCATTTAAAGGAAGCCGGCTTTCCGGTGCGGCGAAAGAAAAGGAGACAAAAGTTACATGCTGGAAGGAAAAAAGGCCGTTTTGTTTGACTTGGACGGCACACTGGTGGATTCCATGTGGATGTGGAAAGCCATTGATATCGAATTTCTGGGACGGTACGGGTATGAATGCCCCGAGGATCTGCAGAGGGCCATCGAGGGGATGAGCTTTTCCGAGACTGCCGTCTATTTTAAAGAACGTTTTTCTCTGCCCATGGAGCTGGATGAAATCAAAGCCATCTGGGTGGAGATGTCCATTGACAAATACCGCCGCGAGGTGCCCTTAAAACCGGGCGCCGGTGCTTTTTTAAAGGAATTAAAGGCACGGGGCATCCGAACCGGAATTGCCACCAGCAACGGCCGGGAAATGGTGGATGCTGTTCTTTGTTCTCTGCAGGTGGAGCCCTATCTGGATGTGGTCATCACGGCCTGTGAGGTAGCAGCCGGAAAGCCAGCGCCGGATATCTATTTAGAGGCAGCCGGACGGCTGGATGTAAGCCCCGGGGAGTGCCTGGTTTTTGAGGATGTTCCTGCCGGCATTCTGGCAGGGAAACGGGCCGGAATGGAGGTCTGCGCCGTAGAGGATCATTTTTCCCTCCCGATGACCGAAGAGAAAAAGAAACTGGCGGATTACTATATTCAAGACTATGAAGAGCTGCTTTGCGCAGAGAAATGGAATAAAACAGAATGATACACGATTATTTACCAATTTCCAGAGAAGATATGGAAAAACGGGGCTGGGAACAGTGCGATTTCGTTTATGTAACAGGCGATGCCTATGTGGATCACCCATCCTTTGGCCATGCCATCATAAGCCGGGTTCTGGAGGCTCACGGCTATAAAGTCGGCATCATCGCGCAGCCGGACTGGAGGAGTGGGGAAAGCATTCAAATCCTGGGGGAGCCGAGGCTTGGCTGGCTTGTAACGGCCGGAAACATGGATTCCATGGTAAACCATTATTCCGTATCCAAGAAACGAAGGGCAAAGGATTCCTACACGCCCGGAGGAGTCATGGGGAAACGCCCGGACTATGCCACGATTGTTTACTGCAATCTGATCCGATCGGTTTCGAAAAAGCCGGTGATCATCGGCGGAATCGAGGCCAGCCTGCGCCGTTTGGCCCACTATGACTACTGGTCCGGGAAAATGAAGCGCTCCATTCTTCTGGATTCCCAGGCGGATCTTTTATCTTACGGCATGGGTGAGCGCTCTATTGTGGAAATTGCAGATGCCTTAAACAGCGGAATTGACGTAAAGGATATTACCTTTGTGGAGGGAACGGTTTATAAAGCCGAAACTTTGGATTCCGTGTACGACGAGCTGACGCTTCCTTCTTATCAGACCCTTCGGGCCGATCGGAAGGCCTATGCAGAAAGCTTTTATATCCAGTACAGCAACACCGATCCCTTCTCCGGGAAACGTTTAGTGGAGCCCTACGGCGATCGGCTGTTTGTGGTGCAGAATCCTGCTGCCAAGCCGCTAAGCCAGCAGGAGATGGATGATATCTACGCCCTTCCCTATATGCGCAATTACCATCCTGTCTATGAGGAGGCAGGCGGCATTCCTGCCATTACGGAAGTAAAATTCAGTCTTATCAGCAACCGGGGCTGTTTCGGAGGCTGCAGCTTCTGCGCCCTCACCTTCCATCAGGGGCGAATTGTGCAGACGAGAAGCCATGAATCCATTCTCGCCGAGGCAAAGCTTCTGACAGAAGAACCGGACTTTAAGGGCTACATTCACGATGTCGGCGGTCCTACGGCCAATTTCCGTCAGCCGGCCTGTGAAAAGCAGATGCGCTTCGGTGCCTGCCCGTCCAAGCAGTGCCTGTTTCCGAAGCCCTGCCAGAACTTAAATCCGGATCACAGCGACTATATTTCCCTGCTTCGAAAGCTTCGGGAGATTCCAAAGGTGAAAAAGGTCTTCATCCGTTCCGGTATCCGTTTTGACTATCTGCTGGCGGAAAAGGATCGTTCCTTCCTTCGGGAGCTGTGCCAATATCACGTCAGCGGCCAGCTCAAGGTAGCGCCGGAGCATATTTCCGACAATGTGCTGAAACGCATGGGCAAGCCGGAAAATAGGGTTTACCGCCAGTTTATGAAGGAGTACGCCCAGATGAATGAGCGGCTTGGCTTGAAGCAGTATCTCGTTCCTTATCTGATGTCCTCCCATCCGGGTTCCACCTTAAAGGAGGCAGTGGAGCTGGCGGAATATTTAAGGGATCTGGGCTATATGCCGGAGCAGGTGCAGGATTTCTATCCGACGCCGTCCACCCTGTCCACCTGTATGTATTACACCGGCTATGATCCGCGGACCATGGAAAAGGTCTATGTACCCACCAATCCCCACGAAAAGGCCATGCAGCGTGCCTTAATTCAGTACCGCAATCCCAAAAACTATGAGCTGGTGGAGGAGGCCTTAAAGGCGGCCGGACGCACGGATCTCATCGGATTTGATAAAAAGTGCCTGATTCGCCCGAGAAAAAGCTTCGTCAAAGGCACTGCGGCACCGGCTAAACCGGCCAAACCGGCTAAGAAAAAGACCATCCGAAACGTACACAAAAAGCAGGAGGCAAGGAGGTAAGGAGCTTTGAAAATCGCAATTATCACAGGTGCTTCATCAGGCATGGGACGGGAAACCGCCATTCAGCTGGCAGACCGTCTGGGCGGACTCTCCGCGGTCTGGCTGATTGCCCGCCGCAGGGAACGTCTGGATGCCCTGGAGGAGGTACTCACCGTACCGGCACGCAAATTCCCGATCGACTTGACAAACCCGGACGATTTAAACACTTTAAAGCAGGCGCTTGCCGGCGAAAAGCCGGATGTCCGGATCCTGGTCAATGCCTCCGGCTACGGCAAAATCGGCCCGGTAGGAAACATTTCTCTGGAAGAGGAGGCCGGCATGGTGCGCTTAAACTGTGAAGCGCTCCTCTCCGTCACCCATCTGGTGCTTCCCTATATGGGAAAAAACAGCCGGATCATCCAGTATGCCTCCTCCGCCGCCTTTCTGCCGCAGCCCGGCTTTGCCGTATATGCTGCCACCAAGGCCTTTGTCTTAAGCTACAGCCGTGCACTGAATGAGGAATTAAAGGGACGCGGCATCAAGGTTACTGCCGTATGCCCCGGCCCGGTGAAAACCGAATTTTTCGATATCGCTGAGACCACGGGAAAGATCCCGCTTTACAAGCGCCTCACCATGGCAAACGCCTCCCGAGTGGTGCGTCTGGCCATCCGGGACAGCATGATGGGAAAACCGGTATCCGTCTACGGGCCGGTGATGAAGACATTCCGGCTGCTTAGTAAAATCGTTCCGCACGGAATCATTTTAAAGGCTATGTCGGTACTTTCCCCGCAGACAGAACCGCCCGAGTCAAAGCCCGGCGCAGGATCCCGGCTTTCCTCCGAAGCCCCTTTGAAGGACGCTTCCAAAGCCCCTAAAAAAACTGATACCTATACCTTATCGGGCGAAGCTTGACGAAGCCCGCCGGCCCGAAGGGCATAAAATACGGTGTGCCCGGATGGGTATACCTTATCGGGCGAAGCTTGATGGAGCCCGCCGGCCCGAAGGGCATAAAATACGGTGTGCCCGGATGGGTGTGCATAACCGAAGCGCCGCTGTTTCAAACAGAAACCGAAACCGGCGCAGGAAAGGAAGAATACCACATTGAAAAAGATAGAAAAAGGCAGCTATGGCTATCGGAATGATTTTAAAAGACGAAAATTGTTTCTGATCGTTTTACTGGCTCTGTTTATTCTGGCCCAGCTGGGCGCCCGTTTTTGCACAGAGTCCCAGTCCGTAAAAAATATATTAACCGTTATGGCCATTTTGACCGTGCTTCCTGCTGCCAACCTGGCCTCCCCGCTGGTCGCCTGTCTCAAATTCAGGACACCGTCCCGGGAATTTTACGAGAAATTTTCCGTCTATGAGGAGAAATTTCCCGTCCTTTACGATCTGGTTCTGACCACGAAAGACGATGTGCTTCCCATGGATGCCATTGCGGTCCATCCCACCGGAATTTATGCCTACTGCATCAATGAAAAAGCCAATGTTCAGCGGGCAGAACAGGCGCTCAATGAGATTTTAAAGGCTCAGAAGCTGGATCCCAACTTAAAAATCACAAGGGAACTGAAAACCTTTGAAAAACGGATTAAAAGCTTAAAGCCGGCAGCCGAATATGAGGATGACGGAAGCACAGAGTACGCCATACGTGTGCTCAAGAGCCTTTCCATGTAGCGTATCAAGACGCAGAATAAGGAGTTTAAACCAAGATGCAGACAGTAACCGTAACGGACAACGAAGCAGGACAGCGCTTAGATAAGCTTCTGGGAAAGTATTTAAACCTGGCAGGCAAGGGCTTTCTTTATAAAATGATGCGGAAAAAGAATATTACCCTAAACGGAAAAAAATGCGACGGCTCAGAGCATGTGAAGCCGGGAGATGAGATTCAGCTTTTCCTGTCCGATGAAACCATCGAAAAGTTTTCTGAGGTGAAGATCCAAAAGGTCAGAAAAACGGCCCTGGATATCGTATATGAGGATGACCACATTCTTCTCATCAATAAGCCGGCCGGGATGCTGTCCCAGAAGGCCAGACCGGAGGATGAATCTCTGGTGGAATATCTGATTGATTATCTGCTGGACTCCAAAAGCCTTTCCAAAGAGGCATTAAAAAGCTTCCGTCCCTCGGTCTGCAACCGTCTGGACCGCAACACCAGCGGCATGGTGATCGCCGGGAAATCCCTGCCGGGACTTCAGATCATGTCAGAGGCCATCAAAAACCGCACCATCGGAAAATATTATCTTTGTATCGTAAAGGGGGTTTTAAAACAGCCTCTGAAGCTTTCAGGATGGCTCTTAAAGGACGAAAAGACCAACCAGGTAACCATTTATTCGGAGAAAGAGAAAAACGCAGGGAAAAGCGTTTCCATACCAAAGGAGGCACTTCCCATCCGGACCGAATACCGGTCGCTTCGGACAGACGGCCGTCTGAGCCTTCTGGAGGTAAAGCTGGTCACCGGCCGTTCCCATCAGATCCGGGCCCATTTAGCCTCCATCGGCCATCCTATTATCGGAGATGTCAAATACGGGGAGCCGGCGATCAATGAAGCCATGAAACAGAAGTTTGGCATCCGCCGCCAGCTTCTTCACGCCTGGCGTTTAGTCATGCCTGACAGTCTCTCTGCGCCTCTTTCGTATCTGGCCGGACAGGAATTTACGGCGGCCCTTCCAAAGGATATGAAGCAGATGGCAGACAGAATGAGAATGCCGGCAGGGCAGCAGCAGGACGCGGCTGCTGAAAAAAATAAAGCAGAAAGGAAGCACAGCAGCAATGGGCACATGGAATACCAGAGGACTTCGCGGCTCCACTCTAGAGGATTTGATTAATCATACCAACGAAAGCTACCGGGAAAAAAAGCTTGGTCTGATCCAGAAAATCCCGACTCCCATCACTCCGGTATCCATTGATAAAGAGAGCCGCCACATCACCCTGGCTTATTTTGACCAGAAGAGTACCGTAGACTATATCGGAGCGGTTCAGGGAATTCCCGTCTGCTTTGATGCCAAGGAGTGTGCGGTGCAAACCTTCCCTCTGCAGAATGTCCATGCCCATCAGGTAGCCTTTATGAAGGAGTTTGAAGAACAGGGCGGAATTGCCTTTATTATCCTCTATTTTACGGCATTGGATGAGATGTATTATCTCCCCTTTTCCCACCTTTACCGCTTCTGGATCCGGATGCAGGATGGGGGCCGCAAAAGCTTTACCTACGAGGAGCTCGACAAATCCTGGCGGATCCGCAGCCACCGGGACATGCTGGTTCACTATTTAGAGCCACTAAGCCGGGATCTGGAGCGGAGAGAGGCCGAAGACGGCAGGAAAGAAACAAACAGCAGCGCAGGAGGTCAGTCACAATGAAAACAGCAGCAGAACGTTTTTTACATTATGTCTCCTTTGACACACAGTCCAAGGAAGAGCAGACAGAGGTTCCCAGCACCGAAAAGCAGCGGGTGCTGGCAGCAGAATTAAAGAAGGAGCTGGAGGAAATGGGAGCCGCCCGCGTCCGGATGACGGAGCACGGCTATGTGTTCGCCACGCTTCCGGCCACCATCCCGCATGCGGAAGGCGTACCGGTCCTGGGTCTGATCGCCCACATGGACACCTCCCCGGACTGCTCCGGCAAAAATGTCCGTCCCCGGATCGTAAAAGACTATGACGGCGGGGATCTTCTTTTAAATGAAGAGAAGGAGATTGTCCTTCGGATCGCAGATTTTCCGTATCTGGCAGACTGTAAGGGGCAGGATCTGATCGTGACCGACGGAACCACCCTGCTGGGGGCGGATGACAAGGCAGGGATTGCAGAGATTATGACGGCGGCGGCCTATCTGCTGGCCCATCCGGAGATCCCCCGCGGAACCATACAGATCGGCTTTACCCCGGACGAAGAGGTAGGCCGGGGGCCGGATTTCTTCGACGTGGCAGAGTTCGGAGCAGATGTGGCCTATACCGTAGACGGCGGCCCCTTAGGAGAACTGGAATATGAAAACTTCAATGCCGCCTCCGGCCGGGTCCTTCTCCACGGGCGGAACATCCATCCGGGCGACTCCAAAAACCGGATGAAGAATGCGCTTCTTCTCGGCATGGAATTCCAGAGCCTCCTTCCGGCAGCGGAAAATCCCATGTACACCGAGGGCTACGAGGGCTTTTTCCATCTGCACCATTTTTCCGGAACGGTGGAGGAGGCTGTCCTGGACTACTTGATCCGCGATCACAGCGCAGAAAAGTTTGCAAAGAAAAAGGAGCTTCTTCAGACGGCAGCCGCCTTTTTAAACGCTAAATACGGACCGGGAATGGCCGAGGTCTGCCTGACCGATTCCTATCGGAACATGAAAGAGATGGTAAAACCCCATTTCTATTTAATTGACACCGCAAAGGCCGCCATGGAGGCGCTGGATATCCAGCCGAGGATCGTTCCCATCCGCGGCGGCACCGACGGCGCCAGACTTTCCTTTTTGGGACTTCCCTGTCCCAACCTGTGTACCGGAGGCTACAACTACCACGGACGCTTTGAGTGTATTCCGGTGCAGTCGCTGGAGAAGATGGCTAAGGTCCTGGTGGAGATTGCGGTACGGATGCCTTCCGTCAAACAGAAGCCGTAAAAAAGAGCCGCGAAAGCAATCTCCAGACATGACAGACAGGGAGCCGCCCTGCGAAAGCAGCTGCAATCGCAGACAGGCGGCTCTTCCCGACAGGAAATATTCCTTTTCTTCTATTCATCCTCCAGTAAATATTCGACAGGGACACTTAAAATCCTTGACAGAATCTTTAATTCATAATCTGTGACAAAACGAGTGCCAATCTCAATTCTCGAAATACTGTCCCGTTCTAAATTAATTCCATCCACCTGAAGCTGGGCAGCCAGCTGCGCCTGTGTCAGATGCTTCTTCCGGCGCGCCATTTTAATCCGCTGTCCGCAGATATTTTTCTTCCCATTGTAATCATATATTTTCATTTGCAGTCATCCCGATAATATGCTAAAGATAAGAATTTTCATTGACCATATCATATTTTTCTTCTATAATTGTGTTAAAGATAAGTGTTTCATAGAATCCGAAAATTATTACACAAAAGCACCGTATCAGAATTCGGATAAGATGACAGCGCTTTCGGTAACCAAAACATCAAAAAAGGTGGATCCCATCCAGGAGGTAAACATGAGAAAACGAAAATTAATGTTGATTTACGGTATGATTGCATGCATGAGTACCCAATCAGCTATGCCGGCATTGGCAGCAGAGCTTCCGACAAATGTTGCAGAAGCAAAAACAGAAGGCGAAAGCCCCGCTGAGAACGAAGAGCCGGCCGAGAACGAAGCACCCGCCGACGGAACAAACCAGACCGATGATACGAATGCCTCCGATGATGAGAGCACAGAGGAAAGTGGAAACCCGGCCGATTCTTCCGGGAATGAAACCGAAAAACCTTCCGACAGTGGAAACGAGGACGGAGACGATATAACTTCGGACAGCGAAGATGATACCATTTCTGACAGTGAAAACGCAGGCGGAAATGATGCCGCTTCTGACGGTGAAAACGCAGGCGGAGACGATACCGTTTCTGACGGTGAAAATGGCACCGATCCTTCCGGCGATACAGACACCGCAGATGACGAAACTCTCTCTGACTCCGAGGATGAGAACACAGCCGAGGATAAAGCACCGGAGCAGGACGAAACCATAGAGGAAGAGCCTTCGGTTCCTTCCAAGGACGAAACTACCGAAGAAAATGAAAACCCGGCTGCGGATGAGACTCTTTCTGAGGATCCGGAGCTTACGGACGGCGTTCCGGCCGACGAAGAACTTCCGGCCGAAGATGTATCCCTTTCTTCTGAGCTTTTAACAGAAGAGGCTGCCTCTGAATCCGACTCCGGGTACATTTTAAATCCAACACAAAAAGAAGATGGGAAATACTATGATTCCAATGACCAGCTTCTCACCGATACGTTTGCCGAGGTTGAGATTACCGGTGAAGATGGTACTCACAGAAAGCTTATTTATATCAACAGCGACGGAGAGCAGGCTACCAGTAGCGGAAACGGCAAACATGAGTGGTTTTCACTGACCAGCCAAGACGGCGTTGAAAAATGGTATTGCATAGGTGGTGATGGCTACATTCTAAGAGGAGACAATGAAAATCCATATGTAACAGATCTAACAGAAAAAGACGGCACGAAAACCGCTGCATTCGGTGCGGACGGTGCGGCGTATCAAAATGAAATGGTCACTGTCAAAGCGGAAGATGGCTCCTCTATTTCCTATTATGCAGGAAAGGATGGCTGGCTTTTGACTGATGAGGGAACAAAGGTGGTCGATAACGGCAGCATCTATACCATTGCAGAGGGAGGCATCTGTGAACCATACCATCCGTCAGAACTCGAATTTGTGACTCCTTACGGCGATACGAAGGATTACTGCGTACGGCCGGACGGCACCATCGTAACGAATACAAGCGAGAAGGTCGGCAACACCTATTATCAGTTTGATGAACAGGGTGCTGCCACACAGTGTCAGAATCAGATACTGGAAATCACACGGATGGATGAGGGCGGAAAAGAGCATCCGGAGCTGATCTATGTAGGTGCTGACGGAACACAGGTAACAAAAAAAGGATTTCACTCGTTTACCGAGGGCGGGAAGACCTATTGGTACTATGTGGACGAAGATGGCTACTTAAAGCGCGGAGATGAACAGGGCCCCATCGTATGTTCGGTTGACGGCGGCGAGAAAAAATCGGCCTTTGACGAAAACGGTATTATGCTTCCCGAAGGGATCTTCCAGGGATATGACGAGGATACGAAAACAACGAATTCCTACTATATAGATTCCGAAGGATATATCGTGACGGCTGCATCCAGCGAATACCGAATCGGCAATTCCTACTACAGCATCGCCGAAGACGGCGCTCTGACCCAATTGACAAGCACATGGGTCGACGGTGACTCGAAATATGTCGGTGCCGATGGAGCTCTGATCATGGATCAGAATCAGGTAGATATCGAGGGAAAATATTATAATTTTGACTCCAACGGAGACAAGTCACTGGTTACCTCCGGCTGGGTAGAGAATGGAAGTAAATATGTAGACAGTACCGGCACACTCGTAACGGCGCAGAGCAAGTACCTCATTGAAGATGTATACTACGATTTCGATGCAGACGGCGCACATACGCTGGTACAGAACACCTGGCTGAATGACCAGCAGACCCAGTACATCGGCGAGGACGGCAGGCTGGTTAAGAACGCAGCGGAACAATACATCGACGGCGCATATTACCGGTTCGATGCAGACGGAACTGCTCAGAAGCTGACCGGAACCTGGGTAGAAAACGGCAGCAAATATCTGGATGAACAGGGAACGGTAACCTCCGGCGTTGAGGAAATGGCAATCGGCGGCATCTATTATTCCTTTGCTTCCGATGGAACTGCCACCAAGCTGACAGACCGCTGGATCGCGAACGGCACGAAGCACACCGATGAGAACGGCGCTCTTATTGCCAATGTTTCGGAGAAGCAGATCGGCAATTCCTACTATCGGTTTGCGGCAGACGGAACAGCCGAACTCCTGACCGGATGGGTAGAAAACGGCACGAAATATGCCGACGCAGAAGGTAAGCTGGTGGTTAACCAGTCTCAGTATGAGATTGAAGGATATTACTACAGCTTCAACGCAGAGGGCACCAAAGCTCTGGTAAGCAATGCATGGCTGGAGGCAGACACCTCCAAATATATCGGTGCCGATGGGGCTCTGGTTACCAATGCTGCCCATCAGCTGATTGACGAAAAATTCTATGACTTTGATGCCGACGGCGTGTCCTCTCTGCTTACGAATACCTCCATCACGCTGGAGGATGGCAGCACCTACGTTGTCGATGAAAACGGCGTCATGAAGAAGGATGTGGTAATCCGGAGCGAACAGGACAACGGTTACGAGCTGCAGTATATCGGCAAAGACGGCAAGCTGGTATCAGAAGCAGGCTGGTATCAGGCAGGAAACGGCAGCTGGTATTATGTACAATCAGACGGCTTCCTGGCCAAAGGCAACGAAAACGGTCCTAAGCTCAAAACGATTAAAGGGCAGGAGTTTGCCTTCGATAAAGACGGATGCATGCTGGCAAATCAGCAGGCGGCTTTCATTCAGGGGTACTACTACAATATTGATGCGGACGGCTACGCCACGAAGATTGTGAGCTCCTGGATTCACGGCAATCAATATGCAGATGCACAGGGAGAGCTGGTACGAAATGCAGAAAACCAGCTGATTGATGAAAAATTCTATCATTTTGATGCGGATGGTATCTCTACTCTGCTTACAGACACCTCCATCACACTGGCCGACGGAAGCACCTACTTTGTCGATGAAAACGGTGCCATGAAGAAGGATGCAGTGATTCGGACGACGCAGGCAGAGGGCTATGAGCTGCAGTATATCGGAAAAGACGGTAAGCTGGTAACGGCAAAGGGCTGGTATCAGTCAAATGACGGGAACTGGTATTTTGTAAAATCAGACGGCTTCCTCGCCAGAGGCAATGCATCCGGTCCCAAGCTGAAAACGATTTCCAACAGCAGCGGAGAAGAAACGCTCTACGCTTTCGATGAAAACGGATGTATGCTGGCAAATCAGCAGCACATCCTGATTGAGGGCAGCTATTACAATATTGACGCAGACGGCGGCGTTACCCCGTATGTTCCGTCCGACAATTCCGGCTCCGGCAGTGGTTCCGGCTCCGGCAGTGGTTCCGGTTCCGGCAGCAGTTCCGGTTCTTCCAGTGGTTCTGGTTCTTCCAGCGGTTCCGGCCCTTCGGCGGGAAGCACTGCAGCAGCGCAGACCACTCCGGCAGCCCAGGGACAGACAACGACTTACCAATCCGTTGTATCGGAAGAAACCGCACAAAAGGATCAGTCCAACGCGCAGACAGTGGCAGCGGCCGCTGTCAACCAGGCAGTTACGGTTCAGACGGGTGAGGTTGCCATCAGCGGTACAGTGGCACAGACCGCCGCAGGCAGTGTAAACGGAAATACGATTGCCTCCCCGACCGCAGAAACCACCGTTCCTACCGTCAACGGACAGACCGCACAGGTGGCCACTACGGCAGTCGGTGCAGGCGGCGCCGCCCGATCGCTTTTGGCCGCTCCGGAATTGGGTACGGCCGTAACCCAGACCACCGTAACGGTAGATGGAGTGACTGCCACCCAGAATGCTGTCGTATATGCAGACGGAACCCAGGTATCACAGAAATCCGGCACCGGCGAGCTGGAGGGCTTTGCAGAATCTGTCATTGCAGAGGAGCAGGCCATCAATACCGGCGCAAGAAGCATCGTGCAGACCTATAACAGCCGTGTTGAATTAGACTTAAATCCCTATGAGCAGGTTGGCGCTGCTGTAACCTATTCCATTACCGCTGCCAATCCATCCTCCAGCTATACGCAGATGGAAAAAACCGGCTTTGCACCGGGACAGGAGATCGTTGCCCTGATTACGGATGCAGCCGGAAATGCAACGGCGACAAAGATTGTGGTAGGAGAAAACGGCATTGTACAGTATCAGGTCCCGGGTGTAAACTGTATTGTTCGTTTCCTTGCCAGAAAAACAGCATAACAAAAATATTCAGAGAAAGCTCTGAATATCCGATCCAATTCTGCCGGCAGAACATCTCTGCCGGCAGTTTTTTCCCTTGCCCTTGCTTAATGCACAAAAATCCTTTATAATAAGGCGGTATGTGGATGAAGTACGCAAAAATACAACGAGGTTATCTATGAAAAAATTAGCGTTAAGTGATGAAATATTATTGTCCATCTCCCAGCCGGCCCGCTACATCGGTGGGGAGGTGAACATGGCAGTCAAGGATCCGTCCAAGGTGGATACCCGTTTCGCCATGTGTTTCCCCGATGTCTATGAGATCGGCATGTCCCATTTGGGGATCCAGATCCTCTACGATATGTTTAACCGCAGAGACGATATCTACTGCGAGCGGGTCTATTCTCCGTGGACGGATCTGGATCAGATCATGCGGGAAAAGAAGATTCCGCTCTTTGCGGTGGAGAGCCAGGATCCGGTAAAGAATTTCGACTTTCTGGGCATCACCCTGCAGTATGAGATGTGTTATACCAATATTCTGCAGGTGTTGGAGCTGTCAGGGATTCCGCTCCACGCCGAGGACCGGACGGAGGAAGACCCAATCGTCATCGGCGGCGGCCCCTGTGCCTACAATCCGGAGCCCATTGCGCCCTTTTTCGACCTGTTTTATATGGGCGAGGGGGAGGTCGTCTATTTCGAGATGATGGATCGGTATAAGGAGATTAAGAAGCGCGGCGGCAGCCGAATGGAATTTTTGGAGGCGGCAGCCGAAATTCCCGGAATCTATGTACCCGCGTTTTATGATGTGACCTACAAAGAGGACGGGACCATCGCAGCGATGACTCCCAACAATCCCCATGCGCCGGCCCGGGTGGAGAAGCAGCTGGTTATGGAGATGAGTGAGACCTATTATCCGGAAAAGCCGGTGGTTCCCTTCCTGCGCGCCACCCAGGATCGGGTGGTCTTAGAGATCATGCGCGGCTGCATCCGCGGCTGCCGTTTCTGCCAGGCCGGTATGATCTACCGCCCGGTCCGGGAGAGAAGCTTAGAGGAGCTGAAGCGCCTGGCCTATACCATGCTAAAGAGCACCGGCCACGAGGAAATCTCCTTGAGCTCCTTAAGCTCCAGTGATTACCGGAAGCTGGAGGGCATCGTGAATTTCCTCATTGATGAATTCGACGGCAAAGGCGTCAACGTATCCCTGCCGTCCCTGCGGATCGATGCGTTCTCCCTGGATGTCATGAGCAAGGTGCAGGATGTAAAGAAGAGCAGTCTGACCTTCGCACCGGAGGCCGGATCCCAGCGCCTCCGCAACGTCATCAACAAGGGACTGACCGAGGAGGATATCTTAAATGGATCCGCCGAGGCCTTTAAGGGCGGCTGGAACCGGGTGAAGCTTTATTTCATGCTGGCACTGCCCACCGAGACGGTTTCTGATATGGAGGGCATTGCAGAGCTTTCGGAAAAGGTGGCCGAGGTATATTATGATACCGTGCCCAAGGAGCAGCGCCACGGCAGGGTACAGGTGACGGCCAGCAGCTCCTTCTTTGTGCCCAAGCCCTTTACTCCTTTCCAGTGGGCCAGAATGTGCACGAAGGAAGAGTTTTTAGAGCGGGCCTCTATTGTGAACCGGAAGATGAAAGAGATGTTAAATAAAAAGAGCCTCCGCTATAACTGGCATGAGGCGGATCTGACGGTCCTGGAGGGGGTTCTGGCCAGAGGCGACCGCCGGGTGGCTGCCGTCATCGAGGAGGCATACCGAAACGGAGCCCTGTTTGATTCCTGGTCCGAGCATTTCCACAACGAGATCTGGATGAAGGCTTTTGAAACCTGCGGAGTCGATATTGATTTTTACACCGTTCGGGAACGGAGTCTGGACGAGATCTTCCCTTGGGATTTCATCGATGTAGGCGTGACCAAGGAGTTTTTAAAGCGAGAGTGGCAGAATGCGGTCCGGGAGACCGTGACGCCCAACTGCCGGGCCAAATGTTCCGGCTGCGGAGCGATGAGATTCGGAGGAGGTGTCTGCTATGAAGATAAGAATTAAATTTAATAAGCAGGGCCCCATCCGCTTTATCGGCCATCTGGATGTCATGCGGTATTTCCAGAAGGTCATGCGGCGGGCCGATGTGGATATCCGCTACAGCGAAGGCTTCAGCCCTCACCAGATTATGTCCTTCGCCTCCCCGTTAAGCGTGGGCCTCACCAGCAACGGCGAATATATGGATATCGAGGTCCATTCCACCGGGGATTCCAAGACCATGGTACAGGCGTTGAATGCCGTCAGTGCCGAGGGAATTCAGGTGATAAGCTACCGCCTGCTGGACGATTCCGCCAAGAATGCGATGTCTCAGGTGGCAGCCGCCGATTATACCATGTGGTTTAAGGAAGGATACGTTCCGACGGACGAGAAGGCCTTTTACAGCCGTTTCCTGGCCTTTTGTGAGCGGGAGTCCATTGAGATTACAAAGCAGACGAAAAAAGGCGAAAAAACGGTAGATTTAAAGCCTTATCTCTATGAGATCCGGGTAGAGGAGCGCGGGGAAGCGGCAGAGGACGGCGGGCAGCAGCAGCTCTTTTTAAAGCTCTCTGCCGGCAGCGCCGCCAATGTAAAGCCGGAGCAGCTCATGGGCGCCTTCTATGCATCGGAAGGCCTGGAGTATCCGCTCTTTGCCTTCCATGTACAGAGAGAAGAGGTTTATGCCGAGGAGGGCACCGGGGATGCTCATCATTTTGTTCCCCTGGAGGCCTACGGAACTGAGATCATCGGATAGATAGGAGACCGTTTTGAATAAACTGATTGTTACAGACTGGAACGGTCAGGTGTTAACGGCGCTGATGGCGGACGGCAGATGCCGCTATCTTCAGCCGGAGCCAAAGAAGGAGCAGACGCTCTTAGGAACCATCTGGATCGGGAAGGTAAAGAATATCGTAAAGAATATCAACGCCGCCTTTGTCGACTTAGGCGGCGGCCGGACCGGGTACTACAGCCTGTCAGAGCACAAAACGCATATTTTTGCGCGGCCGGGCGCCGACGGGATGGCTGTCATCGCAGAAGCGAATATAAAGCAGGGGGACGAGATTGTCGTCCAGGTGGCCAGAGATGCCGTAAAGACCAAGGATCCGGTGCTGACCTCCAACCTAAATTTTGCCGGCAAATATTTCGTTTTAACCCTGAATAAAACCCAATTGGGCTTTTCGTCCAAATTAAAGGGCGGCCCATGGAAAGAGGAGACCCGCTGGTGGCTGGAGGAGAGACAAAACGGCCCCTATGGTATCATCGTCCGCACGAATGCCGAGGGAACGAAGCGGGAGGTGTTAGAAGAAGAGCTTCTCTCGCTGCAGGAGCGCCTCCGTCACATTCTCACCGCAGCTGCCTGCCGGACCTGTTATTCTGTGTTAGAAGAGGCAGAGCCCTTCTATATCCAGGGACTGCGGGATTCCTACAGCGGATCTCTGGAGGCGATCCTCACCGATTCCCCGGAATACTATGCGCAGATGAAGAGCTATCTGGAGGCGCAGAAGAGTGAGGATCTAAAACGGCTTCAGCTCTATACCGATAAAAGCCTGCCCTTGATCAAGCTCTACAGCCTGGAGAGCACACTGGAATCCGCCCTTTCCAAGCGGGTCTGGCTCAAATCCGGCGGCTATCTGGTCATCGAGCCGACGGAAGCGCTGACTGTCGTGGATGTCAACACCGGAAAATATGACGAAAAAAAGAATGCCGCCGAAACCGTCTTAAAGATTAATTTAGAAGCCGCGGTGGAGACTGCCCGCCAGCTCTGCTTAAGAAACCTCTCCGGCATCATTATCGTGGATTTCATCGATATGGCCTCCGAAGAAGATAAAAAGCTTCTTCTGGAGACACTGGAGACGGAGCTGAAAAAGGATTCCGTAAAAACCGTTCTGGTCGAGATGACGAAGCTGGGCCTGGTGGAAATCACACGGAAAAAGGTACGAAAACCGCTGCATGAAACGATACTGGGGAGCAGAGGAAGCGGAGAATAAAAAAGAGCCATTTTTGCACAAAAATCAGTTGACAATCGCTCAAACAGATGCTATATTATTCTAGTGTGCCGCACAGCGAGGCTATAAGTGCGCAGAAGTGCCGCCAAAGCTGGCGAGTAAAGATAATAGGAGGTGCCATCAGATGTACGCGATTATTGCAACAGGTGGTAAGCAGTACAAAGTTGCCGAGGGCGATGTAATCAAAGTTGAGAGACTTGGTGCAGCTGCAGGTGAAGCAGTTACTTTTGATCAGGTTCTGGCTGTTAACAACGGCGAGATGAAGATCGGATGCCCGACCGTAGACGGTGCTAGTGTTTCCGCTACCGTAGTGAAAGAGGGTAAAGGCAAGAAAGTTATCGTTTACAAGTATAAGAGAAAAACTGGATACCATAAGAAAAATGGTCACAGACAGCTCTTTACAGAAGTTAAGATCGACAAGATCAACGCTTAATTCAGTATGATTCACGTAAACGTATTTTCTGATTCTGAAGGAAATACCAGGGGAATTGAAGTAAAAGGCCACGCAGGCTACGATGAGTACGGAAGAGACATCATCTGTGCCGCGGTATCATCCCTGACGCTGAACATGGCCAATTCCGTGGAAGCTTTTACAGAAGACGGATTTGACGGCAGTGTGGATGAGAAGACAGGCAGTTTCACATTTCGGTTCACCGGGGAGATCAGTCCGGAATCAAAGCTCCTGATGGATTCGCTTGTGCTGGGACTTACGAACACAGCGGATGCCTACGGAGAGGAATATATCAAAATCCGATTTGAGGAGGTGTAACTCATGTTTAAAATGAACCTTCAGTTATTCGCTCATAAAAAAGGTGTTGGTTCTACAAAGAACGGCCGTGATTCCGAGTCCAAGAGACTTGGCGCGAAAAGAGCAGATGGACAGTTCGTATTAGCTGGCAACATTCTTTACAGACAGCGCGGAACCAAGATTCATCCAGGCGTAAACGTAGGCCGCGGTGGAGACGATACATTATTCGCTATGGTTGACGGCGTTGTAAAGTTTGAAAGAAAGGGCAGAGACAAAAAGCAGGTTTCTGTATACCCAAGAGCAATTAACGAATAATTCTGAAAGCTCCATACATAACGGTATGGAGCTTTTTTTGCATTAAGCGCTTAGCAAGGAGGAAGTTATGTTTGCCGACAGTGCAAAAGTATTTATTAAATCCGGAAAAGGCGGAGACGGCCACGTCAGCTTCCGCCGGGAACTTTATGTAGCCGCCGGCGGTCCGGACGGAGGAGACGGAGGAAGAGGCGGAGACATCATATTTGAAGTAGACGACGGGCTGAACACGCTGACTGATTTCCGCCATGTCCGTAAATATGTTGCCGAGGACGGCGAACAGGGCGGCAAGCGCCGCTGCCACGGAGCCGACGGCAGCGATCTGGTAATCAAAGTGCCGGAGGGAACCGTAATCAAGGATTTCGAAAGCGGCAAGGTCATTGCCGATATGTCCGGCGAAAACCGGCGGGAAATCATTTTAAAAGGCGGTAAAGGCGGTCTCGGAAACATGCACTTTGCCACTTCGACCATGCAGGTTCCCAAATATGCCCAGCCGGGACAGCCGTCCCAGGAGCTTTGGGTGCAGCTGGAATTAAAGGTCATTGCCGATGTGGGGCTGGTAGGCTTTCCGAACGTGGGAAAATCCACCCTGCTTTCCCGTGTATCCAATGCACGTCCAAAAATCGCCAATTACCATTTTACAACCTTAAATCCGCATCTGGGCGTGGTGGATTTAAACGAAGGCCAGGGCTTTGTCATGGCCGATATTCCGGGACTGATTGAAGGCGCTTCCCAGGGCGTGGGCCTTGGCTATTCATTCTTAAAGCACATTGAACGCACCAAGGTTCTGATTCATGTAGTGGATGCCGCATCCACGGAAGGACGCAATCCGGTAGCAGATATCCGCGCCATCAATGCAGAGCTTCAGGCCTACAATCCGGAGCTTTTGACACGCCCTCAGGTCATTGCCGCCAATAAAATAGACGCCATCTATGATCTGGAGGAAGAAAGCCCGCTGGAGCGGCTGAAAAAGGAATTCGAACCGGAGGGAATCCAGGTATTCCCCATCTCTGCCGTATCAGGACAGGGGGTCAAGGAGCTTCTCTACCATGTAAACGAGCTTTTAAAAACAGTGGATAGAAAACCGGTTATTTTTGAAAAAGAATTCGAGTATCAGTATGCAGCTGAAAATCTGCCTTATACGGTAGAACGCACCGATGACGGAATCTTTGTGGTAGAAGGACCTAAGATCGACAAAATGCTGGGCTATACGAATCTGGACTCTGAGAAGGGCTTCCAGTTCTTCCAGAAATTCCTGAAGGATTCCGGGATCCTGGATGATTTGGAAAACGCAGGAATCGAAGAGGGCGATACAGTGCGTATGTATGGTCTGGAATTTGATTACTATAAATAAAAAACGAATGCTTATCGTATTCGGAACGAATGGATAAAATTGGGAGCGAGAAATTCATGACAAGTAAACAGAGAGCCTATTTGAAAGGCCTTGCTATGACCATGGAGCCTATTTTTCAGATTGGAAAATCCAGTGTGACTCCGGAACTGACTGCCGCTGTAGCAGAGGCTCTGGAGGCCAGAGAGCTCATAAAATTAAATGTCTTAAAAAACTGTATGGATGATGGAAATGAACTGGCTGCCATTCTGGCAGAACGGACTCATTCTCAGGTTGTTCAGGTCATCGGCAAGAAAATTGTCCTTTACAAAGAGGCAAAGGATGAGAAAAAAAGAAAAATCGTACTGCCGAAATAATGTCCGAAACAGACTTTCGGAACAAGCAGGAAAGGAGCCGGACTGGCTATGGAACGAATTGGGATAATGGGAGGCACATTTGATCCCATCCATCTGGGACATCTGATGCTGGGCAGACAGGCCTATGAGGAATATAAGCTGGATGCTGTCTGGTATATGCCGTCCAAGATTCCGCCGCACAAAAAGGATCATCAAATTACTTCAGCCAAAGATCGGTGGGCCATGGCAGAAGCTGCCATCCGCCCATATCCGTTTTTTCTCCTGTCCGATTTCGAGTTGAAACGGACCGGAGGCAATACCTATACAGCAGATACCCTCCGCCTTTTAAAAGAGGAATATCCGGAGACGGAATTTTATTTTATTGTCGGGGCAGATTCCATGCTGGATATCGAAAAGTGGTATCACCCCGAATATGTGTTAAAGGCTGTCACATTTCTTGCGGCAGATCGCGAATGCGAGGAGCAGAGACAGTCTCTGGATGCGCAGATTGCTTATCTGACAGAGAAATATGATGCCAGAATTTTCCGGCTCCACTGCATGGAAATGGATGTGGCTTCTGCCGAGATCCGGGAACGGATTGCATCGGGAGAATCGGTGGATGATTTGATTCCTCCGGAGGTTTTTTCCTATATTCAGACCCATGGACTCTATCGGTCTTAAAAAGGAACTGACAAAAAGGGGCAGATGTAAATGAATATTGAGATTCTACAGATACGAAAACATCTTAAAAAGAAACTGAATCCCATGCGGTATGAGCACACACTGAGCGTTTCTTTCACCTGTATGGCCCTGGCCATGAGATACGGCTGTGATTTGGAAAAAGCAGAGCTGGCAGGATTGCTCCATGACTGCGCCAAGCGCTATGATGATGAAACCATCATCCAGAAATGCGCTAAATGCGGCGTCGAGCTGACAGAAAGCGAGCTGAAAGCGCCTGCCGTCATTCATGCCAAGCTGGGAGCCTGGATGGCTGAACACAAATATGGGATAAACGATCCGGAAATTCTGTCAGCCATTGCCTGCCACACCACAGGAAAACCGGATATGGGGCTTTTAGATAAGATTCTCTATATCGCAGATTATATTGAACCGAGACGGGATAAGGCGCCGAATCTTCCTGCCATGCGCAGACTGGCTTTTGAAGATTTAGATGAGGCTCTGTATCAGATTCTGTCCGGAACTCTCGGTTATCTGGCAAAATCCGGCGGTTCTGCAGACGAGATGACACAGAAGGCCTTCAGCTATTGCGAAGCGCTTCGAAATAAAAAGGGCGCGCCTGAGCAGGTTTCTGAGCAGGTTTCTGAGCATATCTCTGCTCAGACAGAAGAAAATCAGACCGGCAGCGAAAAAGGGACAGACATGGAAGCGCCGGAACATCTGGAAAACGAAATCGATAGCGGGAACAACACCAACGGGAACGGAAACAAGGAAGGAGAATCCCCTAATGATGAACTCAAAGGAATTAACAAAAATCGCCGTAAAGGCTTTAGAAGACAAAAAAGGAGAAGATATTAAGATCATTGATATCCGCAATGTATCTGTTCTGGCTGATTACTTTATCATTGCAGACGGAAACAATGCAAGCCAGGTTCAGGCTATGGCTGACAGCGTAGAAGAGGCACTTTTAGCCGCAGACTGCCCGTGCCGCCAGATCGAAGGATATCAGACAGCCAACTGGATTTTAATGGATTACGGTGACATCATCGTTCACGTATTTTCCAGAGAGGATCGCCTGTTCTACGATTTGGAGAGAATCTGGAGAGACGGAAAGATGATAGAAAACCTGGAGGAACTTTAAATAGGGAAACAGCCAATAGTTGACATAAAAATATTATGTCAACTATTTTTATGAACGAACGAAATGGGGAGAATCAATATGCCTGGATTAGGTACAATCATTAACTGCGCCGGAGTCCTGCTCGGCGGTATGCTGGGACTGGGGCTGAAAAAGGGACTTTCCGAACGTTTCCAGAACATTCTGATTACCGTATGCGGTTTAAGCACCATCTTTCTGGGAATTGCCGGTACTCTGGAGGAAATGTTCACAGTGGAAGAGGGACATCTTGCATCACACGGAACCATGATGATCATCTTTTCCCTTGCGCTGGGAGCGCTGCTCGGCGAAGCATTAAATATCGAAAAGCACACGGAAGAATTCGGCAGCTGGATCAAGGAAAAATCAGGAAGCAGCAAAGATCTGCGGTTTGTAGACGGCTTTGTGAGCACCTCTCTAACCATCTGCATCGGGGCCATGGCAGTGGTAGGTTCGATTGAGGACGGAATCAACGGAGACTTCTCCACGCTGGCAGCCAAGGCTGTCCTGGATTTAATTATCGTCCTTGTTTTAACCTCCTCAATGGGAAAGGGCTGTATCTTTTCCGTGATTCCTTTGGGAATTTTCCAGGGAAGTGTCACACTCCTTGCCAGAGTCATCGAACCGCTTCTGACGGATACCGCCATCTCGAATATGTCGATGGTAGGCTCTATGCTGATTTTCTGTGTCGGAGTCAATCTGATGTTTCATCAGAAAATCAAGGTGGCAAACCTCCTGCCTGCGCTTTTATTCGCAGTGCTGTGTGCTTTCCTTCCTTTCTTTTAGGAATATTTTTTGCATTTTACTTTGATACATATAACGGCCAACGGCTACCGGCAGATATTTTATTTCTACTGGTAGCCGTTGGCCGTTTATTATGTTTCTATCGCGGTACAGGGACAAATTCTTTATAAGCCTGTCTGCCCGGTATCAGATGCTTTCCTCGCCTCCGTTGGGAGGCGCGAGCATATCAGCGCATCAGCCGCAGAAGTCCGATCACTCTGCCCAGAATCTGCACCTCTTCGACAATAATCGGCTCCATGGAAGCATTCTCTGGCTGAAGGCGATAATGGCCGTCCTCCTTGTAGAAACGCTTTACAGTTGCGGAATCATCCACTAAAGCTACCACGATATCGCCGTTCTGCGCCACGTCCGTCTGTTCCACGATCACACGGTCACCGTTAAAAATACCGGCCTCGATCATACTGTCTCCCTTGACATTCAGCATAAATGTCTCCTTGTTCGGCAGCATCTCAACAGGAATCGGAAAATAATTTTCAATATTTTCTTCCGCCAGAATCGGAGCTCCGGCCGCAACCGTACCGAGCAGAGGTACATTTACCACCTCGCGTCTTGTCAGATTAAATGTATCATCTATGATCTCAATGGTCCGCGGTTTTGTCGGATCGCGGCGGATATATCCGTTCTTCTCAAGCTGCTCTAAATGAGAATGAACCGAAGAGGTGGACTTCAGCCGAACTGTCTCGCAAATCTCCCGGACCGTCGGCGGATATCCCTTCTTTAAAATAGTTTCCTTTATATACTCGAGAATCTCTCTCTGCTTATCACTGATCTTACCCTGTGCCATATATGTACCTCCTGCTTTGCCGTAACTTTGTTAATACTATACTAACATATGTTCGGAATAAATGCAAACCTTTGTTCGAAATTTTTGCGAAAAAATGTTGACAAACATCTGTTCGCCATATATAATACAATCAGATACCAAAAGAACACACGTTCTTAATTGATTCAGACGGCGCTCAGACCGCATACGATAAGGGGAAGTTTTCGACAGGGGGATTACAGATGAAGAAGTTATATTTACCGTTCGCAGTTTTATTGATCATGGTGCTTTCCGGTTTTTTTGGAAAAAACCTCATGCAGGTGATGGCAGAAGAGCAGGAGAGTATATCCTATCAGAAATACTATACCAGCATACGTCTGGAAAAGGGAGATACCCTGTGGGACATTGCCGAGCAGTACGGCCGGCATTCCGGAAAAAGCACAGAAGAATATGTCCGGGAACTGAAAAAGATGAATGGATTATCGGATGATCTCATCCATGCAGGCAATTATCTTACGATTGCCTATTATCAGCCCGTCGGCAGCTCCCCAGACAGTTTGCCGTCCGGCCAAATCTATTCCGCTCATCCGCATAGTACAGAATCCGCGGCTGCCTATTCACCGGAATTCTATACCGATGATTTCCGCACCAGTGAATTCCATACCAACGAATTCTGTACCAACGAATTCCGTACCAATGAATACTGAACCGCATTTCCTCACGGCGCAGCTTGCTTTCAATATTCGATATATTATTTAGAGGAATCGTCATGCTCCCGGAGAAGGACTTTATTCCTGGCACTTCGCCTGCGTTCGTCCTCCAAAGCCGCATAGTGCCTTTTGGTTGTGTTGACATCCGAATGTCCCAATACATCCGCTACCAGATAAATATCTCCGGTTTCCCTGTAAAGATTGGTACCATAGGTGCTGCGCAGCTTATGGGGAGTGATCTTCTTTAACGGAGTTACGATTTTCGCATATTTTTTTACCAGATTTTCTACACTCCGCACATTCAGTCTTTTTCTCTGCAGAGATAAGAAGAGAGCATCCTCATGGCCGGGTTCCGGTATTATGTGCTCCCGTTCCTCTATATAATCCTTTAATGCGTCTTCCACCTCGGCGCCAAAATAAATGATAACCTCTTTTCCTCCTTTTCGGTGGATACGCAGACCTCCGGTATTAAAGTCGATATCATTTAGATTTAAACCAACACATTCCGAAACACGGATTCCTGTTCCCAGCAGGAGAGTCATCAGAGCTAAATCACGGATTTTTGTCTTTGCATGATAACTCTTTTGTTTTTCAGTCAGGTTTTCTCCGTCCTCTACCTGATCCAAAAGCTTTGCCACTTCATCTACCTCCAGGCGGATGATTTCTTTCTCATGCATTTTAGGAAGCTCAATCAAAGCTGCCGGATTATTTTTGATTCGTTCTCTGCGGTAAAAATAGTTGTAAAAGCTTTTCAGGGAGGACATTTTCCGCATAATTCCCCGTTCTGTATTCGTCAAGTCCTCCTTTTTATCCGTAGAGTAACACTTTAAAAACTCCATATATTCCTCTAAATCCATCACCTGGATTTCATCCAGAACAGTGAGAGAGAAGTCTTTATTTTCATACTTTGCAAACACCGGATTCTGCTTTTTTAAAAAATCAAAAAAGGTTTTTAAATCGTAAGCATAGGCAATTCTGGTCCTGGAAGAGGTCCTGGGTTCAATCCCCCGAAAAAAATCAGCGCAGAAGGGCGGCAGTTCTTTCATCATCTGCCGCAGCCGTTTCGTATTATCAATTGTTTCCTGTTCATGGTAGGATAGTGTACTCATGATGTTTCTCCTTACATTTTTATCAATCCTTTTTGTTTATCAATCCTTTTTGGAGAGCTTCCTTCCGTTTTCCGGCAATTTATTCCGCTTATCCGGCCATCCGTCGATCTTTCCCTCTACAATCGCATGGAACAGCCGCTCCTTAACGCCCGGAGTCTCCAGATTCAGTTGTTTCGTTAATTGTTTAACAAATTCTCGTTTTGTCTTTCCATCCACAGGACAGGGATTTTTACAGACAGGCAGCTGGTACTTATTCTTAAATCCAATTACATCAGCTTCCGGAACATACAAAAGCGGACGAATCACCGTAAGACCGGTCCGATCCAAAAAGGTTTTCGGCGAAAATGAATAGAAACGGCCTTCATAAATCAATGACAATAACATGGTTTCAATTACGTCGTCCCGATGGTGTGCATATGCGATTTTATTGCAGCCCAGCCGTGCGGCAGCTTCATTGAGAGCGCCTTTTCGAAGCTTTGCACAGAGAGAACACGGATTGGATTCCATTCGGGTTTCAAATAATATTTTTCCGATTTCTGTAGGTACAATCGTATATTCGATCTCCAATTCCCTGCACAAAGCTTGTATCGGAGATAAATCAAAATGATCGAATCCTAAATCCACCGTAATAGCACAGAGTTCAAATGATTTCGGATAAAAACGCCGCAGGCCATGCAGCGCATAAAGTAAGGTTAAACTGTCTTTACCGCCGGAAATACCGACCGCAATTTTATCGCCGGCTTCAATCAGGCCGTAATCATCAACAGCCTGTCGGGTAAGACTGAATAAACGTTGCATTTTCATACGATATAAACTCCATTTGTTTTATTTCACAGAATCTAAAACATACTGCAGAAACTTAGCTTTAGCAGTATGTTGGGTTGAAAGAGAGAGTATTGCCATATGCAAAACTATTCGTGAAAGTCTAGTTTATCGAATAGTTGGATGTGTAAGAATACTCAAACTGAAAAACCCCAGGTGTTTTATTGTTTTTTACATCCAATTATTACTTTCACGAATAATTAAATGCGTAAGTTAGTATACCACTGCTTTACATCGAAAATCAATCATAAACCAGCGATTTTTCATAAAAGCCCCATGGAAGCTAAACGCCTGCTTCCATGGGGCTTTTTCCTGTTTTCTTGTCTTGACGGCTCAATTTCCTGCATCTGCATTTTATCTGAGCCTATCTATATCTTTATAAGCTTATCTGTATTATTTCCCTGCAGCTCATCCGCAGTTTGCCTTATTCTGCCTTTTCATTCTCTAACCATGCAGCTACATACATTTCTTTTATATTTCTTTTATGTTTCCCCATCATCTGTCAGCATACCCGCCAACTTCATCTCTCCGCTGTTGGTAATTCCTATGGACAAACACCGCCCTCTTTTCCCTGCCCCTATGCACCATTGTTTTTTGATAGATGAATTTCCCGCATACAACAGTGACAAAGATGATTGCTATCCATTTTTCTTTTCCTTCCACAGCCCCGTCTGATAAAAGAGAGCCATTAGAATGAATCCGACTGCCCATCCAAATGGCCAGGAACACCATACGCCGGTAATTCCGAATGGTCCTGCCAGCATCAGGGATAAAACTACACGTACCAGCAGATCCGCGCACGTAGCCACCATAAATCGCTTCATCATGCCCGCGCCGCGCAGGATGCCGTCCAAAACCAGTTTGGCCGAGATCATGAAATAAAACGGAGACAGGATCCGAAGGAATTGAATTCCCGTACCAAGTGCTGTATCCGACGGCTCATTCATGAAAAACCGCACCAGTTCTCCGGCGCCGAACCAATACAATAAAGTGATCGGCAGGCAGATGGTCCATACGATCTTGAGACTGGCGCGAAGACCTGCCCGTACACGATCCATTTTCCCGGCACCGATATTCTGTGCAATGTAACTGGAAATTCCATTTCCCAAAGTAGTCAGAGAAGAAATCACCAGATTATTCAGCTTCACCGATGCAGAGTAACCGGCAATTACCCCTGCACCGAAGCGGTTGATAACGCCCTGCAGGATAATATTTCCCAGAGAGATCGAGCTCTGCTGAAGAATACTCGGCACTGCAACAGAGACAATCTTTGAAAAAATCCGCCAGGAAAAAAGAGGATTCTTTTCTTCTGTCCGAATCTCAGCCAGCCTTTTAAAGATAAAAAACAGCGCCAAAAGACAGCTGACTCCCTGGCATAAAAAGGTTGCCCAGGCCACACCGGCCACTCCCATATGAAACTGATCGACAAACAGAATATCCACCAGAATATTGGATGTAGAAGAAGCTGCTAAAAAAAGAAACGGCGTCTTCGAATCACCCAGCGCTGAGAAAATTCCCGTCGAAACATTGTAAAAAAACAAAAACGGCAGTCCCAGGATATAAATATTCAAATACAGCTTGGAATCCGCAAAAATCTCTTCCGGCGTATGAATCAGATGGAGCAAAGTGCCTCCCATGGTCAATCCAAACGCCATCAGCACGGCCAAAAGTACAGCGATTGAGATAAATGCTGTAGAGACGGCCGTTTTCATCTCGGAAAACCGTTTTCCGCCAAACAGCTGCGCGACAATGACCGAACAGCCCATATTGCTTCCGAATGCAAACGCAATAAAAATCAGTGTGATCTCATAACTGTTTCCCACCGCAGCCAGCGCATTTTCCCCGATAAATTTTCCGGCCACCAGGCTGTCAGCAATATTGTAAAGCTGCTGAAAAATGATACTTCCAAAAAGAGGCAGGCAAAATTTCCAAAGCACCGTCTCTGGCTTTCCCACCGTAAGATCCTTATTCATGTTTCGTTCCTCTTCTTCCGTTCTTTTTATCTGACATTCCCGCAGGCATTTATTTTCTGCATTTTATTCATCCTGCCCTTTCATCCAATAACCCCTGTTTATCCGATAAAGCCTTTTAATCCGATAAGCCTTTAATCCAATAAAACCTTTTAATCCAATAAAGCCTTTTAATCCAATAAAGCCCGGTAATAAGGCCAGGACCCGTTCATGACGCTGACGGTCACATTATTGGTGCTTCCCCCGGTCTCATGGATGCAGAGCATGCCTCCCCCCGGAGCCCAGCCCAGAAACATAGCCACGTGGGAATCTCCTCCCAGACTAATCATCAGATCGCCGGGTCTTAGCGCTTCGCGGCTGACAGCCCGCCCTGCATGGACCAATCCGCTGGTCCCCTGAGAAGCCGGCGGCTGTCCCTGAGAGGTCCAGTACACCCAGTGGATCCAGCCCGAACAATCCAGGCCCCGCATCACTCTTCCCTTCCGATCCGGAATCGTCAAGTCCCCGAAACGATTCTTCTCATAGCCGGATGATACGGCTTTTCCACCATAATAATAGGGAATCTTTCCCACGGACTCCAGCGCGCAGCGGATCAACGCTCTCCTTTCAGAGGACAAATCTGCCGGCAGAAGGTTCATATAATCCGAAATCTCTCCGTAACTCAGTGGCTTTCCCAGGGCCAGTTCCAACGGAACCAGGCCGTAAAGTCTCTCCCAGTCCATAGCCTCCAGCTGCTGTACATAGGATTTCCGATAAGCTGACCACCCGCTCCAGTTATCGTTCGTTTCTCTTCCCACCGAATCAATGGTGAATAAATTCTTCTGCTCCGATAATCCGGTAATGTGAACCGTTATCGTAAGATCTGCATGCCCCGGACAGTATTTTCCCTCTGCATTCAGAGGAATTCCCAAAAACGTTCCTCCAGCCGTCTCCATAATCAGAGCCTCTTTGGACACATCCGACATCAGGGTCTCTTCCGGCCCGTTTTCTTTCACATCATTATCGGATGACTTGCTTCCGGCTTCTGCCTCTTCCTCATCTGTTTCATTTCCGGCTAATGAAAGCGCACTTGTATCAGAACCTTCCGCCCTTTCCGAACGCTTTGGCGAAGAGAGTTCTGACGGAGAGGCCTCCTGTGCGTTCTCAGAAGCCGTCTGTATGCCTTTTTCTTTTGGAAGCGGCAAATTCTCCGTCTGCCCGTCTAAACCTCCGTTTTCGGCGGTTTCAGCGTTTTCCGAGCCATTCTTTGCCAATGCTTCTGCCGGATTCACACAGCCGTCACAGTAATAAACATCTCCCATAACAACCTGATAACTGTGGGAGGCACTCCAAAGAAAATCTATGTAATTTTGGAACCGAACCGTATCCTGCCATCCGGTAAAATATGTATATACGCTGGCCATGGACAGAATTTCTCTGGCATTGGAACGGAGACTTATCGGCCTTCCGTCCCCGTCATAAAAATGGAAATTTACATTTTTCCAGGGCGGTATAATCCAGCTTTCCGGAGCATGGATATCATGATCCGGATTCGTCGGATCATACCGCCCTGTTACAGAGGCTGTTCCTCTCCCCAGCAATCCGGCTGCTTGTTCCGGTGCAGCCTGAATCCACCGATAGATTCCGGAAGCCCACTCTGCATCCTTTTTACTCAGGTATTCATACATCTGCGCTCCGCAGGTCTCGGACATTCCTGCTCGAGAAGTCAGACTGAAAAAATTGTATAGCGGAGTAACTTCACGCTTCAAAAAGCGCAGAATCTCACGCTGCCGGATTTCGGGCGAAGATTCTGCAGAAAGCACTGGCTCTTCCTCACTGTCCGTTTCTCCATCCGTCTGCAGGGTATCCTCCGGATACAGCTCCATCAGATTATAAGAAAGCACCGATGGCCGATAGCTCTTATCCGAACGATGCCGCATACCCGCCGCATGCTTTTCGATCTTCGTGAAAAAGCCGCCTGCCGTATCCATAATCCGGCGTGGCAGGCTGATCTGGCTTTTTTCCTCCTTATCGGTTTCAAACGCGGACTCTTCCTCCAAAGAATCGGTCCGCTCCATCTCTCTGCTCACGGCAGAGGCATAAGAAAAAACCGGCTCACACACCGGTATCCATATCAATATTCCAGAAATGGCAATCACCAATATTCTGGCTCCCAAAAATGAATTCTGCTTCATGTGACTGCTCTTTTCTCTATCCCTTCGGAATAACTCCCGGAAGTTTTTCATATAGCTAAAAACATCCGTGTTATAAGCGTATCACAAATCAGCCTCCGGATCAATTTTTTTGCGCAAATTCATGACAAATTCCATGATATAAGCCAGGATATAAAAGGATAAAATAAAAACCGGCATGCCTTCCATACCCCGTCGGCATACCGGTCTGATGTCATCTGATTATTTTGCTTTATTCTTCATATATTCCTGTTTATTTTTGGCAAATTCCTTAATAATCGCCACGGCTCCTTCATATCCGACAACACTGCTGTTCAGGCAGAGATCATAGCTTCTGGAGCTGCCCCATTTCTTGCTCGAATAGTAATTGTAATAGCTGGCGCGGCGTTTATCTGTCTTAATCATAATGTCCTTTGCCTTTGCCTCGCTTACATCATGACGCTCCATCAGGCTGCGGATTTTGTCTTCCTCATTGCCGCAGATGAAAACAGATACGGTATTCGGATATTCCGCCAATGCATAATCTGCACAGCGGCCTACGATGACACAGGACTCCTCATCGGCCAGCTTTTTAATCGTATCAAACTGTGCCAGGAAAATTTTGTGATTAATGGGCATATCCATATAGGCAGATGTATTATATCCCATTGAATACGTATCCATTACGAGAGAATATAAAAAGCTGTTGGTCGGCTTTTCATCATGCGTCTTAAAAAGTTCTTCACAAAGACCGCTGTTTTTAGCTGCCAGTGATAAAAGCTCTTTATCATAACATTTTATCCCGAGATTTTCGGCCAGCATCTGTCCGATGTGCCTTCCCGAACTGCCGCACTCACGACCAATTGTAATCACTAAATTTCCTTTCATAGAACCCACTCCTTTCAAGTCTCATACGTCGTGCCTTCCCATTCGAATATCCCTTCATTCGATGTTATTTCTTCTATCATACTTCCCCGTTTTCTTACCTCTATTATAGCTCAAAAATTCTGAAAAGTCATCCTCTTATCCCGAAAAAATTTTTAAAACCCCAAAAAAACTTTGCCAGCTGAGAAATTTGTGAACAACTACAAAAAATTGTCCACCAAATTACAGGTTCTCAGCTGGCAGTTTATTTGGTTCATTCTATCTTTTTACTGATGAGCCGCCCGGAACTCCTTTTCAAAATCCCTGGCTGTCTTGGTAAAGGCCAGACCTCCGGCTCCTGTTTCCTTCAGGGAGACATCCATTTTATCTCCCACCTCTTTCATCGCATCAATGACCTGATCCGCAGGAATAAAGCTTTCGATTCCTGCCAGCGCCATATCCGCACTGGTTAAAGCGTTCACAGCTCCCATGACATTCCGCTTCACACATGGCACTTCCACCAGTCCGGCCACCGGATCACAGACCAGTCCCAGCAGATTTTTCAGGGAAATAGCCACGGCATGGCAGATCTGCTCAGGAGAACCGTCCCGTAAATATACCAGAGCACCGGCAGCCATAGCAGAAGCGGTTCCTATCTCCGCCTGGCATCCTCCGGAAGCACCCGCAATGTAAGCCCTCTCAGCTGCTACCTGGCCGATTCCTGCCGCCACATACAGAGCTTCCACCATTTTTTTATCCGGAATCTTCCATTTTTCCGCTGCGGGAATCAGAACAGCAGGCATGACGCCGCAGGAACCGGCCGTCGGCGCTGCCACAATCCGCCGCATACAGGCATTGGACTCTGCCATCTCAAGGGCTGCCTTCATGACAATATTAATAAACGGGCCGCAATAGCTCTCTCCCTGCTTCATATAGGCATCCATTTTAGCTCCCTGACCGCCGGACAAGCCGCTGGCCGACTGAAGCGACGAATCATAGGAAGCTGCTGACTCCTGCATGGTATGCCACAGAGCTGTCATACGCGACAGGGAATCCTCCGCTGTCACATCGCGTTCTTCCATATCATCTGCGAGCAGCGCTTCATAAAAAGAGGCGTGATGCTCTTTACAGTATGCAACAATTGATTCCAAAGAATTATATGCCATCATTTTCCTCCATCATTTGCAGAAAAACTGTTGCTGTTCCTTTTTTTGCGGATTCCCGGCATCTGCCCGCCGGTGTCCGAACCGTACTCGAACAGCTATAGATTTAAACAGGTTACCTTCAGAATTCCATCCACAGACTTTAAGTGTGCAGCAGCATCTGCCGGAATATTCTGATCCGTTTCAATTACCATCACGGCTGTGCCGCCGCGCTTGCTGCGGTGCAGCGTCATAGTAGCGATATTCACAGAGTTGGCCGCCATGACGGAAGTAACCAAAGATACATAGCCCGGCTTATCAATGTTATGGATCACAAGAACCGGACGTTCACCCGTTACATTGATCTCCACACCATCCAGATAGTTGATCATGATGCGCCCGCCGCCCAGAGAAGAAGCCTGTACCAATGTCCTCCGGCCCGATTCCGCTGTGACATCCAGAATCGCTGTATTGGGATGAAAATCCTTCACGGTTTCATGGACAAACCGAAACGACAGACCGCACTTTTGGGCCTCCTCAAAGCTTTTCGGAATCCGCATGTCATCCGGCTCCATTCCCAGGAGACCCGCTACCAGAGCTTTGTCTGTTCCATGACCGATACCGGTGGAGGAAAAAGAACCGGACAGGGTGATAACAGCCTCTTTCGGTTCTTCTCCCAGAAGCTTTCTCGCGGCCAGGCCGATTCGGACCGCTCCTGCTGTATGTGAGCTGCTGGGGCCAACCATAACAGGGCCCAAAATATCAAATAAATTCATTTGTACCTCCCTTGCACATCTGCTGCATATTCTAACCTAATCCGGCGCCATGGCGCAGTTTTTCCAGCAATTCTTCAAAGTAAGCCGGCAGCGGAGCCGAAAATTCCATATATTCTCCCGTTCTCGGATGAATGAATCCCAAAACGCCGGCATGCAGAGTCTGTCCCTGCAGATGGAACGGCTGCTTCGACGGCCCATAGACCTCATCTCCCAAAAGCGGATGGCCGATGCTCGCCATATGAACCCGAATCTGGTGGGTCCTTCCCGTCTCCAGACAGCATTCAATATACGCAAAACGGCTGAATCTCTCCAGCACCCGATAATGTGTCACAGCATCACGTCCATTTTTACTGTGAATACTCATCTTCTTCCGATCCGTGGGATGACGTCCGATGGGCGCATGGACCGTACCGGTATCTTCCTTCGGCACACCGTGAACAATAGCATAATACTTTCTTGTGATGGAGTGGACCTTCAGCTGCTCTGCAATTGCGTTGTGAGAAAAATCATTCTTGCAGACAACCAGAACCCCCGTTGTATCCATGTCAATCCGATGCACAATCCCGGGACGCATTACGCCGTTGATACCGGAAAGTTGATCCCGGCAATGATACATCAGTCCATTTACCAGCGTACCGCTGAAGTGTCCGGCAGCCGGATGAACCACCATTCCTTTGGGCTTATTGATCAGGATCAGATCCCGATCCTCATACAAAATATCCAGCGGAATATTTTCCGGCTGGATCTCTGCTTCCACAGCCTCCGGTACTTCAAAGGAAATGCGATCTCCCTCTGAGACTTTGTAGCTGGCCTTTACCGGTTTATCGTTCACTTCCACCAGTTCCGATTTCAAAAGCCGCTGTAAAAAAGAACGGGAAAAATCGGAGCATCTCTCTGTCAGCACTTTATCAATGCGCAGGCCCGACTGTCCGCCGGAAATTATGATTTCCTGTCTCAAATGAAAATCCTCCCTTCCTATTCTTCCCCGGATTTTTCCTTTTTATGGACGGAAAGAAACTCCAGCTCTTCCTCCGTATAGTAGAAGAAGAATAAAAGCATCAGAAGTATGGTGGCCACCACGACATAACAGTCTGCCACATTGAAGATCGGAAAATCAATGAGTTTGAAATACAGGAAATCAACCACATAGCTCTGGGCCAAGCGGTCGATCATATTTCCTACCGCACCGGATACCAGAAGAAACAGGCAGCCGGTAAATGGCAGATACCGGGTTCCGGACGGCATGCGCCGCAAAATCCAGGCTGATACTGCCAAAACCAGCACGGCAATCACAAAAAAGACTCCCTGCCTTCCCTGCAGCATGCCAAAGGCCGCTCCCCGGTTTTCCGAATAGTAAAGCTCAAACACTCCATTCCATATAATAAAAGGAGCCTGTCCCTTTAAATGCAGGACTGCCAGCCGTTTCGTCCACTGATCAAAGCCGATGCTGAGCAGGAGGCCGGCCAGGAAAAACAGAATCAGGCGTGATTTTTTTTTCATGGCATCCCCCTATGCAAAAATATAATCCAAAGCAGCTGCCATCTCTTCTTCCGTGACAGTGCGATCCACATAGGCGCAGCCCACTTCCTTCAGCAGGATAAACTGGATAATGCCGGATTCCATCTTTTTATCGTTCTTTGTGGCACGGATGATATCCTCTTTTTCAAGTCCTGATACCTGAGTGCCGATATGGAACGCTTTCAGCGCCTCCTTAAAGCGCGCTGTTTCTTCCTCTGTTACCATCCCCCGCGCAGCAGATAGATGCATGGCAGCCAAAGCTCCGAGAGCTACGCATTCTCCGTGAAGGAGCGAGAAACCTTTTAGCTTTTCGATGGCATGTCCCAGTGTATGGCCGAAATTCAGGAGCTTGCGTTCTCCCTTTTCCATGGGATCCGCCTCTACCACTGCACGCTTGATCTGATTGCTTCCGGATACCGTATGGCGAAGCGCCGCAGGTTCCTTTTTCTGGATTTCTTCTGCGTGCTCTAAAAGCCACTCATAATACGCCTTATCCTTGATCAGGCCGTGCTTGATTACCTCCCCCATACCGGCAGCGAACTGGCTGTCAGGAAGGGTATTCAAAGTGGCAATATTGATGAAAACCAGCTTGGGCATGTGAAAAGCCCCGACCATATTTTTGTATGCGTCAAAATCGACCCCTGTCTTTCCGCCGATACTGGAATCCACCTGAGAGAGCAGGGTGGTCGGAATCTGGATAAAGGAAATGCCGCGCAGATACGTAGCCGCTGCAAATCCGCAGAGATCACCGACTACGCCTCCGCCTAAGGCCACCAGCATATCACCCCGGTCAAACTGATTCAGAATCAGTGTCTCGTAGAGCTTCTGAACCGTATTTAAGTTTTTATTGGCTTCGCCGGCCGGAAATACATAGGAAATCACCTTGCGGCAGATAGGAGCCAAAAGAGCGGTCACCTCGTCCAGATAAAGCTCTGCCACATTGGAATCCGTCACGATACACAGGCGCTTTGACGCGGTAGAAAGCTTCTCCACTTCTTCCGAAAGCATAGAAAAATCCTCTGTCATTACAATATCATAAATCGGCTGTCCGTCCTCATGGACCGTAAGCCGATTCATCGTTTCTTTTGTTGTGATGTCACTCATGTCAAGTCTCCTTTCCAAATTAAACGGTGATGCTGCCATCCTCTCCATCCTGTCCGCTCCATGACCGGAAGCATCATTGATACCGTCTGGCATTCACATAGATCCGTCCCTTTTTCGTCTCTTTTCCGCAGCCCGCATAGCAGAATTTTCCCAATCCGCGGACCGACACAATCTCGCCGCCTTTCAGCTGCAGACCGGCCGAAGTAACCAGCCGTCCGTCAATAAAGACCTTCTCCCCTTCAATATAGGGGAGCGCCTTGGACCGGGAGGTTCGAAACACCATGGCAATGATGCTGTCTAAACGGGGAGAAGCCACACTTCCGCTCACCTCTTCATAGGATTGGGGAAAGCTTGTCTCTCCCTCTGCTCTCCGGCAAATCACCTGCGTATGGCGGACTGTGCGGAGTTCTTCTATCAGGTAATCTGACATTTTTTCGAGACAGAATAAAAAGCAGCCGTTCTCTTTCATCATAATATCCCCGATACAGCTGCGTTCCACTCCTAAATTCATCACAGCTCCCAGGAAATCACGGTGGCCCAGCTCCTCGGCAAAACGCGGACTGACCGGCACCACCTCCAGCACATCGATGGGGAGGCTGCTCTCCTCTGTCTCATAAGACGGCAGAAAACAAACAATTTTCCGCTCCGATGTCTCACAGCCCCCGGCCAGAACTGTCTGCACCGGAGGAAGGGTTCGTTCCATGGAATGGAAAATTGTCTGTTCATTTAAGGTCAAAAAACCGGTATATGTCCGGATATCCCGCTGGTAACATAGAGCAGCCAGTTCAGAAATCCGTTTTTTCAGTAATTGTTCTTCTTTATCAGCAATCATACTCATTTCAAACAGTATCCTGCAGTTCCTGTATTATAAATGAAAATTCATTCCGGACACATTTAAAGAACCATCCGCTAAAAGCTCCGGAAAGTCACCGGACAGTTCTACCGTATCCGGCGTCGCAATAAAGATGTAGTTGGAAATCTTTTGAAGGTTTCCGTTCATCGAATAGGTAGCTCCTGACGTAAAGTCAATGATGCGCTGTGCTACCTCCATATGGATTCCCTCCATATTCAGCACAACAGCCTTTCCTGCCAGCAGATAGTCACAGATCTCTCTGGAGTCTTCCATCGAGGTTGGTTTGATCAAAGACACTTCCATTCCCCTCCTCATCGGAACAACCTTATTGGAGGAACGAGACAGGAAGCTTCTCGGCTTCGGCTCTTCCTCCTCGTAATCATAGTCGTCCTCTTCTTTTTTATTAAATTTCCGCTTTTTAGCAGGCTTATCCTCTTCGTAATCGTCATCCATGAAGTACTCGTCATCATCCTCTGTCAGACGCATGGTATCCATAATTTTGTTCAGAAAGCTCATAGCTCATTCTCTCCCATCCTTGTCCTAGTTCCGAAAATCCCGGTACCGACTCTTATCATGGATGCACCTTCTTCAATGGCTGTCTCATAATCTCCAGTCATTCCCATGGAAAGTACATTCATACTAACATTATCAATGTTTTTGCTTTTTATGTCAACAGATAATTGATACAATTTTTGAAAAACATCTCTATTTTCTTCTGAATTCTCTACAAAAGGAGCAATTGTCATCAGCCCCTGGATCCGCACATGGGGGAGCTTTGCAATGACGCTTGCTGCTCCGGCTGTCTCCTCAGGGGTAAATCCGAATTTGCTTTCCTCTCCGGCCACATTGACTTCCAGAAGAATGTTCACCTGCAAATCCCTTTTGGCAGCTTCCTTCTCTATCTGTTCAGCCAAAGCCACGGTATCTACCGAATGGATCAGGACCACTTTGTCAATCACCTGACGCACCTTATTTTTCTGCAGATGACCAATCATATGCCAGCGAATGTCATCCGGCAGAGCCGGTGCCTTTTCCAGGATCTCCTGTACCTTATTTTCTCCGAAATCCCGAACCCCTGCATTGTAAGCCTCCTGAAGCATTGAAACAGGCTTGGTCTTACTGACGGCAATCAGGGTCACATCCTGTATGGCGCGTCCGCTTCGTTCGCAGGCTGCCTCCATACGCCGGGATACTTCTGTCAGATTTTCCTCTATCATGTCTCCACCTCTTTATACTGCCTTTATCTCTGTCCTTTGTATGTTCTGTGATGCTCTTTCGTTTTTTTATTGATATATAATTTCTCCGTCCGTTACCGTCGCGGCATCCAATACGATATGATCATAGACAGAAAGGCCGTATTTGGTTCCCTTTTCTATGATATAATACTCGCCGTTATTAGAAAGCTCATTGATCAGCTTAAATACGGCATAGCCTTTATTGATATTATAAACACCTTCCAGCGTGGCTGTGGGGCCTATCTGGTACCGCTCATTGGAATCAGGCTTTATAATATAATCACCGCTTTTAAACGGACCGGAATCACTTTTATCTACATAGTAATATTCATCGGTTGAATTGTAAATCTCAGCTGTTGTAAAAACAACGGAGGCCTCTCCCGATTCAGAGTATATCTCTTTATTGAAGCCGGATTCTGAGGAGGTTCCGTCGCCGCCCTGCGTCAGATAGCCGACCGGTATGGTATAAAATTCCTTTGTTGTTACAGAAGATACCGGGATCTTAAGTCCCTGTGCCTCCTCTGCCGATACCTCGAAATCCATGTACCGATCCGAGACAAACTGTACCATAAATTTGTCAAAATCCAGCTGGCCGTAGGCCTGTCCATCGGCACCGGAAATCTGGCTGTAGCGGCCGCGCAGAGTCAGATCGCTTCCGGAAGGCAGGATAGACAGGGATGTCTTCTCTGCAAATTCCTCCCGGTCCTCATCGCTTAAGGGAAACACTACGGACCAGTTTTCAGATGTAATCAGCTTATACACAGGAGTTCCGGATTCAATCAATTCCCCGGCCTTATTCACAGAACGCTTGTAGGCAGAACGGTCAAAGGCAGCCTCGGTCACCTGAGCCGGAGTCATCCCCTCATACGAATCTACCGCATAAGATACGATACCCGTCTGATCACAATAAATCTGCTGATAGCTGATTCCCCGCTCCTTCAAAAGCTCATCCATGCTGTCAAGCGCATTAAAATTCATGAATTCCGCCACGGATGCCTGAAGGGAGTATTTTTCATCATAGACATTCCCAAACTGCTCATCACTGTATGACAGGCAGAAAGCGCTGAGCTGCTTTTTTAAGGCCACCAGGCTTTCTTTGGACATTGCCTTATCAGCCCCCTGATTTTCCTCGAGGAACTTGCCCAGCTGGCCCGTCTCGTCCAGAGAATAAACACGGCTGCCGGAAGCAGCCCTTTTTCCTTCCCGAATATAATAATTAATATACCCGGTCTGTCCGGCCTCCTTGACCTGCTCCTCCCGAAGGATAATGCCTGTATAATTTTTATCGTTTACAATGCTGCCTTCCACAACCTCGTAAAATTGTACCTTGTCACGGCGGATGTAGATATATACACTGAAGGAAAGATAAACAAAGATCATGGCAAAAATAATCATGCCGACGTTTATGTTCAGTGGTTTTCTGTAACGAATAATCTTCTTGTTTTTGGCCATGCTTTATTCTTCGTCTCCTTTCCTTTGTATTATAAGAGGTATCGGGGAAAAATTCAAGCATAAATGACGGGGGCAGGGCGTTCGGAAATTTGGGGTGAGTGCCGCGTTCGCAAATGAATGCGGCCGAATTCTAACGGAAGAAGCGCGCAAACGGAATATAGTATCATTAGGTAATTGCGAAACAAGTTTGCACCCTTGATTCCAACAAGGTAAAAATCCGGCTATGCCGTATTTTCAGGAGGTATATGTAAAAAGCAGGATTTTAGAGCATGAAGACAAAGCAGATAA